>Ga0209050_1000136_pt1 | contig 179113 bp, 151 predicted proteins | sample Araplavi_mTSA_r2_FD_184276 | JGI IMG/M metagenome (GOLD analysis project Ga0209050, IMG submission 184276) | Arabidopsis root microbial communities from North Carolina, USA - plate scrape MF_Cvi_mTSA_r2 (SPAdes) (version 2) | ecosystem: Host-associated > Plants > Roots > Endosphere | place... | reverse complement strand
GGTGAAGGCCGCCGCCGTACAGACCTGGTGCGTTTCGGTAAGTTCAACAGTGGCAGCTGGTGGGATAAGCAGCCGGATGGAGATGATCATACAAGTATCTTCCCGATCGGGCAGAACGTGATGAATGTAAATACATCACCTGCATTGAAGCAGAACCCGGGGTATAATTAATTATAGTTAACTATTCCATACTGAAGCAGCGAAGAGGCCGTTTCTCAAGTAAATTGAGACGGCCTCTTTTAATTTTAGTATACCCGCGAAATGTGTCAATCTGACAAAAAAATTCCCGGTAGCTATTAATATTCAGAATATTTGCTTAGATTAGGATGACAAATAGCCAATGAATGCCAGTGTGAACCCGAAGACTTTCCTGAAAATTATTCCGTAACTCCATTTGTAAATTAGTATTCCATGTTAAGAAAGGCCGTCGTGGAGACAATCTGTCTCTTATTCATTCTATTGTTCGTTTATACAGCCGTCAGTAAGTTCATTGATTACGAAAATTTCCGCGCCGTGATAGGGCAATCTCCCCTTATTACACGGTTTGCGCCTGTGTTGGCCATCATTGTTCCCCTGGCTGAAATAGGGATCGCTTTGCTGCTGGTTATTCCACGTTTCCGGCGGGCTGGACTCTACGCATCTTTTGCGATGATGACCCTTTTCACTGTTTACATTGTTGTGCTGGTTACCTTATCTGATAAGATCCCCTGTTCCTGCGGGGGCGTGATTTCCATTATGAGCTGGACACAGCATCTCTACTTTAATATTGTTTTTGTTGCCCTTGCGCTATTGGGCATGTGGCTGTATACTAAACTGGCTCACGTTTAAAGAACATACCATGATGCACCCCTTCCGATTTGCCGCACTCTGTGTGGCAGCCTGTATTGTGCTTGTGTTGATCCTGTACGCTTTTGCGGATAAGCCGAATGATAAGAAGAACGGATTTACCCGTAAGGTGCTGCCACAGGCGGCAACACTGAAAAGCTCGCTGGAACTGAAGTATCCTGCCTATTATATAGCAGGACATACCGGAGAACATATCTACCTGGGCAATTATTCCGCATCCCTGCATTTACTGACAGTGGATCAAAATTTAAAGGACACACAGCAATTAACATTGAAGATCCCCGCCGGAGAACGGTATGCCTGGAAACTGGCGCGGATCATGGTGGATTCCCCGGCAGTATATATGGCAGAGGGCAGTACGCCTACACTCTACAGGGGAAAGCTTGGGGATCTCCAGATGAGCCGCTTCCTGCGCCGAAGCTGTTTCTTCAATGTGCTGCAAAATGTTTCGGCTACTTCCTTTATATCGCGCAGTATTCATATGGGCTCCCTGGGAAACGGTCAGAACATACTGGTAAAGATAAAAACAGATTCGCCTTACGTGAGCTTAGGGAAGGATGTCATCAAAAAGCAGGTGGACGGTATCTTCTGTACAGACGGCACACTGGACTATGACCGGCAAACAGGAAAGCTGGTGTATGTGTATCACTACCGGAATGAATTTATCGCACTGGATACCAACCTGCATACACTCTACACTGGTCATACCCTGGATACCAATACCAGGGCTAAGATACAGGTGGCTAAGCTGCCTACCGGCGTCAGTAAATTCTCTGCGCCGCCTGCGTATGTGAACAGCCTGGCAAGAGTGGCCAATAAGAGGATCTATATTCTTTCTACCCTGGTGGCTGACAATGAGCACTGGCAGGCCAGGCGCGATAAGGAGATCATAGACGTGTACTCGCTGGATAACGGTGCATATATCCATACATTATACATTCCCCTGAAGGGGGAAGGGCGTATTTCAGACTTTATGGTAAAAGGAGACCAGCTGTTTGCCGTGTGTGATCATACCCTGAATGCGTATACTATTCTCAGGAACTAACATCATTTCTATTGCAATAGAACAGGGGAAGCCGAAAACCTGTAGAAAAAAGTAGGCATGTATCTGAATTCAATTTTTTACTGACATGAACTTTAAAAAAATCGGATTATCAGTAACGGTATTTGCGTTGGCCATAGCGGGCGCTTTTGCCACCAGCGCAAAAAGATTTCCGGGAAGCGGGTATACGAACCTGCAACAGGTGCCCAACCAGGGTTCCCCCTGTGTGTACAGGGGATATTGTGCAGGCGGCTTTAACACCTGCCACGTGTTCATTGACGGGCGCCCGCTCCAGCTGTTAAACCTGGAGTCTAACGGAACATGCAGTAGTTTTGTGCTTTCCCAGCCCTGATTAACAGGATATTATGTAAAGCCTTGCAGAATTGCAGGGCTTTACCTTTTTTTGTATTTTTAAACCCATGTCCACGTTTAATACCATTACCGCATTGAAAGAAGGGGATACCTCCGTTTTCAGTGAAATATTCAATGAATATCACCGGAAGGTATACTTATATGTCCTGTCTAAAACACACTCCGAATATATCGCCGAAGAGACTACACAGATCACATTCATTAAATTATGGGACTACAGACAACAGCTGAACGAATCAGAACCGGTAAGTAAGCTGATCTTCCATATTGCCCGGACCACCTGTATTGATCTGTTCAGGAAGGACGCCGTCAGGGACAGGGTGCTGAAACATGAAAAACCCCAGGAAAATGCTACAGGAAATGTATCCGAATCGGTAGAGGTAAAGGAGCTGCAGCAGCGGATAAAGCACGCGGTGCACAACATGCCCCCCGTAAGGAGAAGAGTATTTGAGCTGAGCCGTTATGAATTTAAGTCCTATAAAGAGATCGCCGAACTGCTTTCCCTCTCCGTAAAAACAGTAGAAAATCACATGGCGCTTGCTATCAAGCATTTAAGGAAAGCGCTGCCCCTGATGGTACTGCTATCCCTGTGGTAAAAAAATTTATCTTCTCATTAGGGGATGCCCCTTTTTCAAACGATATAATCAGGAAGGCTCCACATTATCAAGCTGCAAATGATACCAAAGGAATTAATTGACAAATATTTCAGGAATGAATGCAGTGAGGAAGAAAAGAAGCAGGTACTGGAATATTTCAGGAATAGCCCGGATGAGTGGAATAAATATATGACAGCGGAAGACTGGGATAATTTTACGGTGAGCCGGGAGCTGGACCCCGGTCTTTCTAAAAGGCTGTTTCAAACGGTAAGCAGAAACTCCTTTGAGAAAGGCAGGAGGGCGCGGATAGCCTGGTTGGCAGCTGCAGTGTCAGCCGGACTGCTCATCGGATTATTATGGATCTATCAGCCTGGTAAAAAGGATCTTGCTGCACAGGGAGGAGAAGCTTCCCCAACAGCTGAGGGCATGATAGAAAGAAGGAATGGTTCCGACACACTGATGCCTGTATTGCTGGCTGATGGCTCTGAGGTTATATTATCGCCTAATAGTAGCATCCGGTTCTATGAGCCCTTTATTTCAGACAACAGCAGACCGGTATACCTGTCAGGAAAGGCCCTGTTTAAAGTAGCCGGAGATGAAGGACGGCCCTTCACCGTGTATTCGGACAAACTGGTCACTACTGTACTGGGTACTTCCTTTACGGTACAGTCATTTACAGCAAGCAGTGTGATAAAAGTGAAACTGCATGATGGCAAGGTACAGGTAGCTGCTGCCGATACCACTCATGCAAAATGGAACAGTATGATACTGCTGCCTGGTGATGAGCTGATCTATGATAAAACCACGATGCTGGCAAGCATACAACGTAATACACCTGCCGAACATCTGGTAAAAGCAGGTCCGGCCAACAGAGAGGCGCATGCTGTTCAAAGGCCCGATTGGTACAACTTCGACACGTCACAGCTTTCAGAAGTGTTTGATCAGCTCAGCAGCTATTACCAGGTGGATATTTATTATTATCCTTCTGATGTGTATAATAAATACTTCTCCGGAAGGATGCGTAAAACAGATTCGTTAGAGACCATATTAAATGATATAGCATTACTCAACCACCTTACTGTTGAGAAAAAAGAGGGGATCTATATTATAAGGAAAAAGAATTAGCCAAAATCACGGATATCAATTTCTCCGGGACGTTGCACAGATCAACGTCGGGGCGCTCTATTGCCTAACATAAGACTTGTATTTGTAAAATGAAAAAATGGAATTCCACGTATGCCCTGCTGGGGATAGTAGTAATGCTTTGCCTTATTCCACGCCTTGCCCGGGCTCAGCAAAACCGTGCCGATGTTACCGGCATCGTAAAAAGCGAAATAACGGGAGAGACCCTCTGGGGTGTAAGCGTTACCGTTAACAATGCAGCCAACAATTTTTCAGCCTCCGTGCAAACGGACAGCGCCGGTGTTTTTACTTTCAGCCGCTTACCGGCGGGGCCTGGGTACACCTTTACTTTTTCCTATATAGGGTTTGAAAAGCAGGTGCTTTCGGGTTATAACCTGAAGCCCGGCGCTGATTTCTCGCTGCGGGTACAATTAAAGAACCAGGATCAGCAAGTAAATGAAGTGGTGGTGGTAGGATATGGCACCATGAAGAAGAAAGACCTGACCGGGGCTATCAGCCAGCTCAAGACAACGAGGCTGGAAAAGGAAAGTCCGCGCTCCGTGCAGGACCTGCTGCGTAGCGGAGTGCCAGGATTATACGTTGGACAGAATACATCGGCAAAAGGAGGAGGCGACATGCTGGTACGGGGACAAAGGTCCTTAAAAGCTACTAATGACCCGCTTATTGTGCTGGATGGCGTTATCTTCTTTGGAGAGATGTCTGAGATCAATCCACAGGATATAGAACATTTTGACGTACTGAAAGATGCCTCTGCAGCCGCTATCTATGGCGCCAAATCAGCTAACGGGGTCATCATCATCACCACAAAGAAAGGCTCCACTGACAAACCAACGATCCGTTTTGATGCCAATACGGGTATCGTCGCCATGGGAAAAAAGCGCGAGGTATATGATGCGCAGGGATATCTGAACTATCGTTCAGACCTGTTTAACAGTACCACCAGGTGGGCTAAGCCGGCCATGTACCTGCAACCTACGGAACAGAACCTGGCAAAATATGGTATCACCATGAATGACTGGCTGGCCTATGATGCCCTGACCGGCGACCCGGATGATATATGGCTGCGGCGCATCGGTTTGTTTGATAAAGAGCGGCAGAACTACGCCAAAGGCAAGACCTATGACTGGTTTGACGGTTCCTTTCAGCACGGCCTGCAGCAGGATTACAACGTGAGCTTTTCAGGAAGGAACAAAGATGCTTTTAATTATTATGTTTCCATGGGCTACCTGAATAACAAGGGACTTATTGTAGGTGATCAATACCGCGCCTACAGGGCCAATATCAAGGTGGACGGAAAGATCAACAAATGGATGCATACCGGTGTGAACATCAATTTCCAGGACCGCTCAGATGGTAACCTGGAAGTAGACTGGGATGGGCAGATCATCAACAATTCACCTTATGCACTGCCTTACGATGATAAGGGACAGCTGGACCCTCAGCCGATGGGAGCGAGCGTGAACCAGGGCGCCAACACTGCTTATCATAACCAGTACAAGCAGCTGGAAAAAGGATTTACCGTTTTAAATACTACGCTTTATCAGACCATTAAGCTGCCCTTTAATATTACTTACCAGCTGAACTTTTCGCCACGCATGCAGTGGTTCTACAACAGGTATCATGAATCATCACAGAACCCCTTCTGGTCCGATAACGGAAAGGTGATACGGGAAAGCGAAAAGAAATTTGACTGGCAGATAGATAATATCATTACATGGGACTATACTTTTGCCCGGAAGCATAGTGTGAAGGTAACGCTGCTGCAGAATGCAGAGGAGCACAAGGGGTGGAAGGAAAGTATTACCGCCAGGGATTTTTCTCCCACTGATGCCCTGGGCTTTCATAATCTTGGTGCCGCCAATCCTTTGAAGACCACTATCAGCAGCGGTGATTTCAGAAGCACGGGAGATGCGCTTATGGGCCGCTTATTTTATTCATACGATAACAGGTATATGCTGACGGCATCCATCCGCAGGGATGGCTACTCTGCATTTGGTGCATCCAATCCAAGAGCTACCTTCCCCTCGCTGGCCTTTGCATGGAACTTCGCGAACGAGCGCTTCTTCCACTGGGAACCGATGAGCAGTGGTAAGCTGCGCCTGTCATGGGGCATGAACGGCAACCGTTCTATCGATATCTACCAGGCTCTGTCTAACCTTACTACCGGCTCAGGGCGTTATCCCTACGTACAGCCGGATGGAACGGTGTATGAGCTGTCGCAATTGTATGTGGACCGTATGGCTAACTATAACCTGAAATGGGAAGCTACCTCTTCCTGGAACATCGGGCTGGACTTCGGATTCCTCAACAACCGCATTACCGGTAACATGGAAATATATTACATGCCTACGACCGACCTGCTGATGGATCAGTCGCTGCCTGATTTTACAGGTTTCAGCACCGTTACCACCAACCTGGGCGAAGTAGTGAACAAAGGCTTTGAGCTGGGGCTTACCACGCTGAATATGGACAAGAAGAATTTTGAATGGAGCACCACTTTCGGCTTCTTCTTTAACAGGAACCAGATCAAGCACCTTTACTATACCTATGAAGATGTGCTGGATGCAGATGGCAAGGTGGTAGGCTCCAAAGAGATCGATGATATTTCCAACAAGTGGTTCATTGGTCATGATATCTCTTCCATTTGGGACTACAAGGTACAGGGTATATGGCAGGAGAGCGAAAGGGAGCAGGCCGACAGGTATGGCGAGATACCCGGAGATGTGAAAGTGGAAGATGTTAACAATGACGGCAGATATACGAACGAAGACAAGCAATTCCTGGGCTATACCACACCGCGTTTCCGCTGGACGCTGCGGAATGATTTTACCTTATTCAGGAACTTTGAATTTTCTTTCAACATGTATTCGAACTGGGGACACAAGCAGACCTCTACAGATTACCTGAATAATTTTGGCGCAGGCACCACGTGGACCAGTTCCTATGTCAGGAAATACTGGACACCGGAAAACCCGTCTAATACCTACGCCAGGCTGAATTCTACCAATGTACAGAACATAACGCCCCCAAGGGTCATAGACAAAACATATATCCGCCTGGATAACGTTGCTATTTCTTATACACTGCCCAGGCATATTGCCGGCCGGCTGGATATGAGCCAGTTCAAGATATACGCAGGTGTGCGCAATGTAGCGGTATGGGCAAAGGACTGGGAATATTGGGATCCTGAAACCACCTCCCTGATGCCGAGGTATTATACCGTAGGATTAAGCGCCACCTTTTAAAAGCATTAAACTGAGTTTACAATGAAGATCACACTATATAAAGCTATAAGGATTATACTGTTGGGAATAGTGGTACAATTGCCACTGAGCTGTTCAAAGAATTGGCTGAAGCCGGACCCCTTATCTTTTTATGAGCCGTCTGTTACGTTTACTTCCAGGGAAGGATTGGAAGCAGCTATTACCAGCTGTAACAGAAATCTCAGGTATGTGTGGGCAGGGGAAGGGGCTCCCCTGCTTACTGACCTGATCTTTTCGGATGTGGCGGTGATCGGCACTACGGATAAATCCGGGCCTGCGCAGGACCTGAACGCCATGATCACGCCTACCTCCAATAACAACGATCTTAATACCAATAAGATCGATTGGTTCTGGTTTGAAGGATATAAAGGCGTGAAGTATGCCAATTCGATCATATCCAACCTGGATAGGGTGCCGGGGCTGGATTCCACGCTACGCAACCAGATGATGGGCATGGCTTATTTTCACCGGGCCTTTCGCTATCTGTGGCTGGTATTTGAGTTTGGAGATGTGCCCCTGCTGACTAAAGAGATCACTACTCCCAAGTTCAATTTCCGTTCTACCAAAAGAGAGGTGATATTGCAGCAGCTGGTGTCAGACATGGAATTTGCGGTGCAGCATGTACCAGCTACCGGTGATTTCGGGATGATCAATAAAGGCGCCTGTCAGCAATTGCTGATCAAGTGTTACCTGGCCACCGGACAGTTTGATAAGGCTATAGCGGTAGCCAATGCACTTATTAATGGCTCCGGCTATTCCCTGATGACAGCGCCTTTCGGCACTTTTCAGAATCCCATGCCAGCCATTCATAACATTACCAGGAATGTGATCTGGGACCTGCACAGAGGCCTCAACAAATCTATCGCCACCAATAAGGAAACCATTTTGAATGTCATTAGCCGGGAAGACTTTGCTAATAGCCGCCAGGATATGTTCACCATGAGAAGCGCCCTTCCTTTTATTTCAGGCACCGGTAATCAGCTCATCAGCACTCCTTCCGGTAAATCCGGTATGAGCACCAGCTATACCCAGACGCACGACAAAATAGATCTGCGAAAGACCTACGGCAGGGGCGTTGGCATATTGCGGCCTACCTGGTACAGCACCAATACGCTCTGGAATGATACCGCGGATCTGCGTCACAGCACCAGTAACGGGAACTGGATGCGCATGGAGGACATGGTGTATAACAATCCTTCTTTACTTTCAAACGGAGATCCCTACTATGGGAAGCCCCTGCAGAAGTATAACAGCTCCGGCAAGCTGCTGGTGATCGATACGATCAGGTCCTGGTATGACTGGCCACATTACAAGCTGTGGGTGGAATCTCCGAGGAGTGAAACGGTGGATAATTATAACGGCGGGGCCAGCGACTGGTATGTTTACAGATTGGCAGAAACTTATTTGCTGCGGGCGGAAGCCTATTTCTGGAAAGGCGATAAAGCTGCCGCAGCCAATGATGTGAATACCATCCGCAGCCGGGCTCATTGTACAAAGTTGTATACCGCTGCAGAGATGACCATGGGCGTCATTATGGATGAAAGGGCCAGGGAGCTTTTCTATGAAGAGCTGCGGCATATGGAACTGAGCCGCGTATCCTACATCTTTGCGCTTACGCACCAGCCGGATGAATTTGGCAAAACATATACAGTGGATGGGCTCTCTAAGAGCAGCTACTGGTTTGAACGACTGAGTAAGTATAACAATTTTTACAACAAAGGGGTAAAAACGGTGTACGGCGCCACATTTACGGCAAGTCCCTACCACCTGTTATGGCCGGTGCCGCAGGCGGATATAAACGCTAACAGGGAGGGACAGCTTAACCAGAACTTCGGCTATTCCGGATATGAAATGAACAAACCGCCAATCGATAACCTGAAAGATGCAATAGCCGCACAGGAATAGCGTCGGAGGGAGCGCCATTGCTGATCAGCAATAAAGAAGCCCTGCGCAAAAATGAATATCAGCTGAAAATCGTATAACATCATGAAGATACCGATGCCTGCATGAAGGAACACCGCTGCAGGTATTAAATACTTTCTGAGCGACTTGTTCCATATCAGTACGGGGTATAGTAATTCCAGCAGCAAGGTTCCGTAAGTGGTGGATACAACAAAGAAAGCATTGTTTGCCAGGCTGGTGTTAAAAGGCGTTCCATTGAATCTTTCAAGATTAAAAGTATAGTAGGTAGCTACTCCACTAAACCACACATCTGCATGTATTTTATGGATAGCGCTGATGAAGTAGATCAGGCATAAATGCATGCAGATACTGATGCCGGCCAAATTGGAGGCAAGGCATCTTAATCTATAAGACCGGGTACTTTCATATCCGGATATAGAAAAGTATTGAAAGCTGTCTGCAAAGGCCAGGTACAGTAAAATAAACCGAAGGAAATTATCTCCTCCATTCAGGACCTGGGGACAAAGCTTTTGCGTTATATCATACAGTAAGAATACCACTACGGCCGTGAAGTTTTTTCCTACCCCGAAGAGCAGCAGGATCAGGAATAGAATATACACACCGAAGAAAGTATAAATATGGTCCCTTACCAGGGACGCGTCAAATAAGATGAAAAACTCGCTGACAGATCGGTGCATGGGCGCTAAATAACCAGCATCGGTATATAGCAGGGGCAGGAACTGCCAGGAAAAGGCCACCTGTTTTAAGATCAGTAAACAGGAAAAGACCCTGCAACAGCTCAGGTAAAAGCTATAGTTATTCTCAGCTGTAAGCGAAATAACAAATGCATGTATCTTTTTCATGATCAAAGGTTGAGCGGATGACTACTGAATGAGATCTCTTCTTTTCCTTTTTGCAGTTTCCTGTCAACAAACTGGGGGATATATACCTTGGTGATGATGATCTGGCAGCTGACCTCATTTTTATTGATCCCATTTTCGGCTGCGATTTTCACGGCGTACTTCATGAGGGTTTTAAAGTCGCTTGTTTTTTCTATATCGTTTATAATCCTTTCGTTTACGCTGGTGTCTTTACCTTTAAACAGGGCCTGCATGCTTTTATTGGCAAACACATCGTGTAGCAGTTTTACATTGCCTTCTATGTTTATCAGTGAGGATGCCAGTATATAATCCATTTTCTGGTGGTATTCATTAAAGGGGGCTTTATCATGCTTCGCATTTACGATGGGGGCGATAACTTCAAAAACATCTTTGCGTTTTGTGTTCTTATTTTTAAATACAATGTATACCCGCTGGTTATAGGTAGGAGGTGGTGCAAAGAATGACCAGCGCTGATAGAAATGTGTATTAAAGATCTCCCGCCCATTGTCTGCAGATATATTCAGCGGATTAGAAGGGACAACGAAGAAGATAGTTGCCAGCCAGTAAGCACAGAACAAAAGGAAAAGAGATATATAGATACCTGATTTCATTTTTTTCAGTTTTAATTGCTTGTTATAGCCTTTCAGCACAGAGCGGCTGAAAGGCTTTACTGTTACGTTCTGGGGGCATCCAGGTTACGCATATCCACTTCTTTCATTACACTTTTGTATGTTCCCAATAAAGCCGAGCGTGTAGTGAATCCGAACAACCAATTGGCGGCGGCAGCAGTGGCAGCAGCTGTAGCAAGATAAGATGACTCAGCTAGTGCAAAGGCCACTGCGGGCGTAAATACCGGGGTTCGCGGGGAAGCGATACTGGTGGATAAAGATGGACTGAACCTGGATGTTCCCACTTTGTTGCTTAACAGACCAGGGGCAACATCCGATGTTGGTCTGAATGACATTGCTGCAAGAGAGACGCCTCCTGCAAACAATAAGACATGGATAGTTTTCATTTTTTGAGATTTAAGGTTAACTAAAAAAGGAAAGCCATGACGAAGCAAGAGCCAGAGACGTCTGAATACTGATATCAGCTGTAAACAAAGTAAGAGATAATCCAGGGAAATGCAGCCCGTATTAATACGCTATTAACAGGGTATTAATACCAATTACGCAAAGAATATATTTTGTTTCAACCCTGCCACATGTTAACTTAGCGGAATAATCAACTATCTCTTTTCCCCCAAATCAGCATTTAGATCTATGCCGTTTCGATAACCTCAAATTTTCAGCAAATGTCTAATCTATTGATATATGCGGTCTCTGCCATACTGTTTGCAGGGATCTTTCCTGTTACGGGGGAAACACCCGGAGGGCACCTGCATGGAATGAAGCCATCATTGAAAGGCGCCAGCGGTTGGATCAATACACCGCCTTTGGACCTGGCTGAGCTCCGCGGGAAAGTTGTGCTGGTTGATTTCTGGACTTACACTTGTATTAACTGGCGGCGTACCATGCCTTACATCCGCGACTGGGCAACAAAGTATAAAGACCAGGGGCTGGTAGTGATTGGTGTGCATACACCCGAGTTCTTATTTGAACAAAAGCCGGAGCATGTAAACATCGCGGTCAAAGAAGTGGATATCAGTTATCCCGTAGCCATGGACAACAATTATGAGATCTGGAATTCTTTTCAGAACCAATACTGGCCGGCGTTGTATCTGATTGATGCAAAGGGGATGATCCGGCATGAGAAATTTGGGGAAGGGAATTATGAAGAAGCAGAGCGATGGATTCAGCAACTATTGAAAGAGACCGCTGCAGGAAGCGCTCCGGCTACGGCCACTGCCTTGCAGCCGCAAGGTTTTGAAGTTCCCGCGGATTGGGAAAATCTTAAATCGCCGGAGAATTTTCTCGGTTACAATCGTACCCAGGGGTTTGCTTCTACCGGCAGTGCAAAATTGGAGAAGCAAGCCTCCTATACTGCACCCAGACAGTTGCGTTTAAACCAGTGGGCGCTTGTGGGGGAATGGACTATGCGGGAGGAGTATGTTGTCTCCGGCAAAGAACATGGGAAGATCATTTACCGGTTTCATGCCCGTGATCTGCACTTGATTATGGGGACAGCGTCTCCTGGTACCAGCATCAGGTTCCGGGTGCTGATTGACGGCCATTCTCCGGGCGAGGCGCATGGATTGGATGTAGACAGTGATGGGAATGGAACTGTGAGCGGGCCGCGTATGTATCAACTGATCCGTCAGCAGGGGCCTGTTACAGACCGTGAGTTTCAGATCGAGTTTTTGGACCCGGGGGTGGAAGTGTATGATTTTACGTTTGGTTGATATTTTACTGTGCTGCCTTCATTTTCTTGCTGAATTCGGGATGCATCAGGTATAAGACAGCAAGCGTAAATGTGTCTACATCTTTACCCTTCTTGTATTGTTGGGTGAGCGATACAGCTTTATCTAATTGTTTATCCTCTACATAGGCGTTGATCAGTTCCAGGGTACCTGATGTAAAGTTGGGCAGGTTTTGATGTAATTGTTCCAGGCAGGCCACTTTATTGCTATCGTCTTTGCTTTCTTTGTAGATCAATGCGCGATAGTAATCCAGGAAAGGATCTTTGTTGATAAGTGAATCAAGGCGGTTAACCGATCTCAAAGCGGCAGGATAATCTTTCTTCAAAAAATAGGCATCGAGCATGAGTAAATACATATTTGGTGCATCCGGGTATTCTTCCTGGAATTTATTCAAGGCAGCAAGGTATTTTTCATCTCCCAGGCCACTGGCGATCTGGATATAGATCAGCTTATGCAGCTTCTGTTTTTTAATCACATCCGGTAATGTCTCGAAAATCTTGGCGGCCTTTTTATGATCATTGGCATTAATGTAGTTTTTGATCAGCTTCACCTTTTTGAATTCATTTTTGCCGATTTTATTAACCGCTTCTTCCTGTTCATCCATGTATTGAAGCGTTTCTGACAAAGTGCTGCTGAAGTTTTCGCCTGTAACATAAACGAAAACGTCTGCAAATTTAACCTGGTCCCCTTTTTTGATCAGCTCGAGATCGTGGTAGTTAAGTTGTTCATTGTATAGCCGGAAGACCAGATGCTGGTGATTGTCCTTTTCGTATTGTTTTACCAGTTCATAAGTTCCTTTATCGCCGAGGGATTTTACTATTTGATTGCCTAATTCGCCGGATTTCATGCTGCTCATAGCGCCTTTTACTATTGACCGGCTTAAATTATGAGCCTGGTCTACAACTCTCTCTTCAAAGGCATCCAGGTCCAGCAGTTCATTGAATGGGGTGGCATTGCGATGCGCCATGGCATTTGTTAGCATGGCGGCTACCTTTGCAGCCTCCGCTTTTGTCACCGGCTTTTCCGGTTCGGAACAGGCTATGATAAACAGCAAAAATGACAGCGGGAAATACCGGAGGGTGATAGTACAGTTCATAGTCAGGGGATAAATATGGAGTAAATATAATAAACCTAAAGCATACAACCCGATTTTTGGATGCTATTGTTTATTACCTTTTCCTCACAACTTAGCTGCCTGCCTATTCATCCACTGTTGGAAGGAGATCTTTCCTAGGCGGGCTTCTCCAATCGGAACAATAGATTGATCATCCAGTTTGCCACCAAAATAAGGAGTTTCCGGATCGCCCACTACTTTCCGTTTATCACCTTTTGCGTGAAGGAAGTCGCGCACCAGTTCATCCAGGGCGAAACGCTGCGGGCCTGCAATCTCTGTGATACCGTTAATGGGAGCTGCTTCTGCGATATCTGCCAGCGCTGCTGATACTTCCTCTGCCGCGATCGGCTGGATAGCTCCTGTAGACAGATGCACTTCGTCTCCTTTCATGGAAGCGTCAGCAATGCCATTCAGGAACTCAAAAAATTGGGTGGCGCGCACAATGGTGAAAGGGACACCTGATTTTCTGATGAGCTCTTCCTGCGCCACTTTTGCACGCAGGTAGCCATTATCCGGCAGCCGCTCTGCGCCCACGATAGACAGGGCGATGTGATGTTTTACCCCGGCAGCTTTCTCTGCATCGCCGATATGCTGCTGGGAGGTCTGGAAGAAGGTAAGAACGGCATTGTCTTCCCATGAAGGAGCGTTTGAAACATCGACTACGACATCTGCTCCGGTTAAAGCTTCTTTCAGGCCTTCCCCGGTGATCGTATTCACACCGGAAGAAGGTGATGCCGGTTGCACCTGGTGGCCGCGTTCCTTCAGTATCTCCACCAGTTTTTTACCTATGAGACCAGTACCTCCTATGATTACGTATTTCATAATAGTTTGTGTTTGTAGTTTATGATACAAAGCTCCAACTATTTCGGTTACAGAACATTAATCTATGACAAGAAAAATGGATGGGGTAAAACGGCCATCGTGTGTTTATGCCGGTAGTATTTCTACATATCCGTCCGTTCCATTTAACCGGATGCGCTGCCCGTCTTTTATCAGTTTGGTAGCGTTCTCCATTCCGACAACTGCAGGTAAGCCATATTCGCGTGCAATCACTGCTCCATGGGTCATCAGTCCGCCTACTTCCGTCACCAGGCCTTTTATGGATACAAATAATGGTGTCCAGCTGGGATCAGTAAAGGAGGTAACTAAAATGTCGTCGTCTTCCAGGTCTGCATCTTCCATGTTTAAGATGACACGTGCCCTTCCTTCTATCACTCCGGAAGAAACAGGGATGCCCGCAATAGCGCCGTCCGGAAGATTTTCACGTTTGTATCTGCCCCTGATGATCTCACCTTCGGAAGTAATAACGCGCGGTGGTGTTAGTTTTTCGTATCGTATAAAGTCTTCTTTTCGTTTGCTGATGACCTGGTAATCCAGTTTGTTGTTATGTATGACATCGCGCAGTTCTTCAAAAGAAAGATAGAATATGTCTTCTTTTTCGCGGATAAGCCCTGTTTTTACGAGTTGTTCAGCTTCTTTCAGTAAAGCCTGCTTGTACACCAGGTAGCGGCTAACGATGCCGTATTTTGGATATTCACGATAACCGCAGAGATTCCTGACCAGATCGATCATCCTTTTTGTTTCCCGGGCTTTTTCTTCGCCATCCGGCAATTGTTTCAGCCGGTATAATAGCTCCTGTTCTTTTTTAGCGGCTTCCCGGAGCCCCTGTTCAAATTTCCGCTGACTGGCGCCAGGCTCCTGGTTTTTGATGTTGCTGAGGATCATGGGAATCAATGTGGCTGGTTTTTCGATCCAACGGGGGCGTGTAATATCGATTTCCCCGGCGCAGCGCATTCCATATTTGTTGAGAAAAGCAACAAGCGCGTCTTTGGTTTCCTGTCCGCCCTCCAGCTTAGGCAGTTCGTCCAGGAAGGCGTCATCTTTCACCTGTTGTAAATATGCTATGACAGCCGGAAAGGGACGAATCACATCTGCTACATCCAATAATGCCAGGCCCATTTCTGAGGTAATATTGTTGGATACAGATTGAGAAAGTGTGTCTGCAGCACCTTTTTCACCCAACCATTCCTCCATTTTTTCATTGATCCATGTGGAAGCATTCATACCCGTCATAATCACACCAAAGCCTTGCGTGCGAAACAGATCCTTCTTTGATTCCAGGATGTCTTCCAGCATAAAGTCGATCAGATCCGGTCCTGATTTTGACCCGATATTTTGTTTTAAAGCTGCTATCGATGCTTCGCTGCTTTGGATAAGATCACGAACGATTGCCGGATCGTAATCAACCAATGTCTGAAAGTCCCTGGGCGGTGCATTGTTACCGGGCTGCTGTTCTTTTTCATCATCGGGTAACAATTTTATGAAACCCCGCTCTGCAACGCTCATCAGTGCGTCTCTGAAGAGAGGATCGGATTTGGCAAGCACATTTACTATAATGTTTCTTTTGGCAGGTGAGGCCAGATCAGGAGTGATATCAACAAATAATCTTCCACCGGCAGTATTCATGTATCGTGCAGATAGCTGGAATAAGGACAATCCCAATGGTTTCATGGCGTCGGTCATCATTTGTTGATGGCCAACGGATATATACACGCGGTTTTCCTGGTCATTTGCTTCGGGGACGGGGAACAAAGTGGTGATCGGCCGGCTTTGGACGATATAAAAGATGTCATCAGCTAAACACCATTCTATATCCTGGGGAGCGCCAAAATGGGCTTCTATCTTCCTGCCCAGGTGTTCAAGCTGCAGGATCTGTTCATCTGTCAGTGTTTGCCTGTGCTGTTGCCCGGGCTCAACGGCCTGTTCTTTTGTACCACCATCTTTTAAGGCATAAATAGCCAGTTTCTTGGCAGATATCTTTTTATCTGTTACTTCGCCGTTACGCACTTTATAGATATCAGCATTCACCATGCCGGATACCAGGGCTTCACCGAGACCGAAGCTGGCATCAATGGATGATACTTTCCTGTTGCCGGTGACAGGATCGGCAGTAAATAAAATCCCTGCCGCCTGGGGAAAGATCATTTGCTGAACTACTACAGACAGGTAGACTTTGCGATGGTCAAAGCCGTTTTGCAGACGGTAAGTGACTGCCCGCTCAGTAAACAGTGATGCCCAACATTTGCTGATATGTTGCAGGATGGACGCTTTTCCGATAATGTTCAGATAAGTATCCTGCTGGCCCGCGAAGGAAGCAGTTGGCAGATCTTCTGCGGTTGCACTGGACCGTACTGCATAGGCATTAGTTGCTCCAAGCCTGGAGAGCAGGCGGGAGATCTCTTCATTAATGTCTTCGGGAATGGTTATTTTTTCGATGATGCTGCGGATCCCGCCACTCAGCTCGCGGATCTTATCGCGGTCTTCCACCTTCAGCAGGGATAACTGATCCAACAGATCGTTGATCTGCGGGGTGTTCTCGATGATCCTTTTAAAGGCATCGGTCGTGATACAAAAGCCATCCGGCACACGTATCTCTTCAATCCTGGAGAGTTCCCCCAGGTTGGCGCCTTTACCGCCAACCAGCTCAAGCTTGGTTTTGTCAATATCCTGAAAGCTAAGTACAGATGAATGCTTACTCATAGTTGCCATGTTTTTAATTGTTACTGACATTACTTGTTACTGAGTTTGCCGGTTGTGTCATTCATTATTTCTATCGCTTTTGAAAAATAGGTTTCAATGACTTTTATTTCCTCCTTTGAAAATGAAGCAAGCAATTTTTCCGACTTGCTTCTGTATTCTTTATAGAGTGGCTCAAACAGCGCCATTATTTTTTTGGTGTTTGGTTCAATCATCACCTTCCGGCGGTCGTCTTCTGCAAATTTTCTTTTTACCAGGTTTTTCTTTTCAAACCGGTCTATCAAACCTGTAATTGCACCGGTTGTCAGGCCTGTTAAATTTGAAAGCTCGCCTGCGGTCATGGCGCCTTTTTGCAGCAGAAACCCCAGGTATTTATGGTCGGTTCCTGAAACACCTGCCTTTTGGGCGATGGTTTCGTGCATCTGAATGGAGGTATATGCGTATGCCTGACTCAATTTTCTCACTTGGGTTAGTATATCATTATCCATAATATATCTTATTGAATAAATATCTTAGTTGCTAAGATAATATTAAATTTCCAATATCCTCCAAATAATCAGGTTTATTTTTTGGATTGCAGGTTTTTTCTGCTTTGTATCAGCTATGTCCCACCGATTAATCGGCGCGAACCGATGTTTAGTAAGCTGGTTAAATAACAAAGGATTATCATTGCTGATAATCCTTTGATGCACGAGACTCAGGTGCAGACATATCAAATCCATTTAAGATAATCGCGATAAGGCAATAACCACCAATCAGAAAAAAGAGTTCTGCCACGCCATCTTGCCCAAGCAGATTTACTGCCTGATTGTAAGTAGAATCCGGGATAATACGACCGCTGACCAATGCACAGGTCATGACATGGGTAATGTCTTCTGCTTCGTTTAAACTATGCGGATGACCACCGGCTGCAAGTGTTGCAATAGCAGTTGGTGAGAGACCGAACGCTTCCGCCATGATCTCATGTGCGTATAATTCGAAGCGGGCTCCTAAGGCGCTTCCTACTGTAAGTATGGCTACTTCACGAACTGTTTTTGCCAAAGTTGACTGTGTGTCGAGTGTTCGCAGGAAGCTCAATGCGGGTATGCCAAATTGTGGATAATGAAGCATTGGCGGAAAAGGCCCCAGCAATGCTCCTGTCGAATCAAGCATGTTTACCTGGCTTTGGCTTCGGCCAATGAGACCGGCAATTTCGTCATGAACATAACGGGTTTCAGGAGTAAGAGTGTCTGGCGGTAAGGGTTTGATACGCATAATTCTCATTTCAGTATTGAGCAATAGCATCGGTAAACTGTCCGTCAATCAGGATAAAAGCCATCCGGCAGATCTTACCGGAACGGTTTGCCCAGGCATGGTTTGTTCCGCATTGAATAACTATATCGCCGGCCTGAATAGTTGCTTCAGCACGATCAAGCACCAGTGTTATCTCGCCTTCCAGCACGATCCCATAATCAACTGTTTGTGTCCGGTGCATTAAGGGGTGAGGTGCACCTTCTGCAGACGTGGAAGCTTTTTCATCCCCCATAGCTCTGAATTTAGCCGCGGCATCAGCTCCTGTTAGCTTTCGTATCTCTTCACCTTCGGGTGGGAACTCAATAACCCGCATCCTCGTTCCTTTTTTGGGTGGTGGTAACACCAAGCCATTTTCATCAGGCTCCCTGGATTGAGGATGAATTAAAGCAGGCGTCTCCAGCGTGTGCCATATCTCGAAAAAGGTTGGCCCTCCGGGACCGCCCACCAATTGGGTGTGAACGGGTGATGCATCGGAAATAATAACCGCTTTCCCATCAGCATCATGGCCTGTCACGACGCGTCTGAATGTTTTCTGTTGCTGATTCATGGTTATTGTTTTTAGCTGTTCCCTGATTTTTTGAAAACAAACACACCGAGGTAGTGAAACAGTACGCCTATTGCCCATGCGGGAGTAGACCATAATGGCCATGGATATGTTCGATCAGTTAAATACCATACCAGCCAGATAGCCGGAGTGGTAAGCAGGAATACAATTAAATGAATTTTGAATCCCTTTGCTGCATGGATGGGGGTAGTTGCGGTCCATTGATCTGAATGTGTCATACAAATGGTTTTGATCCGTTTTGGCCATTTGTATGCCATTCAATAGAAACAGCAATAACGGAGAAGCAGGAATTTAGTAATGCATTGAAAATCAAATTGCCCCCTCGACGGACGAAAGTGACGCGAAAAAAGCAGAAGGTATGCGCCCCCGAAAATATAGGAGTCTGTCTTTAGAAAACCCGAAAGTTCCGGGGCATATCGTTAAGCGTAAACTTTAGTAAAATAAAAAAGGATTACCATTGCTGATAATCCTTTTTCGCGGACCGGACGGGACTCGAACCCGCGACCTCCGCCGTGACAGGGCGGCATTCTAACCGACTGAACTACCGATCCGTTCCTTAATTCAGGGCTGCAAATATATGTAGAAATATTTCAAAAATGCAAATCAAATTTTATTCAGGCGATTTTACCACGCTAAGTATTAATTTGCCAGTCATGAATCCGGCGCTTACTTTCCGCAAAACCAGGATCGCACCTACACCCAGCGGCTTTCTTCACGTGGGCAACATATTGTCTTTTGCATTGACTGCCGCCATTGCCCGGAAAACACAAGCCCGGATCCTCCTCCGTATCGACGACCTGGACCGCGACCGCGCTACCCGCGAATATGTAGAAGACATCTTTAATACCCTCCATTTCCTGGAAATACCCTGGGACGAGGGTCCCCGGAATTACCTGGAATTTGAAACAACGTATTCCCAGCTGCACCGGATGGAGCTGTATCGGCAAGCCCTGGAACATCTCCGGGAAAGCGGACAGGTATTTGCGTGTAACTGTTCACGTACCCAGATCGCTGCGGCCAGTGCAGACGGCATTTACCCTGGTACCTGCCGTTACAAAGAAATTCCGCTGGATGAAGAAAACGTCAGCTGGAGATTATGCACAACAGGAGAGGAGCAGGTAAATGTCAACACCCTCTCCGGACAAAATATCAAAGCTGTGCTGCCGCCTTCCATGTCATCATTCGTGGTGAGAAAAAGGGACGGCTTTCCTGCCTACCAGTTAACATCCATCATCGATGATCAGTATTCCGGGGTCGACCTGGTGGTGCGCGGAGAAGACCTCTGGCCATCTACGCTTGCCCAGCTGTACCTTTCCTCACTCTTGCCCGGCAATAGCTTTCAGCATTGCACTTTCTGGCATCATCCATTGCTGATGGGAGCCGGGGATAAGAAACTTTCCAAATCAGCGGGGGATACTTCCATTCAATATCTCCGCAAACAAGGCAAAACGCCCGCAGATATTTTTACCGGTATTGCAGGTATGTTAGGACATCAAACACCTGTTGCTGATTTCCAGGACCTGCTCCAGACGGTCACTATACTTTAGTATACCAGTATACTTCAGGTTAGTATGTAGTTTTATATGCTGGCTGCTTCTAAATTTGCCGTTTAACCATCGATGGTCTGAACGTTTCAATGCCCGGCACTTTATTTACTACCTGCTGCAGGTATCTTTATGCCTGTATTTTAGCGAACATCCTCATGGCGGTTGCTGCACATGCGCAGCAAGCCAGTCCGCCAGATACTATTTCATACAGGGTATCAAAAGATAGCCTGGATGCACCGGTGAACTATAAAGCCAAAGACTCCATTGTACTGGTGGTGCCCAGTAAACAGTTTTACCTATACGGTAATGCAAATACGAAATATAAGACAACGGCGATTTCAGCCTTACGCCCAAGTGGAAGATTGGCCTGAATAGTGGTTACGATTTCGTTAACCGTGAGATCGCCTATACGAATATGTACATCTCCCGAGACCTGCACGATTTTAATCTATCCATTAACGTGATACCATTCGGTACCTATCGCCAGTTCAGTATCACCATCAGTGCCAAATCTGCTATTCTGAGGGATCTTAGGGTCAACCGAACCCGCCAGTTCTATGACTTGTAGTGGTCGGTTACGATACGCTTGTCGGCCTGAGCAGGATGCTAGGGAAGCGTAACATGATACCAGGGAATATCCAGACCGCCCTTATACAGCTGAACGATCACTATCCCATTAATATCAACATGCTTATAAACGCTGCTGGGAACAGAAACATCTTCTGCAGAAGTTTTTGGGCCCCAGGGCTGCAATTTCAGATAATAGGTAGTACTCTTTCCTTTGCTGATCCTTTTGTTCTCTACCCGCGTCTCATATTGTTGGGGCGCCGCTTTATCTGTTAGCAGGTTCAGTAGTAAAACGCTGGCATACCCGTGGATGAAAAAGAAAGCGAGGAACATAATACCGATGGCGATCTCTGACTGTTTTCTCCATTCAAAATGTCTTCCAAAATAGAACAGCAGGAGAGTAAGTAAGGCGGTGATCCCGATGGCGGGGCTCCATAGCCGGTCATATTTCAGTACATGGATATTGATTGTTGAGATCATCAGCGCTGCAGCGCTCAACGCTATAGGAAGGAATACACCCGGAGCAGGACTTTTTTTCAGGTCGCCCAGCTGCACAAACCCCCTGTGCCTGTACATCAGGCAGAGCGCAATGGGCGGACCTAGCATCAGCAGGCTGGTTCTCCACCAGGGAGTTGAGCCCAGCAACCAGGGTAGCAGGCCCAATATTACAATAATGCCATTCAGCAGATAAATTTCCAATTTGGCCCGTTTAATGTGCCGGTCGATCTGGGCTTTATCCATACCCAGTGAAGGATCTTCGTAGATCTCCATGGCCTCCGCCTCATCCAGGTCCTTATAGCGGGACGCCGCCCAGGTCTCTGCTGCCTGATAGCTATCGAGCCAGTTGCTTAGCTTTATTTTTTTGCCCTGTCCCGGGAAAGGGATGAGGTAAAGATAATTTTTGTCTGTGCGGTAACCCTGTATTTGATGTAGCAGCAGTTCCCTGTTATCAAACCGCGACTGTCTGCGGACACTGAAATCATCGATAATGGTGGTTTCATTCATCTGCAAAAAGGCATAAATACAGAAGCCGGTTAGAAAATAAGAGATAGGTCCCAGCACTAAGTATCCTTTGGCAAAAAAATCTGTAAAAAGGGGACTGAAAGCGATGCTAACCGCTGGTATCAGCAAGATAACTAACAGTATGGAGGCAAATATTTTTGTGCCGCGGGATAAACGGAGCTCTAACATAGGAGCTAAGATAGGAAATCATCACAAAAACCTTAGTCCCGCCGCAGCTTTTCTCCCCATCGCTGAGTGGTTCCGGTAGGTAAGGTTGTTATTTACAAATCGTTTGTTCCCTTCTTTCAGGCTTTGAATAACCATGTCGGGCGTAAGCGCCTTTTGATCTGCGGCTGTCAGTACTTTTTCATGTACAGGTATAACCGCTACGGCTGCTTTGCTTTGACTATGGACAAATGGATGGATACACAGGAGGAGTACGGCCATAAAAATAACGGCACAGGTAGTGCGTGTTTGCTTCATTGTTCGGTTGGTTTTATACTACTATACTACGGATAGGATGAGTAATGGATTGCCGGAACAAAAGAAGTGAACTCCACCGTGTTTTACAATAGTCCTGGCCTGACTATGGCATTTTTAATGATTTTTTAATGCGGCTGCATCTCCGCTAACTTGTTGCCGATATGATCCCATACTTCGGTAAACTCTTTCTCAGGGCTGAACTCAATAAATTTCAGGTCCTTGTTTACGATGGCAGTATGGCCGGGCGGCAGGTAGAACATCTCTCCGGCACTGATCGTTTCTTCTGTCCCATTGTCGTATATTATCTGCAGCTCGCCTTCTACTACATATCCCCAGTGAGGGCAATGGCAGCTGTCATGTGCCAAACCCTGTAGCAAAGGCCTGAAATCAGTACCTGCAGGAGCCTCATTAAAGGCGACCGCCATTCCTCCGTATCCGGAAAGGCAGCGGATAATCGTGCCGGGTGCTTCCATCTTGACAGGGATGTCTTCTTTCTTAATCTTCATACGATTTTATTTTAACGGTTGACAATAAGCATGAATAAGCTTAAGGCTTAAATAAATTCACAGAAGGAATGGTCAAATGAAGTATTGGGGCCGGAGTTGGGGACTTGTATACTAAATTTATGAAGATTTTTTGATAATTTATGTCCAAATCCCATCCCATGCTCAGATCCCTGTTCCTGTTCTCCGCCATCTTACTCCAGTCAGGTGCATGTTTATATGCACAGAAAGGGCTCGGTGAAAAAATAGACCGCATCATCAGCAAAGCGATGGTGGAAGAACAGTTTCCCGGCGTGGCGGTGGCCGTCATTCAGCAGAATAAGGTGCTCTTCGAAAAAACATATGGCGTTACATCCGTTGAGGGAAAGGAAAAGGTAAATGGGCAAACGGTCTTCAGCATTGGTTCCGTATCAAAAGCATTTACGGGTATTGGCCTTATGATGTTGGTGCAGCAGGGAAAAATTACCCTGGATGATCCCATAAAGAAATACATGAAAGAGCTGCCCAAGGCCTGGGGCGATATCACCATCAAACAGTTTATGACCCACACCAGCGGTATCCCGGAATTAAAAGGAGAAAAAGATGATGAGTCATTTGAACGCTCGGTAAAGAGCGCCGGTAAATTACCGATGTCCTTTGCACCTGGTCAGAGACAGCAGTACAATAATTTCAATTTCGCTATTCTTGGTAAGCTGATTGAAACAATATCCGGTGAGACTTACCTGGATTATATGAATAAAAATATCTTCCAGCCCCTCCATATGAGCCGCAGTGGCGTTGATGTTGCCAATCGTAATCTTGCCATTGGGCACCTGTTAAAGAACGGGAAATGGAAAGAAGTGACATCGCATTTCCGTCCCGGCGATTACGGCATTCCTTCCGGAGGACTGCAAACTACTTTAACTGATTTCATCGCCTTAAGCCAGGCTTTGAATAAGCATACGCTGTTAAATAAGCAAACAACCAATACAATGTGGACCCCCTATTCCAAAAAGTTGTCCAATACGCCCGGATGGCATTCCAGGATGAACGGCCAGGATATCATTATACATAAAGGCGGCGGGGGAACCGGTATCGGAAGCGTTTGCGATTATAAGATCGTTCCTTCACAGCAACTCTATATTATTGTGATGACCAATAAGGCGAATAATAAAATGGGTCCTGCAGAGATCACAGATGATATCTTGCAAAAATGCTTTAATATTCCTAAAGACCTTAACGGCGCCGGGGCAGGAGAAGGAAATGAGCATTGAGATAAAAAAGAAAACCGGCAAGTCGCCGGCTTTCGGAGAGGAATAGGATATAGTTCTCCTTATTTAAGTGCCTTTTTGATCTCTGTGCCTGCCTGTAATAATGCAGCATGTGTGCCAGGTACCTGGCTAAGCGGGTTCAGTAATCCCCAGTCATGGATCATGCCATTGTAACGGATAGCAGTTACCTTAACGCCTGCTTCATCCAGTTTTTGGGCATATGCTTCGCCTTCATCGCGCAATACATCGTTTTGTGCTACCTGTACCAGGGCAGGAGGAAGGCCTTTCAGCTGCTCTGGGGTGGCCTGCAGCGGAGAAGCATAGATCTCTTTACGGGCATTCAGATCAGTAGTGTAATTATCCCAGAACCATTTCATCATATTTTTGGTCAGGAAATAGCCATTGGCATATTGATTATAAGAGCCGGTTTCGAAATTGGCGTCTGTAACGGGCCAGAACAATACCTGCAGTTTGATCTCAGGACCTTTCCTGTCTTTTGCCATCAGTGATACAACGGCTGCCATATTGCCGCCTACACTGTTACCTGCTACGGCTAAACGTTTGCCATCCACGCCGATCTCTTTGCCATGTTCAGCCACCCATTGCGTGGCAGCATAGGCCTGGTTAATAGCAACGGGGTAATGTGCTTCCGGTGAAGGGGTATAGTTAACAAAAACAGCCGCTGCGCCGGATGCTACTACCAGGTCGCGTACCAGTCGCTGGTGGGTGGGAAAGTCGCCTAATACCCAGCCACCGCCATGGAAGAACATGAACACAGGCAGTATGCCTTTTGCGTTGGCCGGTTTAACAATATTCAATACCAGCGGCTGTCCGTCGTAAGTGATGGTTTTCTCACTAACACTAATGCCGGAGAGATCCACTTTAACGGAAGACTGTGCACCGGTGAGGACCGCCCGTGCATCTTTGGGGGATAGTTGTTCTACCGGTTTGCCGTTACCTGAATTCAATATATTTAAAAAAGCTTTGGTGCCGCTTTCCACATAGGGCTCGTTGGACTGTGCTGATATACTGTTGCCTAATGCCAGTGCCAGGACCAGGATGGAACCTTTCTTTAAGATAGATGACTTTTTCATTTTATGATGTGTTTAACGTTGATGATTTAATTGAACACCACAAAATTACTCCGGCCAACAGGGCGGTTCAATGCACGATTGTAGACAGCAATAGCACTTTTTTCCCCTCGGGCTAAACAGGGGTATCAGGCTGGTTCGGCGGACGATTGCTGGTAGCTTAAGCGGAAACTGTTAGGGGTAGTGCCGGCCTGTTTGGTAAAGAAGCGGATAAAATAGGATACATCGTCATATCCCAGCTTGTAGCTGATCTCTTTTACGCTAAGATGTGTATGAACTAGTAATCTTTTAGTCTCGAGGATGATCCGGTTCTTGATGATGTCATTGGGAGTGGTATCACTATAGCGGGTAATACGTTTGTTTAATGCCTTGGGGCTGATGTGCAGCAATTCGGCGTACTCCGCCACGGTATGCAGGCGGGAATAATGCCACTCTACCAGCTGGCTGAATCTCCGGGAGAATTCTACTTCATCTCGCGCCTTGTCGTCCCTTATATCGTGCTCTTGTTTCCAGATACGGGTAGATTTGATGATGATCCTTTTCAGCAGGATGCGCAACATCTCTTCCACACCGGTATCATCCTGCTCGATCTCCGCTTTTATTTCCTTCAGAGTGTTTTGGATGTCCGCCGCAATTGACGCTTTCAGGAAAACGACAGGTATTTCATATACATTATGGAAAAGTATGCCATCGCAGGCTACTTCCTTGTCATGGATCTCTACGCAATAAAAATCCCGGTTGTAATAGATCATGGTACCGCAGCAGGCTTCATCAAACCAGTAATGCTGACCGGGGTTGATGAAGAACAGGGCATCTTCTTTGAGGTGATATTGTTTGAAGTCGATCGTAACCTTCCCTTTGGCCCTTACCAGCACAATTTTAATGAAGTTGCTGTAATCACGTCCCGCCAGTTGTTCCGGCAGGTCTTTATTAAAGTCAAAATACCCGAATTGCTTGAATGCAAATTGTCTGAAGTGGTTCATCCGATAATATATAAGGAGATGCTGCTAAGTTATCACTTTTTCAATCACCGCGGTGTTCGCTTTAACTTTACTGGAATAAGTACTGGACAGGCATCCCTCTTTCTTGTAATTTCAATCTGATTACAGACCATTAGCTAAGCCCCTGATTCGACAATTCGTTATATAACCCTGATAAATAGATAACCGTTATGGAAAACACTTTACGCAGATCTATCTTACTGGCAGTTTTGTGCAGTTTATTATTGGCTGGTTGTATCAAAGACCCTGGCCCCTGTATTCCGCTGCCTCCCAAACCATCTTCGCTGCTTACACAGGTAAGGACCATCTTCTCAATTGAAGGGGGCGAGCCAAGCTATGTCAAGGTGCTGGACATCTATCAATATAACAAGTTCAATAAGCCCTGGCTGCATATCAGGATGAGCTCCGGGACAGACACCACCCAGTTGACCGAAACCAATGTAGATACCCTTTATTACGATAACCTGCAGCGTGTAGTAAAGGTAGTTGGCTACCAGGTAGATCATTGGCAAAGGATCCGTCTTCGTAAATTCTATTATAACGGTGTTGAACGTTTACCTGCCCGCGCCGAGTATGAAGAGGCCAGTGACAACTGGGTAAACATTCCTCCTGCCGCGAGGTACATCTGGGGTGATACGGTTGTCCTGCAGATCACCAATACAGACACTTCCCGGGCGGTATATAGTCAGCAGGGAAACTTTTGGGGATGGAACGATTTCCGGGAAAACCGTTATGACAACCTGCCGAATGCAGAACGTTTCTTTAACCTGGAACACGGCCTGGCACTAAACGCGCCTGACAATTACAGCGCGGTGCTTCTGCCTCGTTATTCTACCAATAACTGGACGGAGAACGGCGATTTTGTTTTCCGCATTCAGCGTTTCACCACGCCGGATGCGCTTGGACGCGTTGGCGTGATAAGCTGGCGGGACCAGTTGAAGGGGGACTTTCTGGCAGAATCATATTATACCTACACGTCCGTACAATAATATAGAGAAAAGTAAAGGTCCATATACGAACCATATATGGACCTTTATAAAAAATTAAACATTACTGTCCGGCTGTAACAGCTGCTGATGCCGTAATAATTACTTTTGCTACGGCCTCCGGCTGCGACATAAATACCACATGACTTCCCTTTACTTCCGTAACCCTGGTGTTTGAACGTTTATACATGTTACGTTGTATCTCAGGTGCAATGCTTTTATCCTCGGTGGCTACAACGGCATAGGCAGGTTTATCTTTCCAGGCGGCATGCTTGATGTTCGTTGCAAAACCTTTGGCATAGAAAGCACCCTGGGAGGCATACATGAAATCTGCTTCTGCTTTGGGTATATCGGCACAGAAACCGGCATGGTACTTCTGTTGATCGTAGTATACGATGCCTTTGTCATCCGGAGGCAGCACACCATTCTCAGGAGCCGGCGGCGCTGTTTGCAGCCACTGCAGGGCAGATTCTCCAGCGTCAGGTTGAAATGCAGCTACATATACCAGGGCAGCTACTTTAGGATGATTACCTGCTTCCGTGATCACCGCACCACCCCAGGAATGTCCAACAAGGATCACAGGACCGTCCTGTTTGTCAAGTACTACGCTGGTAGCATTCACATCATCTTCCAGGGATGACAATGGGTTTTGCACCACAGTTACATGATATCCTTTTTTAGTAAGCACATTGTACAGCGCTTTCCAGCCGGATCCATCGGCAAATGCGCCATGTACCAATACTACATTCTTAATGGGAGCAGCCTTTGTTTGCGCAGCTAAACAAGGCATTAATGACGGGATCATCAGCGCTGCTAAAAGCATCGCTTTGCATCTTTTTATAAGACTTTTCATTGACTGTGTTAAATTTTTTGAGTGGATTTAAATTGCCGCAGTTAAGCTTTGATCATGATCATGAACGGCAATGCAAAGTAAGGCAGATAAAGCGCGGCAGACAAGACAGAAACAGGGGTAATGTTTGGACTTTTAGCGGTATTTTTTCCGGTAGCCAACTGGAGACACTTGCTCTATCTGTGTGAACAGCCTGGAAAAATAAGCATGGTCATCATAACCTAGTTCACCGGCGATCTCTTTGACCGTAAGCTCGGTATGATATAATAAGCGCTTGGCTTCGGTGATGACCATTTTCTGTATCCAGTAACTTACCGTAAAGCCCGTGAATGATTTGACAGCTTCGTTGAGATAGGGGGTAGAGAGTTGCTGAAGCGCAGCATAGTCGGATGGCTTCTTCAGCTTTTTATAATGCTGAAATAGCAGGGTTTTAAACTGCCGCGTGATGGTAAGATGCCGTGTTTCTTTTATGCCTTTGCCAGCCGCCGGTTGGGAATATTCTTCCGTGAACATGCCGAGAATGGTATCGGTCAAACCACGTATAATATGCTGCTTGCAGGTATTAGCCCCTGCATCATTGATCTCATCAGTTAAGAAGGAAATGCAATCACTGAGCTTTTTCAGTTTGGCAGGAGTGATGGATACAGGGTCGTGCATCAGGAAATACTGGTCCAGTATTATTTTATAGGCTTCCTGTACAAATGAAGGATCCACTGTCAGCACAAATGCGTCCGTATCGGAAGAAATATGATAGTGGAATTGCCCGGGAAGGATAAAGAATATAGATGGCCCGCTCATTTCTACTGTATTGAAATCAAGCATCAGCCTGAAATTCCCTTTTCTTTGAAGGAGAAATTGGTAGTTTTCATCGCGATGGGCGATGTTCGCCGGGAGCTCAGGAGCAACAGCGGAAAAGTTAAAAATATGCACACCATGTTTTTTTACATGATCGCTGATCTGGACGTGGATAAAGCCGGAGGAATTAACCATGATTTGCGGTAGGATTGGAACAAAGATAATCCTTTGAATATTTCCTGAAAATATTTTGATTTGTATCTGGAATGATGCCTCCTTGGCACATTAATTTAAAACAGAAAAATGAAATTCAACAACATCCGCTTATTGGTGAACGACTTTGATAAGGCTTTCACCTTTTACAACGATACGCTTGGCCTTGAATGTACCTATGGCAAACCAGGCGATAACTATGCCAGTTTTGACATTGGTGTAGCATCAGGGCTTGCCATTTTCAAAGCCGAACTCATGGGCATGGCAATAGAAAATTATGACGCCAAGAAGAACGGCAAATCGCAGGACAAATTCGCCATCATAGTAGAGGTGGAAGATGTGTCAGATACTTATCAGCAGCTTAAAAATAAAGGAGTTACCTTTTTATCTGAACCACAGGACATGGAGGCCTGGGGAATCCGTGTAGCACATTTCAGGGACACAGAAGAAAATCTGTTTGAAATCTATTCTGCATTGTCAGAAGGCTGATAAGCCGTCTCCTCTTTACGTACATACCGGTGAATCAGGGTTGCTGCTATAGCAGTTGCAGCGATGAGGCTGCCTGCTCTCCGTTTGATTTTTTTGCTACCTTCATTTTCCGAAAACAACCCTTGGTCAATGGAGTACAAAGAATACAAACCGCATCCTCTGCTGGCAGGTTATATTGAATGCTATTGGTCAGCATTGGCTGATAGGCCACCCTTCAGAGAACAGGAATCGCTGATCCCTGACGGTACCATTGAGCTGATGTTTAATTTTGGTGATAATTATGCAGAGATAAAAAACGGACAATCAATTACAGTAAAAGGCTCTCACGTCATTGGCATCCGGAAACAATCGCTCATCATTTCACAAACCAGGAAGCAAAATATCTTCTCCATACGCTTCAAACCCGGTGGTTCATATCCCTTCTTCCAGATACCTGTTCATTTGTTTTCAAATGCGTTTTTCCAGATTAAGGACCTGCTCGGGAAAGAGTACAGCATGTTGGAAGAACAAATGGCCGAAGCGGGTAATAAGGAAAGAGTGGTATTAGCAGATAATTTCCTCCTGAAAAAAATGTATAATACTTGCGATGCCTATAGTTTTGTGGCCAGATGTTCAAAGGCATTATTGCAAGATCCTTCAATTCCCATTAATGAGCTAGCCGCACAATTCAACACAAACTATAAAACATTGGAACGCCGGTTTAAAACGGTAATGGGACTAACACCTGCAGAATTATTGAAAATAAAGAGGTTTAACGATGCTGTGCTGGCTATGTATTCATGCAGGCATACTTCACTAACAGGCATTGCCCATGAATGCGGCTATTACGATCAATCGCATTTTATACGGGAATTTAAGCAGCTTACCAATTTTACCCCGCGGGATTTCCTGAAAGAACAGTTTACTATTGTACAGGTTATACAGCCGGCCCTGGCAAATAGAATGGCCCAATTGTATAATTTATAGTTCCTGTCGAAATCGTACAATTTTAACTCAGCTCAGTAAATCAACTTTGTAATAAATATTTTTATGCCATGAATCAACAAACAATTCAACTGGTTCCCTACCTGCACTTTAACGGGGACTGCGAAGAGGCTTTGACAACTTATCAGCAAATCCTGGGTGGCGAGATCAATGTGGTAAACCGCTATGATAATCCAGCGATGAAAGCCCCTGAAGAATATAAGAATAAGATACTGCACGCTGCTTATTCCTTCGGAGGAAATACGATCCTCGCCAGTGACACGCTGCCCGGTAAGTCAATTACCAGGGGCACAGGTGACGTATCATTGTCTATATCAGTATCCAGCCCGGAAGAAGGACAGAAAATATTTGATCAGCTGTCGGAAGGAGGGACTCCGCATATTCCCTTTAAGCAGCAATTCTGGGGCGCATGGCATGGTAATTTTACAGATCGCTTCGGGATCCGCTGGATGGTGAATGCTGGTTGATTAAGAACTGTCCTGCTTTGACCTCATTAAAAAGAAGGTGCTTCAATATCGGTGAAGCGCCTTCTTTTCATTTGTTTACTCCAATACTGGTGCTGTAGTGCTGCAGTGCTTACCTATATCTTTACTTACCTCAAGATAATGAGTATCTAAATTGTAAACCCTATTAAATCAATTGTTGAATGTTGTCCCGTTCACCCCCGGAAAACCCTTTATTTCCAGGCCTTACATCCAATTTACTATCCACCCTATTAATGTTTTTTTATGCTTAAACAGAAATACGTTTTATACACCGCACTATTGCTGGCATTCACCTGGTTTGGATGCTCCAAGGAACAAACTCCTGAGAAAACAGATCCCTCCACGACCCAGGAAGATGCTGTTCTGAAGAAAATTCTTAAAGAAGGCTTTAAACGAACAGATATCGTGGAAGAGAAAGACCGCTACATTGTGCAGGGAGATATTATCTTCTATAAGGAAGAACCCGGGCCCAAACCCGGGCAGGTGCATACGGAACAGGCCCGTACTCCGTACCTGGTTGCGCCTGCATATCGGAATATAAAGGTTTACCTGAACGCAGGCTCCTTTAGCTCCATTAATCTCAGCTCAGTGCTGGACAATGTTATCAACGCCTATAACGCTATCGGCACCCAGATCCAGTTCACAAGGGTTTACTCCGCTGCTCAGGCAAATATTGAGATCGTGAGCAATAACCTGCAACTCGGCGTATGCGGACAAGCGGGTTTTCCGTTCTCTGATGGAAGGCCTTTCAATACGGTGTATATTTCTGAGTATACGCTGAATTACTATGGCCTTACCAGCGCTTCACAGCTAACACTGCTGGTGGCGCATGAGCTTGGCCACTGCATTGGATTCCGGCATACTAACTGGCAATCAGGCGGAGAGTCTGGTGGTATCCCCATTCCGGGTACGCCTTCTTCAGATAATGCTTCCTTCATGAATGGCGGCACCTGCGGTGTTAACTGGGCTGGCTTCTCATACTATGATGACTATGCCATGAAAGCGCTGTATTCGCCCGCAGCCTATGCGCCCAGCGTATTAAGCTCCGGACAGCAGCTGTCACAGGGGCAGTACATCCGCTCTGATGACGGACGCTTCATTGCTATTTTGCAAACAGATGGCAACTTCGTTGTTTACAATTACAACACGGCCCTTTGGGATTCCGGTACTTACGGTAATCCTTCTATCAATCGCTGTGTAATGCAGACAGATGGCAACCTGGTTTTGTATGATAACAATAATGTGGCGCACTGGGATTCCGGTACCTGGACTTATCCGGGAGCAAACCTGGTGATGCAGAGTGATGGTAACCTGGTGATCTACCAGAGTGGGATAGCGCGTTGGGATTCAGGTACCCATGGGTATTAACAGACAGATATAACAGCGAACAACGATATAGAAGAGCAGGGCACGCCTTAATTCGGGCGTGCCCTTTGTTATATCTTTGGTTATCTTTTGTCTAAATCAACGCGTCAGAAAGTCCATCGCACACCCCCTTGCTTATAATTGCAGGTGTTAGTTTTGTTCTACTTTAATCAATCAAAAGATCAAAAAATAAATATATGCAAAATCAGGACTTTACAACAACGGTTTTAGTGAGTAAAACACCAGGAGAAGTATTTAATGCTATTAACAATCCAAGAGCGTGGTGGAGCGAAGAAATAGCAGGCAATACCGACAAGATAAACGAGGTGTTTGACTATCATTTCGAAGATATACATGCCTGCAAAGTAAAGGTACTGGAGCTTGTGCCCAACCGAAAGGTAGTATGGCACGTTCTGGAAAACGATTTCAATTTTACAAAAGATAAAACAGAATGGGTGAATACTAAGGTTGTGTTCGATATTTCTGCGGAAGGCAATAAAACAAAGCTGGTATTTACACATGTTGGCCTGGTACCTGGGTACGAATGTTACGATGCCTGCTATCAGGGGTGGACTCATTACATTCAAACCAGCCTGAAAAATTATATTAGTACAGGAGAAGGTGAACCCAATAGAACAGGGACGCCGAAGACTGAAACAGAGAAGAAGTTAACAGGTAATTGAAATATGCTGCCTCCAATTTACAAAACAAAGAACTATACCCTGGAACCGTATCAGCCCAAAGATCTGAAACGGTATCTGGAGATGTTGCTTGATAAGGACGTAATCGAGTTTATGGGCGGAGCCACAGGAGATAGAAAGGCAGAAGAAGCTATGTTTGATAAAATCTTTGAGCTCTACCGCAGTAGCGAGAAAAGATGGTTCTGGGTGTGGGCGGTGTACCGGAACCAGGAACTTTGCGCCCATCTGGAGCTAAAGGAAACAAAAGACACCGCTGAAAATGAACTTGAAATTGTGTACATGGTTCATCCCCTGGAAAGGCGCAAAGGCATCATGAAGGAGGTATTGACTTTTTTAAAAGCAAATCAACACCTTTGGAAACGAAGAATTACGGCGACGATATATCCGGAAAATAATATTTCATTTCAGCTGCTCCGGCAATGGGGAATTGACGAACAGGTCTTAATAACAGATCAGGAAACCGGGGAAACTTTTAGTAAAGTGCGGCTGAGCTGCTGAATTCAATAAGAGAGATTAATAAAAACAAAAAACCCGCTCTCCGAGCGGGCTTTTAACTTTGTATCAGTCTTACTATGCGGACCGGACGGGACTCGAACCCGCGACCTCCGCCGTGACAGGGCGGCATTCTAACCGACTGAACTACCGATCCTCCTCACTTCCAGGGTGTTACCCCTGTTCCGTTTTGGGATGGCAAAGATAGCAACAAATAGATCAAATTCGCAAATCTTTTTTAAAAAAACTTTAGAGCTTTATCTTTACACCGTTCTTTAACCAATTTTAAATCTGATTATGCAATTCCTGGACTTTGAAAAACCTGTTGCTGACCTGTATGAGCAGTTGGAAAAGCTGAAAGAAAATGGCCAGAAATCCGGCGTAGACGTCACTGCTACCGTAAAAGAGTACGAACAGAAGATCGTTGCCACCCGCCAGAATATCTATGACCATCTCACCAGCTGGCAAAAAGTGCAGCTGAGCAGGCATCCCGACAGGCCCTATACACTTGCCTATATTGAAAGAATGACCACCAATTTCCTCGAGCTGCATGGCGACAGGAACGTAAAGGACGATAAGGCAATGGTAGGCGGTTTTGCCGAACTGGATGGCGAAACCATTATGTTCATTGGCCAGCAGAAAGGTATTAATACCAAAATGCGCCAGATCCGCAACTTCGGGATGGCTAATCCCGAAGGCTACCGTAAGGCCCTTCGCCTCATGAAACTGGCCGAGAAATTCAATAAGCCGATCGTTACGCTGATAGATACCCCGGGCGCATTCCCCGGACTGGAAGCTGAAGAAAGAGGGCAGGGAGAGGCTATTGCCCGTAACCTGTTCGAAATGATGCGCCTCCGCGTGCCCGTTATCTGTATCATCATTGGCGAAGGCGCCTCCGGCGGTGCACTGGGCATCGGTATCGGAGACCGCGTATTCATGCTGGAAAACAGCTGGTATACCGTGATCTCCCCCGAAAACTGCTCCACCATCCTCTGGCGTACCTGGAATTTCAAGGAAAAGGCAGCTGATGAGCTCAAGCTTACTTCAGACCACATGAGCAAGTTTGGACTGGTAGACGGAGTGATCAAAGAGCCCCTGGGCGGCGCACATGTAAATCCGGAAGAGGCAGCTGCCATCCTGAAGCAAAGGATCAAGGAAACCCTTGCAGAGCTGAAGAAGATCGATCCCGAGACCCGTATAGAACAAAGGATCGAAAAATTCAGCAACATGGGCTTTTACGACGAACGCTAAAAAAATATTTAAACATACCAGGCCAAATGACAATATTTGCAGACTTTTTGGCTTATTAATATTTCATGGAACAGTTAAGAGGATCAGGTGTAGCGCTGGTTACACCGTTCAAAGCAGATGAAAGCATCGATTGGAATGCTTTGGAAAAATTGATTGATCATGTGATTAATGGTGGGATAGACTATGTGGTATCATTAGGCACCACTGGCGAAACACCTACGCTCTCTTCCGAAGAGAAGCTTGACCTGATAAAGTTTACTTTCGAAAAAGTGAAGAAACGGGTTCCCGTAGTAGTGGGTATTGGCGACTACAACACCCGCGATGTGGTGAAGCGCCTGGAGTCCTGTCCGCTGGATGAAGCGGCCGCCGTGCTCAGCGTGGCGCCTTACTACAGTAAGCCCAGCCAGGAAGGCATTTTTCAGCACTATAAAACGATTGCCAAAGCATCTCCCAAGCCGGTGATCCTCTACAACGTGCCCGGTCGCACCGGCCGTAATATGACAGCTGCCACTACTGTGCGCCTCGCACATGAAGTGGAGAACATTGTCGCCATGAAAGAAGCCAGCGGCGATATGGTACAGTGCATGCAGATCATAAAGGATAAACCCGCCGGCTTCCTGGTGATCAGCGGCGATGATGCCCTCGCCATGCCACAGCTGGCCTGCGGTATGGATGGTGTAATCTCCGTTGCGGCCAACTATTTTGCAGCCGACTTTTCCGCCATGGTAAAAGCTGGCCTGGCTAACAACTTCCCGGCTGCCCGTAACCTGCACTACAAAATGCATGAGGCCTTCGATCTGATGTTTGCGGAAAACAATCCCGCAGGTATCAAAGCATTCCTGCATCACGGTGGAATTGTTGAAAACGCCTTCCGTCTGCCCGTAGTACCGGTAAGCAAGGAGCTGGACGCCAAAATAAAAGCTTTTGTAAGTAACTATAAGTAACTGCGGCAAGCGCTGAAGTGCTCAAACCCTCCAATGGTGAAATCCCTTGGAGGGTTTTTCTTTGGTGCAACTCTCGTTTTTTCCTCGTTCACTCCTCATGTTTTCCTCGTCCGCTCCTCGTCGGCTCCTCGTTCACTCCTCGTGCAGTCTTCGTTCTACCTTAGTGAAACCTTAGTGAAAGCTTCCTGCAAGCTTAGTCACCTTTCCTCAGATAATGAAAGTAGCCCCTTCAACAGACAGTTCGGTATTCGGGAAAACCGGGCAGCATTCTTCCAGGAAAGGTTGCAGTTCTGTGTATTTAGATGAGAAATGTCCTATCAGCAGCCGTTTGGCGCCTGCCTTGAGGGCCAATGTAGCCGCTTCCACGGACGTGCTATGGAACCGTTCTGCCGCCCTTTCGGCCAGGCCTGCCAGGTAAGTGGTCTCATGGTACACCAGGTCGGCTCCTTCAATGTAGGGAAGCAGTCCTTCGTCGTAGATGGTATCGGCGCAATACACGTATTTTTTGCCCTTGGGAGGGGGCAGGGTCACCCAATGGTTCTTTACCAGCAGGCCATCCTTACGCTGATAATCAGCGCCTTCCTGCAGGTGGGAATAATAAGCGGCTGGTATCTCATAGGCCTGGGCCTGGTCGGGGATGATTTTCCGCTTTTTGCGCTGCTGATCAAAAATGAACCCAAAACAGGGGATCCGGTGGTTTACAGGGAAAAAGCTCACCTGCAGGTCCTTTTCGTCCAGGATAACGCCGGCCTGCTCGGCAAGCAGCGCTACAAAGGAAAGCTCAAACTTCAGCTGGGTAAAAGAGCATTCCAGCTGCAGGCGTATAATGGTTTCCAGTTCCGGTGGCGCGTATATGGTAAGCGGCTCTGTCCTGCCCAGCAGGTTAAGGCTGTTCACCAGCCCAATCAGGCCAAAGTAATGGTCCCCGTGTAAATGACTGATAAAGATGTGCCGCATCTTGCTGCGTCTGATCTTGAAGCGTGTTAGCTGCAGCTGGGTGCCTTCCCCGCAATCTATCATGAGCACTTGGTCATTGGAGGTAACAACCTGGGAGGTAGGATGCCGTTCAGCAGTTGGTATGGCGGAATTGTTGCCTAAGATCGTGACTCCAAACATATATCAAAAAACCCGAAAATACACAATTCTACCCACTAACGGCTAATGACTTATGACTACAACTTTCTACTCTTCATCCAGCAGGTCTCTTTCCAGTGATTCCATCATCACCATATCGATGGCCTCGGAAAGGGTAGGGGTAATATTCAGTTCATAATCGCAGTCCTTGTTGAGGGCCGCTGTTAAAGTGTTGTTAACGTTTGTGATCGCACAGGAAAGATTACTGTCATACTGTAGCCCATACACTGTTAAAATGGCCTGTATTCCGGCCTCATCTGCCGACTCAACCAATGCCATGTCCAGTATAAGGTTCCTGCCACCGAGCTCCGGTAATTCGCTGATGTCACGTATAAACTCTTCTGACAAATTAGCATCCAGCACCTGAATTTCCGGTCGGAAAATCACTAATTTTTCTTTGGTATCAATTTTGAATCTCATAAGGCCGGATCTTGTTTAGTACATTTAGTGAAATAATTGAGGGAAACCGCCAAAAATCTGCAAAGGTCGGCAACTGAAGAGTTACTTTCTCCGTAGATATTATCACAGCCTTTTCCTGCAACATACAGCACAAAAGTAAATCTTATACTATTAACGTGTTAGATCGAAAGAATCAAAATTATTTGCTAATATTGTATAAGCAAGCCCCCGTAAGGGTTTTAATAATTTAATAATCTCACAATGGACCAGAATTTTTCACCGCAAGTAAAGGAGATCATTTCGTTTAGCAGGGAGGAGGCTTTACGCTTGGGAAATGATTTCATAGGCACAGAACACCTGCTGCTGGGCATTATTCGCGAAGGTGAAGGCACCGCAGTAAAAATTCTGCAGGCATTGAATGTGGACCTCTATGAATTGCGCAAAGAGGTTGAATTGGCCGTAAAAGACAAGACTGGAAAGAACATTGCCAATATCAATAGTCTTCCACTTACAAGGCAGGCAGAAAAGGTCATCAGGGTTACTGTACTCGAGGCAAAGGCTTTGAAAAGCCCAACCGTTGAAACAGAGCACCTGATGCTGTCTATTCTTAAGAATAAGGAAAACGTTTGTACACAAATCTTACAACAGTTTGACGTGGACTACGATACTTTTAAAAACGAGCTGGGCTTTGTAAAGTCAGCAGATCCTAAGGCCGAGTTTGACGACCCGGGCGAAGAGGAATTTGAGGACGAAAGAAAAAGTTTCGCCTCAAAAAGCAAGCAAACCAACACCAAGTCTAAAACTCCGGTTCTGGACAATTTTGGTAGGGATATCACCAAGCTCGCTGAAAGCGGCAGCCTGGATCCCATCGTTGGTCGCGAGCAGGAAATTGAGAGAGTATCCCAGATACTTTCCCGTCGTAAAAAGAATAACCCGATCCTTATCGGCGAACCTGGTGTGGGTAAAACCGCTATCGTGGAAGGTCTCGCGCTGCGCATCGTGCAAAGGAAGGTTTCCCGCGTATTGTTCGACAAACGCGTGGTGAGCCTTGACCTTGCTGCACTCGTAGCCGGTACCAAATACCGCGGCCAGTTCGAAGAAAGGATGAAGGCTATTATGAACGAGCTGGAAAAGAACAGGGATGTGATCCTCTTCATTGATGAGATCCATACCATTGTTGGCGCCGGTGGAGCTTCAGGCTCACTCGATGCTTCCAACATCTTTAAACCAGCCCTGGCACGTGGCGAACTGCAATGCATCGGCGCATCTACCCTGGACGAATACCGTATGTATATCGAAAAGGATGGTGCTCTTGACCGCCGCTTCCAGAAAGTAATGGTAGATCCGCCCACCGTGGATGAAACCATACAGATACTCAACAATATCAAACCCAGGTATGAAGAGTATCACAATGTTAGCTACACAGAAGATGCGATTGATGCATGCGTGAAGCTGAGCGACCGCTACATGACAGACCGCCTGTTGCCCGATAAGGCCATAGACGTGCTCGACGAAGTAGGCGCCCGTGTGCACCTGAAAAATATCAACGTACCACAGAACATCCTGGACCTCGAAAAACAGATCGAGGATATCAAACAGGAGAAGAATAAGGTCGTGAAAAGCCAGCGCTTTGAAGAAGCAGCTGCACTCCGCGATACCGAGAAGAAGCTGGGTGAAGACCTGGAGCGTGCCAAAGCAGTATGGGAAGAAGAAGTGAAACATAAACGCTACCCCATCGATGAAGAAGCCATCGCAGAAGTAGTGAGCATGATGACCGGCATTCCCGTAAAACGCATGGTACAGGCAGAATCTGAAAAGCTCCGCCGCATGGGTGAAGACCTGAAAGGCGCGGTAGTTGGACAGGATGAAGCCATCTCCAAGGTGACCAAAGCCATCCAGCGTAACAGGGTAGGCTTGAAAGATCCTAAAAAGCCCATCGGTACCTTTATCTTCCTCGGCCCTACCGGTGTAGGTAAAACAGAGCTGGCTAAAGCCCTGGCCAGGTATATGTTCGATTCCGAAGACTCACTGATCCGTATAGATATGAGTGAGTATATGGAGAAATTCTCCGTAAGCCGCCTGATAGGCGCGCCTCCGGGATACGTTGGTTACGAAGAAGGTGGTCAGCTCACTGAAAAAGTGCGCCGCAAACCTTACTCCGTGATCCTGCTCGATGAGATCGAAAAAGCACATCCGGATATCTATAACATCCTGCTCCAGGTACTGGACGACGGTATACTGACGGATGGCCTGGGCCGCAAGGTAGACTTCAAGAACACCCTCATTATCATGACCTCCAATATCGGGGTGCGCCAGCTGAAAGATTTTGGCGCAGGTGTGGGCTTCACTACCGGAACCAAGGCAATGAACGAAGAGGAAAATACCAAGGCGGTGATCGAAAAATCACTTAAGCGGACATTCTCTCCTGAGTTCCTCAACCGTATCGATGACGTAGTGATCTTCAACTCACTGACCAAAGAACATATCTATGTGATCATCGATATTACCATGACGAGCGTACTGAAACGCCTCAATAACCTGGGCTTCAGCCTCGAGCTCACAGAAGAAGCAAAAGGCTTCCTGGCAGAGAAAGGTTACGACCAGCAGTTTGGCGCCCGTCCGCTCCACAGGGCCATCCAGAAATACCTGGAAGATCCTTTAGCAGAAGAGATCCTCAATATGAACATCCATAACGGGGATATCCTGGTGGCTGACCTGGATAAAGAAAACCAGAAACTGATCTTTACCATTAAGAATCAGCCCAAGAGCAACAAATCAGAAAAATCAGAAGCATAATACATAGAATGCTTTGTTAAATTTATGATCCCGATCCGGTTTCCCGGTTCGGGATCTCTTTTTTCACTAACACGAAAATGTTAGTTGCCTGCCGGCAACACTATCGCAGTTAAGCCATTTCCCCGCTATTAACCAGGCCTTTAACCACTTTCACTGGTAATTATCGTACGTTCAACAATACCACATCCCTTCACACATAACAAATCTTATATATAAAATGGCATCATTATACCATTTTATATCCTGTTTTAATATATGATTTTTGTGATATGATATTTATACTGTATCTAAAAGTGTAGTGAACAAACTTTACTATTGATACGGAAACTCTTGTGGACTGAACCTCAACAGCCGGATTTTAGCCATTAATTATTGGGGGACGAACAGTAGAACAGTTGTAGCTGCAATGAGTGTGAATGCGCTCCTGTGGCACTTATTATACTTTAATGCTAATGAACGTAATCTATTTGGTGACTATTAAATAAATCTAAGAAGAAGGCTACTCCTTCAAATATTATTTGGACTGATAACTATCCTTATACCATGAACAGATCTTTACGCATTGCAGCTAAGCTGCTCTTCGCCGGTGTCCTCGCTTTGGGCGCCCTTACCTCGAAAGCCCAGCTGAAAGTTGGCGACAATCCTACCAATATCCAGCGTTCCGCTGTATTGGAACTGGAATCCCAAAGGCAGGGTCTTCTGCTGCCTCGTCTTCAAGACACCACGGCGATCAACGCCCTTTCTCCACTGGACGGTATGATCATCTACTTTTCAGATGGCGTTACTCCCGGTCCTAACAGAGGCCTTTATGTAAGAAAATTCGGCCATTGGGAAAAGATGGCTGATGCATCTGTTGCAGCAGGTAACTGGACACTGTCGGGTAATGCAGGTACCAACCCTGCCACCAACTACATTGGTACCAGTGACAACCAGGCTTTATCTATCCGTACAAACGCTACAGAAGCAGTTCGTGTTACCGCTGCTGGTAACGTAGAGCTGAAAACCGTAGCCGCAGGCGCCGCTACTGATGTAGAAGTGTTGGTAATAGGTGCAGGCGGCTCTGTAATGAGACGTACTATGCCTTCCGCCGCTTTCACCAACGTCATCTCTAGTATAAACAGCGATGTCACGCCCGCCCAGAGACTCGAATATGACAGCGCTGGCATGGATTTCAATATCGTGCATAACGGTGCTGGTGAGCATAGGTTCAATATACCAACACAAGACGGCTCCAAAACAAGAGGTCTGTTAACAATGGCTGATTGGAACAGGATCAACGCCGCTCAAAAAGCGATCGTGATCGGTACCTTCTCTATTACTCCCGTAACTACAGGCTTAACATTGGACGCTGCTGGTAACCTGGTGTTGCACGCTGCAGATGCTACCAACCCTGGTGCCGTTTCCGTTGGCGCTCAAACTTTCGGTGGTGCTAAAACCTTCCAGGATGACCTGACTGCAGGCGCTAACCTGAATGTTACAAATAATACTGTACTGGGTGGTACTGCTACCGTAAATGGTGCAACTACCCTGAATGGCACTGCTGCCCTGAATGGTGCAACTACCTTGGCCGGTGCAACTACCCTGAGCAATACGCTGACTGCCACCAACCCGTTCCCTGCTGCTGCTGCTGCTGAGAATAACGTGTTGATCCGCGCTGCTTCCGGCGTGATCTCTCAGAAAACACTGAACGATGCTGCCTTCAATGGTGCTGTACAAAGTGTCAACGGCCAGACTGGTCCCGCTGTTCACTTTAAGAACGGTACTGCTGGTACAGACGTTGCGTTTGACAGTACTACCACTGCCAACGTGATCACCCTGAACGTACCTGATGCGGCCGTAACTGCCCGCGGTGTGGTAACTACCGGTGCGCAGGCTTTCGCTGGCGCTAAGAACTACAGGGACTCTGTAGCAATTGGCGTAACAACCAAACCTAACTCTACCCTCCAGGTTGAAGGTTCTCTGGCCATGGCTATCACTACTGTAACTACTAACTATACTGTTACTGCAACAGATAACACCGTACTGGTGAACCCTTCAGCTCCGGTAACTATTACCCTGCCTGCTCCGGGTACTATCAAAGGCCGTATCTACACCATCAAGAAAATTGGCGGTGGTCTTGACAACGGTGTAACGATCACTCCTACCGGCGGTCAGATAGAAGGTGGTACCAGCTACCCTATCTATAACGACTGGACTTTCGTTACCCTGCAAACAGACGGTACCAACTGGTATATCATTAAGAAATAAGGATACTTTCAGTTAACAGGAACGGCATATAGCCGTTCCTGTTATTACCGTTTTTGAGTCGTGCCCTTTCCTAAACTATCCTTGAGATGCTTGTGATGAATATAAATCTACCCGTTCGTATTGGTAAACTGGTAATGCTGTTGATGTTGATATCAACAGTAATTCAGGCCCAGCAATTAAAACTGGGTGCTAATCCCTCCTCCTTGCAAAAATCCGCATTATTAGAACTGGAAAGCACCTCTCAGGGCTTATTACTGCCCCGCATTAGCGATACTACGCAGCCAACAATGACCAGTTCTCCTGACGGTATGTTGATCTTCTCCAAGTATGACAACACATTACGCCTGCGTGCCAACGGCTATTGGCAGAAGGTGCTGACAAACAGCGCTATCACCTCCCTGAACGGCCAGCAACAGGCCGCACAAACATTGGCAACCTCTTATACTCCTGCAGGTACATTTCAGTTCACATCTGCTGCAGGTGCCCATACCCTTACCATCCCGGATGCATCTGCTTCTCAGTACGGTTTTGTAAATACCGGCGCGCAGACATTTGGTGGTAATAAAACATTTAACGGTAATACCATCTTCGGTGGTTCAACTACCATGAATGGTGTAGTGAATATGAATAGTCTTACGGTAGACAATACCAAAGACAGTGTAGTGCTGGTCTATAATGGAATGCTTTACAAAAAACAGCTGACCGCCGGCTCAGGCTCTGTAACTTCAGTAGGCTTGTCCATGCCTGGCATCTTCGGCGTGTCAGGTTCTCCTGTAACTACTTCAGGAACTTTAACAGCATCCCTTAATACACAGGCCGCAAACCTGGTTTTCGCCGGGCCAACTACCGGCGCTGCCGCTGCTCCTACATTCCGGCCCTTGGTAGCTGCAGATATACCTTCGCTGGCTACTAATTATATACAGAATCAAACGACGGTACAAACCGCTAATTATAATATTTCAGGTAATGGAACTATAGGTGGTTCACTGATACTGCCTTCATTTACATCAGGATCGGTGCCGTTCATGAATGGTACTACCGTGGCCCAGAGCAATGCTGATTTCTTTTGGGATAATACTAACAAAAGGCTGGGGATAGGGGTAAATGCTCCTAATAATAAACTTGAAATAGCAGGCACGGTAGCTGCTACCGGTTTGTCCGGCCTGAGGCTGAAAGACCTGGGAACAGCCACTCCTCAAGCTTCGGGCAGTAAAGTACTGTCTGTTAACAACAATGGTGATGTGTTTGTAATGGCAAACGCCGCTGCCAACAACTGGCTGATCACTGGCAACTCCAACATAGATGCTACTACGCAGTTCCTCGGCACGCTCGACGACCGCAAAATGGTGATCAAATCCAACAATCAGTCTTTCCTGGAATTTGGCCGCCGCGCAACTTTAGGTCTTACACAGGGTTACACAGACTATGATGACGATAACGAAAAAGTAACTTTCTTAAGATCTGCCTTACAGTTCGATGTACCTGCCACCGTTCAGTTCTATAAGCCCAAGATGTTTACCGATGCTAATGGGAACTTCCGTTTGAAAGGTTCTTCCGCGGGTACAGATCTGTTTGAACTGGGAGCTACTGGCACTAACAATGATGGCGGTTTCGAATTTATAATAGGTGATGACGGAGACGAGCCCATAGTTTTTAAGAGCTATAACTATACAGGTCCTTCATATACTGAGTTTATGAGAATGCAAAACGGCAAGGTAGGCGTTGACGTAGCCGGCGTTGCTCCTACCAGCACCTTACAGGTGGGGGGCAGTTTTTCAGCGGCTATTAGGTCTGTGTCAGGCAATACCACTTTGACGGGTGACGACTTTACCATAATAAAAACAGGTAATGGTAATGCCACCATCACACTCCCTGCAGCATCAGGCTGTACAGGCAGGATCTATGTTATAAAACGCATAAGTGCGACAGGAACAGTGACCTTGGCATCAAATGGCGGAAGCATTGACGGCACTGCAACATTGACGGTAACTGCCGCTGCAAACGTGGCTTTTATGGTACAGTCAGATGGCACTAACTGGTATACCATTTCCAAAAATTAATTAGAGAGAATTGATTTTTTTGTGAAAAGAAAAGCGCTCAAATATCTGTTGACAATACTTTGCTCCGGCATAACGGCTTTGTCCTTTGCCCAGCAACCCGCCTACATTCCCCCCGGCGGCCAGGCCTGGATATTTGGCAATGCCCCCGTTGCACTCTACGGTAATATGCAGCAGGAAGGCACCCTTGGCTCTAACCCTAACGCATTATTCTACTTCCTCGGCAAACGCTGGGTAAACGGCAACGCCGCTTCCCTGCCCGATGAAAGTGCCGCTGGCCTCAACGGCACCGGTGGTACATTCCGCTTTTCTTCTAACAACACATTATACGGTAATACCGGTCAGCAAAGCGTCTTCGGCGCCTACAGCGTGGCCGGCGGCACTGGTGCCAGCTTCCCTAACCTGGAGCTGAGCAACTCAACAGGCCTCATCCTGGAAGACCTGAGTGATCTTAAGATCCGCAATACACTCAATTTCACGAGTGGACATATTTATCTAAATGGCTGGAACCTCGCCGTAGGGCAGAATACTCCTGGCAACATCACCGGCTACAGCGATCAACGCTTTGTGATCACAGGCACCGGCGCTGCAGGTGGCTACCTCTACCGTTACGGCCTCACCGCCGCCGCAGGCAGGGTGGTCTTCCCCGTAGGTACATCCGTTGGTAACTATGCCCCGGCAGCTATCGCTACCCAGGGCGCCCCTGATGATTTTAAGGTGCGCGTGTTCGATAATATCTATCAGAACGCCGTGAGCGGCGCGCTCATGCAGGACACCTTCATCTATAAAACCTGGGACATCGGTCATAGCCAGACAGGTAAAGCCCAGACAGACGTGATCCTGCAGCACATGAACATTGCCGAAATGCCTGTGTATGCAGCTAACCGCGACAGCAGCTATATCACACATTATAACGGCGCTGCCTGGGACAAATTGCCACAGCTGCCTTACCAGCCGCAGGCTGGTACCTTGACCACCCAAACAATGGCAGCGGGCGCTACCATGCACCTCCGCAGCTTTCCCGGAGGCCTGGCCAGCCAGGAGTATTTCTCCAAGACAATTGGCTTCCCGGTGCTCCAGCCCCCGGCAGACTTTATCCTGTTCAATGCCTGGCGCATCTCTATCGACCAGGTACGCCTGGAATGGTCTACCCGCAAAGAAGTTAACAATGCATGGTTTGAGATCGAACGCCGCTTTGAAGGAGATACAGGCTTTACTACCATCGCCAGGGTACCCACCAGGGCCCCGGGCGGATACAGCAATTACCGCATCGACTACCCTTACCTGGATAATAACAGCTTCGACGGCTGGACCTACTACCGCATAAAGGCCGTATCACGCACAGGTCAGGTGATCTATACCGAGATCAGGGCCGTGCCGCCATTGATCAAGATAGATGTCTATCCTAACCCTAACATGGGCCAGTTCCATGTGCGCATCCGCGGCATCCGGACTCCGCTCGTAATGCAGCTGATGAACACCTGGGGACAGGTACTGCGTGAGTACGATGTCCAAAACGACGCAGATGTGGAGATCCGCGAAGTGCCCGCAGCCATGTACTTCCTGGTACTATATCATAAGGCAACACAACAGGTGGCATACCGCTGCAAAGTGGAAGTGCTCGGACAACAATAACGTAAAAGCTTCAAGCCGCAAGTTACAAGCACCAGGCTATCGCATTTCCTGTAGCTTGAGGCTTGTGGCTTGAAGCTTTTTTACTTACATTTGTATAAACAACAAACGGTTTGAAGAAGATTATCATCACGATAGACGGTTATTCCTCCTGCGGAAAAAGCACGCTGGCAAAGCAATTGGCCAGGGAGCTGGACTATATTTACATAGACAGCGGCGCAATGTACCGGGCTATCACCTTCTACTTCATTCAAAACCGTGTGGATTGGTCGGATACGCCTTCTGTAAAAGAAGCGCTGAAAAACATTCACCTCGAATTTGAATACAATCCGGAAACATCCCAGTCAGACATTCATCTCAACGGAGAAAATATAGAGCATCTCATCCGCGATATGCTCGTAGCAGAGAAAGTGAGCGAAGTGGCCGCTGTCCGGGAAGTACGCGAGTTTGCAGTAGCACAGCAGCAGAAAATGGGAGATAAGAAAGGCATCGTGATGGACGGCCGCGACATCGGCACCACCGTATTTCCCCATGCTGAACTGAAGATCTTCATGACCGCAGATACCGCGGTGCGCGTAGAACGCCGTTTCAGAGAACTGTACGCAAAGAACAAGCATATTACCCTGCAGGAAGTAAAAGAAAATCTCGAATTAAGGGATTATATCGATTCTAACCGCGAGATCAGCCCCCTTCGCAGGGCCGATGATGCTATCATACTGGATAACAGCGAATTAACCATGGATGATCAGCTCAGGTTAGCCCTGCAGTGGGTAGAGGATGTAATGATAGTACAACCCTCATAACCCATTCGTTCGTAAATATTATTTCGGTTTTAGAGAAACGTTTTATACATTTGTTTTGATTCCGTAACCTACGGAAGCCTCAGATAGTTTACCACATCCTTCGAATCTCCTTTTTACATCTTTTCCACCTTATCCGTATGTAAAAGCCATGCTTTTGGTCTTATTGGTAATCAATAAGTGATAAAGATTTTGTGCAGACAGTAAAACATAAGCATAACGGGTATTTGTATATAGTCAGTTACTTGATATAATGTGTTGCTTTTGGAAAATTTTTACCCTGGCTGTATCCAAGAAGGACCTCTAGCTATTAACCGTATATAGAGCATTTGTATATAAAAAAAACGCCGGACAGGTTGCCAGGACGGCTGTTATAAACTTAATGTGGAATAGGATTGGGAAACCGGTCTTATTTCATGTTTTCAGTAGGTGTATTCGGTTAATAGGAAGAAGGGGCGAATTCTTTCGCCCTTTCGCTTTTTAAATTAATAATGAATCATTAAATTGTGTTAGTTCTATTACCCTGCTGATCCATGTTCAGAAAAGGTGTATGTATCTTATTTAGTTTAGCCGTTTGGGCAAGTGGAAGCGTACAGGGGCAGGACTCATTGCTAGTTCAAAATACGTTGGATTCTGCCAGAACATTGCCTAATGACACCAATAAAGTAAAATGGTTCATTGAAAAGGGGAGGGCAATGGCGCATTTTTACGATGTAAAGAAAGAGGAGAATGCCTTCCTGCAGGAAGCTATTAGCCTCGGACTGCGCCTTAAATATGCGCGGGGCCTTGCTAATGCCTATAACGAAGTAGGTACCTCCAAACGAAACAAGTCACAATATATACTTGCGGCAGATTTACATGAGAAGGCCATAAAATATGCAGAAGAAACAAAAGATGACCACCTGATCAGTATTGCCCTGAATAATACCGGAGTAGACAACCGCCGGATGGACCAGTTACAGAAAGCCTTTGATCTCCATTTCAGGGCACTTCACGCAGCAGAGAAAGTCAATGATATCCGCAATATCTGTGTAGCAATCAATAGCATAGGCAATATTGAACTGTCCACCGGAAAATATATGGATGCCCTCGGGCACTTTACCAAATCACTGGCGCTGGAAGAACAGAGTAAAAACGACCTTGGCGTGGCCATTAACCTGGGCAACATCGGCTATGCCTACCAGGGCCTCGGCAGAATAGATCTGGCCATTGAGTTCTACAAACGCTCGCTTGAAGTGAACCGGAAGCTGAAGAACACCACCGGCATGGTGATATGCTACAACTCCCTGGGCGCCGCTTATCAGGAAAAAAAGGACTATACCCACGCTATGGACGCCTTACAAAAGGCCCTGGCAGTGAACGATAAAGTGGATGATAAGGTACATACCGCGGAAAGCTACCTGAATATCGGTAAATTGCTGAGTAAAGAAGGCCGGCACGAAGAAGCCCGCGCCTATTTTCAGAAATCTATCGACCTGAGCCTTTTCTGGCGGTTCAAATCCATGTTGTACGAGGCCTATAAAGCCCTGGCTGCAGATTATAAGGCCAGCGGGGACTTTGAAAAATCCCTGGGAGCATTGGATAAATCGCTGCTATACAAGGATAGCATACTGGATGAAAACTCAGCCCTTGCCCTGGCCCAGACAAGAGCCATATATGATGTAGACCGTAAAGACAACCAGATCAAATTATTAGAGCATGATAAACAGATAAGCGAACTGCGCACCCGGCGTAATATTGTATATACGCTTTCCACCGCAGGCTTTTTATTCATGTTGGCAATTGGCGGATTTTTCTATATCCGTCACCGTAACCTGGAAGCCAACAAACATACCCTGCAGCTGGAATTGCGTTCCCTGCGTGCACAGATGAACCCGCATTTTATCTTTAATTCATTAAGCTCCATCCACCGTTTTATATGGAGCAATAACCAGGAGGAGGCGTCAGACTACCTTACCAAGTTCTCCCGGTTAATGCGTATGATCCTGGATAATACCCAGCATACCTTTATATCGCTGAACAAGGAAGTGGAATCATTACGCCTGTACCTTGACCTGGAAAGGCTGCGCTGTAACGGGGTCTTTGAATACAATATCACCGTGGCCGATGAGATCAATGATGAAGAAGTGATGATACCCCCCATGATCATCCAGCCCTATGTAGAAAATGCCATATGGCATGGACTGGTGCATAAATCGGGCAAGGGCCAGCTGACGATCGATATGATGCTGAAAGGCCGTACGCTCGTATGTATAGTAACTGATAATGGTATCGGCCGCAAAAGGGCCATGGAGATAAAGGCAAAGAAAGGAGTGACCCACCGTTCAATGGGCATGCAGGTAACAGAAGGTCGTATAGATCTGATCAGGAAGATCAATAACAGCAGGGACACTAACGTAACAATTGCAGATCTGGAAGACGAAGAAGGCAAGCCCGCGGGTACACAGGTAACGCTTACCCTGCCCGTAGAGCTCATTTTTTAAGGAAAACTGACTTACAACCAAAACCACTAACTACTAACAATTGAACGCATGAGCGAAATCAAAGCTATCATTGTGGACGATGAGCAACACTGTATAGATGCCCTGCAAACCATGTTACAGAAAAAATGCCCCGAGGTGACCGTCATAGCAGGCGTCAACAGTGTAAGAGAAGCCAAAACCCTCATCGATGAGGCACAGCCCGACCTGGTGTTCCTGGACGTGGAAATGCCCTACCAAAATGGTTTTGAACTGCTAAAGCTGTTTGACCGGATATCCTTTGACGTGATATTCACTACCGCCTTTGAACAGTACGCTTTAAAGGCCATCAAATTCAACGCACTTGATTACCTGTTGAAACCTTTTAGTATCCAGGAGCTGCAGGAGGCCGTACAGAAATGCCGCGACAGAAAAGCCGCCGGCCGGCCCAAAGAGAATGGCATCTCGCCCCTCGATGTATTCCTGGCCAATATGAAAACACTGCACCAGACCCACCGCAAAATAGCCCTGCCTACCATCAATGGCCTCGTGTTCATGCCTGTGCAGAACATTGTGCGCTGTGAGTCTACCGGCAACTATACCAAGATATTCTTTACAGACAAAAAGCATCTCCTGGTATCACGCCCCCTGAAGGAGTTCGAGGAAATGCTGTCTGATATGGATTTCTTTCGGGTGCATAACTCGCATCTCATCAACTTACAGCAAATGCAGTCCTATATACAGGGAGAAGGTGGCTTTGCGTTGATGACAGATGGCACACAGGTAGAAGTATCAAGAAGAAGAAAAGCCGAGTTCCTTAAAAGGGCGATGCAATTCTAGTTATCCGGATTTATCCGTTTTTACGCCACTTATTTGAAATTCTCTGCCGGATAATAAATGTCAGTTGTATAGGTTTTTGAGAACAGGTATTTTTGTTTCAGTTAGTTACACGATCACAATATAACCTTATATAAACTCTTTTTTTCTCTGCATTACTAGCATTGAGTAGCCCCAAAGAAAAAAGGCACCTTACAGGTGTCTTTTTTAATTGTATGCTCTGCAACCGATGTCATAAATATTCTTCGCTAATTAACTGCTGATTGCCAACTGCTAACTCCACTCTTCCGCCAGTTCATCTGCTTTATGTTCCAGTCCGTAAAAACCAAGCAGTTTACGGATCACGCCTTCCACCAGCGCATCCGGACAGGAAGCTCCGCTGGTCAGCATAATGGTCACCGGTGTCTGATCTGGCAGGAAACGGAAACTATGCAGCTCCTGTTTGTGATGAAAATCCCAATGCATGATCTCATTGGCTGAAATGATCTTTTCTTCAGAAGAGATAAAGTAAGTAGGCAATTTTTCTTCGCACAGCTCCACCAGGTGAGAGGTGTTGGAACTGTTATATCCACCCACAACGATGGCCAGGTCGCCACTTTCCTCTAAAAGTCCATTCACAGCGCTCTGGTTGTCATTGGTGGCATAGCATAAGGTATCGCGGGTATCGGCAAAGCGTTCTGCTGCATTGTCTTCAGCAGCAGCATACTTGCCAATGATCACGCTGCGTATGTAATCTGCAATGGCCTGGGTCTCGGTGGCCAGCATGGTGGTCTGGTTCACCACACCCACTCTTTGCAGGTCGGTCTCCACGTTAAAGCCGGAAGAATACTGCCCTTTGAACAGCTCCGGGAATTCGGTTGCAGGCCGCTCACCGGTAATGAACTCTCCCAGCATCCTTGCTTCGGCTATATCTTTTACCACCACGGTAGGCGTGTTATGACGGCTATGGGAGAAAGTGGCCCGCGTTTCTTCATGCCCCGGTTTGCCATGCACGATAACGGTATAGTCCTTCTGGCCGATCTGTTCTGCCTTATTCCAAACCCGCTCCACAAACGGGCAGGTGGTATTATATTGTAAAGGGGATATGCCCAGTTCATTCAGCCGGGCTTCTATCTCCAGGGTAGTGCCAAAAGCAGGGATGATCACAATATCATCCGGTTGCAATGCCTCCCAGGGTACCAGCTGTTTGCCTGCTGTATCCATGATGAATTGCACGCCTTTCTCCAGCAGATCATTATTCACATGCGGGTTATGGATCATCTCACTCAGCAGGTAGATCCGCTTGCCTGGGTTCTCTTCAACCGTTCTGAAAGCGATCTCGATGGCGTTCTCCACACCGTAGCAAAACCCGAAATGGCGGGCCAGTAATATCTTTAACGACCCAAAATCAAGCACGGTAGGCTTGAAATCTTTCTTCATCTTGTCCTGCTGCTTGCGCTTGTTTTTGATAGCGGTAATAAGTGGGCTGCGGTATATAATGGGAACGTTAAATGTCTTCATGCTGCAAATTTATATTATTCCTGGCTGTGTTTATCCAGCCACGCCTTCTCTTCCGGGCTCAGACTACCGATCCCTTTTTCGTTGATCTTGTCCAGCAGCTGGTCCAGTCTAAGCTGTCTGTTCTCATCCTGGGCCTTCTTCACCACTTTCAGAGGAGACTTTTTAGGTTTGAACGGGCGTTTAGCCTTGGGTTTGGAGGCGTTTGCGCCAGACAGGGCGTCAAACACCCATATCAGCGGCTGACAAAGATCCGTCCCGTTCTTCAGCAGGCGGATATATACAAACCCCAGGGCAGCCCCGCCCACATGGGCAATGATGCCGCCCAGGTTTCCCTGGGTGGGGATGGAGATCAGGTCAAGGGCCAGGATAGCAATAGCCAGCCACTTCAGCCGCACACTTCCTAACAGCAGCAGCCCTATCTCGTAATTGGGCATCAGGGTGGCACAGCCTACCAGAAGGCACATCACAGAAGCAGAGGCGCCGAGCATGGTGGTATCTATCTCGGCGGGATACAGCAGGTTGAAGCTCAGCACATACAACACACCGCCCATCAAACCGCCCAGCAGATAGAGCGGCAGGATCCGCTTATTCCCCAGAAAATCCCGGAAAAGATTGCCAAACCAGTACAGGTTCAGCATATTAAAGAATATGTGAAAAATGTTAATGTGTGCAAACATATACGTAAACAGTCCCCAGGGCTTCTTTAAAAGCACACCCAGGTTGCTGTGCAGCACTATCTGATCTGAAACGAACAGGTAAATTGTTTCAGACTTACTGAAATAAGCGATCAGGCGTAAAATGCCCAATGCCAGGAAGATGGCGATATTCCAGAAAAGCAGGTGGTTAACTGTGTTTCCTTGTCTCAGCCAGTACCGAATATCCGATTGAAAAGAGGTTCCGTTCATAACTGAAAATTACTATTTAACGGGCAAATGAGTTGGCCAAAAATTTCCACTAATTTAAGGGTTCTGCCCTTTTTTTTTCGTATCTTTGCCGTCCCGTTAAAGGGTAGTGGCCCGTCCCGGTCTTAATCGGTAGGCTAACGCCCTGGGAAATTAAATCAAATGGAGGAAACAAATTTTGGAAGAAAACAACATTACTAACGAACAAAACGCTGAACAACAGGCTCCGCAGGCAGCAGCTGCCGCGGTAGAAACAGCGACACCAAAGGCACCTGTTGCCGTTACCGCTCACGATGATTTCGATTGGAGCGTAGACAAACGTAACGTATCTTCTTACAGCAAAGAAGAAAAAGTTAAGTACGACCAAACGTACGACAGCACCTTCAAGGTGATCGAGGAGAATGGCCTGATCAACGGTACAGTAGTTGGTTTAACCAAAACCGACGCTGTGATCAACATCGGCTTCAAATCCGACGGTCTGATCTCCCTCAACGAATTCCGTGACCTGCCCGGCGTTAAAGTGGGCGACGAAGTGGAAGTTCTCGTTGTAGAAAAAGAAGACCGCGACGGTAACCTGCACCTGAGCCGTAAACAGGCTCGCCAGCAACGTGCATGGGAAAAGATCGTGGAAGTTTACAAAACAGGCGAAGTGGTTACTGGTATCGTTACCAGCAAAACCAAAGGCGGCTTGATCGTAGATGTTTACGGAATGGAAACGTTCCTGCCCGGTTCTCAGATCGATGTGAAACCGGTTACAGATTACGACCAGTTTGTAGGCAAAACCATGGAGTTCAAGGTGGTGAAAGTGAACGAAGCCATCCGCAACGCCGTAGTTTCCCACAAAGCGCTCATCGAAAGCGACATCGAACAACAGAGAGTGGATATCATCTCCAAACTGGAAAAAGGCCAGGTTCTGGAAGGTACCATCAAGAACATCACCGACTTTGGTGCGTTTATCGACCTGGGCGGCCTCGATGGTCTGTTATATATCACCGATATCAGCTGGGGACGTATATCTCACCCGAGCGAAATACTCCAGATGGATCAGAAGATCAATGTGGTGGTACTCGACTTCGACGACGAGAAAAAACGTATCAGCCTCGGTTACAAACAATTGACCCCGCATCCGTGGGATACTTTACCTGCTCACATCACCGAAGGTGCTAAAGTGAAAGGTAAAGTGGTGAACATCGAAGATTACGGCGCGTTCCTCGAGATCCTGCCCGGCGTAGAAGGCCTGGTGCACGTTTCCGAGATCTCCTGGGCTTCTACACCTATCAATGCAAAAGAATTCTTCAAATTAGGCGAAGAATACGAAGCAGTGGTAGTAACCCTGAGCAAAGACGAGCGTAAGATGAGCCTGTCCATCAAACAACTCACCGAAGATCCCTGGGCTACTATCGAAACCAAATTCCCGCTGGACAGCCGTCACAAAGGTATCGTGAAGAACATCACTCCTTATGGCGTATTCGTAGAGCTGGAAACAGGTATCGGCGGTATGATCCACATCTCCGACCTGAGCTGGATCAAACGCTTTAATCACCCCAGCGAGTACACTAAAGTAGGTAGCGAAATAGAAGTAGTTATCCTGGGCATCGATAAAGACAACCGCAAGCTGAGCCTTGGTCACAAACAGATCGAGGAAGATCCCTGGAACACTTTCGAAACTATATTCCCGATCGGTTCAATCCATGAAGGTACTGTAGTGAAGAAAGATGAGAAAGGCGCTACCGTTCAGCTGCAATATGGCCTGGAAGCTTACGCTCCTGCACGCCACCTCAGAACTGAAGATGAGAAACCCATCAACGTGGAAGATGTGAAAGAATTCATGATCATCGAATTCGATCGCAGCGAAAAACGTATCCTGGTATCTCATACAAGGGTTTGGGAACAGGCTAAAGCAGAAGAGAAAGAAGCCGTTGCCAAAGAAAAGAGAGCAGATGCTGACAAAACCCGTAAGGCTGTGAAGAACATCCAGAGCAAAGTAGAAAAAGCTACTTTAGGTGATCTGGGTGCACTGGCTGAACTGAGAGAAAAGCTGAAGCAATCTGAAGGCGGCGAGAAGAAAGAAGGCGACCAGCAATAATCTGTAAGCTTTAAAACGCTCATATAAATCCCTTCCCGGTGAAACCGGGAGGGGATTTTTCTTTGCCCCCATGTACTAATCATTTACCAGCCTGCTCACCCTCCTGAACTCCTGCGGCGTCATCCCCATCTTCTGCTTGAAGAATGCATTGAAATAATTCGCCGATTCAAAATTCAGCACATAGGCAATTTCCTTCACCGTCTTGTCTGTACCGATCAGCCATTCCTTTGCCTTCTGCAATTTCAGCTGCTGCTGGTACTGCGCAGGGGCCAGTCCCGTGTACCGCCGGAACATCCGCCTGAACCAGGAATAGCTCATGTTTAAAGACTGCGCGATCGTCTCCGGCAGAACATCTCCTCCCGGGTCTTCCCGCATCAATAGCCGCGCTTTTTCGATTTGCCGCACAATGTCCTTATCCGCAAACGCATTGTTCCGGATCGTGTAATTTACCAGCCCCAGTATATGCATCGTAATACCCGAGATCACCTGCTGGAACCCCGCCCGTTCCTGTATAGCATACCCGTTTACTTCACGGAATAAGCCCACCAGCTGTTCATTGAACCCGATATTGTGCACCGGCGCCTCCGGCGTAAAGAAATTATGCCGAATGATATTGGCTGCAAACGCGCCCTTGAAGCCGATCCAGTGTGTATGCCAGCCGGTCTCCTGCAAAGGCTCATAGGAATGCCATTCCCCCGGAAACAACAACAGGAACATCCCTGCGCCCACGGTCATATTTTGCTGGTGCTTAGACCGGAACTGTCCACGGCCGCTGGTAATATAGATCAGCTGATACTCCTGCAGCACTCTGCCCGTCTCCGGATGGAACAGGTAAGCAGATGGATGTTCCCGGGACGGATAGCTGCTGTTTGGCGCGATATGCTGGTACCCGATCGTGGTAACGGTCAGGCCCCAGTTAATGTCATTTTCATTAATGGTCAGATACTTAATATCTGCCATAGCAGGCTGTTTGTGCATACCTTCATTTTTTACCGTGTCAGAAATTATACTTTTTCGGTCAAATATCACAATTACAGCGCCGCTTCTTTCATCACATTTGCAACGGTGCATGACAGGGTAGGTCAGATTTCTGCAGGCTTATTATTACTTTACCCTGGTCAACATTTTAAGCAACAACAGCATGACACTGAAACACTATTTCCACTTATGTACCTTCCTCCTGTCGCTATGCTCGCAAAGGGCCCTCGCCCAATCTGTTACCCTGCAGGACCTTCGCTGCGAAGCAAAGCAGTCGCCCATAGGAATAGATGTAACGCACCCCGTTTTTAGCTGGAAACTGGCTTCCGTCAATAAAGACGTTATGCAGACCAGCTACCGCATCCTGGTAGCCAGTTCCCCGCAGCTGCTGAACAGCAAGCCAGATCTGTGGAACTCCGGCAAGATCAACGGGGCCAATAGCGCCTTCATTCCCTATATGGGAAAGCCCCTGAAGAGCGCCACTACGGTTTACTGGAAAGTGGAAGTAACAAGCAACAAAGGCCCCGTAGCTGCGCTAAGCGACCGCTTCACCACCGGTATCCTGCATCAGCAGGAGTGGTCATCCGCGCAATGGATCGGCTATGAATCCCTGCCGGATAGTATGGAAGTATACCCCGGTGTGCACGGAAGCGGTAATAAACTGGGCAATAAAGCGCTAAAGCGTTCAGTGGCGCCCTATCTGCGTAAATCCTTCAGCATCCGGAAAAAAGTGCAGCAGGCCCTGGTGTTCGTCAGTGGCCTCGGACAATATGAACTGTACCTGAACGGCCGGCGGGTAGGCAATGATTTCCTGGCCCCAGGATGGACCACCTACTCCAAAACCTGCCTGTATAATGCCTTTGATGTAACCGGACAGCTACAGCAGGAGGAAAATGTCATCGGCGCCATTGTCGGTAACGGCTTCCTCAATATCAACCGGGAGCGCTATCGTAAACTGGTGATCGCACAAGGCTATCCCATGCTGCGTCTTAAACTGCTGATCCGTTTTACCGACGGCTCTTCCGGTGAGATCATTACAGATAACTCCTGGAAAGCAGCGCCCTCCCCCATAGTCTTCACCAGCATATACGGCGGGGAAGATTATGACGCTAACCTCGAACAGGCCGGATGGTCCGGTGCAGGCTTCAATGATGCGGCCTGGCGCCCGGCGCTGACAGTAAAAAGCCCCGGTGGCCAAATGCGCGCACAGATGGCTTATCCCCTGCAGGTGATGGATTCCTTCGCTGTCAGAACAGCCACTTCCAGGGCTGGTAAATATGTAGCAGACTTCGGGCAGAATGCATCCGGCATCATCCGCCTGAAAGTAAAAGGTACCAAAGGCGCTACCGTACGTATCACGCCTGCCGAGCTGCCCGATGACAATGGAGAACCTTATCAGAAAGCAAGTGGCTCGCCTTATTATCTTTCGTATACCCTTAAAGGTGATGGCGTGGAAGAATGGACGCCCCGTTTTACTTACTATGGTTTCCGCTATGCGATGGTAGAAGGCGCAGTACCCGCGGATACTTACAAACCAGGCGACTCAGCACAACTGCAGGACATCACTTTCCTGCATACCCGTAACAGCGCGCCTGCGGTGGGAACTTTCGAATGTTCAGACACCCTCTTCAACAGGATCCATACACTGATCGATTGGGCCATCCGCAGCAATATGGCCAGCGTATCTACCGACTGCCCGCACCGTGAAAAGCTCGGCTGGCTGGAGCAAACCTACCTGCTGCGTGCCTGTGTGGGATACAACTATGACATCCTGCACCTCTATAACAAAACGGTGGATGATATGATCGCGGCACAAATGCCTGATGGTCTGGTGCCCGATATCGCCCCGGAATACGTAGCGTTCGACGGCGGCTTCCGCGATTCACCTGAATGGGGCAGCGCCAGCATACAGATCCCCTGGTTCCTCTACACCTGGTATGGCGACAAACAGGTATTGAACCGGGCCTACGATATGATGCAGCGTTACCTGGATTATCTCCGCAGGCGCTCAAACGGCCACATACTGGATTATGGCCTGGGCGACTGGTTCGACATGGGCCCCGGCCGTCCTGGCTTCGCACAGCTTACACCGCTGTCACTAACAGCTACGGCTATATATTTTCAGGATGCAGATGTGATGGCGAAAGTAGCGCACGTACTCGGTAAGACAGGCGACGAACGCCGCTACACCCTGCTGGCCGGCAGTATCAAGCTCGCTTTCAACAACAAGTTCTTCAATCCGGCCACCGGCTTATATTCCACCGGCAGCCAAACGGCTTACGCCATGCCCCTGTATACAGGTTTGGCAGACAAACAATACCGCGCAAAAGTGATCAGCAATCTCGCAGACTCCATCCGCAGCGGTAACTATAAACTTACCGCCGGCGATATCGGTTACCATTATCTGGTGAATGTACTCAGCAATAGCGGGCAGTCGCAGCTCTTATACGATATGAACAACCGCGACGACGTGCCCGGTTACGCTTTCCAGCTGAAACACGGCGCCACCGCCTTGACAGAATCCTGGCCCGCTCTCCGGTTTGTTTCCAACAACCACATGATGCTCGGGCACCTGATGGAATGGTTATACAACGGTCTGGCAGGCATCCGTCAGGCTGATGGCGATATCGGTTTCTCCACGCTCGAAATTGCACCGCAGCCCGTGGATGGCATGGATTGGGTAAAGGCCGGCTTTGAAACCCTGCATGGCAAGGTGCAGGTATACTGGCGCAAGAACGGTAAACAATTCACGCTCGATCTCAGCCTGCCTGCCAACACAAAGGCCAGGGTGCTGTTGCCGGGCAGCAACAAGGTGTTGGATGTAGGCTCTGGCGAGCACCATTTTATTGCACAGCTATAGCTTAAATATTAATTCCCGTTATGAGAAAACTCAGTTCCCTGCTGCTTGCGCTCATCAGCATAACAGCATGTAAGCAAGATAACAGTACATCAAAAAAAGATGATCTGGCCTATCTGCAACAGCAGTTCCCACAGCCAGACGCAGCATACGGCAGCGCCCCCCTATGGGTATGGAATACCACCGTGACACACGATATTATTGATTCCATGCTCCTGGGATTTAAGGACAACGGCTTCGGCGGCGTTTTTGTACATCCCCGGCCCGGATTGGTAACAGAATACCTCGGCAATGAATGGTTCGATAACTGGCAGTACGCCCTGCAAAAAGCCAAACAGCTGGGACTGCAGATCTGGATCTACGATGAGAACTCTTATCCCAGCGGTTTTGCAGGCGGTCATGTACCCGAACAAATGCCCTCTTCCTGGAACCAGGGACAGATGCTGCATCTCACCAAAGTAAGCAGCCTGCCCGATACCGCTGCACAGTTCTACTGCGTCCTTAAAGCTGCCGGCAATGGGTTTGAAGACATCACTGCCCGCACTAATGAAGAGAAAAACAAAACAGCCGGCTACTATCTTTTCAACAAAGAAAATTATGGCCGTTCCGACTGGTACGGTGGCTACTCCTATGTAGACCTCATGGTGAAAGGCGTTACAGAAAAGTTCATCGAGGTAACCATGAAAGGCTATGAAAAAGCAGTAGGCAATGAGTTCGGTAAAACACTCAAAGGCGTGTTCTCCGATGAGCCGAACATCGAGACACAAGGCCCCGGCAACGTACGCTGGACACCCGCCTTATTCGATCGCTTTCAGCAGGATCATGGTTATGATCTCAAAACCGTCTTACCCTCCCTGTTTGAAGAAACAGGCAACTGGAAAAAGATCCGGCATGATTACTACCAGACCTTACTCCAGCTGTTCATCGATGGATGGTCCAAACCCTGGAACCATTACACAGAAGAAAAAGGACTGGAATGGACGGGCCACTACTGGGAACATGCCTGGCCCAATCCCAATCACGGCGGAGATAATATGGCTATGTACGCCTGGCACCAGCGCCCCGGTATTGACCTGCTCTTTAACCAGTTTGATGAAAAGAGCCCCAACGCGCAGTTCGGAAACATCAGGGCAGTAAAAGAGCTGGCCAGCGTAGCCAACCAGCTGGGCAAGAAAAGAACGCTCTGCGAGATCTACGGCGGCGGTGGATGGGAGCTCACCTTCATGGATATGAAACGACTGGGTGACTGGTCCTTTGTGCTGGGTGTGAACACCATGAACCAGCACCTGGCCGATATGACCATCGCTGGCGCCCGTAAATACGATTATCCTCAATCTTTCTCTTACCACAATCCATGGTGGCCGCACTACGGCCCATTAAACCGTTACTTCGCACGTTTGTCGCTTGCCCTTTCCAGGGGACAACAGCAGACCAACATGCTCATACTGGAGCCTACCACCAGCGCCTGGATGTACGTAAGCCCTACTGGTAACAATCCCCGCTTTCAAAGCATTGCAGAACAGTTCCAGGGCTTCGTTACACAATTGGAAAAACTACAGCTGGAATACGACCTTGGCTCTGAAAACATCATAAAAGATCATGGCAGAATAGCCGGCGCTAAGTTCACGATAGGAGAGCGTGCATACGGTACCGTTATCATACCTCCCGGCATGGAAAGCCTTGACAGCGCTACTTTTGCATTGCTGCAAAGCTATACGGATGGCGGCGGCAAGGTACTGATGCTCGAAACGCCACAGTTTGTTGACGGGGCAGCCAGTCCTGCATTAACCAGCTGGTTGCAGCGTGCCAAATTGCAGCCTGTCAACATAGCGCAGCTGCTTGCTGCACTACCTTTCCCTGCAGTATCTTTCCCTCAGCTGGACACCGCCAAAGCTAAATTATATCACCACCGCCGTGTATTGGATGACGGACAGCTCCTGTTCCTCAGCAATGCCAGTATGACGGAACAAGCCATCGGCGAAGCCCGCCTGAAAGGAAAAGAGGCGCTCCTCATGGATCTCTCCACCGGTAAGGTATTGGATTACCCTGCCGTGGCCAATGGCGAAACGATCACCCTGCATTACGATATTCCTCCCGCAGGCAGTATGCTGTTCTTCGTATCAGATCGCAGCATACATACAGGCAACTTATATAAACCGATGCCTGCCGCTACACCAGTGAATGCTTCAGCTACTACCATGCAGCGCCTGCAGCCCAATGTGCTCACCATCGATTTCTGCGATATACAGTTAGGCAAGGACGTATATCACGATGAGCATGTATACAATGCCGCAGACAAAGCCTTTAAATATTTCGGCTTCACCAACGGCAATCCCTGGAATACCTCCGTACAGTATAAACGCAACATCATAGACCGCGATACCTTCAATGCAAACAGTCATGTCACGGCCCGTTATCATTTCACACTGGGAGAGCACGTAAACCCGCAACACCTGCAGGCAGTAGTTGAACGGCCCAATACCTGGAAGGTAAAGCTCAACGGACAGTCGCTGACACCTAAGCAAGGCCAGTGGTGGCTCGACAAAACATTCGCCGTATACGATATCGCTGCTGCAGTTAAACCAGGCCAAAACACCATCGAGATCACAGCTGCGCCGATGAGCATCTTTGCCGAAATAGAACCGGTATACATCTTAGGCGACTTCAGTCTGCGTTCCGAAGCAAAAGGATGGAGCCTGCAAGCCCCAGCCCCGCTGCATTTCGGCAGCTGGAAGGAGCAGGGCCTGCCTTTATACGGACATGAGGTAGCTTACCGCAAGACGTTCTCCGTTAACGATCATAAAGGTTACTGTGTTAAGCTGGATAGCTGGAGAGGCACCGTGGCCGCCGTAAAAGTAAATGGAAAGAACGCTGGCATCATTGATATACCACCCTACACACTGGATATCTCCGAGCAGCTGCAACCTGGCGACAACACCGTGGAAGTAGTGGTAACCGGTAGCCTGAAGAACACGCTGGGGCCGCATCATAATTCGCCTGTCCCGGGCCTGGTATCTCCCTGGCATTGGCGGAATGTGAAGAGCTACCCCGCAGGTAAGGCCTATGATTGCTATGATTACGGGCTCTTGTCCGACTTCAGTATTATGAATTATAACAAGTAAGCACATGCAAATCGGTTTATTCGGAATCGGCCTGGAAACATACTGGCGCCAATTCAAAGGCTTGAAAGAAAGGCTGGAAGGGTATCAGCAAACAATTGCGCAGCAACTGCAGCAGCTGGGCATCCGCGTGTTGAACGCGGGCCTGGTGGATACAGTAGATAAAGCCCGTGCCGCTGCCGATACCTTTAAGCAGGAAGATGTATCGCTCATTTTCCTCTATGTATCTACCTATGCTTTATCTGCTACCGTTTTGCCGGTGGTGCAGAAAGCTAAAGTACCGGTTGTGATCCTCAATCTGCAACCTGTAAAAGCAATAGATTACGCTTGGTTCAACAGCCTGGGAGACCGCGGTCTGATGACCGGAGAGTGGCTGGCGAACTGCCAGGCCTGTGCAGTGCCCGAAATAGCGAATGTATTCAACCGCAGCGGCGTTCAGTTCTACCAGGTAACCGGTACCCTGGATGATGCAGCAGCCTGGAACGAGATCAACGAATGGGTGTCTGCAGCAGCCGTAGCAGAGGGCATGCAGCAGAACCGCCTTGGTGTGCTGGGTCACTACTACAACGGCATGCTGGATATCTATTCAGATCTCACACTACAGGCAGCTACCTTCGGCGGCCATATACAACACCTGGAAATGTGCGAGCTGGCAGCATTCAGAAAACAGGTTACGCAGGAAGAAGCAGCCCGCAAAAAGGAAGAGATCTTCAGCTCCTTTGAAGTACTGCCGGAATGCCCGCCCGAAGAAATAGACAGGGCCGCATTTACCGCCGTCGCATTGGATAAGCTCGTAGCCCACCATCACCTTGGATCCCTCTGTTATTATTATGAAGGAACACCTGGCGGCGAGTATGAAGGCCTGATCTCTTCCGTGATCACCGGTAATTCCATGTTAACCGCCGGCCATGTGCCCGTAGCGGGAGAATACGAAGTAAAGAATGCCCAGGCCATGAAGATCATGGATCTCTTTGGAGCAGGAGGCTCCTTCACAGAATTCTACGGGCTGGACTTCAATGATGATATTGTGTTGATGGGGCATGATGGCCCTGGTCACATCGCCATTGCAGAAGGCAAAACATTACTGAAACCCCTGGGCGTATATCACGGTAAACCAGGTAAAGGCTTGTCTGTCGAAATGAAAGTGAGATACGGCCCCGTCACTTTATTATCCGTAGTAGAAACAGGCGATGGCCGCCTGAAGCTTCTGGTAGCGGAAGGCGCCTCAGTAGATGGCCCTGTCCTGCAGATCGGCAATACCAATAGCCGCTACCGTTTCCCGCTGGACATAAAAACTTTCGTGAATAACTGGTGCAAGGAAGGCCCTGCCCATCACTGTGCAATAGGCATAGGGCACATCGCCGGAAAGATAGAAAAGCTGGGCGCCTTGCTGGGCATGCCCGTAGTAAAGGTGTGTTAGTGTTTATGCCAGGAGTTTCAGCTGCTCATCATTGAACTCCGTCAGCGAATCCAGTTTGATATCGGCCAGTGCGTAACGTTTATCACCGCGTTTATGCGCTTCCGGTACCACTATCACTTTCATGCGGGCAGCCTTGGCGGCGATCATACCGGTAACAGAATCTTCGAAGGCAATGCAGTGCAGCGGATTACTGTTTAGTGCTTTGGCGCAGGCCAGGTATACTGCCGGGTGAGGTTTGCCGTGTGATTCAAATTCCGCGGAGCAAATGGCGTGAAAATAAGGTGTGATATCCAGGTGATCCAGCGCAGACTTGATCAAACGCATAGGGGAGGAGGAGGCCAGGCCAATCTTCCAGTCTTTTCCACGGAAGTATTCCAGTATGTAATGCAGGCCGTCCATAGCAGTGCCCTGGGCCAGTATTTTAGCAGTAACAGCATCAATGATCTCCGTGGTGACCTGCTCTTTGGATTTTCCGTTCCATTTGAAATAGTCATGCCAGTAATCCACTGCTTCTGCAGTACGCAGGCCGGTGGTATGTGAGCTGAGCTCCGAGTTGAGCTCTACGCCAACCGTAGCAAATACCTCCCGCAAGGCTATTCCCCATAGAGGTTCGGAATCTATCAGTAAGCCATCCATGTCAAAAATCACCGTGTTTATCATATGTTGTGTCTGTTTGCGCCGCAAAGTTACAGCTTAAAGTCGTTAGTCGCTAGTCATTAGTCATTAGTGGCTGGTTATTTAACAATCCTTTGGTCACTAACGACTAATGACTAACCACTAACGACTGTCCTAACACCGCAAAAAGCAGGTTGATCACCCTCCCAATCTGGCCTACTTTTGCGATATTACAATTGCAATACAATGGAAACACAGGAAAAAATGAACTACGAGCGGATAGCAAAGGCTATCGAATACTTGTCTGAGCATTTCTTGGAACAGCCAGACCTGGATGAAGTGGCGGCACAAGTGCACCTGAGCCCATTCCATTTTCAGCGCCTCTTTACGGCCTGGGCGGGTGTAAGCCCAAAAAAGTTCCTGCAATACCTGACCACTTCTTACCTGAAGGACAAGCTGGCAGATAGCGCCAACCTGATAGAAGCAGCTGAAATGGCGGGCCTCTCCAGCCAGTCCCGTGTGTACGATCTGTTCGTGAATATAGAAGCAGTCACGCCCAATGAGTTCCGCAACGCGGGCGCGGGCCTTACCATACAATACGGCTACCACGATACACCTTTCGGCAAATGCTTTATCGCCGTAACCTCCCGTGGCGTCTGCGGTCTGAGCTTTGTGGAAGAAGGCCGGGAACAGGCTACCCTGGATGAATTTAAGCAGCGCTGGGCCTTCGCTTCCATCGTACCCGGACAGGAAGCCACGGCTTCCTATGTCCACCAGATCTTCCCCGCGGGTAATTTACCAGCCGGTAAACTGAAGCTCCTGGTACAAGGCACCAATTTCCAGGTAAAAGTATGGCAGGCCCTGCTCCAGATCCCGCCCGGAGCAGTGTCCACCTACCGCCAGATAGCCCGCAGCATAGGCCATCCCAACGCCTTCCGCGCAGTGGGTTCCGCTATCGGTCACAACCCGGTTGCCTGGCTGATCCCCTGCCACCGCGTCATCCGCCAGGAAGGCATCCCCGGCGAGTACCACTGGGGCGCCGTCCGCAAAAAAGCGATCATCGGCTGGGAAATGGCCAAGCAGGAGCTGAAGCAAACAGCTTAAGGGGGTGGCCATTCCATCCCCGCCATCGCGGCCTTAGGCCCGGCTGCCTTAAGCATCCGTCAACGAGGCAAACGGGTCTTCAGCATCCGTCATTGCGAGAAGCCCCAGGCCGCTGCGCGTCAGCCGCGACGAAGCAATCTCCTGCGGTGGTCTTCGCTTCTGTCCTCCCCCTCCATAACCCTTAGTTATAACTCATAATTAATAGTTATCTATCTTCCCCTCTTTTTAACCCAAAAAAGTTTTGAAATCCTACCTCCACACTCTATCTTTGTATAGTCCACTAATACTATAGGAATATAGGATGTTAAGGAGGCGAGCTGTATATCAACGTACGACCAACGTAATTGAATTTCAATAACATATACAAGCCCTCCCCATCAGGAGGGCTTTTGATTTTAACAAAATTTACCACCACCGTAAATAAACTAGCATGCAAAGCTTCAGAACAGAACTGGAAAATCCTGTTGTTGAAAAAGACATCATAGAACTGGAAAAAAAGATCCGTTTGTTCCGTGAGGGCCAGATCCCGGACGAAAAGTTCCGCAGCCTGCGCCTGGCCAGGGGTATCTACGGACAACGCCAACCCGGCGTACAAATGGTCCGTATCAAGCTGCCCTACGGTAAAATGACGCTGCAGCAATGGCACCGCATCACCGAAGTGTCCGACGAATATGCTACCGGTAACCTTCACCTCACCACCCGCCAGGATATCCAGATCCACTACGTGAGCCTGGAAAGAACACCTGAAATGTGGAGCAAGCTGGATATGGATGATATCACCATACGGGAAGCCTGTGGTAATACCGTACGCAATATCACTGCTTCAGACAGGGCCGGTATCGATCCGGATGAGCCGTTTGACGTAGTGCCTTATGCTGACGCTGCTTTCCGCTATTTCCTGCGTAACCCTATCTGCCAGGATATGGGCCGTAAGTTCAAGATTGCTTTCTCTTCCAGCGATAAAGACACTGCCTGGGCTTTCATGCACGACATTGGCGTAATACCTAAAGTTCGCCAGGTGGATGGTAAAGAAGTAAGAGGCTTTAAAGTGATGGTAGGCGGCGGCCTCGGCGCTCAGCCTTACCTGGCCCACACCGCTTTTGAGTTTCTGGAAGAAGATCAGCTGATCCCTTACATAGAGAACGTGCTTCGCGTATTTGACCGCCACGGCGAAAGAGCCAGCCGTCATAAAGCGCGCCTGAAATTCCTGATCCAGAAGATAGGCTTCGAAGAATTTGAAAGACTGGTAAAGGAAGAGCACAAAGCACTGAAGTCTAAAACCTTTGTAGTGGATACTACCGTGCAGCCAACAGAACTGCCCGATGCAAATCCAACGCTGCCTGCTTTCACCATTAAGGATGCGAAAAAGTATGAAGCCTGGAAAACTACCAACGTATTCCGCCAGAAACAGGCAGAATACTATGCAGCATACATCCGCGTTCCCCTGGGCGATATCAGCAGCGTGATCTCCCGTCAGCTCATCGCAGCGCTGAAACCAGTAGTGGCCAACGATGTGCGGGTAACTGCCAACCAGGGCCTGCTGCTGAAATATATTCAGCCGGCTCACCTGCCTTATGTATACAGCGTACTCGAAACCGCTGGCTTCGCAGAACCCGGTTTTGACAGCATCGCCGATATTACTGCCTGCCCTGGTACTGATACCTGTAACCTGGGTATCAGCAGCAGCACCGGTATCGCAGCAAAATTAGAAGAAGTGATCGCGGACGAGTTCCCCGATCTGGTATATAATAAAGACATTAAGATCAAGATCAGCGGCTGTATGAACTCCTGCGGCCAGCATGGTATCGCATCCATCGGCTTCCACGGCAGCTCTATGAAGAGCGCAGGGAAAACATTACCTGCCCTGCAGGTACTGCTGGGTGGTGGTATCGTTGGCAACGGCGTTGGCCGTGTAGCCGATAAAGTGATCAAAGTGCCCAGCAAACGCGGTCCTGATGTACTGCGCTCCCTGCTGCACGACTACGAAACTAACGGACAGGAGAACGAACTGTTCAACGATTATTATGACCGTCAGGGCGAGCGTTATTTCTACGATCTCCTGAAACCCCTGACAGATCTGGCTACCCTGCGCGATGAAGATTTCATAGACTGGGGCAAGGAAGAAAATTATGCTACTGCTATCGGTGTAGGCGAGTGCGCTGGCGTAGTGATAGACCTGGTGGCCACCCTGCTCTTCGAAGCAGAAGAGAAACTGGCCTGGGGCGCTGAAGCGCTGGCTAATCACCAGTTCGCAGATGGTATCTATCATGTTTATTCCTCCTTTGTACAGGGCGCCAAAGCGCTGCTGTTGAGCGAAGGTGTAAGCTGCAATACCCAGGTGGGCATTATCAATGATTTCGACAAGCATTTTGTAGCAACCGGCAAATTCACGGTAGCAGGTGGTTTCAAGTCGCTCGTAATGCAGATCAACGAGCATGAGCCTACCGCAAGCTTCGCCAAACAATATTTCGAACAGGCGGAAGATTTCTATAAACAGGCACAGGAATACAGGCTGTCAATAGCCGCAGCAGCACAGGTAAATGGGTGATCGTCACTTTAAAAATTGAATTATGCAGAACATAGTCCCGAAATTGACCCTGGTAGGTGCAGGCCCCGGAGATCCGGAGCTGATCACAGTGAAGGGCCTGAAAGCGATCCAGCAGGCCAGGGTAATATTATACGATGCCCTTGCCAATAACGAACTGCTGGATCATGCCCCTGCAGACTGTCTGAAACGTTTTGTAGGCAAGCGCTGCGGTATGCACGTATATAGTCAGGACGAGATCAACCGCATGATCGTGAAGTATGCACTTACCTACGGCAGCGTGGTAAGGTTGAAAGGAGGGGACTCTTTTGTTTTTGGCCGCGGCCAGGAAGAGATTACCTTTGCTCAACAGTTCGGGATAGCCACCGAAGTGGTGCCGGGCATATCCAGCGCAGTGGCAGTACCGGGTATCAATAACATACCTGTTACTGCACGCAATGTAAGCGAAGGCTTCTGGGTAATTACCGGCCACACACAAACCGGCGTGCTGTCCCGCGACCTGGAATTTGCCATCCAGGCCAATACAACGGTAGTGATCCTCATGGGGATGAGTAAGCTGGCTGAAATAGCCGCCATCTACACCGCCAGGGATAAAGGGAACATACCTGCCGCCATTATCCAGAACGGTTCGCTGCCTACACAAAAAGTAGGCATCGGCACCGCCGGAGAACTGGTGCAGATCGCAGAAAGAGAGGAGCTGCGCAACCCCGCCATTATCGTAGTAGGAGAGGTGGTACGCTTCCATGAAGCGTTCAGGGCCATGCAGGCAAAGCTGGCAGACGAGCTTAAATTAGCGGTATAATGGAAGAAAATCATTTATTCCCCGTATTCTTCAAACTCAACCGTTTACATGTATTGGTGGTAGGCGGCGGCAATGTCGGGCACGAAAAAGTGAACGCTATGCTGCAGAACTGTCCCGACGCCAATATCACCGTGGTGGCTACCTGGTTCCTGCCAGAGCTGGAAACCCTGGCCAGCCGGCATCACAGCATTACCCTCATAGAAAAGGAATTTTCCTGTGGCGATCTCCTGGGAAAAGACTTGGTAATAGCCGCAACCAATCTTCCTGATCTGAACAGGAGTGTCTGGGAAAAGGCCAAATGCAGCAAAGTGCTGATCAATGTGGCAGATACCCCCGAGCTCTGCGATTTTTACCTGGGCTCCATCGTACAGAAAGGAAACCTGAAGATCGCCATTTCCACCAACGGCAAATCGCCCACCATCGCCAAGCGCCTGAAACAGGTACTCCAGGAGGCTATTCCTGATACACTTGACGAAGTATTGAACAAACTGCAGGTCATCCGTGATAAGCTCAAAGGCGATTTCTCCGAAAAAGTGAAGCAGCTGAACGAGATCACCGAGGTCTTAGTGCAGGAGAAAAACAAGAAATGACTTATTTCTGCCGTCCCTTTTACATTATAAATAATTACATATAAATGAATCCGGAGCAATCCGGATTTTTCATTTTAGGCCATTCCTAGCTTAATTCATTTGTTATGAGCCGTTTACGACTATTTGTGCCTTCCCTTCTATTGTATTATAAATAAATATATATAAGTAAATATTGGCTTTGATGTTTAAATATTCAGTTTGTGTTTGTATTTTTACGTTAGAAACAACGAAACGAATTAAAAATAGACACTGCTTACTGAAAAATACCATAATCAACCAAAGTCACCATCTTTATCGACAAAGCCATTTTATCAAGGTTACAACGCCAATGAATAATGTCAAAGTCATGAAACCAACCAGCGGAGCAGAACCAGCACACAAATAACCCGGCAACGGTTATCGGTTCTGCTCCCCTTAAGAAAAGATCTTATATTTTATAGATATAAAAAGAGCGTAGCGGTCATAGGCGGGGGAGCATTGAATATCCGGGCAGCTAAGGCCATGAAAAGAAACTAGCCTTGATATTCACCTACCGCCTTATGCCGCGCCAAGTAACAAAAAAAGGATGCACTTACACATCCCCTTACCTTATCAACCAAGGATTCCCGCTTCCCTATAGTTTACCTTCTACCGGGCCCGAAAGGGGCGCCGGTAAAGGTGTTTTGTCGTATCTTTGTAGTGACTTATGGACGACTATACGTTAAGTACAAATTATATCGAAAGGACTGTTACCTATGTTAAACAGGAGTTGATTCACGCTGAAGGAGGGCACGATTGGTGGCATATTCACCGCGTATGGCAGCTGGCCAAACACATCGCTGCAAAAGAACAGGTGGATCTGCTGGTGGTAGAACTGGGAGCCCTGTTACATGATATTGCTGACTCCAAGTTTCATAACGGAGACGAAAGTATCGGCCCTGAAAAGGCGCGCAGCTTTCTGCAAAGTATGGAAACCCCGGACCCCGTAACCCGGCACGTTGTAAATATCATTCAGCACATTTCCTTTAAAGGAGGTAACCATCGGCAGGAATTCTTCTCGCCCGAACTGGCCGTTGTCCAGGATGCCGACCGGCTGGATGCGCTCGGCGCTATCGGTATTGCCCGCACCTTTAACTACGGCGGCTTCAAGAACCGTCCCATGTACGATCCTACCGTTCAGCCCAACCTGCAAATGACCAAAGAGCAGTACAAGCACAGCCTGGGCCCCACCATCAATCACTTTTACGAGAAATTATTGCTGCTGAAAGACCGCATGAACACCCCCACCGGGAAAGCCATGGCAGAAGAACGCCACCAGTTCATGGAACAGTTCCTGCGCCAGTTCTATGCAGAATGGGATGGTAAGGCCTAAAATCCGGGTTCCTTCCTGGTATTTCTTTAGTGTTATCCGGGTCTTATCCTGGCCTTTTTAAGGGGATAGCTTAGTGCTACCTTAGTGTTATCTACGGTAAAAGCGCATACAAGCTTAGGTAAAGGCGCATGCAAGCTTAGTAATAAGCGTATAAGAGATTATTTTCCCGCCGTTTCAAAAAACAGCGCTTTTAACTCTCCGGCGTCCTCTGGTTTCATTTTACCACTCAGGATCAGACGTAACTGCCTCCTTCTCAAGGCGCCATCATATAATTTTTTTTCTTCTTCCGTGTCCGGGATGATAGCTGGCACAGGCCTGGAGTTACCATTGGGATCTAAAGCCACAAACGTCATAAAGGCTTCGTTCGATTTATAGCGGTACTGTTGTACCGGGTCCTCACCCCATACCCGCATGTGCACCTCCATGGAGGTGGTAAAGGCACGGCTCACCCTGGCTTCGATATGTACCACATTCCCCAGCTTGATCGGGGTCTCAAAAGAGATATTATCCACAGACGCTGTTACCACCGGCGCACTGCAATGTTTCATACAGGCAAGCGCTGCGGCAATATCCATCCAGTACATCAGCCGGCCCCCCATTAAGTTGCCAAAAGTATTGGTATCATTGGGCAGTACCAGCTCCGTCATCCGGATCACCGAGTCTTGTGCATGTTTGGGCGTCAGTGTCATAGCTCTATAATATAAGAAATTTTCGGCCGCAAAGATACCGAAATTCCAGGGGGTAATTCACATAATCTGGATAATTAATGAAGGGAATAAAACCCGGTTTGAAGGTTGGTAAAAATTTTGTGTTAACTTTGCATGACCTTCGGAAGTAATTCTACATGATGACAGGAACAGGTTACACCAAACATCCGGCGCTTCCCTTTTAGGTCATGTATCGTTTCAGAACTTAGTTTTTATGGCAAAATATATCTTCGTTACGGGAGGTGTTACTTCCTCATTGGGTAAAGGAATTATAGCCGCCTCGCTGGCTAAACTATTGCAGGCGCGCGGCTTAAGAGTGACTATTCAGAAATTTGATCCATACATTAACGTGGATCCGGGAACATTAAACCCTTATGAGCATGGGGAATGTTACGTAACCGAAGATGGCGCGGAAACCGATCTGGACCTTGGTCACTATGAGCGCTTTCTCAATACGCCTACCTCTCAGGCCAACAACGTGACAACCGGCCGCATCTATCAGACAGTTATCAACAAGGAAAGGGAAGGAGCCTACCTGGGTAAAACCGTGCAGGTCATCCCCCACATTACCGACGAGATCAAACGCCGCATCCTGCTCCTGGGAAAAGACGGTAAGTATGATATTGTGATCACCGAGCTGGGCGGAACCGTAGGCGATATCGAGTCTCTTCCTTATATAGAGGCAGTACGTCAGCTGCAATGGGAACTGGGAGAGGAGGATTGCCTCGTGGTACACCTCACCCTCATACCTTACCTGCGCGCTGCCAAAGAGTTGAAAACCAAACCAACACAGCACTCTGTAAGGCTCCTGAGCGAAAACGGTGTGCATCCCGATATTATCGTTTGCCGTACCGAAGAGCCCATGTACCGCGACCTGAAGAAAAAGATCGCCCTCTTTTGTAATGTACAGGTAGACGCCGTAATCGAAGCTAACGACGTAAGCACCATCTATGAAGTGCCCCTGGAAATGATGCGCGAGAAGCTGGATGTGATCTGTCTCCGTAAGCTGAATCTCCCCATCGAGAAAGAGCCCGAGCTGATCAAATGGCGCGAGTTCCTCGATAAGCTGAAATACCCCAAATCAAAAGTGACCATCGGCCTGATCGGTAAATACGTAGAATTACAGGATGCCTACAAGTCCATCCTGGAATCCTTTATACATGCCGGCGCCGTAAATGAGTGCAAGGTGGTAGTACAAAACCTTCACTCTGAGCATATTACTCCTGAGAATGTGGCAGAAAAGCTGAAAAACCTGGACGGCCTCCTGGTAGCCCCCGGTTTCGGCCATCGTGGTATAGAAGGTAAGATCACCGCTATCCAGTTTGCCCGTGAGAACAGCCTGCCTTTCTTCGGCATCTGTCTGGGTATGCAAATGGCCGTGGTAGAATACGCCCGCCACGTGCTGAACTGGAGCGATGCCCATTCTACAGAAATGAACCCGGAAACCGCTCACCCGGTGATCGGTCTCATGGAAGAACAGAAAAAGATCACTGCCAAAGGCGGCACCATGCGTCTGGGCGCCTATACCTGCGAACTGCAACCTGGTTCCAGGGCGGCTGAAATATATGGCTCCACCCTCATCAGCGAAAGGCACCGCCACCGCTATGAGTTTAACAGCCAGTTCCAGAATGATTTCGCGAATGCGGGCCTGGTATTATCCGGCCGTAACCCCGAAAGCACCCTGGTGGAAATGATAGAACTGCCTGATCATCCGTTCTTTGTGGGCTGCCAGTTCCACCCTGAGCTGAAAAGCACCGTGGAAAGACCGGCCCCCCTGTTCGTGCACTTCATCGCTGCCGCCAAGCAGTATGCGGAAAGCAAGAACGGGAAGATAAAAGCAGAAGAAAAGAAGATCGTGCATCACGATTGATAATCAAATAGCTACAAGCCGTAAGCCACAAGCTGCAAGAGGTTGCCTTCATATTCGCCCCCGGGCGAAGCCTTCTTGCAGCTTGGCGCTTGCGGCTTGTAGCTTTTAACATACAGCTAATTTCTTTTCACTACCTTTGCTGCCTAAATTTTAATTCATTTCATGGACAGAAATTCGGTCATTGGTTTTATCCTGTTAGGCGTTTTGCTGGTGGGGTATATTATCTTCAACCAGAAACAGCAGGTAAAATCCCTGAGAGAAAAAGCCCGGCAGGATTCCATAGCTAACCTTAACAAGCCGAAAACACTTACTGATACCACAGGAACGGCGGCTACACCCGATTCCGCCCAACTGGCAGGCGAATATGGCGCTTTTGCCAATGCTGCTACCGGTACCCAGCAGAGTGCCATCCTGGAGAACGATCTGGTAAAGATCACCTTCTCCAATAAAGGCGGACAGCCCGAAACCGTACAGCTGAAAAACTTCAAAACCTCCGATGGTGATCCGCTGATCCTGATGAACGGTTCCTTTAACCGCCTCTCCCTTCAGCTACCGGTAAATAATCATACACTGAATACAGCCGATCTGTTCTTTGCCGCTTCACCGGTACAGAAACAGGCAAATGGCAGCCAGACCCTTACTTACCGCGTAGCCGTTACTCAGACAGAATACCTGGAACTGATCTACACCCTGAAACCGGGAAGCTATATTGTGGACTATACCATCCACGGCGTAGGACTGGAAAATGTGCTGCCTGCTTCGCAGAAAACCATCTCCCTGCAGTGGAACTGGGAACAGCACAAACAGGAGCTGGATATGGACAACGAACGCCTGAACAACCAGGTGCACTATAAGTATATAGACGGCAAACACGATTACTTTACCCTGCAGCGTACCCCTCACGAAAAGCTGGAAGGCCAGCAGCAGTGGGTAAGCGTAAAACAGCAGTTCTTTAATACCTCCCTCATCGCCCGGAAGACCCCTTTCGCGGGTGTAGACGTGAATACCAAAGTGCCGCAAAGCGGTAATATCGTAGGGCAGACCTTCGCTACCCTCGAAATTCCGTATAGCCGTACACATGACTTCAGCTTCCCGGCAGAGATCTACTACGGTCCCAACCACTACAAAACGCTGAAATCCTTCGACGTAGGACTGGAAAATATCATCCCCCTCGGCTCTGGTATCTTCGCGTTCGTAAAGTATGTGAACAAGTGGATCATCATCCCCGTGTTCAACTTCCTGAGCGGCTTCATTGGCAACTATGGTATCATCATCATACTGCTCACCGTCTTTATCCGTCTGATCATAGCGCCTTTCACTTACCAGAGCTATGTGTCCCAGGCCAAGATGAAAGTGCTGAAGCCTGAGCTGGACGAGCTGCGCAAAAAACATGGCGATGATCAGCAGGCCTTCGGTATGGAACAGATGAAGCTCTTCAAGAGCGCAGGCGTAAACCCCCTGGGTGGATGTTTGCCAGCCTTGCTGCAGCTGCCTATCCTGGTAGCCATGTATAGCTTCTTCCCATCCTCTATTGAGCTGAGGCAGGAAAGCTTCCTGTGGGCAAAAGACTTGTCTACCTACGATTCAATCCTGAACCTGCCCTTCACCATTCCGTTCTACGGTAATCATATCAGCCTTTTCACCCTGCTGATGACTGCTACCAGCCTGGTACTGGCCTTCTACAACCGTGGAATGGCCGATCAGAGCAACCCGGTAATGAAATATATGCCCTACATCTTCCCGATCATGCTGTTGGGCATCTTCAACCGTACGGCAGCGGCATTGACCTTCTACTACTTCCTGTCTAACGTGATCAGTATAGCCTTACAGTGGGTGTTACAAACATTTGTGATCAACCACGACAAGATCCACGCACAGATCCAGGAGAACAAGAAGAAGCCGGTATCAAAATCCAAATGGCAGGAGCGCCTGGAGGATATGCAGAAACGCCAGCAGGATATGCAACAGCCACGTACCGGAAAGAAAAAGTAAAAGCTAATAAGTAACTGGTAATAAAAAAGGACGCGAATCATCTTCGCGTCCTTTTTCTTTTATGCTATTATTTCCTGCTTAGTTATCTTTTTTAGGAGGAGCCGTATAAGTGGCTTTTGGTGCAGGCTGCTCTTGTTTCGGATCCTTCTTCTCTTCCTTATTCTCCTTCTCTTTATTCTCTTCTTTCTTCGGTTCCGGTGCAGCTTCTTCGCCATACTGTGTTACGTCAATGTAGTCGCTGGCACTGCCTGAACCTACATCTTCCGCTTCTGCTCCGGGTTGTACGTTAGAGTCGTAATTCAGGTAAATATCATTATGCAGGGTGGCAGGGATCGGGAACTGCGCCTTGTCGTCTACCTTCAGTGTTTTATCTGCATATACTTTCTGGAAGAAATAAGCCCATATCGGCAGGCCGGTGTTGGCGCCCTGACCAGCGGCAGTGGTGTTAAAGCGCAGGAAGTTGTTTTCGCAACCTACCCAGGCCCCCGCCAGCAGCTGGGGCGTATAGCCCAGGAACCATCCATCGGTGTTATCATTGGTGGTGCCGGTCTTACCTGCCAGCTCGCCTTCAATCTTATAACGGAAACGCATACGCGCACCGGTACCGCCAGGTCCAACCACACCTTCCATCATCTTCACCATGGTATACGCTTCGCTTTCGCTGATCACTTCACGTTTTTCAGGCGCGAATGTTTGCAGTATGTTGCCGTTGCGGTCTTCTATACGCGTAATGTAAATAGGTTTGGAGATAAAGCCCCTGCCCGGGAACATGGTATAGGCCTGCAGCATTTCATACAGGGATATTTCAGGCGTACCCAGCGCAATAGACGGATACGGCGGAATATCACTGGCGAAGCCGATCTTATTCTTGGCGAAATCGGCAAAAGCCTTGGCGCCCAGCTGTTTGATCAGGTAAGCAGATACCAGGTTCAGCGAACGGGCCAGCGCACCTGCCATGGTAATGCTGCCGCCTACACTGCCCTCTGAGTTACGGGTCAGGGTCCAGTTGCCAATGGTAACAGGCTCATTGGGCAACATGGTGTTGGGCGACATACCATTCATGATCGCAAAGCAATACAGGAAGGGTTTAAAGGTAGAACCTACCTGCCTGCGTGTTTTGGCTACGTGGTCGTTCTTGAAGTAACGGAAATCCGGACCGCCCACCCAGGCTTTTACTTCACCGCTCTCAGGGTCCATCGCCATAAAGCCGGCCTGTAATATCGCCCGCATGTACCTTATAGAGTCCAGCGGCGTCATCACAGTGTCTATTTCGTTCAGCTCAGCATCGATCAGGCTCCTCCAGGCAAACACCTTCATTTTGGTGGGCGTTTTAAATGCCTTGTCGATCTCTTCATCTGTTGCCTCATCATCCTTCATGCTCTTATAGCGGTCAGATTCTTTTACGTAACGGTCCAGGTATTTCTGCCAGGGTTTCCAGGCGCTCCCGGTCTTGATGTTGTTCTGGGCAGAGAATACCTTCTGCAGATCTTTCAGGTGTTTAGACACTGCTTCTTCTGCATACAACTGCATACGGGGATTGATCGTAGTATAGATCTTCAGACCGTCGCGGTACAGGTTGTATTCAGAGCCATCGGCTTTTTTATGATCTTTACACCAATCTTTCAGCTCGTCGCGCAGCACTTCACGGAAATAGGGGGCCGGGCCTTTATTATGGTCTATTTTGTTATAGCGCAGTACAATAGGCTTGCTCTTGGCAGCGGCCGCCTCGGGCGAAGTAATGTACCCGTTCTTTTCCATCTGTTCTATTACCGTGTTACGGCGGGCCAGGGAGGCTGCCGGGTTACGGCGCGGGTTGAACATAGTGTTGCCTTTCAGCATACCCACCAAAGTGGCCGCTTCTTCTATGGAAAGGTGTGCCGCGTCCTTGCTGAAGAAGGTGCGGGCTCCGTTCTCAATACCGTATACATTATCGCCAAAAGCTACCGTATTCAGGTATAGCGTGATGATCTCCTGCTTGGTGAAATTACGCTCCAGTTTAACGGCCACCAGCCACTCCTGCAGCTTTTGGAAAGCACGCTTCACCGGGTTGGTGGCGCGCAGGCTGCCGGTGTTGTCTGCCTGCAGGTTCAGGGCAAGCTGCTGGGTAATGGTGCTGGATCCGCGCTTCTTGCCCACCATCAGGTAAAAGGGGATGGCAATGGTACCCCGGGCATCAATGCCGGAGTGATCATAGAACCGCACGTCTTCCGTGGCGATCAAAGCATTGATCACATTCTTGGAGATTTCATTGTAATCAGAGCTGGAACGGTCTACTGAATAATATTTTCCTAATATAGTACCGTCTTCTGCAATCACTTCAGAGGCAAGGGCTGCTCTGGGGTTTTCCAGTTCTTCCATGGAAGGCATATTGCCAATGATCCGGAAGTTAATCAGTAACAGTAATAGCAAAAAGAACCCCAATCCACCCAAAATCACTATCCACAGTATTTTTACGGATCGCTTCATCTGATAATATTATAAATAAATTAAGTGCAACAATCAGGCAAAACTATGAAAATTTGCCAGGATTCGACCCCTATTTAACAGGGCATTAGGAATGTTTAATTACGAATTAGCCCATTACGAATTATAAATTGAGCTAAAGTCAGCCTTCCCTACGAATTATTAAATGCGAATTTCGTACCAACCCTCCAGGCCCGTAATGATTATTGGGTAATATAATTTTTGTCGAAAAATTCCCGGTACCCTTGCAGATCCTTGGTGCTGTTCAGCAAAATGAAGTTGTCTCTGGATATAACGAACATACTATATTCTGTTGGGCGGATGCGGGGAATGATATCTGTTGGCGCCGCTTCCCGTATCTCGTCAAAATAGTCCAGGGCCTTGTTCTCATCCGGGAACAGGCGGAACACCAGCATGATCTCCGTGGGCGACAGCACAAAGCTGCCCACCTCGATCTTGTCTGCCGGGTGCTTGCTGGCATTGTAGCGGATGAATTTATCCAGGCCTTCATCCAGCAGGGTTTTCGAGACTTTCTGGAACGAGAGTACCACAAAATGCGGGTTGGTGGCGCTCAGCTTATACGGTGTTACCGGTTTGGGCGGCGGGGGAGGTGCTGTTACCGTCATTGGTGGCGGCGGAGCGGCTGTCACATTATTGGCGATGGCGGGCACAGCGCCTGGTACGGCCGTTTTCAGCCTCGCAGAGTCCAGCTGTGGTTTGGGCGTTTGCCAGGGGTAGCGGATAGAAACATCCTCGTCCACCATGGTGCCGCCGGAATCCCTTTTCTCAAGCTGCAGCTGGGCCAGGTAAGCCACCAGGTCCTTTTTCCGGTTCAGGGCGTCCAGCAGGGCCTGGGCCTGGGTATGGATGCCTTCATCGCCCGGGTATTTATTCATGACCGCTTCTACCGCCTTCTTACCCAGGAACAGGGAATCGGTCAGTGCGTCGGTAGTATCTGTTTTTACAATGATCATGGCCTCCAGCAGGTCAAACTTAGGGGCCAGGTAATTAAAGCCGAAAGTAGAATCTGCCTGGCGTTTACGCTCCAGGGCCAGTGCATAATTGCCCGAACGGTACGCCGTATAGGCAGAGTCGTAAGCAGTGGAGATCTGTTTCTTCCGGTCTGCATCTACGTCCTGCAGCGCGCCAAACTTAATGATGTTGGCGAAGTTGGTGTTGCCGTACTGGGTCAGCACCATGTTTTTATATTGCTCGGCCTGTGCCGTATGTCCTTTCAGGCTGTTATGCCATACGTAGAGGGAATACAGCACTTCCGGTTTACGCGGATGATCGGGGAATTTGAGCAGCAGGCTGTCATACGCATCAATGGCCAGCTGGGTATCATCCAGTTTATCGTGATACAGTTTGCCGAGCTCAAACCAGGCGTCCATCTGCTGGGTCCTTGAAAGTTCCAGTTTTTCCGGGCTAAGCGGCAGGTCTGCGCTCAGGCTTTTCGCTGTAACGCTATCCGGAGGTACTGTTTTGGCAGTGCCCGCTCCGGCGCCGGTCTCCAGTGAATCGCTTATCTGGTCTGTAGGCTGCTGGTTATTGGCCAGGTTCACGGTATTTTGTTGGCTCCTGCGCCAATTATCGGCAGACTGGCGATTACCCCAGCGCCGTTTGAACTCTGAATATCCGGATGCCTTACTGGCGTTATTATAGAAATACCAATCGCCCTGCTCATCGTTATTGGAACCATTGCGGGGCCCGTTACCGCCAAAGGGATTGTTCGTGGCCAGCGGATTATTATTGTAGTCAGCGCTGTTCTCTTCTCCATCTGCCAGGGCCTTTGCAGCTTTCTTCCTGTCTTCTTCAGCTGTTTTCCTGATATTGGCGGCCATCTGCTCCAGAAAGGTCTGGCGCGAGGCCTCCGGCATGGCGGCTATACGCTGTAAGCTATCTTCCCGTTGTATAGTGGTGATCCGGTCTGCCACATCTCCCAGCACGGCCTTGCGGATGTTCACTACGCCTGCATCGGCAAATTCAGGAGGCATAACCGCAGCAGTACTGTCGTAAAAGTTCCTGGCCAGCTGGTATTTATGCTGGGTATAATAAATATCTGCTACTGCTTTAAAGGAAAGTGCTTTCTGTACGGGGTTGTCGCTGGGTTGTTTCAGCGACTGCTGCAGGTAGCCCAGGGCGGCCTCCTGGTTGCTGGGCGCTGTCAGGGTAGCCATGGTATAATAGATAGCGTCCCGGTAGGGAATAAAGCGTTCTTTCTTCAGCATCTTGCGTAAGGCAGCCAGGCTCTGTTCCAGTGTACCGTTACCTCCTTGTACATTCAGCTTGGCTATCTGGATACGGGCCTGGAAGTCCATCATAGGGTCAGGCTTCTGGCGGATCACTTTTTTGAACATGGCCATGGCTGAATCTGCTTTCAGCTGGCGGGCATACAGCTGGCCCAGGATGAACGACATCCTGGCCCGGGATTCCCGGTTATCGCTCTGTTTGATCGCCTCGCGCAGCGGACCGATGGTCTCTGCATAGCGGCCCTGCTTGTAATGGCTGTAGGCACGTACTTCAGCCAGGTCGCCATCCAGGCGCTTGGGAAAGTTAGGGTCGGTAGCCAGCAGGTTCAGCAGGCCCTGTACCTGGTCGTATTCTTTTTCTTCCAGCAGTGTTCTGGCATTCCACAGAAATGCGTCATTACGTGCCTTTTTATGTTTTACCCTGCCAAAGATGCCTTTTCTCTTCTCTTTGGTGGCAATGGAGATCTGATCATTTTCATTGGAACCTACCACGGTGGTATAATCCGTCTTTTTCTTGGGGGCAAAAGCGATGTTCATGAACTGGAAGGTCTTCTGAGCATTCTCCCAGTCGCTTTTGTAAAAATAGGCCCGGCCTATCAGCAGATAGCAGTCATCGATCCATTTGCCGCGGGGGTCATGTATCTGGATGCCTACAGAGGCTTTGATGATCACGGAATCCAGGTCTGTTTTGTTCAGGCCCAGGTCCTGCAGGCTGTACGGGTAAAAAGGCAGGAGGTCGTTGTAATTGTCCAGGCCTTGCCTGGCAACATTCTTTACAACATTGTCCAGCTTCATTTTAGCGTTATAGTAATAATTATAACGGGTAACCAGGTTCTGCATTAAACGGCGGTTCCAGGTAAACTTCTTCTCCGCCATCTTTTCAGACGGCGGTCTTCTGTCCTGTACCTTGGGGGCGGGGGCCGTTCTAACAGGTGGTATTCTTCGCTGCTGAACTCTGCTCGAATCTTTGCTCTGGGCGGACACCGCTAAAGGACCAGTACTGAGTAACAAGAAACTTACAGCGCGGGGAAGTAGATATAGTAATAATGACCGATAGCGATTCATGGATGCCGGGTGTATAGGCTACTATTATAACTGTTTATGTTAAAAATTATTTTAAAGATAGGACTATTTATTTTACGAATAAGGGAAGAGAGAATTTCCTTTTACACCAACTATTTATAATATAATTGTTTAATTTTAGCCGGATTAAATACCATATGGCTAACCGTAACAAAAAAAAGGGGAGAGATCTGGGGAGAATACATCATAAGTACCGCCTGGTTATAATGAATGATGATACCTATGAAGAAGTCACTTCGTTTAAATTGTCAAGAATGAGCGTGTACGTGGCGTTGAGCACGCTGTTCGTACTGCTGGTCACCATTACGGTTGCTACGGTGGTGTTCACGCCTTTGCGGTATTATATACCCGGCTACGGCGATCTGAAACAGCGCCGGGAGTTCATCAAGCTGAAAGTACGTACCGATTCGCTGGAGAATGCAATAATTGCCCGCGACCAGTACCTGAATAATATCAAACAGGTCATTAACGGAGACTTCACCGGTAAAGTAGATACCACGATGCTGAAAGTCCCTAAAGTTGATAATAGTACCTATTAATTAAATTGATAATATCTAATTATTTTTATTAACTTCATCCTATTAATTGAAAAACCAAACACTTGAAAACCTATGTTTAACAACAACCGTAACTCAAAGGGCGAAAGCAAGGCGATACTGCCTTCTTCAAATGTGAATATCATTGGCAGCGGCACCTCTATCCAGGGGGATATTGTTTGCGAAGGTGATATCCGTATCGATGGTCAGGTGAATGGCCTGGTATCCACCAAAGCTAAGATCGTGGTAGGTCCGGAAGGCGAGATCACCGGCGATCTGGTATGCCAGAGCGCAGACATACTGGGAAAAGTAACAGGCATTATTAAAGTAGATGAGCTGCTGTTCCTGAAAGGCAGTGCCTTTGTGAAAGGTGATGTTTACACCGCTCATTTCGAAATGGAGCCTACAGCTAAGTTCAACGGTCGTTGCTACATGGAGCCAGACGAAACCGAGAACGCGAAAGATAAACATGGAAAGTCCTTCTCCAGAGAAGAAGCCACCACAGGAGAAGAAGCGTAATAGCAACAAGCTGCTCTTACGCTACGCCGGGCTGGCTTTTCAGATGATGGCCACACTGGGTCTGGCAGTATTCGTTGGTTATAAGATAGACCAGCGGACAGGCTGGCGTATACCCGTATTCATGATCATTTTTTCTTTACTGGGTTTAACACTACTTTTGTGGCAAATTATAAAAGACACCCGGCGGAATGAATGACCGTTTTCTTATCAGACTGATTATTATCTTCTCCATCCTGAATGGAGCGTTCATATTTCTAAAACCCCGTTTACTGGACGCAGGCATGCACTATGCCGTGCTACTGGCCGGTAACGTGGTGCTCGCAGGTATAACGGGGTTATCCTATTTCATGAGCCGTAAGGGACTGGCGGCCGCCAATAATCATGTTTTTATCCGGATGGTATATGCATCCACCTTCAGCAAGCTTTTCCTATGCCTGATAGGGATCACCATCTATGTCCTCGTAAAACGTCCTGATGTGAGCAGGGCTACCATTTTTACATTGATGTTCTTGTACCTGGTTTATACCGTGTTCGAAACATTGAGCCTGTACAAGTTGCTTAAAAGAAAAACCTGAACCGGTTGTGAAGCAGGAAGCGCCTTTACATGCATTAGCAGCCTACCTGCCCGATGGCACTTTTGAGCAGGTAATGGCCTATATTGTTGAGTATAAAGTGCATCTCACCCTCACCAGGGAGCGCCAAAGCATCCTGGGCGACTATCGCCACCCCGACCGTAAGGGTGGTCACCGCATCAGCGTGAACGGCACCCTGAATAAATACGCCTTTCTCATCACCCTGCTCCATGAAATAGCCCATCTCGTTACCTTTATCCATTTTGGCAACAGGGTAGCCTCCCATGGCAAAGAATGGAAAGCGGAGTTCTCCAAAATATTAAAGCAGTTTGTGGGCAAGGGCTTTTTGCCCGCAGATGTGGAAGAGGCCGTGCGCCAGAGCATACAGAATCCCGCTGCCAGCTCCTGTGCCGATGATAACCTGATGCGCACCCTCAAGCGGTATGACAAACGTAAGGAGAATCACTTCTTCGTAGAGCAGATCCCGTTACACCAGCTGTTCCGCACCAAAGACGGCCGCATTTTCAAAAAAGGGGAGAAGATACGGAAGCGCTACAGGTGTGAAGAAGTAGCTACCAGCCGTATTTACCTCTTCAGCCCTATCTATGAAGTGGAACTGGCGAGTTAACTACACTACTTTACTCAATTCATAATTATTCAGCTTTACCGCCGTACCGCTCCGTAATGTAGCTAACACTTCCGCCTGCTGGTCGGTATGTTTCAGCAGGGCCTCGATCTTTTCCCGCGGGGAGCCGGAACGTACTTTCACATCATACCGCAGGTTCTGTGCATGCAGCGGTTCTCCGCCCCAGTCTCCGTTCACAATAATTTCTACCTGGTCCAGCTGTACGTCAAAAGCGGCGGCATCCCGGAAAAGATCATTACAGTAGCTGGCCCCGATGGCCATCAGTAACAGCTCTCCGCCATTAAAGCCAATGCCCATGCCTCCGCCCCGTGGGGTACGGTCTACTACTACGGTACGGGGGCCCGACCAGGCTACTGCTGCGCTGCTATCATGTATGGTTTTAAGATGGACCTGCATAGACATAGATTTTGCTCTACTTTAAGTTAAGCAAAATCCGTCTTAATGGAATGTTATTCTGCCAGCATCCTGGCATCGGCGATCCGCTTTTCGTAGGCCATTTCCCGTAGGGCTATTTTCTGTTTGCGATGGATCTCAAATGCATGCTCATGCTCCTGCAGCAGGTCATCATAGGGTCCCCTGGGAGAGATCAGCTTTACAAATACCGGTGCGCATTCTATGGCAATGAACAGCAGTATAATGAACCAGTTGGCCCAGCGTATGGGCGTGCTGCGGTCTGTAATACGGCCCAGTGCATCCAGGCGGGAGGCCAGCCCGTCCAGCCGGCTGCGGTTGGCCGCAGGCAGATCGGTCTTCATGGAAGAGTCAATGGATTGGAGCTCCCGGCGGTACTCGCTGATGAGTTGCTGGTTCTGCGCAGTGGTGGCCTGCAATTCTTCTGCCGCCCGGTCGGCATCCGCTTTTTTCGCTTTGTAGATAGGGCCCAGGTTCCGTCTCATGGATCCTCCGGTGCCGTCTGCCTCCTGCTGGGCTATCAGGGCCAGGGTATCGCGCCGGGCGGACTGCTCCCGGATACCGGCATTCAGCCGGTCAATGGCGGCATTCAGTTCGTTGATACGGGCCTGGTAGCGTTCTTTTACCTTATCCTCCTGCGTTTTGTATATTTGCTGTTCCATCGTCACCAGCTCGGCTTTGATCTCTTTGTTGAATACCTGCAGCTCCAGCGGTTTGGATATGACAATAGCGATGAGAATGGCCAGCACCAAACGGGGAGTGGCCATACCGGCCTCCTGAAGAAAACGGTCCCGCTTTTTCATACTGGCCACAATATAGCGGTCCAGGTTAAAGATCATCAGGCCCCAGATCAGCCCAAACAGCAGGGCGGCCCACAGCTCGTTGAAAACTGTCCAGAGAGCATAACCACCGGATATGGCGGCCAGCAGGCCGGTGAAGAAGATGGTGCCCCCGATACCGGCGTATTTGTTGGTTTCAGTCGGCGCCCGTTTTAACAAAGGTTCATGCGCCCCCGAGCAGAATAAGAAGAAAGATCGTAAACGTTGCATTACTCAGACTTTAGAATGGTAGGTAAATAAGTCTGCTCCCCACGGAAAGCAGGGTATATAGAAGGATGGACAACGAAGGTACAATATTCGGGGAATTTAGCACGCAAACCCTATAAAGATGCCCTTCGTATTGCCCTCAGCTCCCAGGATAAAGTAACGATATAGTAACGATATAGTAATGATATAGTATCTCTTTAAAGAGACACGATATCTACACGATATCTATACGTTATCTACTCGTTATCCTGGGAGGACGGGTCAGTGTGAGTGGGAAAAAGACGCAGGAAGAGGGGTATTTAAATAACAAAAGGGCGTATCAAAAGTTGACACGCCCTCTGCATTTATTTTATGCTGGTTAGCTTTCTTACGCGCTTACTGCTTTATTCACCAGTGCAGCCGCCTCGCTCAGCAGGATCGCAGACTGTACTTTCAGGCCGCTCTGCTCGATCAGCTTTTTCGCTTCTTCTGCATTGGTGCCCTGCAGGCGTACAATGATCGGTACGGTGATGTTACCGATAGACTGGTAAGCATCAATAACACCCTGGGCTACGCGGTCGCAACGTACGATACCGCCGAAGATATTGATCAGGATAGCCTTTACCTTCGGATCTTTCAGGATGATGCGGAAACCAGCTTCTACGGTCTGGGCATTGGCGGTACCGCCTACGTCCAGGAAGTTGGCAGGTTCGCCGCCGCTTAATTTGATCATATCCATGGTAGCCATGGCCAGGCCGGCGCCGTTCACCATACAGCCCACGTTACCGTCCAGTTTTACAAAGTTCAGGTTGAATTTGCCTGCTTCTACTTCGGTAGGATCTTCTTCGGTGATGTCGCGCAGCGCTTCCAGGTCAGGATGGCGCATCAAGGCGTTATCGTCGAGGATCATTTTACAGTCTACTGCAATGATCTTTTCGTCAGAAGTTTTAAACAGGGGGTTGATCTCCACCTGGCTGGCATCCAGGCCAACGTATGCGTTATAGAGGTTGGTCACGAATTTCACCATATTCTTGAACGCTTCACCGCTCAGGCCGAAATTGAAAGCGATCTTCCTGGCCTGAAAGGGTTGCAGCGGTCCGCCGGGGAATACCCACTCTTTGAATATTTTGTCAGGGGTCTTATGCGCTACTTCTTCAATGTCCATACCGCCTTCTGTGGAGTAGATGATCACATTCTGGCCTTTGGCGCGGTCCAGCAGGATAGACAGGTACAATTCCTTGACTGGGTTGGGGCCGGGATAGTAAACATCCTGCGCCACCAGCACTTTATTTACAAGCTTACCGGCAGGGCCTGTCTGGATGGTCACCAGCACACCGCCTAATATATTACCGGCAATGGTCTTTACATCTTCAGCATTCTTGCCCACCTTCACGCCGTTCTGCTCCGTACCGCGGATCTTACCCTTACCGCGGCCACCCGCATGGATCTGGGCTTTCACCACCGCAAACTCATTACCGAACTGCACTTTCAGCTGTTTGTACGCTTCAGCGGCTGCTTCGGGAGTATCCACCGGAATACCTTCCTGTACCGGTACGTTATATTTTTTTAACAGTTCTTTCGCCTGGTATTCATGTAAATTCATCAGTCAAAAAATTTGACCGCTAAAATAGGGCATTAATGTTTAAATATAAAACCACAGGGTTTGTGAATTTAAAAATAACTTTGCGCGAACTCAACATCAAGCATTAAGGGTAAATGAGCGATATATTAAAGAAAATAGCCGATGCCACTGATTATATCAGCAGCCAGTCTAACATCCAGCCGGCTGTAGGCATCATCCTGGGCAGCGGCTTAGGCGGCCTGGTAACCGATATTGCAGACCGGGTAGAGATCCCCTACGGGGAGATTCCTCACTTCCCGGTGTCTACAGTAGAAGGGCATCATGGCAGGCTCATACTGGGCCGGATGCAGGGGCGCCCGGTAGTGGCCATGGCAGGCAGGTTTCACTACTACGAAGGCTTTCCCATGCAGCAGGTTACCTTCCCCATCCGGGTGATGAAGGCCCTGGGCATCAATACCTTGCTCATTTCCAATGCTGCCGGGGGCATGAACGCCGCCTTCAGCGTAGGAGACCTGATGATCATCCGCGACCATATTAACCTGCAGCCCGAGCACCCCCTGCGCGGGCCTAACGACGATACCCTGGGCCCCCGTTTCCCGGACATGAGTGAACCCTATTCCAAAACGCTGATAGCGGAGGCAAAAAAAATTGCTGCTGCCGCCAATATAGACGTACATACAGGCGTATATGTAGGCGTACAGGGACCTACCTTCGAAACCCGGGCGGAATACAAATTCATGCACATCATCGGCGGCGACGCCGTGGGCATGAGCACCGTGCCTGAAGTGATAGTAGCTGTACATGCAGGGTTAAAAGTGTTTGCCATGAGCGTTATAACGGACATCGGCATACGGGAAGAGGAGAATGTGATCACCCACGAAGAAGTGCTGCAGGCAGCCAGCGCAGCAGAACCTAAATTAACGCGTATTTTCAGGGAATTGATACAACAACTATAAGTTCGGATGAGGCATTTTTTCATCATGCTGGGTTTGCTGGTAATGGCTGGCAGCCAGGCAATGGCGCAGTTCAATACAGGCAGTTTCGGTAACTATGGCGGTGGTGGCGGCCGTTTGCAGCGGGATACCTCCCAGCGCAACCTCGGCCCGGATACTATCACCCTTAAATATTACTACCAGGGAGACCCGGTAGAGCATCACCTGGATTCATCCGTAATTGATTTTTATAACAATTACCTCCGGGTGCCCGCCAATTATACCACCCTGGGCAATACCGGCGCCGCCGCCCGCAATATTATCTTCAGTCCCCGTATGCAGGCAGGCTTTGATGAAGGCTTCCATGCATACGACATCTATACGTATAACCACGAGAACGCGCGCTATTATAATACCACCCGTCCGTACTCAGAGCTGCAATACCTGATCGGGCCCAAACAGGAGCAGGTGATCGGGGTATCGCATACCCAGAACCGCAATGAGAACTTCAATTTTGCTTTCGATTACCGGAAGGTCAATGCCCCCGGTTATTTCCGTACACAGAACACCAATCATGACAGTTACCGGCTAACTGCCAACTACCAGAGCCCGAACAAACGCGCCCACACCTATTTCAGCTATTATTATAATAAGATCAACGGGGGCGAGAACGGTGGCCTGCGCAAACCCGAACAGCTCAATAACAGCGACTACAGCGAAAGAAGGACCCTGGATGTGAACCTGGGCAATACAGATGTGCCCACCTACGCCTTCTTTGGTACTACCATCGCCGTAAAATCGCAGTACTCCATGCGCGGTATCCAGCTGATGCAGCAATATGACTGGGGTAAAGGCGATACCATTAAAGTGAACGATACAACGCAGTATTACAAGTTCGATCCGGTCTTCAGGGTACAATATACTTTCCGCTCACAGGCCAACAGCTTCGGTTTTGTGGATAACGACCCGGATACCTTCTACTACACCAAACATTACGATATTGTTTACAGGGGCGCAACCGATACCATCAGGGCCAACCAGCGCTGGCGTACCCTCTCTAACGATCTTTCCCTGATGCAGTTCCCCGTAAGGGGCAACCTGGCCCACTTTATCAGCGTGGGCGCACGCTTTGATCATACCCAGGGCGATTTTGTAGACAATGCCAGCCTGCAGTTCAATAACCTGGCCCTGCACGGGGAGTACCGCAATAAAACCAGGAACGACCTTTGGGACTTCTCCGCCAAAGGCGAGTTTTATGTGCTGGGCCGCAATATTGGAGACTACAGCGTGAGCGGTATGCTAAGCCGCTACCTGAACCCAACCCTGGGTAACGTGAGCCTGATGTTCCGCAACGTAAACCGGGAACCGTCTTTTGTATATAAGTTCTTCAGTTACAGTCGTGATAGCTGGTATAACAGCGGTCTGGCAAAAGAAAATATTACCCAGCTGCAGTTCGCGGCAGATAATAAACAGCTGAAATATAACCTGGTGGCTAATTATTATATCTATAGCAATTACACCTATTTCAGCGACTATATGCACAGCGCCCAGGCTACCGGCATTTTTAACGTGCTGGAGGTCGTCTTCAGCAAGCATTTCAAGGTAAAACACTGGAACTGGTATGCGGATATCGCCTTCCAGCAGGTGCACGGCAACGGACCCGTAAATGTGCCCACCATCTGGACCCGCCACCGTATTGCCTACGAGAACCGCATATTCAGTAACCTGAACATGATGGTAGGCCTGGAAGGCAAGTACAACACAGATTACTATGCGGACGATTATTCTCCGCTTCCCGGTCAGTTTGTGTATCAGCGTACACAGCGGATTGCCTACAACCTGCCGGATGTGACAGCCTTCCTGCATTTCCGTATCAAGTCCCTGTCTGCTTACATCCGGGCAGAAAACCTCAATACCTTCGTGAAAACCAATAATTATTTAGCTCCGCTCTACCCGAATAACAATTTTGGCCTGCGGGTAGGCCTCCGCTGGTGGTTCGTCAATTAACTACTAAATAAAGTGATGGTTATTTTAGCTGAATGGCGTAACTTTTGTTAAGATTTTTGTTGAAAGTGGTTAAAGCAAAATTCTATAACATGAAGGCATTTACGATTAAGCTGAACGCTAAGCGGTACGATGTACAGTTGTTGAATGGTCATACTCAACGGTATAGGGTGAATGTGAACGGATTAGACGTTTACTACGAGCCTGATCTGGATGGTTATCTGCGCCCCGAGGTAACCGGCGGAATGGGCATGAATATATCCCTTTTGCTTGACCTGGCCGACCGTATACAGGAAACCGCGGCCCAGTAGGTAGCGAAATATGTGCTACCTTTGTACCCCATGCAAAGTTTTGAATTGCACATAAAAAATATGGTTTGTCCCCGCTGCATTAAAACAGTGAGGACGGTGCTTGAAAATGAGGGTATGTTTGTTCAGGATGTACAGCTGGGTAAAGCTGTGCTCAACAGCCAGCCGGACGGTGAACGCCTGCAGGCAATCTCCCTTGCCCTGCAGCACGAAGGCCTGCCCCTGGTAGATGACAAAAAGCAGCAGCTGGTGGAGGCTATCAAGAATATCATCGTAGCCACCATCCATCACTCTCCCTTATACGAAATGAAGGAGAATTTCTCCACCCTGCTGGCCAGCCGTTTGCATAAAGATTATCATTACCTGAGCAATCTGTTTTCCGAACTGGAGCAGATCACCATAGAGCAATATATCATTCAGCAAAAAATAGAACGGGTAAAAGAGCTGCTTGTATATGATGAGCTGAACCTCAGTGAAATAGCCTATCAGCTAGGTTATAGCAGCGTTGCACATTTATCCGGCCAGTTTAAAAAAGTAACCGGCCTTACACCCAGCCAGTTCAAACAGTTAAAAGAGCACAAGCGCCGCCCGCTGGATGCGATCTGAATATGATGAAACATGTATTGATAGGAATATTACGGTTTGTACGGTCTTTATTCGTAAAGAAGAATTGTTGCCAATAACAGCTGCTGGCTGTTGGCTGCTAGCTTTTAGCAATCGCGCGGCTAGCAGCTAAAAGCTAATAGCTAATAGCTCCCCCAATTAACCTGCCTTTGACAAAACCAGCACAGTATTTGTAAACATTTAACTTTTAAGCAAGAGTACCTGGTATTAAATGAGTCGTAAGTTTATCACCCAACATTTATTGTTATTAGCAGGAGTATGTCTGATGGTAGCCTGCAGGCATAAAAAGCCTCCCAGGCAGCAGGTGATCGTAAAGAATGTGAAAGAGCTGCACGAAGCTATTCCGGAGAACATCGCAGAACGTTTGTCTTATATGTCGGATAATAACGGCATTATGGAAGACAGTGTGCCTGCCGTCTCCGCAGCGTTACAGTTTTTCTACGGGCAGCATAAAAATGTGGCCCAATGGTCTGACAACGGAATAGCCAGCAGCAATGCCGATACCATGCTTTACCTGGTGCAGCACGCCATGGATGCCGGCCTGCTGCCGGAACGCTATCATGGAGGAGCCCTCAGCGCCGCCATGTACCAGATCAAAACCGATAGCAATGCCCGCAAAGACGCCGCCCTCTGGGCAAAAGTAGATGTAATGATGTCTGACGCTTTCATGAAGATGGCCTCCCACCTGCATTTTGGCGTTGCTCCCCGGGATAGCATCACCCTCCGTACAGACTCTGTTTTTACGGATGTTTCATTGGCTGGTATGCTGCAACAGGCATTGCAGCAAAAGAATATATCGGAAACACTGCATAAGCTGGAGCCTACCCACAGCGCTTACCTTACATTAAAACAGCAAATGCTGGTCTTTCGCGAAAAATATCAGGGGCTCCGGTGGGATACCATCCCGGAGAACTATACAGATACCCTGGCTTTCAAACAGCAACTGCTGAACAGGTTAGTACAGGGCGCTTATGTAGATACCAGCGGCAGGCCTGGTGATACTACCTTGCTGAAAGATGGCGTCAAAGCTTTTCAGCGGGAGTTCAACCTTTACCCCGATGGAGTAGCGGGTAAAAAGACCAGGCAGATGCTGAACCGCAGCCTGTACGATTGGCAGGTGCAGGTGGCCCTCAACCTGGACCGCTGGCGCAAAATGCCGGATTCCATGCCCAACCGCTATATCCTGGTGAATGTACCAGCCTACCAGTTGAACGTGGTAGACAGCGGGGAAGTGGTATTGCAATCACGCGTGATCGTTGGCGCGCCGCGCACCCGTACGCCCCTGCTCAATTCCAGGATGGCCAATTTCATGATGTTCCCTTACTGGCGGGTACCCTACAGCATCGTGTTCAAAGAAATGTTGCCTGCCATCCGGAAGAATATTAATTACCTGGCAGATAAGAACCTGGAAGTGATAGACCGCGACGGCAATGCCGTAGATCCCTATACGATAGACTGGAATAAGCTGGGCAAAGGGCATTTCCCATACGTGCTGCGCCAGATGGACGGTGTAGATAATTCACTCGGCATCATGAAGTTCAATTTCATGAACAAATACAGTGTATACCTGCACGATACCAATAGCCGCGGCCTGTTCAAAAATAACTACCGCGCCCTTAGCCATGGCTGTGTAAGGGTGCAGGAATGGGACAGCCTGGCCATGTACCTCATCCAGGACGATACTTTGCGCCATACACGCGACAGCGTTCGCCTCTGGCTGGCTATGCAGGAAAAGAAACAGGTGAATTTTTCCCGCCGCGTTCCTATTTACATCCGTTATTTTTCAGCTGATGTGCAGGATGATCACCTGCTGTTCTATGAAGATATTTATGGGGAAGATAAGCGGCTGCGGAAGATCATAGGTTATTAAAACAAAAAGGCGTGGATGATCTCCACGCCTTTTTTATTGCTTCTTTTTCTTTCTTATTTCTTCAGCTTTGCTTTCAAAGCGCTATCCAGTTCCTGCAGGAATTCTTCTGTGTACAGGAAGTGTTTGCCATGCTCCACTTTGTTGCCATGGATACATACGGCCAGGTCTTTGGTCATTTTACCGCTTTCTACTACTTCCACACAAACCTGTTCCAGTGCAAGGCAGAAGTTGATCAGCTCCTGGTTGTTGTCCAGACGGCCGCGGAACTCAAGACCACGGGTCCAGGCAAAGATAGAAGCGATCGGGTTGGTAGAGGTAGGCTTGCCGGCCTGGTGATCGCGGTAGTGACGGGTAACGGTACCGTGAGCAGCCTCTGCTTCCATTACCTTGCCGTCAGGCGTGATCAGGGTAGAGGTCATCAGGCCCAGGGAGCCGAAACCTTGTGCAACGGTATCAGATTGTACGTCGCCATCGTAGTTCTTACAGGCCCATACAAAGTTACCGTTCCATTTCAGTGCGCTGGCCACCATGTCATCGATCAGGCGGTGTTCGTATACCAGTTTGTGTTTGTCAAACTCGGCTTTGAACTCGTTCTTGTATATTTCTTCGAAGATGTCCTTGAAGCGGCCATCGTATTTTTTCAGGATGGTGTTCTTGGTGCTCAGGTACAGCGGCCATTTCTTCATCAGTGCCTGGTTAAAGCAGGCGCGGGCAAAGCCTTTGATAGACTCGTCTGTATTGTACATAGCCAGGGCAACGCCGTCTCCTTTGAAGTTGTATACTTCATGCTGGATCTTTTCGCCGTTCTCACCTTCAAAAGTGATGGTCAGCTTGCCTTTGCCTTTGGTTACAAAGTCGGTAGCGCGGTACTGGTCGCCAAAAGCGTGACGGCCGATACAGATAGGAGCAGTCCAGTTGGGCACCAGGCGGGGAACATTCGCAGTTACGATCGGCTCGCGGAATACAGTACCATCCAGGATGTTACGGATAGTGCCGTTGGGCGACTTCCACATCTGTTTCAGGTTGAATTCTTTTACGCGTTCTTCATCGGGAGTGATGGTAGCGCATTTGATACCTACGCCGATCTCTCTGATCGCGTTAGCTGCATCTACAGTTACCTGGTCATTGGTAGCATCACGGTGCTCGATGCCCAGGTCATAGTATTTGATATCAACATCCAGGTAAGGGAGTATCAGTTTGTCTTTAATGAATTTCCAGATGATCCGTGTCATCTCATCTCCGTCCAGTTCTACAACCGGATTAGCGACTTTGATCTTTTCTGCCATTTCAGGTGATTTTTTTAGATTTAATAAGGTTATCTACAACTATTCAAGCAAGATAAACCCGAAATATACTATAACATGGAACTAAATCCAAATTACGGATTACTAATAATATAGGTATAATACCCGTCTATCAGTAACCCGTAAATGGACGCACTATAACTTGAAGATTAAAGTTGTTTGATGATCTCGTCTGCAAACTCGCTGGTGGATACCAGGGTGGCATCATCCATCAGTTTATAGAAGTCTATGGTCACCCGCTTACGCATGATGGCAGTGCTCAGGCCATGCACGATGATATCGGCGGCTTCTTTCCAGCCCATGTACTCCAGCATCATTACACCGCTCAGTATCACGGAAGAAGGGTTCATAGAATTGGTATTGGCAAAGCGGGGCGCCGTGCCGTGGGTAGCTTCAAAAACAGCATGCCCGGTGATATAGTTGATGTTACCGCCCGGGGCGATGCCTATACCGCCTACGGCTGCAGCTGCAGCATCGGAAATATAATCACCGTTGAGGTTCAGGGTGGCTACCACGCTGAAGTCCTGCGGGGCCAGCAATATCTGTTGCAGGAAATTGTCGGCTATCACATCCTTGATCAGGATCTTCTTATGCGCCAGGGCGATGTTCATCTCCTTGTTGGCGGCATCTTCACCCTGTTCTTTTTTAGTGTTTTCCCACTCTTCCCAGGTGTATACCTGTTCGCCGAATTCCTGTTTGGCCAGGGCGTAGCCCCAGTTCTTGAAGCCGCCTTCGGTGAACTTCATGATATTGCCTTTGTGTACCAGGGTCACAGAAGGCAGCTTGTGCTCGATGGCATAGCGGATAGCCGAACGGATCAGCCTTTCAGAACCTTCTTTAGACACCGGTTTGATGCCCAGGGAAGAGGTTTCCGGGAAACGTATCTTTTTCACACCCAGCTCATTCTGCAGGAAGTGCAGCAGTTTTTGCGCTTCGGGCGTACCGTACATATATTCAATACCGGCATAGATGTCTTCTGTGTTCTCACGGAAGATCACCATATCCACGTTCTCAGGATGCCTGAGGGGAGAGGGCACCTTGTTGAACCAGCGTACCGGCCTTACACAGGCGTAGAGGTCCAGTTCCTGGCGCATAGCCACGTTCAGGGAGCGGATACCGCCGCCTACCGGGGTGGTCAGCGGGCCTTTGATAGATACCAGGTACTCTTTTAATGCCGCCAGGGTGGCTGCCGGCAGCCATTCTCCGGTTTGCTGGAAGGCTTTTTCGCCTGCCAGTACCTCTTTCCATTCAATCTTGCGCGTTCCGCCATATGCTTTTTCCACTGCGGCGTCAAATACGCGTACACTGGCCCGCCAAATGTCGGGTCCTATACCGTCGCCTTCAATAAAGGGAATAATAGCATGGTCGGGAACTTTTAACTGCCCATTGGTCATTAGGATCTTTTCTGCCGGCATAATACAATTACTTTATGTGATGTAATCGAGCGCAAAGGTAAAGCATTCTGATTTTTTTCACCGGTCTTTTCCCGCCGTTTACCGGAAGCCGGGTATTTTTAACCTAAATGGAGTTGAAGGGGGAGCATCCTCCACGTAGTTTTGTATCACAATCTTAAAAACAATGGAAGATCAGAATATAACACAAAAACGGACTAAAGGCACATGGGGAGGCTTGATACTCATTCTGATAGGTGTATTTCTCTTTTTGCAGAACCTGCACCTGGATATTCCCCACTGGATCTTTTCCTGGAAAATGTTGCTGGTGGCGCTGGGTTTGCTGGTAGGCATCAAGCACAAGTTCAGGGGAGGGGCCTGGTTCGTGATGATCCTGATAGGCGGTATTTTCCTGGCAGAGGATATTGTGTCCTTTGATTTTAATATCGCCCGTTATGGCTGGCCCCTGGCATTGGTGGTAATAGGGGTATACATGCTCACCAAACGGCCTTATTCCCGGCACCGGGACCGTCATCACTGGAAACAGGACAGCAATTACAGCCCCAGCTGGTCTGCAGGCTCTTACCGCGAAACCATCCAGGGCCCCAGTTCAGATGATTACCTGAACTCTACGGCCATCTTCGGCAGTGATAACCGGGTAATATTGTCCAAGAATTTCCAGGGAGGCGATGTTACCTCCGTCTTTGGCGGTTCTGAAATAAACTTCACCCAGGCAGACTTCAACGGTAAGATAGTGATAGAGGCCACCGCTATTTTTGGCGGCGTGGAGCTGATCGTACCGGCCAACTGGGAAGTGAAGCTGGAAGTAAATACCATATTTGGCGGCGTAGAAGAGAAACGCCCCCCTGAACTGATGACGCCCAACCCGGAAAAAGTGCTGATCATCAGAGGTACTTGTGTGTTTGGCGGCATCGATATAAAAAGTTATTGATTAAACCTGTATTCAAAGGAGACAAAGCTTACATGCAGCTTCTTTAAACCCTTAAAAATTATTTGTATGCGTTGGTATGTAGCGAAAATAGTTTACCAGATCATTTGCGGAACGGGAGATCACATGCCCCAGTTCGATGAGCAGCTGCGGCTGATCAGTGCCCGGAGTAAACAGGAAGCAGCGCAAAAGGCGCGTGAAATAGGCCAGCAGGAACAATATGCATTCAAGAACCAACGCCAGGAACTGGTAGAGTGGAAATTTATCAATGTACCGGAACTGTACACGCTGGATCAGCTGTCAGACGGTATGGAACTGTACTCCCGTATTGAGGAGCCCGCAGACGCCAACGCCTATGTGGCCTGGCTGCAGATGAAATCTGCACAGTTACAGGATCAGCAGGTGATTGAAATAAACTAAGCATGACGCAAAGACCTCTATCAGATAAGTATTTCCGCTGGGTAATGGTGGTCACCACCTACATCGCTGTACTGGTGTATGGTGTGCTGCTGATACAGTGGTTCCACCTGAGCCCGGCTACGGCCTGGGTAGACAGTGCGGTGCATATTCTCCTGCTGTCTGCCAAGGTAAGCATGATCACGCAGAACCTGGCCTACTATCGCCCGGCCAGGGGTAAATACATCTTTGTGCTTTCTTACAGTACGGTGCTGTCTGCCATCTGGCTGGCGATCACTTACTGGCTGCTGAAATATATCTTTCCCCATGACAAGGCTTATATCGAATGGCTGAATGCCGCCGTACCGGTGCATTTCATTGTGGCCTGGCTGGTGATCACCGCCATGGCGGTAAAAGCCCTGGTATGGTATGATATAGCCGAACAAAGGGAAGAAGGACAACGCCGGGAAGCTTCCGAAAGACTGTCAAGAGAAGCAGAGCTGTACAAGCTGCGTCAGCAGCTGCAGCCGCATTTCCTCTTCAACAGCCTGAACTCTATCAATGCGCTGATCGCCATCCGCCCGCAGCAGGCCCGTGAAATGGTGCTGAAGCTGTCTGATTTTCTGCGCGGCACACTGAAGCGGGAAGACCAGCAATGGATACCGCTGCCCGAAGAATTGCAATACCTGCAATGGTACCTGGATATTGAAAAGGTGCGCTTTGGCCACCGCCTCTCTACAGAGGTAACGTCAACGCCTGAATCAGAAGTGCTGCAGATGCCGCCCATGCTTTTGCAGCCCGTTGTGGAGAATGCCATTAAGTTCGGATTGTACGATACTACAGATGCGATCACTATCACAATAAAAGCATGGCAGCAGGATGATATGCTTTTTGTACAGGTGCAGAACCCGTACGACAGCGCCCTGCAGCAGCCTAACCGGGGCACGGGCTTCGGCCTCAGTTCCATCCGCCGCAGGCTGTATCTCCTGTTTGCCCGCCACGATCTGCTGGAAACCAGCAGCGATCAACTCATTTTCACTACATTAATTAAAGTTCCTCAGACGTATGATAAAAGCCATAATAATTGATGACGAGCCGCTGGCCCGGGAAGTCGTGAAAGAATACCTGCAATCCTTTCCGGATGTACAGGTACTGCAGGAATGCAACGACGGCTTCGAAGGACTGAAAGCCATTCAGCAGCATCAGCCCGATATCCTCTTCCTCGACATACAGATGCCCAAGATCAATGGCTTTGAAATGCTGGAACTGGTAGAGGAACTGCCGGCCGTTATATTCACCACCGCTTTCGAAGAGCACGCCATCCGCGCCTTTGAAGTGAATGCGATAGATTACCTGCTGAAACCTTTCTCAAAAGACCGCTTTGAAAAGGCCCTGCAGAAATGGCTGAACAGCCGCAGCGCTGCCACTGCTACTACTGCCGCTGCTCCCCAGCAAACGGCGCAGCTCCTCGAAACAGCTTCTGCTTCCATGCCTACACAAAGCAACCGTATTGTGGTAAAGATCAACGGCAAGATCAAGATCATTCCGGTGCAGGATGTGCATTACCTGGAAGCGGCAGATGATTATGTAAAGATCATTACCCAGGAAGGCGCTTTCCTGAAGAACAAGACCATGGCCTTTTTTGAACAAACGCTGGATCCTCAGCAGTTTGCCCGCGTGCACCGTTCGTATATGCTGAATGTGAACCAGGTGACGCGTATAGAGCCTTACGAAAAAGAGAACCATCTTGCCATCCTTAGAACAGGAGCCAAGGTGCCGGTGAGCAAAAACGGTTATCCCAGGCTGAAAGCAGCGTTGGGTTTGTAGAGGGATAAGAAAGTCGTATTTACCCCCTTACAATGTCGGGTTTGCAACCCTTTCCCTTCCATAAATCAGGATACTTTTACGTCATAATTCACAAGTAGAAAACATTCACCTTAAATACCCGAATTATGAAAATCGTAAAAAGAGTGCTGATTGTTATAGCCGTCCTGGTAGCTATACCATTGATCATCGCCCTGTTCACCAAAAAAGACTACGCAGTAGAAAGGGCCATCGTCATCAATAAACCTAAACAGGAAGTGTTTGATTATGTAAAGCTGCTTCGCAACCAGGATAATTTCAGCGTGTGGACAAGGCTCGACCCCAAGATGAAAAAAGAGTTCCGCGGTACCGACGGTACAGTAGGTTTTGTATATGCCTGGGATAGTGAGGGCAGCAAGGGCGCAGGCGCCGGAGAACAAAAGATCGTTAAGATAAATGAAGGTGAAAGTGTAGACATGAACCTGCATTTCATTCGTCCTTTTGAAGGCCTGGCGGATGCACGCTTCACCACTGCCGAAGTAGCTGCCGGCCAAACCAAAGTAACCTGGGGTTTTAAAAGCAGCATGAAATATCCCATGAATGCAATGCTGTTGTTCATGGATATGGACAAGGTCCTGGGCAAAGACCTGGAAACAGGCCTGAAAGACCTGAAGAGCGTACTGGAAAAACAAGCGCTTACCAGTAATCAGTAATTACTACCATTTAATCCCTCTATAAGCGGGCTGTCTCAATTTCCCGGGGCAGCCCTCGTTTTATTTGGCTTTTATTATTATTTTAACCCTCCCGCAGGCTTATCCTGCTTACCACGTCATCATGAAGAAAAATATTTTCATGGCCGCCATCATTAGCGCCGGCCTGCTATTGTATGCTACCACTTATGCACAGGGTTTCCTCAAAGCTTCCGGAACCCGCATCGTTAACGAAAAAAATGAGAATGTCCTGCTCAGGGGGATGGGCCTCGGCGGATGGATGCTGCAGGAAGGCTACATGCTGCGCGTCAATGGTCCGGGCCAACAGCACAAGATCCGCGAACGGATCCAGGAGCTGACAGGCCCTGCAACAACACAGGCTTTCTACGAGGCCTGGCTGGCCAATCACACGCGCAAACAGGACATTGACTCGCTCAAAGCCTGGGGCTTTAATTCCGTGCGGCTGCCCATGCACTATAACCTTTACACGCTGCCTGTAGAAAAGGAACCCGTACCCGGACAAAACACGTGGCTGGAAAAAGGCTTCGCGCTCACAGACAGCCTGCTGGCCTGGTGTAAGGCAAACCACCTGTACCTCATCCTGGATCTGCATGCCGCACCGGGCGGACAAGGAAATGATCTGAACATCAGCGACCGCGATACAGCACAGCCTTCGCTGTGGGACAGCCGCGCGCAGCAGGAAAAGACCATCGCTCTTTGGCGGAAGCTGGCAGACCATTATAAGGATGAGCCCTGGATAGGCGCTTACGACATCCTCAATGAACCCAACTGGGGATTTGATGATCCTGCAAATGACAGGAACGGCACTAAAGAGCAAACAAATGCGCCGCTGAAAAAGCTGATGCAGGAGATCACCGCCGCTATCCGGGAAGTGGATCAAAAACATATCATCATCATTGAAGGCAATGGCTGGGGCAATAATTACAAGGGTATATTGCCGCCCTGGGATAACAACATGGTGCTCAGCTATCATAAATACTGGAACTTCAATGACGAAGCTTCTATCCGCCATATATTGGATGCAAGGAAAAAGTATAATGTACCTGTATGGCTTGGTGAGACCGGGGAGAATTCCAATGTATGGTTCACCTCCGCCATCCGCCTGCTGGAAAGCAATAACATTGGCTGGTCATGGTGGCCGCTGAAGAAACTGGGGAATAATAACCCATTACAGATCCCTATGAACGCACAGTACCAGCAGATAGTGGATTACTGGGCTGGTCGCGGGCCCAGGCCTTCAAAAGAAGATGCTGCCAAAGGCGTCATGCAGCTGGCAGAAGATACCAAAACGGAGCACAACATCTTTCACCGCGATGTGACAGATGCGATGATCCGTCAGCCTTTTCAGCCCACAGCGCTGCCTTACAAACCGAATATCATCGCGGGCAATACTACGCTGGCCGCTGCAGATTATGACCTGGGACCCAATGGCGTGGCCTATTTTGACAAAGACAGCGCCAATTACCGTGTGTCAGATCCAAAGATACAGGGCGGTAACCGCGGTCACGCATACCGTAATGATGGTGTGGACATCAGGGAAGACAATGGGTATATTGTCAGCAATTTTGAAAGTGGTGAGTGGCTGCAGTATACCCTGCAGGTACAGCGGGAGGGGAACTATACCATTTCGCTGGCGCCTGGCGCTGATAAAGCAAGCATATGGATCGATGGAAAAAAGATCAACGGGAAAGCGCCGCTTAAAAAAGGTAAGCATACTTTGCGTGTGCAGGTAGATGAAGGAGAGATAAGCTTAAAAGAGATCAGTTTCACCAGGGAATAAAAACAAAAAGGGGCCGTCAGTAGATCGGCCCCTTTTTTATGGCAAGCGAATGGGCTAGTTCAATGTATTCACGTTTTGCTGTGTAAATGCCCGGAAGGCGTCTTTTGACCAGCTGATATAATCTTCCAGGTTTATACCCAGTTTCTCGTCGCGTTGTATTTCTTTCATATCACGAACATCCCAATATCCTTTCGCAAGCGATTGGATATTCACTTCTGTTTCCTGACTGGCAGGACTGTAATCTTCCGGATAGCTGAAATAATTACCAATAGCTAATTCCTGAATGCTGTTCTTTACAAATTCCTTACTATTCTTAGACATGGTTAAAACGTTTGGTTCGCTTACTACAGTCCAAACATTGTTCCGGTTTGGCACGAATGAGGAATTTATTAAGAAAGCTTTATACTAATATTTTGTTAAAAAAGGGTCTAATCCGCGCCAAATAAGCGTTTCAGCTTCTCTGTTTTTAGTATTTTCTGGCCTGTTTCGCCTGTAGCGATGAGCTGCTGGCCTATACGGGCCTCAAAGCTGCATATGATCTCATGTCCCTGCAGTTTTGTGACGGTAGCAATGAAATGTACACTGCTGCCCACTTTCGCAGGTGCATGATGTTGTACGCTGATCATCGTGCCGATACCTTCTTCATCTGCGTCTTTCATCTCCAGTACAAACAGCCTGCAACACCACTCTGCATCTCTTGCTAATGCAAAGGTGCTGTATACCCGGTGTACCATACCATTGTCAAAAGTTGCGCAGTCTTCTTCCCGCACTACGCGTGTGAAATGCTGTTGATCGCCTGGTTGAAAGGGGTGTTGCATGGCTTGAAGTATTTTACTGTACCACCAGTACGGGCACCTTTACCTGGTGCCTTACTTCATTGGCAGTAGCGCCGAATATCCAGTCTTTGATGCCCCGGTGACCGTGGCCGCCCATTACGAGGAAGTCTATCTTTTCTTCCTTCACAATGCGTACGATCTCCTTGGCCGGGTGCCGGTAGCCCAGGATGCCCCTGGCGTTGATCTTGCGCTCGCGCAGCAATGCCAGGTAGGTGTCCAGCTGTTCCTGGTCTTTCCGGGTCTCAAAATCATCTGAATCTTTCCCGAAGTATTTGGCGGAGGCGCTTTCTACTACGTGTATCAGCAAATATTCCGTTTGCTCGTTGCCGTGAGCCACCGCGTTGGTGATCACTTTTTCGTCATGCTTGCTGAAATCCAGCGCCAGAGCGATGCGGAAGTATTCCGGTTTTTCCAGGGTGCCTAAAGACAGCTGCGAAGGATGGATACGTACAGATGCCATCTGGCGGTATTTGTTCAGCAGCGGGTATACGATGGTGATGATCAGCAGTGCAATAAAGCCGATCCCGCCTGCTATGATCAGGGCGTCTACCCAGCCATTGCCATCGCGGCTGATATAATCATATGCGCCTGTGAACACCATACGGAGATTAAGGTATACCAGTATGCCGGTGATCAGCCAGCTTACCAGCTTTGTCAATGGTTTAACGGCATAAGGCCCCATTGTGTTCTTATCGCTTACAAAATGGATCAGGGGGATAATGGCGAAGCCCAGCTGCAGGCTTAGTAATACCTGGCTGAAAACAAGCAGTTCGCCTACTTTATCATCGCCTGCTATCAGGATAGTGAGCAGGGCGGGTACGATGGCCAGCAGGCGTGTGAGCAGGCGGCGCAGCCATGGGTTGATGCGCAGCTGCAGGTAACCTTCCATCACGATCTGTCCGGCCAGTGTGCCTGTAACGGTAGAGCTTTGCCCGGCAGCTATCAGCGCCACGGCAAACAGGATCGGCGCAAATTTATTGCCCAGCAGCTGTTCCAGCAGCTGGTGCGCATCCTGGATCTCTGCCACATTGGTGCGGCCGGTCTTAAAGAACACGGTGGCAGCCAGTATCAGTATCGCAGCGTTCACAAAGAAGGCCAGGTTCAGCGCAACGGTACTGTCTATGAAGTTCAGCTTCAGGGCCTGTTTGATGCCTGCGTCGTCGCGTTGGATCTTGCGGGTTTGTACCAGGGCGGAATGCAGGTAAAGGTTATGCGGCATTACGGTGGCGCCGATAATACCGATGGCGATGTACAGCGCCGTATTATCCGGTATCACAGGCACAAATCCGGTTACCACTTCAGACATGAGCGGCTTGGCCATGACCAGTTCTGCCAGAAAGGAGATGCCTACGATGGCCACCAGGCTGATGATGAATGCCTCCATTTTGCGGATGCCATAGCGTTGTAATATCAGCAGCAGGAAGGTATCCAGCACGGTAATGCTTACGCCATAAGCCAGCGGTAATCCTGTCAGCAGCTGTATACCGATGGCCATGCCCAGCACTTCTGCCAGGTCGCAGGCGGCGATGGCGATTTCTGCCAGCACATACAGTATGAAGTTGATGGTAGGAGGGTAGGTTTCGCGGTTGGCCTGTGCGAGGTCGCGGCCCCTGACGATGCCCAGGCGGGCGCTCAGGCTTTGCAGCAGTAGCGCCATAAGGTTGCTCATCAGCAGTACCCATAGCAGCTTGTAACCGTATTGACTGCCTCCGGCCAGGTCGGTGGCCCAGTTACCGGGGTCCATATAGCCTACGCTCACCAGGTAGGCGGGCCCGAAAAAGGATAATAATTTTCTCCAGCGCGAACGTGCGGTTGTGTCTATACTCTGATGTACTTCACTCAGCGATGTAGCGGTATGATCCATAAACGTATGAGCTTACACCGGTCTTACCATGATGTTTTTGCTTACCTGTTCACTGATGGTAAAAGCCGGTTGATTCCTGATCTTTATTTCAATTGAGTTATCAAATTCGTAGCGTTCTATTATTTCCAGCTGGGTACCCAGGCGTATGCCTTTGGCGGTAAGGAATTCCAGCAGGGCGGTAGATTTATCGGATACGGCTGTTACCTCCAGGCGTTTGGTGCGTGCCTGGTCCAGCGATACCTGTGTGCGTTGCTTGCTCATTTTGCCCTGTGCATCAGGTATGGGGTCGCCGTGCGGGTCGATCGTAGGGTTACCAAGGAAATCGCTGAGGCGATTGGTAAGCTTCTCGCTCCTTACGTGTTCCAGTTCCTCTGCCAGCTCGTGCACTTCTTCCCAGCTGAAAGCCAGTTTTTCTACCAGGAAACATTCCCACAGCCGGTGGCGCCGTATGATATGCAGCGCGGCTTTTTTGCCTTCGGGGGTCAGGCTGATGCCCTGGTATTTCTCATAATCTATCAGTTTCTTTTCTTTCAGCTTCTTCGCCATATCTGTTACAGAAGCGGGCTTGGTGTCCAGCTCATAGGCAAGTCCGGTGGTGGTCACGCCGTCTGTAGTTTCTTCCAGCTTGTAAATAGATTTGATGTAATTCTCCTCAGCTACCGATAAATTCATAAGGTCTAAAATAAAATTTAGGCAAATCTAACTTATTAATGCCAGAATTCAAATAGTCCATGGTCCATAGCCGATGGTCCATGGACTATCCGTAAAGGTGGTTTGCTAACCCACCATTGTAATTTTTCCATTTATATATCAAAATTATCTTTAACTTTTCGGCTGGATAAATCCTATAATGCGCATGAACAGGTTGTTGGCACTATTACTGGCAGTGCTTATGCTGGCAGGTTGTAAGTCTAAGCAAAAGCAAACGGCGGGCGACCGTCCGCTCACTTTCGCTGATTTCAGGGCCTTATTTCCCGAGCGGCCGGTTCCTTACAGGCTGTCTGCGGATTCCCTGGGCCTGGAACGGCCTGCAGATTCCCTGGCATTGAAGCCGGAAGTATTGCAGCAGTTCCTCAGCGATACATTGGCAGTGGCGGATTTTCCTAAAGCCGCAAGGGTCCGCTTTTTCCCGCTGGCGCACCTGGAGGGAAATAACCTGCATTATTTTGTAGTGCTGGCGGCTGATAAAGTGAGCTCCGCGGCTTATCTCTGCCTGACCGAGCCTAAAGGCAAATACCTGAACCGTGTGCTGGTAGCCAAAAAGAGCGCTAATAGTAAAGAAACCATAAGCTTTACGCTGGATGCCAGGTACCTGGTGAAGATCAGCACGGAAAAGGAGCTGAACCCATCGCACAGCGCTTTAAAAGAGGACTTTTATACAGCCGGCGCCGATGGAAAGCTGACGCTGATCATGACCAATTCAAACGAACCTACTACACCGGGGCAGATCTTCAATCCCATCGATACCCTGCCGCGCAAGCATAAATATTCTGCAGATTATAGCTCCGGAGATATGAGCATTGTATCCATCCGGGACGGACAGGATCCTAAAACATTCCAGTTCTTTATCACTTTCTCGAAAGATAATGGCAACTGTAAAGGAGAATTAAACGGCGTAGGGCATTTTACCGGTGCTAACAAAGGGGAGTACAAGGATAAGGAAAGCTCCTGCGGTATTGCTTTTCAGTTCTCATCCAGCAGGGTGAATATCAAAGAGATTGGCGGTTGTGGGGCTTACAGGGGGATTAAATGTTTCTTTGAGGGAAGCTTTGGAAAGAAAGCCAGGAAGACGGATAAATAATCTGTGAGGGTCTTCATCCCAGTCATTGACGGGGATGAAGACCTTTACAATAACATCGCCTCAATCACCTACTCCTTCGGAAACCCCGGATCAGCCTTTACTTCCTGTATCTGTTGTGTATGCCTTCCGCTATGGGTAGCCACCAGGATCAAGATCTGGTAGGCATCCATGGGAGAGCCCATTGGCATGTCTGCCACGTGATTGCGCACATCATCATTGGTAGTTTTTACATAATCAATGATCTTGTCGCGTTGTTCGGTAAAGGCCTGAACGGCTTCGGCGGTAGTGGCAAAGGTGCCTTTGGGCTGGATCTGCTCCGGCGCCTTGGCTTTCTTGCTACGATCCGCTATCCTTTGTGCAAGGGCTTCGTCCGTTACCTTAATTTCTTTTCTTTTGTCGGGGTTAGCGGGTTGCGCCATCGCGTTCTGCTCCATACCAAAGAGTGCTTTTTCCGAAATGGTGATGTGTTCCAGGCAGTCTGCCACAGACCAGCGGTCAGGCGCAGGTTTAAACTTCAACTGGGCGTCGCTCAGTCCGTTTATCTCCTTTAACAGGTTGGCCTTGGTGTCTTCAAATTGTTTGACAATAGCGGCTCTTTCCTCCTGGGTCATACCCTGACCTTTAACGGTAAAGGCGGCCAGGATGATGGCGGCAAGAAATAGTACTGTTTTTTTCATGGTGGTAAATTTTAGTGCTGTGGGGTAAAGTTCCGTATAATTTACATTTTTTCTTCCAGATGCGTCGCCAGCAGGTCCATAAAGGAGGCCCGGCTGATGAAACGGGCGCCCAGGGAGGCGAGGTGGTCGGTATATACCTGGCAGTCTATTAAAGCCAGGCCTTTGGCCTGTTCTGACTGTACAAAGGTGATAAATGCCGCCTTGGAGGCGTTGCTGACATGCGAGAACATGGACTCGCCAAAGAACACATTGCCCATCCGTACGCCGTACAGTCCGCCTACCAGCTTATCTTCCAGCCAGCATTCTACAGACATGGCATAGCCTTCGCGGTGCAGCTGTGTATAGGCTTCCTGCATAGGGTCGGTGATCCAGGTACCGTCCTGCCCGTGGCGGTAGGTATAGCGGCAATGCCCTATGACGGCTTCAAAGTTCTGGTTCACGGTGATACGGAATACCTGTTTCTTCAATATCTGCTTCATGCTGGCAGATACCCTCAGCTCTTCCGGGAAGAGTACAAAGCGGGGATCGGGGCTCCACCACAGTACGGGCGGTTTGCTGTACCAGGGAAATATGCCGGAACGGTAGGCCAGTATGAGCCTGGCCATAGAAAGATCGCCTCCTGTGGCTAACAGCCCGTCGGGCTCAGCCAGATGTACCGGGGGAAATTTGAGGTGCTGTGTAAGTGAAAATATCATTTTAACCTTCCACTGCTTCTTCTATAGTGGCGCTGATGCCCCTTTCAAGGAGCGCTTCGCACATGGGGCGCAGTTTAGTGTATTCGCCGTGCTTTACAGCGTATTTGCCATTGTAATGTATAAAAAGGGCGCATTGCTCCGCCTGTTCAGGGCTATGATCGCAAACCTCTATCAGCGATTGAATCACCCAGTCAAAGGTGTTCACGTCATCATTCCACACAATAAGGCTGAACGGGAACTGCTCATCTTCCGCAACGAGTATATCCTCCCATTCTTTTGTAACAGTGCCTGTTTCTTTACGCTGACTCATGATAATTTACATGGCTTTTCGCAAAATTACAGTTATTATCGTGAAAATGCCAGCGAAAACATGCCGCGGATACCCCTGAGCAGGTCAGGAAAGGAACAGGCATTCGTCCCAGTTTTCCCGGAGGCCGGGGTACAGATAAGCCAGGAAAGTAAGTGTTACACCCCCCAGGCCCTCCAGTATGCCCGAAACCGGTATGCCCAGTTCCTGCCCGGAGTGAAAGAGGTAGCCGGCCGGCCCTTGTTCTTTGCCAAAATCGCAGGTTTGCAGATACCAGTAATCGGCTGTTTCCTTAAACGCCGGGATCCCTGTTTGCCTGTAAAGCTTTAAATAGATATAAGCCACGCCGCTGGTGCCATGACAAAATCCGGCTTCCTCAATGTCTGTTGCTGCGGGTGCTTTCCTTTCGCAGGTACGCAGCAGCATTGTTACAACGGCTGCTTCCAGCCCTTCGTCTTTTACTGTTCGTGACACCTGCAATAAGGTGTAAAGGATGTTAAGGTCGCCATAACACCAGGCTATGCGCGAGCGGGAAGGGTTATTTTTTCCGTTGTCATATTTAGCAGTGGCGATCCAATAGGGGAAGAAGGATCCGGTCTTTTCTTCGTCCTGGATATTATGCAGGAAAAACGCGATCCCTTGCTGCAGCAATGTTTCGCACAAGGCCGGTAACACATTCTCCTTGTAACACTTGTTGATGAAATACAGGATCCCGGTGATGCCATGCGGCAGTCCCAGATCATACCTGGGTTCTGCAGATGTAACGGGCCTGAATTGGATCCACTTCATTTCATCCCGGTCTTTCACTGCGTTGTCTGAAAGATGGCGGAGGATCTTTTCTACCAGGAGGGTCTTTTTTCTTTTCAGGAAATACAAACCGATGCCGAGGGTTCCGTAGAAGAGATCATAGTTCCCGTTATCCAGCATGGCGTCAAGATTGCCAGCCACCGCTGCATCTATCTCTTCCAGTATGCTGTCATCAAATTCCTGTAAGATGCCATGTTCTTTTAAATAGATCATCAGCCATCCCCATCCCGCCAGCCCGTCGCAAAAAGCAGGAGAGAGACGATCGGAGGTGCTGATCTTATTGAACATAAAAGCTTCCGCTTGTTGCATGGCTTCGCGGTATCGCTCATCGCCGCTGAGCTGTAAGAAAATTCCCTGTAATAAGAGGCAGCCTCCGCGGCCGGGCAGCAGTGAGAAGTTGTCCAGGAACTGTTCTTTTGCATAATCGCGGGTGTAATGATCTCCCATTAAACGAAGCTTTGCAGCGATCTGCTCCTGCAGATATTTTTCTGTCTGATTCATTGTGCAATCATTAAAAAAGTGATCAGGAAAAAATAAGCTAACCAAAAACTGGTTAGCTTATTTTTATAGTTGAGCATGTTAAGCTACCTGATGGTTGGCTTAGGCATCCTGGCCCGGCTGATCACCTGTACCGGTAGTAGCGGGAGGGCAGCAGGTAAAGCCTGTGCAAGGGCCCCATGAAGTGGTGATTGCTTCTTCATTCAGACCGCCTTCTACAGATTTCTGATCATCGCTGGATAGAACAGCTACAGTTTTCTTTTGCAGGTCTAATTTTTTTGCGTCTTGATTTACTGGTTTCATGATTGTAAAATTTTAAGGGTTTAAAAGTTTTTCCTTGAGCATGTTAAACTACCTGAATGCCTGGCTTATGCTTCGTCATTTCCCTGACCGGTAGTAGCGGGAGGGCAGCAGGTAAAGCCTGTGCAGGGGCCCCATGAAGTAGTGATGGGAGCTTCGTTCAGACCGCCTTCTACAGATTTCTGATCATCGCTGGATAAAACAGCTACAGTTTTCTTTTGCAGGTCTAATTTTTTTGCATCCTGGTTTACTGGTTTCATGATTGTAAGATTTTAATATGTAAGTTTTTTCCTACTCTCTTCAAGGATTTTCGGATACCTCCTTTGCTTAGCTAAGTGTTGTTTTGTTTTGTTAACGATGTAAAAATAAGATGGAGAACAGGGGGCAAAAAAGTATAATCCACCAACATGAAGATGGCTTATATCAAATCAGAGAAGAATAGTACAAGGCACTTTTTTTTCCTGTGTGAGTCTACATAAAATAGAGTAATTTATGCCCGAATTAATATAAGGCCATGATGAATGTTGTTTTGAAAGGCACGATTTTATTGTTGGATATCAGCTTGCCATTGAAAGATCCGATCCCCATTTTTTCGCTGGTATTGTTCATTATTCTCCTGGCTCCTATTATCCTGCGCAAATTCCGCATCCCCAGCATTATCGGCCTCATCCTGGCTGGTATGGCTATCGGGGACCATGGGTTCAAGATCATCGAAAAAGGCAGCATAGATCTTTTTGGCAAGGCAGGTTTATTATACATCATGTTCCTGGCGGGGCTGGAGCTGGATATGACCGAGTTTCGCAAGAACCGTCATCGCAGCCTGGTATTTGGCGCGTTCACATTTTTTATACCACTGGCATTGGGTTACCTGGTATGTACTTACTGGCTGCATTTCAATTTCATGGCCACTTTGCTGGTGTCAAGCATGTTTGCTACCCATACGCTGGTGGCTTACCCGCTGGCCAGCCGCCTGGGCATTACAAAGAATGAGGCCGTAACAGTAGCAGTAGGAGGCACTATTATAACAGATACAGCGGTATTGCTGATCCTGGCTATTATAACAGGCGCCACCGCAGGCCACCTGGACACTTATTTCTGGATCCGCCTGGGCGTATCACTCGCCGTTTTCGCAACGATCATCCTCTGGATCTTTCCGATGATAGGCCGCTGGTTCTTTAAAAAGATCAAGGACGATAAAACCTCTCACTTCATATTTGTGCTGGCCCTGGTATTCCTGGCCGGTTTCCTGGCAGAGCTGGCAGGGGTAGAAGGCATCATTGGCGCTTTCCTGGCAGGCCTGGCGCTGAACCAGCTGATACCGCATACTTCTACTTTAATGAACCGTATCGGGTTTGTAGGCAATGCGCTGTTTATTCCTTTCTTCCTGATCAGTGTGGGAATGCTGGTAGATCTGCGGGTGCTGCTCAATGGTACAGATGCCCTGATCATCGCAGGCTCTCTTACCGTGGTAGCTTTGCTCGGTAAATGGCTGGCAGCATTCTTTACCCAGCTGTCATTTAAGTACAGCCCCGTGCAAAGGAATGTGATCTTCGGGTTAAGCGCTTCTCACGCTGCCGCTACCATCGCCGTAATATTGATCGGTTATAACATGGGCATCATTAATGAGCATGTGCTCAACGGCACGGTATTGCTGATACTCGTTACTTGCCTGGCCGGCTCTTTTGTAACAGAGAATGCCGGGCGTAAGCTGGCCATTGTGGAAGCGGAACGCAAGCCGGAAACAGGCGATGCTCCTGACCGTATATTAGTACCCGTATCCAACCCCGCACGTATGGAGGCCCTGCTTGATATGGCGGTGATGATCAAAGATCCGCAATCGCAAACACCGGTTTATCCGCTGGCTATTGTACAGGACGATGGGGAGGCAAAGGAAAAGATCCATGTTACCAATAAGATGATGGAAGTGGCCATTATACATGCCGCCGCTACCGAAAGCCGTGTACAGCCCATTACCCGGGTAGACCTGAATGTGGCAGACGGCATTGCCCGTGCGGCCAAAGAGCTGCTGGTAACGGATGTCATATTGGGCTGGACGGATAATCACAGTACTACCGACCGCCTCTTCGGATCCATATTTGGCACTACCCTCGATAACGTAGTGCAGAGCGTTTGGGAAAATGTATATGTATGTAATTTCCACCATCCCATGAACACGGCAAAAAGGATGGTGCTGGTATTGCCACGCAACGCCGAATATGAAAAAGGTTTCCTGCACTACCTGCAGAAAATGATCATACTGGCCAAACAGATAGGCGCCCGTATGCTGGTATGTTGCCACGATAAAACAAAAGCAGCCGTGGAGGCTTTTATACAGTATACCAAGATAAGCGTGGAGATCACGTTCAAGCATTTCGGCAACATAGAAGATCTGCTGACCCTCTCCCGCGAAATTACCCGCGACGATCTGCTGGCAGTGGCCTCCGCCCGTAAAGGCACTTTGTCTCACGGCACTTACCTGGAGCATATCCCTGCCAGGTTGAGCCGCCATTTCCCGGATAATAACATTATCCTCATTTTTCCGGAGCAGATAGAAATGGAATTTATGGAAGCAGGCGTGCAACCGGAAGACCTTACGCTGGCGCCCATACAGGAGCAGCTGGCAAACCTGAACAAGCTGGGCAAAGTAGTGAAGCGTATCTTTAAAGGGAAAAAATAAGCCTCGATATGTTTTTTGATCATCACTCGCAGCCATTACTGCCACGCCGTCAGTTTGTACGGCGTTTGGCCCGCTACGCTATCTACGCCCTGGCTATCATTGTTTTCTCTCTGTTCCTGGGCATGGTTGGTTACCATTTACTGGGCCGGCTGGACTGGATAGATTCTTTTCTGAATGCCTCCATGATATTGACCGGTATGGGCCCGGTAAACCCTATGCCTACGGCAGGGGGCAAACTTTTCTCCGGCCTGTATGCCATTTACAGCGGCGTTATCTTCCTTTCCGTGGTAGCTATGATGTTCACCCCTATTGCACACCGTTTACTGCATATCTTCCACCTGGAAGGCGCAGAAAAGTCATCCTGATTTTTTTTCAGTATAGTCATGGGGCGGTTGGTATTACCGGTCACCGTAGTTGGTGTATCTTTTTTTATAGCAAATGAGGTCCGTAATATGTTTGCTATGAAAACTGAAACGAACGACTATGAAGAAAGTAATCCAACATATCTGCTGGCTCGGGATGCTGACAGTGCTTGCTGTACAGCAGCAGGCAGCAGGGCAGGCCCCCTCCCCAAAGGATTCCGTTCCGCCCAAAGATACCGTTCAGCTGAAAGCGGTAACGGTGGCAGCTACACGGCCTTTCATGGTGCAGTCGGCAGACCGTATCACCCTGAATGTGGCAGAAAGCCCCGTGGCAGCAGGCAGCAATGCTTACGATGTGATCCTCCGGGCGCCCGGCGTATCAGCCGACCAGTCGGGCAAGCTCTCGGTAAGGGGCAGGTCAGTCAACGTATGGATAGACGGACGGCCTTCCAATCTTTCAGGAGAGGAGCTGAAAAATACCCTGCAAGCCATGAACGGCAGCAGCCTGGATAAGGTAGAGGTTATTACTCATCCCTCCGCCAGGTACGATGCCCAGGGCGCAGCAGTGATCAATATTAAAACCCTTAAAGGCAGGAACCTGGGCACTAATGGTACGCTGACAGCTGGTGCAGGTACAGGGCGTTTCCCCCGGTTTAACAGCGGCATCAGCCTGAATTACCGCAGCGCCAAAGTAAATGTCTATGGCAGCTATGACTACAATAATAATCAGCAGTATTATGATAACCATTCTACCCGTTACATAGGCGCCGCCTCTACTATCGCAGAGAGCGAATATGACAAGCGTAAACGGAACAGCAACAGCTTCAGGCTGGGCCTGGATTATGATCTTAATAAAACCACTTCCCTGGGCGTACTGGCAAGAGGCTATCTTAACTACCGCAACAGGCAGGTGGAGAATACCACCCAGCTGCGTACGCTGCAGCAGCCGGATTCTTTGTCCACAGTTTACACCAATGGAAAGGCAAGATTCTTCAGCCCTTCTGTCAACATATTCTTTAAGAAGATCCTGAATAAGCAGGGAAGCGAAATAACGGTGAATGCAGATTATTTCCGCTACAATAAATCCTGGGAAGATCACTTCATTACCCGCTTCTATGACGGACTGCAAAAGCCCTACCGGCAGGCAGACACACTGAATAATCATTCTCCTGCACATAATGATGTATATGCAGTATCGGCAGATTATACCTACCCTGCAAAATGGGGAAAGCTGGAAAGCGGGATCAAGCTCACGCGCACCACTACCGATAATGACGTGCAATGGCAAAATGCAGTAGATGGCGATTGGATAACAGACAACAGCAAGACCAATCATTTCATATTTCACGAAAATATCAGCGCGGCCTATATCAACTTCAGCAAAACGATCGGGAAGTACAGTATACAAGCCGGTGTAAGAGCAGAACAAACCAGCACGGAAGGATATTCAGTGACCCTGCAGCAAAAGAACAACAATGACTACTTCAATATTTTTCCCAACCTGCTTGTACAATATGCCATGTCGCCCCTGCATGTTTTCGGACTGGGGTATAAGAAGAATATCGTGCGCTACGGGTTTGACTATGTGAATCCCTTTATCCTTTACCAGAGCCAGTATACGTATAGCCAGGGCAACCCTTACATCAAGCCGCAGATCGATAACAGTGTGGAGCTTTCCTATAGCTATGCAGGGAAATTATCCGCCAGCCTTACCTATGCACGATCCACCAATTCACTGACGCCTGTTTACCGCCAGGATACCGTATCAAAGCTGATCATCAGCTCTTATGATAACCTGTCGGAAGCAGACTTCCTTTACTTCACCGTCATGTCTAACCTGAGCATTGGTAAAAGCTCATCCATTATAAATACAGCCAGCGCATTGTATTCAGCCTACCATGGCACATCCGGCGCGGGCGCGTTAGATAATAAAGCCTTTGCCGCACAGTTCTCCTCCAACTATATACTCAAGCTGTCACAGCGTACAACAGCAGAGGCCACGGGCTTCTATGTTACACCGGTAGCATCGGGCATCTACAAAGTATCGTCTGTGTTCAAAATAGATATAGGGATCAGCAGGAAGATCCTGCAGGACAGAGGCAGCCTGAAGCTGAGTGTAAGCGACATCTTCAACACGCTGCGGTCAAAGTATACGGTAGAGAATTATCAGAATGTAAACGCCAGCTACAATAATAAGCCTGAAACACGCTTCTTTAACCTGGTGTTCAATTATAAGTTCGGTAATCAGTATGTGAAGGCCGGGAAGAACAGAAAAACAGGTACCGACGAATTAAGGGCCCGTATGGGTAGCAACTAAAATAACTAACAACTAATAATACAGGAACATTAATCCATAAACTCACTATTATGAAACCTCGTTCAACAAATCGTAAATTAAACTTCAACAAAAATACTATTGTAAAGCTGGATGCCGATGTGTTGGGCAGGATAAACGGTGGCATTGAAATAACAGAGAAAGTACTGCCCACTATCAGAAGCGCTGCTTTCTGCCTTTCGCTTACTTTTTGCCATGTGGATGAAAATACAGCGATCATTACAGAACCGGAAGTACATGCACATGATCTGGCAAGGGCTTTACCGATAGGGTTGCCGCCACAGCTATAAAAAAAAGAGGCCTCCTGAACGAGGAGGCCACCCAGATTGTACTAAAATAGTACAATCATGAAACCACTACTAAGTTCGGATAAAAAATTCAGAACTACAAAAAAAGAGCTGCGTTGGTCAAAGGGTAAAGACGTCTTCCTTTCACGAAGAAGATATAGGTTCGATTCCTGTACGCAGTACAAAAAATGATCTTATCACTTTAAAATCAAGTTTATATGAATATTCCGTACTCATTTCATAAAAACCTGGTATTACGCACTCCCAGATTGCCTTTATTCCGCCACCTGGACGAACAAACGATCATCGCCCAGCTGGATAATGAAATATTCCTTGAAGCGGTTTATCTCGCCTCTCCTGTGCTGTACGATGAATGCCTGAAATGGAAGAACGGGCACGTAAAAGGAGAGAAGGAGCGCCAGAAGCTGCTCCGCTCCCTCATGAAGTATTTTACCCGGATGAGCAGCCGCTGCACGCCTTTTGGCTTATTCTCCGGTTGTAATGTGGTACAGTGGCAGCCGGAGCCAACGGCTATCACGGTAAGCTCTGCCACTACCAGGCGTCATACCCGGCTGGACATGCATTATCTCTGTGCGCTGGCGCAACGGCTGGCGGTATTACCGGGCATACGGGAACACCTGCTGTATTATCCTAACAGCAGTATATATACTATAGGCGATGAAATGCGGTATGTGGAATACCGTTATGTAGGTGGCAGAAGAAAGCACCATATCTCCGCCGTGACGGCTTCTGAGAGCCTGGAGCTGTTATTCCGGCAGGCAGCCGGGGGGATCACCATCAACGGCATGATTGAGCTGCTGGTGGATGATGAAGTGAGCCGGGAAGAAGCCGCCGCATTCATCGATGATGTGCTGAATGCACAGATGCTGGTAAATGAGCTGGAACCGGCCATCACGGGGGATGAATTTATATACCAAGTGATCCGTGTACTGCAGCGTATTCACCATGTAGACCCGCAGGAGGGTACCAGCACTGTTATCAGCCTGCTGCAGCAGGTGAATGAACGCCTGCAGGAAATTGATAAAGCCACTGCCAACACCGCCGCCGACTACCGCGGGATCAGCGCACTGCTGGATAAACTGGGCGTACCTTATGAAGAGAATAAGCTGTTTCAAACAGACCTGGTTAAAATAGCGCCGCAGGCAGGGTTAAACGAAGGACTGCAGCAGCAGCTGCTCGAAGGCCTGGCATTGCTGAACCGCATAGCAGGCCCCCGCGAACAGGGCAATCTGCAATCATTTGCGCGCAGGTTCTCAGAGCGTTATGAAGAAAAGGAAATGCCGCTGCTGGAGGTGCTCGATACCGAAACGGGGATTGGCTACCTGGCAAAAAGCGCGGATGATAATACGCCTTTGCTGGATCAGATCATACCTCCCGCTCCTAAAAACAGAGAGAACAAGATCAAATGGGGCGGTATAGAAAAATACCTGGTGAACAAGGTAAATGAAGCCTACCGGGAAGATGCATACAATGTAGCCATACGGGAAGAAGAGCTGAAGCATTTTGATAACAAGGAATGGAATGATTTGCCGCCGTCTATGTCTGTCATGTTCCGTTTGATCAATGCAGAACAGCAGCAGGTATACCTGGACCATGCCTACGGCCCCAGCGCAGCCAATATATTGGGCCGTTTTGCCCATGCAGACGAGGAGATCAACCGCATGGTATGCGAGATCACGGGTGCAGAGCAGGAAAAAGATCCTAATGTTGTGTATGCAGAGATCATTCACCTGCCTGAAAGCAGGATCGGCAACATTCTGCTTCGCCCGGTATTCAGGGAATACGAAATTCCCTACCTGGCAAAGTCTGCGCTGGACCAGGAACACCAGATCCACCTGCAGGACCTGATGGTGTCTGTAAAGAATGGCAAGGTGCTGCTGCGCTCAAAAAGATTGAACAAGCAGGTGATGCCACGCCTGAGCACCGCACATAACTACAGCTTCAATTCCCTGCCTGTTTATCACTTTCTCTGTGATCTGCAGCGCCAGCAACAACGCGGGGGCCTGTCTTTCAGCTGGGGCAGCCTTGTGCATCAGTATAAATTTCTTCCCAGGGTCAGCTACCGGAATATCTTCCTGTCGCCCGCTAACTGGCGCTTTATAAAAAGCGATTATGAACACTTGCTGCAAGCGGCCGATCAGCAGCTGATGGAGGAAGTACAGGCATTCCGGAACCGCTGGCGTATGCCCCGTTACATTGTGCTGGCAGATGGCGACAATGAAATGCTGATAGACCTGGAAAACGAGATACTGGTAAAGCTATGGCTGGAAACAATCAAGAACCGGCCCGGCCAGGAGCTGAAAGAATTCCTCTCGCCTGAAACCGGTGTGCTGGATCAGCATGGCAATATTTATTCGAACCAGCTGGTGGCTGTTTTAACCAAACACACAGCTTCTTACGGTGCAGCGGCAGTCACCGCTTCTGCAGTAACAGCGGCGCCAACAGTAAGAACATTTTCAACGGGCTCAGAATGGCTCTACTATAAATGCTATTGCGGCGTGAAAACAGCCGACAGGATCCTGACGGAGGCTATACACCCTGCAGTGAAGCAATTGCTGGCTGGCGGCGAGATCGATAAATTCTTCTTTATCCGCTACCAGGATCCCGAGTTTCACATCCGGCTGCGCTTCCACTTGCCGGATCCCGGCAAGCTGGGCCAGGTACTTGCACTGCTGCATCAGCATCTTCTGCCCTTTGAAAGGCAGGGCTATATCTGGAAAACACAAACAGACAGCTATAGCCGGGAGCTGGAGCGCTATGGTCACCGCAGCATAGAACAGGCGGAAACATTATTCTTCCATGACAGCATGTCCGTGCTGGAAATGCTGGAAAACACCTGGGGCGATAAGCGGGAAGAAGTGCGCTGGCAGTGGACGCTTCGTGCAATAGATGAATTGCTGGATGTATTCGGATATACGCTGGAAAGAAAGCAGCAGGTGATGGAAATACTCAAGGATTCTTTTGCAGCAGAGTTTAATGCAGACAAGTTCCTTAAAACACAATTGAACAACAAATACCGGGATAGCCGCAAGGAGATAGAAACGATCATGGACAGACAATGCGACAGCGGCAGTGCATTGTATCCTGTACTGGCATTGCTGAAGGAAAAAAATAAAGCGCTGCAGCCCGTGGCCGCACAGTTGCTGGAAATGAAAGCGGCCGGCGCCCTGGAACGCCCGCTGGACGAGCTGCTATTCAGCTATATCCATATGCTTGTTAACAGAACGATTCCCTCCAAAGCAAGGCTGCACGAATTGGTGATCTACGATCTGCTGCACCAGTACTACCGCTCACAGATGGCCCGGATGAAGAAAGACAACGGAAAGAAACAAATTGCTCATGCAGCTTAGGCTACAATTCATATAACTATGTTCAGGAGATTCCCATTTTACAAGCAGTACAATGAGATGGACTGCGGCCCCACCTGCCTGCGGATGATCTGTAAATATTATGGCAAAAGCCTCTCCCTGGAGTACCTGCGGAACATGATGTACACGAACAGGATGGGCACCAGCCTCCTGTCGTTGAGTGAGGCTGCGGAGAAGCTGGGCCTGCAGTCGGTAGGGCTTAAACTCACATTTGAGGACCTGGTGGAGGCCGCCCCATTTCCCTGTATTGCATACTGGCAGCAAAGGCACTTCATTGTGATCTATAAGATAAAGAAGGATAAGGTTTTTGTGGCAGATCCTGCGCATGGGATGCAGGAATATTCCACCACCGAGTTCCTGCAGGGCTGGTCTGTTGATGGAAGCAGCGGTATTATCCTGTCTCTCGAGCCTTCCCCGGCTTTTGATAATATAGAAGAGGAGAAGCAGGCGGAGCGGAATACCGGCTTTATATTCTCTTACCTGGGCCATCACAAGTCGCAGCTGCTGCAGATCTTTCTGGGCCTGCTGGCAGGCAGCCTGCTGCAGCTGGTAGTGCCTTTCCTTACACAAAGCCTGGTAGATATCGGCATCCGGCATCATGACCTTTCATTTATTTACCTGATACTCTTTGCCCAGCTGATGGTATTCATTGGTAAAACAACGGTAGAAGTGCTGAGAGGATATGTGATCCTTCACCTGGGCAGCAGGATCAATATCAGTTTGCTGTCTGATTTTTTTGCCAAGCTCATGAAGCTGCCGCTTGGCTTCTTTGATACGAAACGTATAGGAGACATCCTGCAACGGATCAGCGATCATCAGCGCATTGAGAACTTTATGACATCGGGGGTGATCAACGTGGTGTTCTCCATGATCAATCTTTTTATCTTCAGCATTATCCTCGCTGTTTATAACCTGCAGATCTTTGCGGTATTCTTACTGGGTAGCGTGCTTTATTTTACCTGGATCAAACTGTTCATGAGAAAACGGGCCGGGCTGGATCATAAGCGCTTCAGCCAGCTGGCCGCCAACCAGGAAAAAAATTTTGAGCTGATCTTAGGCATGCAGGAAATAAAGCTGCATAATGCAGAACGCCTGAAACGCTGGCAGTGGGAATATTTGCAGGTAAAGCTGTTTAAGATCAACCTGAAAAGTCTCACATTGCGGCAGGTACAGACAGGAGGCGCGGGCATCATCAATGAGCTCAAGAATATCATCATTGCTTTCCTGGCGGCCAAACTGGTTTTACAGGGCGATATTACGCTGGGCATTATGCTATCCGTATCCTATATCACCGGGCAGTTAAATGCGCCTGTGCTGCAGCTGGTAGAATTTATGCAGTCACTGCAGGATGCCCGCTTAAGCCTGGAGCGAATCAACGAGATCCATATCAAGCCGGAAGAAGAAACCGCTCCGGAAGAAAAGATCAGTGAAGTGCCTTCCGGCGATATCAGCCTGCAGCAATTGTCCTTCAAATATGATGCAGACCCGCGCTCGGGTTATATCCTCAAAAATGTGAACCTGGTGATACCGGAAAAGAAGGTCACGGCTATTGTAGGCGCCAGTGGAAGCGGTAAGACCACCCTCCTCAAGCTGCTCCTGAAATTCTATGAGCCGTATAGCGGGGAGATCCAGGTGGGGAATGTGAACCTGAACCAGATCCGTAACAGCAGCTGGCGTAACAAATGCGGCGTGGTGATGCAGGAAGGCTTTATGTTCAATGACAGTTTTATCAGCAATATAGCAGTAGGAGAGGAAGTGCCGGATATGGCGCGGGTAAAGCATGCCGCCAGGATTGCCAATATACTGGACTTCATAGAAGAGCTGCCGCTAAGGTTCCATACGCAGATAGGCGCCAACGGGCTTGGCCTCAGCACCGGGCAAAAACAGCGTATCCTGATCGCAAGGGCGGTGTACAAGAACCCGGATGTGATCCTCTTCGATGAGGCTACCAGCGCGCTGGATGCCAAGAATGAAAGGATCATTGTCAGTAACCTCAATAGCATCTTCGATAATAAGACCGTAGTGGTGATCGCACACCGTTTAAGCACAGTCAGGAATGCAGACAAGATCGTGGTGCTTGAAAAGGGCGCCGTTACAGAAGTAGGAACACACCAGGAGCTGATCGATGAAAGAGGTTATTACTTTAACCTTATCCGTAACCAGCTGGAATTAGAGGTGTAAATATCATTCAGTGTTAAATCTACAATTATGCCTGACTTACCTATCGTAACAAGAGCCAATAATGAGATCAACGAAATAATGGGCAGCACGCCTTCCTGGATGTTCCGCTATGGCAGCCTCCTGCTGCTGCTAACGGTGATCCTGCTGCTTTCTCTTTCTGTAATGATCAGATACCCGGATGTAATTGAGGGACGCGTAGAGATCCGTCCGGCGGGCAGCAGCTACCTGGTAACAGCCACCCTGCCCGTATATGGAACAGGCAGGATCCGCCCCGGTCAGCAGGTGTACATCAGGATGGATAAATATCCCCAGGAATTCGGGGAGCTGCCGGGCACAGTGGCGTCAAGCCCCGTACAGCAGCGCAGCGGTGAGGCTACGCTAACAATAGCGCTTTCAGCGGGCATGAAAAGCACCAGGGGTAATATCCTTGATCCTGGCGCATGGGCTTCCGGCCATTGTTCCATTGTAACGGGCAGGCAGCGATTGCTGGCGAAACTCCTGCCCTTAAAAAAATAAGTAGGAGGCAGAACCGGGTTGGTATGAGTTTAACAGGTATTGGTGGATTAAATATTGTTTGATAAAGGGAAAAGCGGAACTTAGTGAAAGATTGATGCGCACAACATGTGATTCCTAAATCCTTAACCATTCAACAAAAAAACTCGATCATGAAAACTCAGAAGAAACTTGCCGCTAAACTGCTCTTTACCAAACAAACCGTAGCTAAACTGAATGAGGATGCAATGATGTTAATGCGCGGCGGTGCTGCCGGCCCGGCAGGAGAGGGGCTTAATTTTTTTGATTTCACAGTGGCAGGTACCTTTAACTGCGGCTCTACAGGCGATATTACCTGTAATACAGCTACTGCAAACCCTAACGACAGTCAATGATCATACTATGCTAACGGAGAAGCATCAACCGGTTTTTACCATGAGGTAGATTGGTTGATGCTTTTTAAGTAAAATATAGTAAATTAATCGCCGTGCATATAAAGCAGCCCTGAACATCATATGGAAATAGCCACCAGGATCAAAGTGAAATCCGTTGTAGTACAGCATGTCATTGCCTGGGTGATTTATATCGTTTATAGCTACCTTACCAATCTTATAGCCAATCCCGATGAGCATTTCCTGGATATCGTATTTGCCAACCTGCTTTCCATCTGGACCTTCTACGCGGGCTATTTCAGCCTGCAGATCGCTTTCTTTCGGAAGCAGCCGTTAAAGGCCATCCTGGTATGGCTGGCAGGCCTGGTGGTGCTTTTCGGCCTGCGGTATATCTATGCCTTTGTTTTGCTGGACCTGATCGGCCTGAAGCCTTATACAACAGACAAGGTGCGCATCGTCATACGCGATTCCATTATCCTGTACATGCGCTTCTTTTTGTATTCCATAGGTTTCTATTACGCACGGAAAGCGGTGCTGAAAGAACGCCAGCTCAGGATAGCAGAAGAAGAAAAGTATCATTTGCAGGAAGAGAAGCTGCGGCTGGAAAAAGTGAACCTGCAGGGAGAATATGCCTTCCTGAGAAGCCAGATCAACCCGCACTTTCTGCAGAATACACTGAACTTCTTCTATTCAAAATCGATGAATGTTTCAAAGCAGCTGTCGGATGGGATCCTCCTGCTGGCCGAGATCATGCGCTATGCGCTGGCTACCGATGAAACCGGGGACGGCAAAGTTTTATTATCCAAGGAAATTGAACATTTAAAAAATATCATAAAGATCAACCAGCTCAGGTTCAGCGGCAGCCTGTATATTAATTTCAGCATTGAAGGGAAAATGGATGGTATCAAGATCATTCCCTTTGTGCTGATCAGCCTTGCGGAAAATACCTTTAAGCATGGTGAGCTGATGGATGAGGAAAGCCCCGTGACCATTGAGCTGAAAATAGATAATGACAGGGAATGCCTGGTCTTTTATACCTGCAATAAAAAGACCACGGGGCCCAAAGAGCTTTCCAGCGGCATAGGCCTGGTGAATATCAGGAAAAGGCTGGAATGGATGTACGGTAATAATTTTACTTTCAGCACAACAGAAGAACAGGATATTTATAAAACCCGTCTTGAACTAAAATACTAACAGCATGATACAGTGTTTCATTGTAGATGATGAACAGCATGCAATAGATGTGATTGCCAACCACATCAAAGAAGTGCATTTCCTGCAGCTGGCCGGCACTACTACTAACCCGGTAGAAGCCATCCGCCTGATCAACGACAGTAATATTGACCTCGTTTTCCTGGATGTTCAGATGCCTAAGCTGTCTGGCCTGGATCTGATCAAGGCTATCCAGCGCCCGGTACAGTTCATACTGGTAACCGCCTATTCTGAATTTGCCGCAGAAGGTTTTGACCTGGAGGTGCTGGACTACCTGATGAAGCCCGTTCCCTTTCCCCGCTTCCTGAAAGCAGCCCACCGGGCGTTCAATGCCGTTTCTTCCAAGGTGGCCTATACGCCCGTGTCTGAAGACAATGACATTGAAGGCGATTATATTTTTGTGAAGATAGAGGTCAGGGGAAAGATGCTGAAGATCAACCTGGCGGATATCGATTATGTGGAAGGCATGAAGAATTACATCGCCATTTATCATAACGGTATTAAAACCATGGCATTACTAAGCATGAAAGACATTGAGGAACGGCTGCCCAAAAAACATTTCGTGCGCGTGCACAAATCCTTTATTGTGGCGGTGAGCCGGATCGCTATGATAGAAGGGAATACCATTAAGCTCAGCCAGGTAAAAACAGAGGTGCCTATAGGGGAGACCTATAAGTCTGTTTTCTTTGAATTCATGAAGAAAAAGATCATGGAATAGCACTTCCGATTGGTATCATTCGATAGGGGTGTTGGATGAAGCGGTAAGGGGGTTGGTGTATTAGATTTTACCGGTGCTTATAGTGATAGTAGCTTTGTTCCCAGAACGCTATTACGTATGAATCAGATCGTTGAAAAGATATTTAAAGAAACAGACCAGTTCATTGCACAGCATCCGCCTAAATCGGATTATCTGCTGGCAGGGGCCCTTGGTCTGGGGCTTTATTACTCCCAGTTATATGAACATTACGAAAATGACATATACCTGGATAAGAGCATCCGGATCGTGGAGGAGGTGTTTCATAAGCTGGATGCCGGAACGCCTGGCCTGGTAGGATCTTCATTCAGCAGCGGGGTAGCAGGACTGGCTTACCTCACCAATTTTCTTGCAAAAAAAGGCTTACTGGAAATCGATATAGAAGCAGAATTTGATACCCTGGAAGAGTACCTGTACAACAGCGCCATGAAGGAAATAGAGCTGGATTATGTAGACTATTTACACGGCGCTTTTGGCTGTATCCATTATTTTACTACCCGCAAAGATTCCGAAAGAGGCAGATATTACCTGAACGGCCTGGTAGACAAGCTGGTTTCCAGGGCCGTAGCAGAAGAGAATGGCACCTGGTTCAGGAACTATGTACTGAAAAGTGCGGAAGAGGTGAACCTGGGCCTGGCGCACGGCCAGTGCAGCATGCTGATGATCCTGATGAATGCCTACGATGCATTGGATAACCCGGCGCCTGTAAAGAAGATCATCCGCCAGGGAATTGAATTCATCCTGGTACAGAAAAGAGATATCAATGAAGAGGAAGGCGCCTATAATATTTTCCCTTTCCAGGTAAATAAGCAGTCGCCCGGCGAGCCCATACCCAACCGCCTGGCCTGGTGCTACGGCGACCTGAATGAGGTGCTTCTTTTCTATAAAGCGGCCCGTTTCCTGGGCTGGGAGGAGCTGAAAAAACTGGCAGACCTGGTAGGGCTGCAAACCCTGATGCGTAAAGATCCCTCATCCACCCTTATTAAGGATACACATTTTTGTCATGGTTCTTCCGGAGTAGCCCAGATCTATCGCTCCCTGTATGAGGAGAGCGGCATCACCGCCTATTTCAAAGGCTATGAATACTGGATAGAGCAGACGGTACTGATGCTGGAAAATGAATTGAAGACGGATTTCTACCGGGGCAAAGAGGCGGATCTGCTGGAAGGCTTAACAGGAGTGGGGCTGACCTTGTTGTCATTTATCTCTCCCAGGGATTTGAGGTGGAGTGAGATGTTTTTGCTTTGATGAAGATGATGAATGATTTTCCCCCATCCATCCATATATATATAGCAAACAGGTCCTGCAATGGCGGGGCCTTTTGTATTTTAAGTCCACGCCTGGTACAAACAAAAAAGGCCTCCATATGAATGGAGACCTTCTGTGGGAGTTGACGGGGTCGAACCGCCGACCCTCTGCTTGTAAGGCAGATGCTCTGAACCAACTGAGCTAAACTCCCTTAAAAAATTTTAGGCCTTGAAAATGGTGGGAGTTGACGGGGTCGAACCGCCGACCCTCTGCTTGTAAGGCAGATGCTCTGAACCAACTGAGCTAAACTCCCATTTTCTTTGTTAACCATCAACCTTTCGTCTGACGGGATTGCAAAGGTAAAAACTATTTTTATTTCACCAAATTTTTCTGGTATCTTCTTTATTTTTCTTTTGTACCACTGTTACACTCAATCACTAATACGCCTTTCCAGCGCAGATTTCCGACGACTACCGCAACTCCCAATCCACCAATCCATTCACCCACTCTTCCCTGTACGGCGTAGTGATCTTAATATAATTATCCGTATACCCCTCCATCATACCATCCTTATTATGCCCTTCAAACAACACTTTACGGGTTTGCCCAATATGTTGCTCCGTGAAATACTGCAATTTTTTATGACTGAGATTACGCAGCATTTTATTCCTTTCATGACGCTGCCCCATTGGCACTACCGGCTCAATATCCAGCGCCAGTGTATTGGACCTTTCTGAATAAGTGAACACATGCAGGTAAGAAACATCCAGCCCATGCAGAAAATCATAGGTCTCTTTAAAATGCGCATCGCTTTCAGAAGGGAAGCCAACAATCACATCTACGCCAATGCTGCAGTGCGGCATGAACTGTTTGATCAGTCCTACTTTCTCTGCATACAGTTCGCGGCGGTAGCGGCGGCGCATCAATCCTAATATATCATTGCTGCCGCTTTGTAAGGGGATGTGGAAATGCGGCATGAACCTGCGGCTGTTCGCTACAAATTCAATGATCTCATTGCTGAGCAGGTTGGGCTCAATGGAAGAGATGCGGTAACGCTCAATACCTTCCAGCTGGTCCAGTGCCTGTATCAGTTCAAAGAAAGTTTCTTCGCGCTTTTTGCCTCCGTGCAGTCCCTTACCAAAATCACCCAGGTTCACACCCGTGAGCACGATCTCTTTTACGCCGTTCTCAGCCAATGTTCTTGCATTTTGCAGCACATTCTCCACACTGTCGCTGCGGCTTTTGCCCCGGGCCATGGGGATGGTGCAGAAGCTGCAGTTATAATCGCATCCGTCCTGTACTTTCAGGAAGGTACGGGTACGATCGTGCAGGGAATAAGAAGAGTGGAAGGAGTTAACATCTTCAATATCGCAGGAGCAGATCCGGGCGCTGTCTCCTTTGGTAAGCGCTTTCAGGTGATCTACGATATTGAACTTTTCGGCGGCGCCCAGTACCAGGTCTACCCCTTCAATGGAGGCGATCTCCTGGGGTTTCAGCTGGGCATAGCAGCCGGTGATCACTACCATGCTTTCCGGAGCGCGGCGCTGTATGCGCCTTACCAGCTGGCGGCATTCCTTGTCTGCATTGTCGGTAACAGAGCAGGTGTTGATCACATACACGTCTGCCTGGCCTTCAAAATCCGTTTTAACAAACCCATCCTGTTCCAGTAACCTGCTAATGCTGGAGGTCTCTGAAAAGTTCAGCTTACAGCCGAGAGTATGAAATGCCACTGTTTTTGCCGGAGTCATAAGGAGGGCAAAGGTACTAAAAAAAGCAGAACGCTGAATGCGTAAGGCAGAACGCCGTAGCCAGTCTCCCGAGGCTCCTGCCTGACAGGCAGCGTTCGGCGTTCTGCTTTCCGCATTCAGCTTTTTTACGTAAGTTTAACCCGATATAACCTCGTGATAATTAGCTGATAGATGAAATCTGGCACAACGCACAAGTACCTTCCCGTTTTACTCCTGGCCGTAGTACTGATCCTGGCCTGGAACTGGAACAGGAAAAGTAAGGATAAGCCCGCCGGCCGGCCCACAGAAACCGTTCTACCCACGCCCGAAACGGCGGATGATATACCCGGATTTGACCGCAGCACCCGCCTGGTGTACACGGTACATGCCCGGTGCCGGATGGACTGCCGCCAGGTAACCGAGGCTGAAGTAGCCGAGATACTGGCCAAAGGTCATGTTGACCTCAGCAAGTCCAACCTGCACGATAAACCCTGTCCTACTTACGCCCTGGAAGGCTATTCACATGAAGGCCAGCACTTAAGGATCATTTTTGCACCCTGCCGGGAGGCAACCAGGGTAGTGACCTGCATAGACCTGGATAAGAAATGGGACTGCAACTGCGACTAATTATCAATTATTAACTAATTTTCCGGTTTGGTGTTCACCTAAACAGGGTTTTGTGTCTATGAATATTTTACTGAAGCCGCTGCATGCGATTTATATGTTATATGCGCTGGTATTGTGGCTGGCCATTATGTTTCTCATTCTTCCCCCTATTGTCCTGGCTTCACTCCTGGGAAAGGTAAGAGGAGGTAATATTACTTTCTACTTCCTCCGCCTCTGGGCCCACCTGTGGTTTCCCCTGGTAGGGATATGGGTAAGGAAGATCCATAAGGATAATAACGAGAAGGGAGATTTCCTCTTCGTGGTGAACCACCGCTCTTACCTGGACGCCGCTATTGCCGTAAAGGTGATGCCCCTGCCATTCCGTCCCCTGGGCAAGATCGAGATGAAAAAAATACCCTTTTTCGGGTTTATATACAAACAATCAGTAGTGCTGGTAGACAGGTCTTCCGCTATTGGCCGTTCCAACAGCGTACGCGAAATGATCTATATGATCAAGCAGGGCGTTTCCATCCTGATCTTCCCGGAAGGCACTACCAATGAATCAGAGCAGCTGCTCACTCCTTTCCATAACGGCGCCTTTCGTATAGCCATCGAAACGCAGACACCCTTAAAACCGGTGCTGTACCTCGATAGCGGCACCCGTTTCCCGCATCATCATAAAAAAATGAGTCTCACGCCAGGCCGCTGCCGCGTGTTGTTCCTGCCTTCTATCCCGGTAGAAGGGCTTACCATGGAAGATCTGCCTGCGCTCAAACAGCGGGTGTTCAATATCATGGAAGATGCCCTGAAGCAGTATACGCAGCCAGCCGGCGAAGTATTGGAACAGGCGTAATAATCAAGGAGCCCGGATGAAGTATGCAGATGTAATATTACCGCTGGCGCTGCCTAAAAACTATACCTATGCTATTCCCGATAGCATGGATGGTACCATACAGGCAGGCAGCCGGGTGGCTGTACAACTGGGCCGGCAGAAAAAATATGCCGGTATCGTAAAAGCCGTGCACGGACAGGCCCCGCTGGACTATAAGACCAAGCCCCTGCTCGACCTGCTGGATAAAGACCCCGTTGTATTCCAGGCCCAGCTCGACTTCTGGAACTGGATCTCCAACTATTACATGTGCACGGAAGGAGAGGTGTTGAACGCCGCCCTGCCTGCCCACCTGAAGCTCTCCAGCGAAACAATACTTTTATACAATGCGGAATTCGGCGACGATCTTTCTGCCCTCGATGAGGATGAATACCTCATTGCCGAAGCCCTGCATATACGAAAAGAGCTGCGCATCGAGGAAGTGCAGATGATCCTCGACAAGGCAGACGTATACACCACCATCAAAAAGCTCATCGAAAAGAAAGTATGCCTCATCTACGAAGAGCTGAAAGAAGTATACAAGGAGAAGAAAGAAAATTATGTGCAGCTGCATCCCACCTATGAACAGGAAGAGCAGCTGGCGGCCCTTTTCAATGAGCTGGGCCGCGCGCCTAAACAGATGGAGCTTTTACTGGCCTACCTGCATTTGCTGAAAACACAGGGCTCGGTATTGCAAAGCGAGCTGCTGAAGAAATCAGGCGCTACCGCCGCCCAGCTGAAAGGCCTGGTGGATAAGAATATCGTCTGGATAGAAAAGCGCGTGGTAGACCGTGTGCCTGGCGGTAAAGCAGAAGCACAGATAGATTTTACCTTAAGCCCTGCACAGGAAACTGCCCTGCAGGCCCTGCGACAGAGCTTTGAACATAAACCGGTGACCCTGCTGCATGGCGTTACTTCCAGCGGTAAAACCCAGCTGTATGTAAAGCTGATAGAGGAATGTATCGCCACTGGTAAGCAAGTGCTTTACCTGCTGCCGGAGATCGCCCTTACCGCGCAGATCATCCGCCGTTTACAAAAACATTTCGGTAATAAGATCGGGATCTATCACTCCCGCTTTAACAATAATGAAAGAGTAGAGATCTGGAACAAGGTAAAGAGCGGCGAGCTGCAGATCGTACTGGGCGCCCGTTCCAGTCTGCTGTTACCTTTCCGGGACATTGGCCTGATCATACTCGATGAAGAGCATGACGCCTCCTATAAACAGCAGGATCCTGCTCCCCGTTACCATGCCCGCGACGCTGCTATTTACTATGCCAATCTCTTTGGCGCCAAAGTATTGTTAGGTTCTGCCACTCCCTCGCTCGAATCCTATTTTAACGCCCGCCAGGGTAAGTACGGATTGGTAGAGCTGCAGGAAAGATTTGGCGGCCTCGAAATGCCTTCCATAGAAATAGTGGATGTTAAACAGCTGATGGCTGAAAAGCGGATGCAGGAAAACTTCACGCCTGCGCTGGTGGAAGGGGTCAACCAAAGCCTGGCAGCCGGCAAGCAGGTGATCCTGTTCCAGAACCGCCGCGGCTATGCGCCCTTCCTGCTCTGCACTACCTGCGGATGGATCCCTCACTGTAAACAATGTGATGTATCCCTGACCTGGCACCGTAATTCAGACAAGCTGCATTGCCACTACTGCGGTACTCAATACCCTTATTTTTATACCTGTGCGGCCTGTGGCAGCCAGACCCTGATACCCAAAAGCTTCGGTACTGAAAAGATCGAGGAAGATCTGCAGAAGCTGTTCCCCAACGCCCGCATCGCCCGGATGGACGTAGATGCCGTGCGCAATAAGGATAGTCATAATAAGATGATCCAGGCGCTGGAACAGCAGCGTATAGACATACTGGTGGGTACACAAATGGTAGTGAAAGGATTGGATTTCGAGAATGTGAACCTGGTAGGGATCCTCAGTGCCGACAGCCTGCTGAGCTATCCTGATTTCCGTGTTAATGAAAGAGCCTTCCAGCTGATGGAGCAGGTGAGCGGACGCGCCGGCCGTAAGTTTGATAAAGGCCGTGTGATCATCCAGGCCAGCAATACCCGCCACCCCGTACTGCAATACGTAACCGGGCATGATTATAAAGCTATGTATGAATCGGAGATCGCTGAACGGCAGCGCTTCGGGTACCCGCCCTTCATCAGGCTATTGAAGATCACGGTAAAACATAAAAAGCAGCAGGTAGCAGAACAGGCTGCCAATGTGCTGGGCAATTGGCTGCACCCGCACCTGGGCCCGCAGCTGGTAGGTCCTGCTGCACCCCTGGTAGGCCGTGTGCGTAATAATTATCTGCAGGAAATGTTAGTGAAACTACCCCGCGAAGCAAAAGTGATCGCCCAGATAAAACAACTGTTGAAAGAACATTTTATTAAGCTGCAGGCAGAAAAGAAATTCCGTTCCGTTGTCATCGTTGCAGATGTAGACTGCGTATAATCTTATAATGGTTCTCCCGCTATTTCCTTAATTGCATCCGACTCATAAATATGTGTGCCGGGCTCTCTCTTCACCGCCGCCGCTATCATGGCTTTGGCCACGGTAGAGGCCTTGATGGCCCTGTATTTTTTCCAGCGCCCCTGCAGCAGGTAATAGAACACCATTACCAGCCACTGCCCCAGCATCTCGCCCAGTCTTTTATCCGGTCTTTTTCCCAGCAGTGCTGCCGGCCGGAATATATGCAGGGTTGGGAAACCCAGCCTGGTAACGGCCTGTTCCGTCTCCCCCTTGGTGCGCATGTAAAAGAAACGGGAATTGATATTGGCGCCTACAGACGACATCAGCAGGAACTGGCCAAAGCCCTGCCGTTTGGCCAGGGTAGCGCAGCGCACGGGGATGTCAAAATCTACCTGCCTGAATTCTTCCTTGCCGCCGGCCTTCCTGCGGGTGGTGCCTATACAGCAGAACAGCGCATCGCCATGCAGGGCTGCTGCCAGGCCTGCCTCGTCCTCAAAATTCACAATAGTGATCTCGAGCCCTTCCCTTGATTTCAGTGAAGGAGAGCGCAGCAGTACCTTTACCTTATCAAAAGCAGGGTTGTGCAGGAGGAGGTTTACCAGGTGGCTGCCGGTTAATCCGGTGGCGCCAATTACAACAGCTGTTTGAGGCATTGTTCTGTTAGGTTATATTTGTGGATTAGCAATAAGCTATTGGCAATAGCTTCCTATAAAGTTAAATCATTGAATACTTAATTATGCTGGTATCTGAAAATGTTTTGCTGCGGCCTTATAATACATTCGGCATCAATGCACAAGCCCGTTACTTTTCTCCTTTTGCTGATCTGGAGCAGCTGCAGACGCTGTTGCAGGATACCCGCTGGCAGTCTTCTCCCCGCATGATCCTGGGCGGAGGCAGCAATATACTCTTCACAAAGAATTTTGAGGGCCTGGTGCTGAAGAACGAGCTGAAAGGCATCAGCGTGTTAAGGGAAGATGACGATTACATCTACGTAAAAGCCGGGGCTGGAGAGAACTGGCACCGCTTTGTGATGTATTGTATCGATCACAACTATGCCGGGCTCGAGAATCTTTCGCTCATACCCGGCAACGTAGGAGCCAGTCCCATGCAGAATATCGGCGCTTATGGCGTAGAGATAAAAGACTATTTCTATGAGCTGGAAGCCTGGCACCTGAAAGACAATACCCTGCTTACTTTCAACAATGCCGACTGTGCCTTCGGCTACCGCGAAAGCGTGTTCAAGAGAAAGTATAAAGATCAGTTCGTGATCCTTTCCGTTACCTACCGCTTATTAAAACAAGCTCATTTCAATACCAGCTATGGCGCTATTGAGCAGGAACTGCAGCGTATGGGCGTTAACGATCTGTCTATCCAGGCCATCAGCCAGGCGGTCATCAATATACGCAGTTCCAAACTGCCCGACCCTGCCGTGATCGGCAACGCAGGCAGCTTCTTTAAAAACCCTACGATTGAGGGCGCGCAGTATGCGTCATTAAAAACTGCCCATCCTGACATCGTCGCCTACCCGGTAGACAATGGCCATTACAAACTGGCGGCCGGCTGGCTCATAGAGCAATGCGGCTGGAAAGGCTATCGGCTGAACGATGCAGGCGTACATGCCAAACAAGCCCTGGTATTAGTGAACTATGGCAATGCCAGCGGACAGGAGATCTATCAGCTCTCCCAGCAGGTATTGGATAGTGTAAAGGAAAAATTTGGCGTTGAGCTGGAAAGGGAAGTGAATATAATATGAGCTATTAGCTTGTAGCTTTTATATTCCCTATTATCTTATCCGCATGCTCCCTTGAATTCTCTATGAACCACACATGCGTATCCATACCGCCGCACACCACACCAGCCAGGTAGACCCGGGGCATATTGGTTTCCATGGTGTCCGGGTTATAGGTAGGATGCCGCTTTTCATCTGGCGATAAAGTAATGCCTGCTTTTTCCAGGAAGCTAAAATCGGGCTGGTAGCCTGTCATCGCCAACACATAGTCGTTGGGGATGGTGACCGGTCCATCCGGTGTTTGTACATCCACCTCATCGGGGCGGATGGCGGTGATAGCGGAATGGAAATGCGCTTTGATAGAGCCTTCCTTGATACGGTTCTCAATATCCGGCCGTACCCAGTATTTTACACGGTTGCCGATACCTTCTTCCCGTACCACCATGGTAACGTCGGCGCCTTTGCGCCATGTTTCCAATGCGGCGTCTACGGCGGAGTTGTGTGCGCCTACTACGATCACCCGCTGCATGGCATAGAAATGAGGGTCTTTATAGTAGTGCTTTACTTTAGATAATTCTTCGCCCGGTACCCGCATCAGGTTGGGAATATCATAAAAGCCGGTGGCGATGATCACATGGCGGCCCTGGTAAGTTTGCCGGGACGTTTGTATGGTGTACAGCTCTCCGCCGGGCGTGATGGAGGATACCTCTTCAAAAAGTTTCAGGTGCAGGTGTTTGGAAGTAGCTACCCGCCTGTAATATTCCAGCGCTTCAGGGCGTGTAGGCTTGGCGTTGATAGACATAAAAGGAATGCCGCCTACCTCCAGCCGCTCTGAAGTGGAAAAGAAGGTCATATTCAGGGGATAATTGTACAGTGAATTCACCAGGCAGCCTTTTTCCAGTATAACATAGCTCAGTCCTGCCTTTTGTGCCGCCAGCCCACAGGCAATGCCTATAGGGCCTCCGCCTACGATTACAATGTCGAATGTTGTGTCCATGGAAATAAAATTACGAATTATGCCGTACAACAGCCATGGCTACGCGGTAGAACTCGTAACCTTTCATTTTACCGGCCTTTGCGCCGAAGTAGCGTTGGCGATACTCCGTTGCGCCTTCATCAAACACCAGCTCCATGTTATATTCGGCCAGGAATTGAGGCAGGTAGGAGGGATCCAGCCCAATGTTCCAGGGCTCTTTGATCTTTTTCAGCAGCCTGTTCACACTGGTGGCGCCGTAAAAAGCTTTCGGGTCTTCTATCACCTTCTTGTCTACATAGTTGAAGATGAGCCTTGTGCCCGGCGGAAAGCCCTGGAAGTACCGGAACATGGTATTGCCTACATGGCTGGTCAGGTTGTTGGTGGCGCCTTCCCAGATGAAGAGGGTTTTATAGTGCGTGCCGCGCATCAGCCCTGTAATATGGGCTTCCGGCTTCTGTGTGCTGAAATCCATGGCCACATAATCCACCGGCATAAAAGGTTTCTGCGCCTCTTCAGATAATACGGTCTGTTTATGTTGCTGGGTATCGGGCCGGTCCACTTCTACAAACTGTACCCGTTCCCGCATGTGGAGCCGGAGGGCCCGGGTATCGAAACCAGCACCCAGTATGATCACCTGGTTAATGCCATAGTCGCGGATGGTGTTCACGGTCATTACATCTATCAATCTCGTTCTGGCTACCACTGCTGTTTGTGAGCCCGGCCAGCGCGTATCGATATACCAGGGTACAAACCAGCGGAAGAAAGGGTAGGAGGTGAGCGTGGCCCACATTTTCAGGATGAACGGCAGGAACAATATTGCATAAGGATCATGGAACAGCCGTTGTTTGGGAGGTCTGTTGGACTCTACTGCACGAAAGAAAGCGATTAGTATGGTTGATCTGCTGGCTAAGGCCCGGAGGCGCATATATAGGGCGGATTTGGTTATTTCATGTTTTCAAGGCTCGCCTCGATCCGGTTGATCTGTTGCAGATGCCTTTCTGTGTGATAAATGAGATAATACACCCATTCTATCCTCGTCATGAATCCAAATATAGGATGTTCCAGGGCTTTGCACAACCAATCGATCGGTTCTTTGTGTAAAATAGCTTTAATATCTTCCCTGTTCTGCCGGAAGGTCTTGCTGAAATCGGCCACATTGGTGTAACCCCCTTCCAGGGTGTCCGGATCCCCGGTAACTGTTAACCGCTTTTCAAAATCGAAAAAGGAATGGCTGATATCGTTCACCTTGCTGTCAGGCGCCCTGTCTTTTACAGGCTCTGCCGCCCCTTGTAATGCTTTTACCACCTGCTGTTCATAGATCAGCACGTGTTCCGCCAGGTCCATAATGCACCAGGCGGTTTGTTCATTGGTCAGTTGAAGCTTCTCGGGCGGTACCGTATCCAGAATGTCCAGGAAAAGCCGGGTATTATTGTCCAGATCGGTACACAGTTTATTGATGTCCGGTACCATAGGCTGTTTTTTTAAATAACCGTGTCATATTCGAAACCCCAATAAACATGCCCGGATTTTCCAGATCATCACGAGTTATGTATCTGCAAAGGTCTTGGTTAATTTGATTATTTATTGTAGTTTTAATGATACCGAATTCATTGACCTTAAAATAATCAAACCATGAAAAAAAGCAGTAACAAAAAAAAATTGACTTTAACTAAAGTTACAATTGCCAGACTGACTACACCTTTTCAGCAATTAAATGAGCATAAGTCTACTACTCCACAGTGTAATCCTACACAAACTGAAACGGGTGTATTATTGGCATAGGAATGTAGTCAAAATAATTTGAGGTATATCGTAAAACGCATGGGGCTGGCTTCATCATAGAAAGCCGGCCCCATGCCTTTATTAATAAAATTATAGCTCTCTACATAAAATGATAGCGCACAAAAGCCTCCATCGCTGCATACTTCTGTAAGCCCAGCTGGTCATACAGGTCTGCGGTGTTGGCGTTGCGGTCTTCCGCCCTTTGCCAGAACTCGCGCAGGTCAGTACCCTGGAAAGGCACTACGTCTTTCTGGCTCTGGTGGATGAAGATACCCAGGCGTTTCTGGATGATCTGGTCAGGGCTCATGGGCACGGCCATTTCTATCTCATGGATATCCCATTCCTGCCAGGCGCCTTTGTACAGCCATACCCAGCAATCTTTCATGAACTCTTCATGCTTCAGTCTTTCCAGTGCGGCAAAGATGATGTCCAGGCAAACCTTGTGCGTACCATGCGGATCGGCCAGGTCGCCTGCACAGAAGATCTGGTGCGGCTTGATCTTGCGGAGCAGGTCTACCGTCATCTGGATATCTTCTTCTCCCATCGGTTTTTTCTCTACCAGTCCTGTTTCATAGAAAGGCAGGTTCTGGAAGTGCGCGTTCTCGTCCTTGATGCCTACGTAACGGCAGGTAGCCCTTGCTTCGCAGCGGCGGATCAAACCTTTGATAGCGCGGATCTCGGGAGTATCTTTCTGGCTGGGCTTCTTGATCTTCAGGAAGGCCTTGGCCTCATCCAGGATCTGTGAGCTCTTGCTTCTGTCTATATCGAACATGCCTTCGAAACCTACTGCGAAGTCGATAAAGCGCAGTACGAATTCGTCTGTAACGGCAATGTTGCCGGAGGTTTGATAAGCCACGTGCACATCATGTCCCTGCTCATGGAGGCGGATAAAGGTACCGCCCATGGAGATGATGTCGTCATCCGGGTGAGGGGAGAAGATCAGCACACGTTTGCTGGCCGGTTCAGAACGTTCCGGGTGTTTGGGCAGGGCAGCGCCGGGTTTGCCGCCGGGCCATCCTGTGATGGTGTCGCGTATGCCGTTGAACTCTTCGATGTTCAGCTCATATGCGGAACCGTATTGAACGATCAGGTCATTTAAACCATTCTCATTGTAGTCTTTGTCGGTCAGCATCAGGATGGGCTTGTTCAGCTTCAGTGCCAGGCTGGTAACGGCCTTGCGCCTGAGCTGGGGCGTCCATTCACAGTCGCCGGTGAGCCAGGGCTCTTTAAAGCGGGTCAGGTCTGCGGCTGCCTGCTCGTCTATCACGAACTTGGTGTTGGGATGCTGTTGCAGCAGGCTGGCGGGCACCTGGTCGGTGTTGTGGCCTTCTACCGCCCTGCGTACGATCTTGGCTTTGTGAGAGCCCCATGCCATCAGCACAACGCGCCTGGCTTTCATGATGGTGCCGATACCCGCTGTAATAGCCAGCCTGGGCACCTGGCTCATGTTAGGGAACTCATAGCCGTTGGCCAGGCGGGTACTGTTGTCCAGCGTGATCAGACGGGTATGGGAGTTTACACTGGAACCCGGCTCGTTAAAGCCGATATGGCCATTGTTGCCGATGCCCAGTATTTGCAGGTCGATACCGCCTGCCGCTTCTATTTTGCGCTCATATTCCTCACAATAGGCCTTGATCCTTTCTTTAGGGATCGTACCATCCGGCACAAAGTAATTGCCTTCCGGAATGTCTACGTGACTAAATAACTGCTCTTTCATGAACCGGTTATAGCTCTGTAAGGCATCCGGTTCAATTGGATAATACTCGTCGAGGTTAAAGGTCACCACGTTTTTAAAGCTGAGACCTTCTTCCCGGTGCATGCGCACCAGCTCGGCGTACAAGTATTTGGGGGTAGAGCCGGTCGCCAGTCCTAATACGCAGGTTTCTTTGGCGGCCTGTTTTGATTTGATGAGTGCTGCTATTTCCTGCGCAACCGCGCGGGATCCGTCCTTAGCCGTGGGATATATATCCACAGCTATCTGTTCAAAACTGTCAATCAGTTCGATCTCCTGATGATTAAGCGTCATGGTAAATGTTTTGGATTGAAGGCATTTAAGAGCGAGCCCGAAAATTAAACAAAAATGCGCTAATATGCTAATGTGCTGCTATACTGATACTAAGAATTGTGATTTTTTTAGATAATCTTTATCTATATATATCAATTTTATCCGCGTATCCGGCATAGCAGCACACTTAAAAATCAGCACATTAATTAATTATTATCTCGTCTACAAACAGCCAGGCCGGGCTGCCTGCACCCTGTGCGCCTGCAGGAATTTTTCCTGTGTTCAGGGCCACCACTTTCACATACCGGCCCCTTACCTGCTGTAATGGCCCGCGCACTTGGTTAATACCGTCTTTGTTAAAGGTATTCTGCTTATACACCTCTTTGAAATGCGTTCCGTCGTCAGACACCAGGAAGCTTACCTGTTTGGGAGGGTAGATGCCCGGTCCCTTGAAATTCAGGGTGTTCAGGCCTACGCTGTGTATATCCTGTACGCTGTCCAGGTCTACGGTGGCTTCCAGGTTGTTGCCGCTGTAGCCGAACCACTGGTTGTCATTATATTCCTTTACACCGGCAATACCGTTCACCAGTGCAAAAGGACTGCCCGGGTTGTAGCTGGCGTTCGGCGGCTGGGCCAGCGTTACTTTCCGGCCAATAGCCTTGTGATAGATAAAAGCTTGCGTATACTCGTTGCCGTATGGCTTGCCATCCAGGAACAATCCTGCGCGGATGGTGCCCGTAGCAGTCACCGGGATCGGCGCTGTATAGGGCGTAGACTGGGTAGTAGGAGCGCTGCTGTCGGTGGTGTAGAAGATCTTGCCGCCATCCAGCTTGCTGTCCAGCTTTACGGTCACGCCGCCTTTGCCATTGCTTTCAACCGCACCGCGGATATTCAGCACATGCCTGGCATAGTTCACTTTTTTCAGGTCCAGGCGGTGGAAGTGTACTTTTAACCTTTCTACAAAGTCATCATAATTTCTTTTGCTGGCAGGACTCCATAATACTTCCGCCAGGGCGGTAGCGCGGGGATATACCATGTATTCCACGTGAGCCGAATTCACCATGTACTCTGTCCATACGTTGCCCTGTGCGCCTTTGATATAAGTAGCTTCATCTTTGCTCAGCTCTTCGGGGATGGGCTCATAGCTATACACCTCGCTTACCGGGGTATAACCGCCGATAGCTACCGGTTCGCTCTTGCCCTGTGATTGATAGTGGTCAAAATAGCAATAGTTACCCGGCGTCATGATCACATCATGTTTTTGTTTAGCCGCAGCAATACCGCCTTCCGTACCGCGCCAGCTCATAACAGTAGCGTCGGGAGCCAGTCCGCCTTCCAGGATCTCGTCCCAGCCGATGATGCGGCGGCCTTTGCTGTTCAGGTATTTCTCCATGCGCTGGATGAAATAGCTCTGTAATGCATGTTCATCTTTCAGGCCTTCTGCTTTAATTCTCCGCTGGCATTTCGGACATTTCTCCCAGCGTGTTTTGGGAGATTCGTCGCCGCCGATGTGAATGTATTTGCTGGGAAAGAGGGTCATCACTTCATCCAGCACATCCTGCAAAAAGAGGAATACGCTGTCGTTGCCTGCGCAGTAGATATCATCGTACACGCCCCATTTGGTGCCCACTTCATAAGGTCCGCCGGTGCAGCCCAGGCAAGGGTATGCGGTCAGCGCAGCCAGTGAGTGACCGGGCATTTCTATTTCAGGTATGACGGTTACGTGGCGTTCAGTGGCGTATTTAACCACGTCTTTCACTTCGTCCTGTGTATAGAAACCACCATAAGGTTTGCCGTCAAATTTCTGGTCGTTATAATGTCCTACCATGGACTCTTTACGCTTGGAAGCAACCTCCTGCAGGCGCGGATATTTCTTGATCTCTATACGCCAGCCCTGGTCTTCTGTGAGGTGCCAGTGAAAGGTATTGAGCTTGTGCATGGCCAGGAGGTCGATATATTTTTTGATGAACTCCACGGGAAAGAAATGCCGTCCTACATCCAGGTGCAGGCCCCTGTAGCTAAAGCGGGGATAGTCTGTAACTGCAACGGCAGGGATGTACAGGCTGTTGGCCTTTTCAACGGGCAGCAGCTGTACCAGTGTTTGCATGCCGTAGAAGGTGCCTGCGGCGTCATTGCCTGCGATGTCGATACGGTCTTTGCCAACGGTAAGGGTATAGCCTTCTTTGGCGGCGGTAGTATCCGGACTGGTGTGCAGCAGGATGGCATTTCGTTCGCCTTTATCGGTAATGGTCAGCTCATAGCCTGTCAGTTCTTTCAGCCAGGTATTGAACAAGCCCGCGGTCTGCTGTTCTTCCGGCGTGGTGGCTACCAGCACGGTTTGTTTGTCCAGCAGGAAAGAGTCGGGAGCTTCCTGAACGCTTACCGGTATAGGAATGATACTTACTTTGCCTTTGGGAGTATTTCCCTGTTGAGCGCTGTTGCAGGCCGCCAGGCCAGCCACCGCCAGTACTACGAGAGCGTGTAGCACTGCACGGGTACGGTTCATTGTACTGTTCATAATATTGTATATTTCAGCCAGTTGATGTAGTGGTAACAAAAGATGGCTTCTAAGATACAATATTCAGCAAAACGTTAATCTTTAATTTTCAGGTCGCAAACCACCGGGCGGTGGTCTGATGCAACGGTTTCTTCGATCACCCGGGCAAAAACACTTTCATGGCGTTGCCGTGGAAATATCATGATATAATCCAGTTTTATATTCGGTGTATCAGCAGGATAGGTAGGACCTGAAGCCTGGGTAAGATCAGTGAACAGCTGTTTCAGGATACCTGTTTCTTTGGCTGCAGGCGCTGCGTTCAGGTCTCCGGCCAGTATCACCATTGTTTTAGCAGGCGTAAAATACTGCACCAGTGCATTGGCCTGGTTAATACGGTCTGCAGGATCATTGCCCGCATCCAGGTGCGTGCTTACAAACTGCAGCAGGCTGTCGCCCGGCAGCTGGATAGTAGCTATGCCTGCTATGCGTGGTTCTTTACCGGCACTCCCGGGTAAGCTTATACGTTCACTGGAAGAAATAGGGAGGCGGGATAATATACCGGTGCCGTATGCGCCGCCATCATAATCCATGGCTTTGGCAAAATAGGTATACATACCGGTGAGGGAAGCCAGCTCACGCAGCTGATCTGCTTTTTGTGCGCGCCCTGTTGCGCTGTCTACTTCCTGTAAGGCTACAAGGTCAGGATTGGTGGCGAGAATTACGTTGGCGATACTTTGCAGGTCAATTTCTCCTTTCACATTTTCGCCGTGGTGAATGTTGTAGGTCAGCACTTTAAGGCTTTGTGCAGAGAGTAGTAACGGTCCGCCGCTACAAAGCATGGCTGTCAGAATAAGGACTCTTTTCATAGTATATGGTAGTTGCAGGGATCCTAATATACAAAAAAGTCGTTAGTTGTTAGTCATTAGTCGTTAGTAATTAACGGGGATATAATATAGCCTTTCTTGTCCCTTGAAAACTAATGACTAACGACTAATAACTTTCTCCGCTTCCTCCCTGATCTTTTTCACCTCGCTCACCTGCGAAACCGAGATGCCATATTCCGGTACGCCCGGTATACCGCCCATACTTACATTCGGGTTGCGGTACTGCATGCCGCTTTCTATGTAAGCTCTGGCGGTGGTATGATATTCTGTTGCTCCTGTTTCTTTCACCAGGGTGGCGATATTGTTTGATCTTACGCCTGATCCCACCATGATAGCGATACGTCCGTCTGCACGTGCTACCAATGTTTTCAGTAAAGCAATGCCTTCAACTGCGGTGTTACGCTGGCCGGAGGTCAATATGCGTTCGCAGCCAATTTCAATGATATCTTCCATTGCCTGCAAGGGATCTTCCGTCATATCAAAGGCCCGGTGAAAGGTAACGCCCATGGGCCAGGCCAGTTCTACCAGTGCTTTGCAACGTTCTTTGTCCACTTTGCCGTCTGGGGTTAGCATACCTATTACCACGCCATCGCAGCCCAGTTGTTTGCACATTGCAATATCCCGTTTCATTACTTCAAACTCCAGCGCATCATACAAAAAATCGCCACCGCGTGGGCGTATGATAGGGTAGAGGTCCAGCTGCACTTTTTCCCTGGCTAAGGCGATGGTGGCATAGCTGGGCGTGGTGCCGCCTTCCAGCAGGTTATCACACAGCTCTATCCGTTGCGCTCCTCCTTCCTGTGCGGCAAGGCAGGAGGCAACGGAAGCGGCGCATATTTCTAAGGTGATCATTGCTATCAGTAATTATCTTCTCCCCGTCATTGCGAGGAGCAGTAAAGCGTTTTGAGCGTGGGGCGACGAAGCAATCTCCTAACATAATCTCCTAATACGATCTTCGCGGAGATTGTGTTAGGAGATTGCTTCGTCGCGCCTCCCGCTAATCCCCGCTGCTCCTCGCAATGACGGGGAGGGATTTAAAAATAATGCTTCCCATCATACAGCTTATTGCTGCTATCACTCGTACACACCGCATAGCTAAACCCTTTCTGCAAGCAATACGCGCCATATTCCCCTTTCTTGTTCAGGGCCAGAAATCCCACTTGTATCTCTTTCGCTTTCTGCGGGCTCTTTTTCACAATCCTTGTTACCGCCTCTTTACAAGCTGCTTCAGGAGAATAGCCCTGGCGCATCAATTCCACCACCAGATGGCTGCCCACAATGCGGATCACTTCTTCACCAACACCTGTAGATGTTGCAGCGCCTACTTCATTATCCACATACAACCCCGCGCCGATGATAGGAGAATCTCCCACGCGGCCGCGCAGCTTGAAAGCCATACCGCTGGTAGTGCAGGCGCCTGAGAGGTTGCCCTGGGCGTCCATCGCTACCATGCCGATGGTGTCGTGGTTGTAGACGTTACCGGGTAAACGCAGCGGGTTGAATGCTGTCGTAGTATCGTTACTGTTATAGGTCTTGTTCTCGATATTCATCTGCGGTTTGTACTCCGATTTCTGCAGCCATTCTTTCCAGGCTTTTTCGGATTCAGGCGTCAGCAGGTTTTCTTTTTTGAAACCATTGGCCAGTGCAAATTGCAGTGCGCCTTCGCCTACCAGCATGACGTGCGGGGTTTTTTCCATCACCGCGCGCGCTACGGAAATGGGATGCACGATATGCTCCAGCGCAGCTACAGAGCCGCAATTGCCTATTTCATCCATGATGCAGGCGTCTAGTGTAACGTGGCCGTCCCGGTCGGGGAAACCGCCCAGGCCTACTGTTTGGATCTTGGGGTCCGCTTCGGGGATCTTTACCCCTGCCTCTACGGCGTCCAGCGCCCGTCCGCCCTGTTTAAGCACTTCCCAGGCTGCTTTGTTGGCCGGTAAACCAAAGTCCCATGTAGAGATCACAATAGGCTTACCTTTTACGGCTTTTCCTGCCGTTTGTGCCGCTGTTGGCTTCATGCCATCTAAAGAGAAAGCAGCGGCGCTGAGGGCCGCTGCTTTTAAAAAATGTCTACGATCTTGCATAAGCAGTTATATGAACCGAAAGTGATTTTGTTGCCCGGGAGTGAAAATACAGTGAATTTTCATTCCACGTATTCAACTTTCGTTTAATCTTTCATTTCCCATGCCAGTGCGCTGGCGCCCAGGATGGCGGCATCGCTTTCTTTCAGCTCGGAGAATACCAGCTTCACTTTGTTTTGGAAGATGGGTAAAAGGTTCATTTCCATATGCTCGCGTACTGGTTTCATGATAAGATCGCCTGCCTTGGTAAGGCCGCCGAAGAGGATGATCGCCTCAGGGCTGCTGAACATTACAAAGTTGGCAAGGGCTTCGCCCAGGATCTTACCGGTGAACTCGTACACTTCCCTGGCCAGCGGATCGCCAGCCATGGCAGCTTCGAATACAGTTTTGGAATTGATCTCCTCCTTGGGCAGATCACGCAGTGTGCTCTTGGTATCCGGGCGGTTAGCCAGGAACTCCAGTGCAGTGTTGGTAACGCCGGTGGCAGAAGCATAAGCTTCCAGTGATCCATGCGCACCGGTACCCGGATGCAGCCTGCCGCCCGGGATCACGATACAGTGACCCAGTTCGCCTGCAAAACCATCGTGACCGTAGATCAGCTGACCGTTGGCAACAATGCCGCTGCCCACACCGGTTCCCAGGGTGATCACGATAAAGTCTTTCATGCCTTTGGCTGCGCCGTAGATCAGCTCACCCAGCGCTGCGGCGTTGGCGTCGTTGGTTAGCACAGTAGGAAGGCCAAACCTTTCGCCCAGCAGGTTGGCCAAAGGAATAACCCCTCTCCAGCGAAGGTTTGGTGCATATTCTACGTTGCCTGTATAGAAGTTACCATTGGGAGCGCCTACGCCAATACCCTTGATCTTATCTATACCGCCTGCCTGCTCTATCAGTTTGGAGAGATGCCCGTGCAGCTCTTCTATGAAGTCTTTAACTTCTGCATGTTGATTGCTCAGCATACGTCCATCGCATAATATATTTCCCCTGCGATCTACGATGCCGAATTTTGTATTGGTACCGCCAATATCAATGCCCACTACTAATTGCTGACTCATAATCGATTCCCTGAGATTTTAATATGTTTTTAACTCGAAATGCAAAGAATGCCAGATAGGCGAAACAGAATACCGGTAACCAGTAAGACTGATGAATACCTACGGAAGTACTGGCGATAACACCCTGTAATAAAGGGAGCAGCGCGCCGCCCAGGATCATCATTACCAGGAAGGCAGAAGCCTGGCTGGTGTATTTTCCAAGACCTGCAGTAGCCAAAGTGAAGATACAAGGCCACATTACAGAGCAGAATAAACCGCCGCTGATAAAGGAGAACAGCGCTACTTTACCGGTGGTGAACAAGCCGATCAGCATAGCAAGCATACCGCAGATCGCGAAGATGCCCAACTGCCTGGCCGGTTGATCTTTACTCAGGAAGAACGCAATGATCAGGGCGATAATACAAACACCGTAGATATACAGGTCGGTCACATCGCTGCCTCTCAGGTAATTGATCAGCAGGTACACGCCAAAGGCCAGGTAAGGCACAATAACAGTGAGGATGCGTTTCAGCTGTTTACTCGGGTTCAATGCCGCAGTACCTGCAGTCCAGCGTCCCATCATCATACTGGCCCAGAAAAGGGATACGTAGTGAGAGATGTGGGAAGAGTCCAGGTTCTCGGTTCTTTTGAGATATTCGCCGATGTTGCTGGCAATGGTCACTTCCACGCCTACATACACGAAGATGGCCAGCATACCCAGTTGTACCTGCGGATATTTCAGTGCGCCCAAACCGCCTTCTACTTTCTCATCATTGGTGATGGCAGGCAGCTTGGAAAATTTGAAGAAGATGGCTACCAGGATGAACAACACGCCTACTACCAGGTAAGGTAATTTTACAGAGTTGATGGTGGCGTTGGCTGCTGCATCCGGACTGATAGCGCCGAAGATGGCGAAGCTTACCAGTACTGGTCCCAGGGTAGTACCGAAGTTGTTAATACCTCCTGCCAGGTTAAGGCGCTTGGCGCCGTCTGCAGGATCACCCAGTGCGATGGCAAATGGGTTGGCGGCAATCTGTTGTAAAGAAAATCCCAGACCTACTACGAACAAGCCGCTGAGCAGCAGGAAGTAGGAGTGCAGTTCTGCTGCAGGGTAGAATATCAGCGTGCCTATACCTGAGAATATAAGCCCGTAAATGATCCCGTTCTTATAGCCGATCTTGTTCAACGGATCTGTTTTCAGCGCTTTACCTACGATGAAGTAAATGATGGACCCGACGAAATAAGCTACATAGAATGCAAAGCCCACTAATTGTGATTGCCATTGCTCTAAGTGGAATTTTTCCTTAAAGAGAGGGATAAGGATGTCATTGGAGGCAGCAACAAAACCCCAGAAGAAAAAAACTGTGATTAACACAAAGAACTGTGGGTTTGTGCCGCGCTTAGTTTGTTCAGCCATAAACGTGTTAGTTACTGTAGTTGTTTGCCCGATAAATGTATAAATATTTTTTTAAGATTTTCTAAATAAAAAATAAATTGTTGCAATTTTATATTATGCAAAAACGTTTTAGCTCGATGATTATAGAAAATTATCTAAAATTGATAGTGATTGCTTAATCACACGAAATAGGCCTTACAGGATTAGAAAATACAAGAATAGTTAATTAAGTTCGTGCTAGGGTAAACCAAGATCTACATATATAATTTTTTTAATCTTTAAGAAGTCGCTATGTCATCTAACACCGCTGCAGCGCTAACGGGGGAGAAAAAAGCAGCCAGTTATGCGCAGTCCATTACCATCATCGGTATTCTGTTTTTTGTGTTCGGTTTCGTGACCTGGTTAAATGGCACGCTGATCCCTTTCCTGCGGATTGCCTGTGAACTCAATGTTTCCCAGGCCCTGCTGGTGACCTTCGCCTTTTACATGGCCTACTTTTTCCTGTCTATCCCTTCTTCCTTTATCCTTACCAAAACAGGGTTCAAGAACGGGATGGCATTGGGATTAGTGGTAATGGCGGCAGGGTCCCTGATCTTTATACCCGCAGCCAACGCCCGCAACTTTGGCCTGTTCCTTACAGGATTGTTTGTACAGGGCGCAGGTCTTTCACTGCTGCAAACGGCTTCCAACCCGTACATCAGCGTGATTGGCCCCATTGAGAGCGCCGCTAAGCGTATCAGTATCATGGGGATCTGTAATAAGATAGCCGGTGCTATCAGTCCGCTGGTACTCAGCACCATCGTACTGAAGAATGCCGAGTCGCTGGAGAAACAGATCGCTACCGCTACCGATCCTGCACAGAAAGCACTGCTGCTCGACAGCCTCGCATCCCGTGTGGTAGGTCCTTATATCGTGATCGCCATTGTACTGGTGCTCCTGGCCTTTATGATCAAACGTTCCACCCTGCCAGAAATTGATACAGACGGTGGAGACGTGAAAACAGCCAGCGCCGCTACCCGTACCAGTGTATTCCAGTATCCTTACCTCCTGCTGGGCGTACTGTGTATCTTCCTTTATGTAGGTGTGGAAGTAATGGCCGGCGATGTGATCGGTACCTACGGCAGCCAGCTGGGGATGAGCCTTGACAAGACCAAATACTTTACCTCCTTCACCTTGGCCGCCATGCTGGTTGGTTATGTGGTAGGTATCCTGACTATACCAAAGATCATGTCACAGGATAAGGCCCTGCGTATCTCCGCGATACTGGGTGTTATCTTTACGCTGGGCGCCTTCCTGACAGACGGCAACCTGGCGGTTACCTTCATCGCCCTCCTGGGATTGGCCAACGCCCTGATGTGGCCTGCTATCTTCCCCCTGGCGATCGATAAGCTGGGTAAATTCACCAAGATAGGCTCCGCCTTACTGGTAATGGGTATTGCCGGTGGCGCCGTAGTGCCGCAGATCTATAGCGGCCTTTTTAACAAAGACGGTTTACTGGGCTTCCTGCATTCAAATAGCATCGATTTCAGGGAAGCTTTCCTGTATTGCATGCTGCCTTGTTACCTGTATATACTTTACTTCGCTTTAGCGGGGCATAAAGTAGGCAAAGTAAAAGCGTAGGTATTACACGAAAACAATAATAGCGAAGGCCGTCCGCCAGCTGGCGGACGGCCTTTTGCATTGCTTAAATTATACCTTCCATATACCCCCCACATACCTTCCACATACCCTCCATATACCCCCGGGTACCCTGGTGATCGCGAAGAGAACAGCCGGGTCCTCAGCCCCGTCATTGCGTAAACGGGTCTTCAGCGCCGTCATTGCGAGGAGCAGTAAGGGACTAGCGCGCGGGCGCGACGAAGCAATCTCACAAACGACAAATGGTCTTCCCTCCCCCGTCATTGCGAGGAGCAGTAGAGACTAGGGCGCAGGCGCGACGAAGCAATCTTCTATGGGCTTCAATTTTGTTGATCTACACGAAGATCCACATAAAAGATTGCTTCGTCGCGCCACCCACTCTACCCCCGCAGCTCCTCGCAATGACGCGGAGGGGGTACCTGCAACTAATACAATTTTACCCCGCATCAAGTCCACCTCAAGTCCACCTTACATCCACCTCACCTTCAGTTCTACTGGCCTTTTCCTTGCCTTTTACACGCCGAATGCCTTTAGTGTTAATTTAGTACCAGCTTAGTGAGAGCTTAGTAAGTGCTTCGTAGGAGCTTAGTCATCGCTTCCTTCCCTCCCCGGGTTTGATCTTTCACCTGCACGCTTTATTTTTAACCCCTTTAAATCATCTACATGATAGCACAAGCAAAGGAGCAGTTCGTAAAATTGTTCGGAAAAACACCGCTGATAGTCAGCTCCCCCGGCCGGATCAACCTGATCGGCGAGCACACGGATTACAATAATGGCTTTGTATTACCCGCCGCTATCGACAAACAGATCATATACGCCATCGCCCTGAACGGCACCAGGTATTGTAATGCCTACGCCGCCTTCAACGGCGAAAAGACAGGCTTCAGCCTTGATGCCGTACATCCTACACCAGGATGGATCAACTACCTCATGGGCGTGGTAGACCAGCTGCAGAAACGCGGCTATGAAGTGCCCGGCTTTGACTGCGTCATCGCAGGCGATGTACCTGTAGGTGCAGGCCTCTCTTCCTCCGCTGCCGTAGAAGGCGGCCTGGTGGCAGCCCTCGATCACCTCATGGGTTATTCCCTCTCCCGTATGGACATGGCTCTCATCGGCCAGAAGGCGGAACATACCTTCCCCGGTGTACAATGCGGCATTATGGACCAGTTCGCGAACCTCCACGGTAAAAAAGACCAGGTAATGCTGCTGGACTGCCGCGATCTTTCCTACACCTATTATCCTTTCAACTTCCCCGACCAGAAAATAGTGCTGTGCAACTCCATGGTGCACCACTCCCTGGCCTCTTCAGAATACAACGTTCGCCGCAGCCAGTGTGAAGACGGCGTAAAAGTGCTGCAGGAAACCAATCCCCAGGTGCAATCCCTCCGCGATGCCGACATGCCCATGCTCGACGCCGTTAAAGACCGCCTGGATGATCTGGTATACAAACGCTGTGCTTATGTAATAGCGGAGATTGCCCGCGTACAGCAGGCCTGCATCTATCTCCAGCAAGGCAAACTTTCTGAATTCGGTAAACTGATGTACGAAACCCACGAAGGTCTGAGCCGCCTTTATGAAGTAAGCTGTCCCGAGCTGGATTTCCTCGTAGAACTGGCCCGTCAGCGCCCTGAAGTAGCAGGCGCCCGTGTAATGGGCGGTGGTTTTGGTGGCTGTACCATCAACCTGGTAAAAGCAGATAAAGTGGAGGAATACACTGCGTTTATCCAGGAACGTTATCAGCAGCAATTTGGGAAATTGCCGGAGGTGTATGTAACTACGATACAGAATGGAGTGGAAGTAGGGGAGTAGAACTAATGGTCTTCCTCCCCGTCATTGCGAGGAGCCGCAGGCCCAGGCGGGTAAGCCGCGACGAAGCAATCTCCTGACGCAATCAGTTAATGACGTACGAGATTGTGTTAAGAGATTGCTTCGTCGCCCCACGCTCCTTTTCTCTACTGCTCCTCGCAATGACGCGAAGGGAGACCCATTTGCGTTATCACGAAGCCCGCCTGTTCTCAATACTCCCCACCCAACGCAAACACCGGCTGTCTGTTGATCCACTTCCCCCTCGTAAAATCCGGTATATACTGCACATTCCCACCTTCCGCAATTGATTGTTCGCTCAGCGGCGTGATCGCATACCACGTTGCCAGGTCATATACATCCAGCGCATACGGCGCTTCGCGCTTAACACTTTCAATAAAAGAATTGATCACAAACCAATCCATCCCTCCATGCCCAGCACCTGATGCATCATTGGCATAACGCTTCCACAGCGGATGATCATAACGGTTCATATAACTCTCTGCCTGATCCGGCTGACCAGCTTTCTCCCACTGATCAAACGGACTTTTGCCTTCAACATAAATGGAATCCATATCATCCATCCACAGGCCATTTGTGCCCTGTACACGGAAGTTCAGCGAGTAGGGGCGGGGAGAGTTCGTATCATGCGACAACATAATCGTCTCGCCATTATTTGTTTTGATCAGCGTGCTCACAATATCTCCCAGCTTGAATTCCACTTTCGCATTAGGATGATCGTTCCCGCCTTTGTCTACAATGTATTTATGCAGTCCCCTTGATTTAGTGGCCACAGAAGTCAGTGATATCAGGCGATTGCCCCTGTTAATGTTGATCATATTCGCCACCGGTCCTAATCCATGCGTAGGATAGAGATCCCCGTTACGATGCACGGAATGGTTGGTTCTCCACTTAGCTTCTGACATCGCTTTCTCTCCAAACTCCACACCGCCGCCATACACCTGTTTGCCATCGTTGAACTTCACCCCGCGCAGGTCATGCTGATAACCGCCCTGCAGGTGTATCAGTTCTCCGAACAATCCCTGGCGTACCATATTCAGCACCGCCATTACATCCCTGCGGTAACATACATTCTCCATACCAAATACTGGTATACCGGTTTCCTCGCTGGTGTTCACCAGTTCCCAGCATTCCTGTATATCGCTGGCGCCGCACACTTCCACCGCCGGTGTTTTACCTGCTCTCATCGCGGCTACTGCCTGTATGGTATGCCATTCCCAGGGAGTGGCAATGATCACGGCATCAATATCATCACGCTTCAGCATGTTCCTGAAATCCTCATCACCATTGGTATACTCTGCTACTTTCTTTTTTCCGCCATAGGCCTTGGCGATCAGCTCTCTTGATTTGGGAACAGCCCATTTGGTATCCGGATCACAGATAGCTATCACGTCCACATCCTGGCGGTGTAAGCAAAGGCTCAGGTGACCTTGTCCCCGGGCGCCTACGCCTATCAGGCCTACCCGTACTTTTTCCTTTTTTGCCTGTGCAAATAACCTGGCTGGAGTGTCAAGCAGTGATAAGCCTATCCCAGCCGCTGCGGTGTGCTTAATGAATGTTCTGCGATGCAGTGGATGCGTTTTCATACAGAGAGTGATTTTGTATCGTTTTTTTGTGGAATGACGTTAGATTGCAAGTAACAGAACGCTAAATTTAATCAATACTATTATCTTCTCAAATGTTGATTCGATTTTACCTGCTCGGTTACATTACCTTTATACCACCTTATTTTTAAGCACAGTATGAGAAAGATAGCATTACTGATCACCGGTATGATGGCCGGCCTGCTGTCCGCCCAGGCACAGCCCACCATCAAGCCCTATGGCGCACTGCCTTCCAAAGCCCAGCAGAACTGGCAGGATATGGAGTATTACATGTTCATCCACTTTGGTCCCAATACCTTTACGGACCGCGAATGGGGACATGGCGATGAAGACCCCCAGGTATTCAATCCCACACAGCTGGATGCCCGCCAATGGGCGCGTACCGCTAAACTGGCCGGTATGAAAGCCATCATCATCACCGCCAAACACCATGACGGCTTCTGCCTCTGGCCCAGTAAATTCAGTACCCACACCGTACGCGAAAGCAAATGGAAGAGCGGTAAAGGCGATGTGCTGAAAGAGCTGTCCGCCGCCTGTAAGGAGTACGGCCTGAAATTCGGCGTATATCTTTCTCCCTGGGACCGTAACCATCCGGCCTATGGCACGCCCGAATACAATCAGGTATTCAGCAATACGCTCAACGAAGTATTATCCAGCTATGGTCCCGTATTTGAACAATGGTTTGACGGCGCTAACGGCGAAGGCCCTAACGGTAAGAAACAAGTGTACGACTGGCCGCTGTTCCATAGCGTAGTATATCGCAATCAACCCAATGCAATTATCTTCAGTGATGTGGGCCCCGGTTGCCGCTGGGTAGGTAACGAGAACGGTTTTGCAGGTCCTACCAACTGGAGTACGCTGAACGTAAAAGGATTTGAGCCCGGTAAGAATGCCCCTTCCACCACTATATTGAACCATGGCGACGAAGATGGAGAGAAATGGGTACCCGCCGAAAGCGATGTATCTATCCGTCCGGGATGGTTTTACAGCGCAACAACAGACGATAAGGTAAAAAGCCTGGCGCACCTGCTGGAGATCTATTACGCCTCCGTAGGCCGTAACAGTAACCTGCTGCTGAACGTTCCGGTAGACCGCCGCGGTCTCATACACGCTAACGACTCTACCCGCCTGATGGAGTTCCGCCGCCTGCTCAATGAAACTTTCAAGACGAACCTGGCACGTACAGCTAAAGTAACCGTAACCGACATACGCAAGAACAACACCGCTGTCAGCGCCAAACACCTGGCAGATGGTAATGCGAAGACTTACTGGGCTACGCCCGATGACGTGCTGCAGGCAGGTATCACGCTGAGCTTCCCGAAGGCAGTTACTTTCAACCGCCTGGTGCTGCAGGAATACATCCCGCTGGGACAGCGCGTAAAAGCCTTCACGGTAGAAGTGTGGGAGAACGGCGCTTTCAAAGAAGTGGCCAACGAAACCACCATCGGCTACAAACGTATCCTGCGCCTGCCCAATATCACCACTACCCAGGTACGTATCCAGGTCAAAGAGGCCAAAGCTTGTCCCGTGATCAGCGAGGTACAGCTGTACAAGGCCCCCGATCTGCTGGCTACTCCTGAGATCAGCCGCAACAGGGAAGGCCTGGTCACCATTCAATGCGCATCCCCCGATCCGGAGCTGCATTACACACTGGATGGCAGCGAACCTGCTTTCAGCTCGCCCAGGTACACAGCGCCCTTTGCTTTGCCCAGGGGCGGCGTAATAAAGGTAAAAGCCTTCATTAACAAGGGTAAAACCGCCGGACCGGTAGTAACATCCGACCTGGACATTGCCCCCGCTAACTGGAAAGTGATCTATGCAGATGATAAACAGGAACAGGCAGACCGGGCCATTGATGAGAACCCGGGTAGCGGCTGGGTAGCAGGCGCTTCTCAGCAGGGCAAATATCCGCACGAGCTGCAGATAGACCTGGGCGAAAGCCTGAACCTGCACGGCTTCACTTACACGCCCCGCCTGAGCGATCACGGCCCCGGCGGGATCGTCTCTAAGTATGCTTTCTACGTCAGCGCAGACGCTAAGGATTGGGGCCAGCCCATCTCCTCCGGCAGCTTTGACAACATTAAGAACAACCCGGTGAAGCAGACCATCCGCTTTAGCCAGCCCGCGAACGGCCGCTTTATCCGCCTGGTAGCCTTGGAACCAGCCGATGAATCCGACCGGAGCGCCGCCGTGGCTGAACTAGGAATATTGACAAAGTAGAATGTCTAGTATATTAATTACAAACGGATTACATTAGTTATTAACAACTGATGTGATCCGTTTCATTTTTGTGTTAAAGTATTTATAACACAAAAAAATTTGACGAATTTTATTGAATAAGTTATAATTTTGCGTTTGAATTTAAATAAAGACAGTTTTAACAATTTAATGCTGAACTGCAGTTGGAAAACTTTGCGACCCATACCAACATCTCTGCATATCATCCTTCTCTGATGGAAGGCATGTATTCTATTGGGTTTAATGTCTTTAGATATCTCTCCCGACGACCTCGTATTTGATAGCGTTCGTCTTACATCCAGGCACGCTATCGCAATGATTCCCCGTCATTGATTTATTCTATTCCTGCAACAGGAAGTTCATTTTAACATTATTGATTCATCTTTTTCAATTTACGTAAGTTGGAAAATCAACATATCATCGTCAGGGTAGCCACTCCCGACGATGCGCATTATGCAAAAACCATCACAGACGAGATGGAGTCCTCCGCTAAAGCACGTGGAACCGGTATAGCAAAACGGAGCCCGGAATACGTGCAGCTGAAAATGGAGGAAGGTAAGGCCGTGATCGCCACTACCGACAGCGGAGACTGGGTGGGCTTTTGCTACATTGAGGCATGGGGCCATGGAAAATTCGTAGCCAACTCCGGTTTGATCGTAAACCCTGCCTTCAGAGGGCATGGCGTAGCCAAATCTATCAAAGAGCGCATCTTTCAACTGTCAAGGGAAAAATACCCTGATTCCAAGATCTTCGGTCTGACCACTGGTCTGGCTGTGATGAAGATCAATTCTGACCTGGGCTACGAGCCCGTGACCTATTCAGAGCTCACCGATGATGAAGAGTTCTGGAAAGGATGCCGCAGCTGTGTGAACTTCGATATCCTCACCGCCAAGAACCGCAAGAACTGCCTCTGTACTGCTATGCTGTACGATCCCGTACAGAAACAGAAAGACGAGGAAGAGCGGATCGCCCGGGAAAAAGCCGCGGCAGAAGCGGTGACAGAAAACGAAGAAGCCCTGAAGCCCCAGGTGATGGTGGCCGCCAATGGCGATATTCAGCAGCAGAAAAAGCAAAGAGCTTTTAAAGACAATTTCAAGCTGTTTGAAAGATGGCTGCGGTATAAAAGGTATGTGCTCCTGAAAGGTGGCAATGCTGGCGCTGCGGGCAATAATCGCAAGAAATTCTTTTTATTCAACCTGTTCTAACATTTAAACGTTCCAAAAACCGTCATAATGAGCAAAAAAGTAGTTCTGGGATTTAGCGGAGGCCTCGATACTTCCTACTGTGTAAAATACCTTACCGAAGAGAAAGGCTATGAAGTACATTCTGTGATCGTAAACACCGGCGGTTTTACCGACGAGGAATTACAGGAAATAGAAAAACGTGCTTACAGCCTGGGAGTAAAGAGCCACAAAACGGTAAATGCCATTCGCTCTTATTATGACAAGGTGATAAAATACCTGGTGTTCGGCAACGTGCTGAAGAACAACACCTACCCATTGAGCGTGTCTGCTGAGCGTATGAGCCAGGCGCTGGCCATTGCAGAATACGTACAGGAAACAGGCGCTACCGCTGTTGCTCACGGCAGCACCGGTGCGGGTAACGACCAGGTACGCTTCGATATGATCTTCCATATCATGATCCCCGGTGTGGAGATCATCACGCCTATACGGGATATGAAGCTGAGCCGTGAAGAGGAGATCGCCTACCTCCAGTCAAAAGGAGTACAGGTGAACTTCGAGAAAGCCATGTACTCTATCAACAAAGGTATCTGGGGTACTTCTGTAGGCGGTAAGGAAACGCTGACCTCCAACGGTATGCTGCCTGAATCTGCTTTCCCTACGCAGTTAAGCAAGAATGATCCGGAGCAGGTGGCACTCAAATTCGAAAAAGGAGAGCTGGTGGGCGTGAATGATAAAACATTCGCACACCCCACAGAAGCCATTCAATATTTACAGTCTGTCGCAGGTCCTTTTGCCATTGGCCGCGATATTCACGTGGGTGATACCATCATCGGCATCAAAGGCCGCGTAGGCTTTGAAGCTGCCGCCCCGGTGGTGATCCTCAAAGCGCACCATGCCCTCGAAAAGCATGTGCTCACTAAATGGCAGCTGAGCTGGAAAGACCAGCTGGCGCAGTTCTATGGTAACTGGCTGCACGAAGGTCAGATCCTCGACCCTGTGATGCGCGACATCGAGGCTTACCTTGAAAGCTCACAGCAGCACGTGACTGGCCAGGTATTTGTTACGCTGATGCCTTACCGTTTCCAGGTGACCGGCATCGAATCGCCCTACGATCTGATGAGCAGCAAGTTTGGCAAATACGGCGAAATGAACAGCGGCTGGAGCGGTGATGACGTAAGAGGCTTCAGCAAAATATTCGGTAACCAGACAATGATCTGGCACCAGGTTAACAATTCTAATTCATAAAGGGAGAAACACAGGATTCATGGCACAAAGTATTAAAGCAGGCATTATAGGCGGCGCCGGTTACACCGGTGGAGAGCTGATCAGGGTACTTCTCAATCACCCCAACGTGGAAATTGCATTCGTGCACAGCCGCAGTAATGCCGGTAATCCTTTGTATGCCGTTCATGCCGATCTCTTGGGCGAAACAGAACTGACCTTCACCGGAGAGCTGAGCAACAACATCGACGTGCTGTTCCTCTGCCTCGGTCATGGTGAAGCAAAGAAGTTCCTCGAAGCCAATACCATTGCACCCGCTGTAAAGATCATCGATCTCAGCCAGGATTTCCGTCTCGGTGAAAGCCTGCCCGGCCGTGAATTTGTTTACGGCCTGCCTGAAATGCAGCGGGATAAAATTAAAACAGCGCAGAACATCGCCAACCCCGGCTGTTTTGCTACAGGTATCCAACTGGGCCTGTTGCCCCTGGCGCAGGCTGGATTACTGCAGGAGGTACATACCACCGGCATTACGGGTTCTACCGGAGCTGGTCAGAGCCTCCAATCTACCACGCACTTCACCTGGCGTGCTAACAATGTCTCCACTTATAAAGTGCTGACCCATCAGCACCTGAAAGAGATACGACGAAGCTTACAGCTGTTGCAGCCTTCCTTTAGCGGTAACGTGAACTTCGTACCGGTACGGGGCGATTATCCCAGGGGCATCTGGGTGACTTCCTACCTGGATAGTGACCTTAGCCTGGAACAGGCCGTACAGCTGTATAAAACATACTATGCTGCCCATCCGTTTACGCAGGTAAGCCAGGACCAGATAGACCTGAAACAGGTGGTGAACACCAACAAATGCTTCATTCAGCTGGAAAAGGTCGGCAATAAACTGGTGATCCACTCTATAGAGGATAACCTGCTGAAAGGCGCATCCGGACAGGCAGTACAGAATATGAACATCATGTTCGGACTGGATGAAACCGCCGGACTGAAGCTGAAATCCATCGTATTTTAGTATTTAAAAATCTCTTTCATTATCATGAAACTATTTGACGTATATCCGATCAACGATATTACGATAGAAAAAGCTGCAGGCTCCAATGTTTGGGACGATAAAGGCACGCAATACCTGGACCTCTACGGCGGACACGCCGTAATATCCATCGGCCACACACACCCGCACTACGTACAACGTTTAACAGATCAGCTACATAAAGTCGGTTTTTATTCCAATTCTATCAAGATCCCGTTACAGCAGCAGCTGGCGGAAAAGCTGGGGAAAGTGTCAGGCAAGGAAGACTATCAGCTCTTCCTCTGCAACTCCGGCGCAGAAGCCAATGAGAACGCGTTGAAGCTGGCTTCTTTCCACAACGGTAAAAAGAAAGTGATCGCTTTTAAGAAAGCATTCCATGGCCGTACCTCGCTCGCAGTGGCTGCTACAGACAACCCGAAGATCGTAGCGCCCGTGAACGAAACAGATAACGTGGTGTTCCTGCCCTGGGAAGATCAACAGGCGCTGGAAGCAGCTTTCCAGCAACACGCTGTTTCTTCTGTGATCATAGAAGGTATCCAGGGTGTAGGCGGTATCAACGTGGCCAGCGAATCTTTCCTCCGCAAGATCAGAAGCCTTTGCGATACGCATAACGCTGTATTTATCGCTGATGCTGTACAATGCGGCTACGGAAGGAGCGGTAAGTTCTATTCCCATGATTATGCGGGTGTAAATGCAGACATCTACACCATGGCAAAAGGCATGGGCAACGGTTTCCCCGTAGGCGGCATTATCATTGCCCCGCATATACAGGCTTCTTATGGTTTGCTGGGCACCACTTTTGGCGGTAATCACCTGGCTTGTGCAGCTGCCCTGGCAGTACTGGAAGTGATCGAGCAGGACCAGCTGATCCAGAATGCACAGAACATAGGCAACTACCTGATGACGCAACTGGGCACGCTGCCCCACATCAAAGAAGTAAGAGGACGTGGTTTGATGATCGGCATCGAACTGCCCGAAGAACTGAACCACATCAGGAAGGAATTGTTATTCAAGCATAAGATCTTCACCGGCGAAGCCAAACCGAACGTTATCCGTTTGCTGCCTTCACTGGCCCTCACGCAGGCCCAGGCAGATCAGTTCCTGGCCGCTTTTAAGGAAGAGCTTACAAAATAATTTTTCAACTAGCGTTAACGGCAACATATCACAATTAACAAGCATGAAGCAGTTTATTTCCGTAGATGACGTTCCAGGTGTCCCGCGTTTGGTGGAGACCGCTCTGGGCTACAAGAAAGACCCGTTTAAAGACAGAACATTAGGGGCCGATAAAACATTGGGAATGATCTTCCTGAACCCTAGTCTGCGAACACGGTTAAGTACACAGGTAGCCGCAAAGAACCTGGGCATGGAAGTAGTGGTATTTAACATCGATAAAGAAGGTTGGGCGCTGGAAATGACCGATGGCGCCATCATGAGCGGCAACACCACCGAGCACGTGAAGGAAGCAGCAGCCGTGATGGGACAGTATTTCGACATCATGGCCATACGCACCTTCCCCGGATTGAAGAATAAAGAGGAAGACTATACGGAGAAATATATCAACCAGTTCATTAAATATGCCGGTGTTCCCATCGTAAGCCTGGAGAGCGCTACCCTGCACCCGCTCCAAAGCCTCACAGATGTGATCACCATCCGCGAGAACTGGCAGGAGAAACGCAAGCCGAAGGTGGTATTGACCTGGGCCCCGCACGTAAAAGCGCTGCCGCAGGCCGTGCCTAACTCCTTTGCGCAGTGGATCAATGCCTGGGGTGAAGCAGACTTTGTGATCACACATCCGGAAGGCTACCAGTTGGATCCTAAGTTCAGCGGCAATGCGCCCATTGAATACAACCAGGACAAAGCCCTGCAGGATGCAGACTTCGTATATGTAAAGAACTGGTCTTCTTACAGCGATTACGGCAAGATCACCTGTACAGATAGTAACTGGATGATCAGCAATAAAAAGCTGGCAAAGGCGCCCAACGCGAAAGTAATGCACTGCCTGCCCGTAAGAAGGAATGTGGTGATAGCAGATGAGGTGCTGGACGGGCCGCAGTCTATCGTAATACCGCAGGCCGGTAACCGTGTATGGGCCGCACAGGCAGTGTTGAGTGAGATCTTAAAAAATAGCTGATCAATATGGTGTTCGTTATAAAAGTAGGCGGTAATGTGATTGATAATCCTGCGCTGCTGCAATCTTTTCTGAGTGACTTTGCACAGATCCCCGGCCAGAAGATCCTGATCCACGGCGGCGGTAAGATCGCTACCCGTATAGGAGACCAGCTGGGCATCGAATCAAAGTATGTGAACGGCCGCCGCATTACCGACGCTGCTACGATTGATGTAGTGACAATGGTATACGGCGGACTGGTAAACAAACAGCTGGTAGCCAAACTGCAGGCCCTGGGCTGTAACGCCATCGGTATGACCGGTGCTGACGCCAATGTGATCCCTGCTGTTAAACGCCCGGTAAAGGAAATAGACTACGGTTTTGTAGGAGATGTAGATACGGCAAAGCTGCATGTAGGTCCGCTGAAAGCCATGCTGGACGCTGGTCTTACACCGGTGTTCGCACCGCTTACACACGATACGCAGGGCAGCATGCTGAATACCAATGCAGATACTATCGCGTCTTCACTGGCAATTGCGCTGTCTGCTCACTATGCCGTAAGGCTGATCTACTGCTTCGAGAAGAAGGGTGTCTTGCTGGATGCACAGGATGATAATACAGTAATACACCTGATTAACAGGGAAGCCCATGCTTTGCTGCTGGAACAGGGAGTGCTGACAGAAGGTATCCTGCCCAAGCTCGAGAATGCATTCGCAGCCATTGAAAGTGGTGTGAAAGAAGTGCTGATAGGCCATGCGGCAGATGTGACGAGCAATACTACCGGTAATGTAGCCGGTACACTAATATGCTAACTATGTGGAACCAACAGTTATACCAGGATGCCGTTAAATTGTTACAAGAGCTGATCGCAACGCCTTCCCTCAGCAGGGAAGAACAGGGCACGGCTCAGCTGATAGGCAGCCTGCTGGCTGAAAAGGGAGTGTCTTATCAACAGCACCTCAATAACGTCTGGGCGCAGAACAAGCATTTTGATCCTGCCAAACCCACTATCCTCCTGAACTCCCATCACGATACGGTAAAACCCAATCCGCAATACACCCGCGACCCTTTTAGTCCGGATGTAGTGGATGATAAATTATACGGCCTTGGCAGCAACGATGCAGGTGGCTGCCTGGTAAGCCTGATCGCTGCCTTCCTGCATTTCTACGACCGCACGGATATGAAGTGCAACCTCATGATAGCAGCAACCGCAGAAGAAGAGATCAGTGGTGTGAATGGTATAGAGAGCATTCTGGATCAGCTGCCCGCTATTGAACTGGCTATTGTGGGAGAGCCCACACAAACGCAGCTGGCCATTGCAGAGAAAGGATTGATGGTTCTGGATTGTGTGAGCCACGGCAAAGCTGGTCATGCTGCCCGCAATGAAGGAGAGAACGCCATCTACAAAGCGCTGCAGGACATCAACTGGTTCCGGGAGTACCAGTTCCCGGAAGTATCCGAAACACTGGGTCCCATCAAGATGAGCGTGACGGTGATCAACACTTCCAATAAAGCGCACAACGTAGTGCCTGCAGATTGTTCTTTTGTAGTGGATGTGCGGGTAACGGATAAGTATACACTGGAAGAGGTGCTGGCTACTATTCAACAGCATGTCAGCTGTGATGTAAAGCCCCGCTCTATGCGGATGCGGCCCTCCGGTATCCCGCTGGATCATCCGATCGTACAGGCAGGCATCCGCATGGGTAAAACCTGGTACGGATCGCCCACCACATCAGATCAGGCGCTGATCCCCGCTACTTCTATTAAGATAGGCCCGGGCGATTCCGCGCGTTCTCATACGGCAGATGAATACATTTACCTGGATGAGATCAGGCAGGGTATTGACACCTATATTAAATTACTGAACGAAATCTTGTAAGATGGATTACTACCCGGTATTGGAGAATAAGCGCGTGCTCTTACGGCCATTACAGCCGGAAGATGTCGCTGTGCTGCAACCCGTAGCCGCGCAGCCTGCATTGTGGGCGGTAGGTACGGTGGACCTCACACAACGTAGCGCACTGGAAAAATATGTTGACCAGGCCATACAGGAAAGGGAACGAAAGGAAGGCATTCCTTTTGTGATCATCGACAAACAGGAAAACAGGGTAGCCGGTAGTACACGCTTTACCGCCGTAGTGCCTGCACATAAACGTGCTGAGATAGGATACACCTGGATAGATACCGCCCTGCAGGGCACCGGGTTGAATAAAGCGATGAAGTACGCCATGCTGCAGCATGCCTTTGAAGTAGAAGGCCTCAACAGGGTAGAGCTGAAAACAGACGAGCTGAACACACAGTCAAGAAATGCGATCCTGAGCATTGGCGCCAAACAGGAAGGTATTTTCCGTCATCACATGATCGTGACCAACGGACGCCTGCGCAACAGCGTTTACTTCAGCATACTGAAAGAAGAATGGCCGGAGATCAAAGAAAGGGTCTTTGGTAAATATAACTTTTGATACGTCAAAATCGCCTTATATGAAACTATGGCAAAAAGATAGATCAGCCCTGGATGCAGTAGAGAAATTCACTGTAGGCCGGGACCGTGAAATGGATGCTTACCTCGCGCCTTTTGACGTGCTGGGCTCTCTTGCGCATATCACCATGCTGGAGACAATAGGACTGTTAACAGCAGAAGAGCTGGCAGTATTGCAGCAGGAGCTGAAGAATATCTATAAAGAGATCCAGGCAGGCAACTTCACCCTGGAAGAAGGAGTGGAGGACATTCACTCGCAGGTAGAGCTGCTGCTCACCCGCCGCCTGGGAGAAGTAGGGAAGAAGATCCACAGCGGCCGTTCCCGTAACGACCAGGTGCTGGTAGATCTCAAGCTGTTCCTGCGTCATGAGCTGCAAACACTGGTGAACGACGTAAAGGGATTGTTTGACCTGCTGCAGCAAAAAAGCGTACAATACAGGGATCACCTGTTACCCGGATACACACACCTTCAGATTGCCATGCCGTCCTCTTTCGGGCTCTGGCTGGGCGCTTATGCAGAAAGCCTGGTGGACGATCTTACCATATTGCATGGAGCATATGCAGTGGTGAACAAGAATCCATTGGGTTCAGCAGCAGGATACGGCTCTTCCTTCCCCCTGGATCGTGAGCTCACCACCAAATTGCTGGGCTTCGAAGCCCTCAACTATAACGTGGTTTACGCACAGATGGGCCGTGGCAAAACGGAGAAGATAGTAGCCTTTGCGCTGGCCGGATTAGGCGCCACTCTCGCCAAACTGGCTATGGACGCTACCCTGTACATGAACCAGAACTTTGGTTTCATCAGCTTCCCTGATGAGCTGACTACAGGCTCCAGCATCATGCCGCATAAAAAGAACCCGGATGTATGGGAACTGATCCGCTCTTATGGCAATAAGCTGCAGGCGCTGCCCAACGAGATCGCCATGATGACCACCAACCTGCCGTCCGGCTACCACCGCGATCTGCAGCTGTTGAAAGAAAATCTCTTCCCCGCATTCCAGGTATTGCGCAACTGTATCCAGATGAGCAGCCTGATGCTGGAGAATATGAAAGTGAAAGAGAACATCCTGGATGATGAGAAGTACCGTTACCTGTTCAGCGTGGAAGTGGTGAATAAGCTGGTGCTGGAAGGCGTGCCTTTCCGTGAGGCTTACAGGCAGGTAGGGATGGATATAGAAAAAGGTACTTTTGTTCCCGAGAAAACTGTACAACATACGCACGCTGGTAGTATCGGCAACCTGTGCACAGAACAGGTGAACCAGCTGATGGATGGGGTGTTAAAAGGATTTTCTTTTGATAAAGTAGAGAAGGCGATACAGGCCTTGTTACAATAAGTGTTTAAAAGTGAGTGGGAGAAAGCGTAGGTTTAAGTCGCCAAGGGCAAGCCTCGGGGCTTCCTCTCCGTCATTCCAGGCCGCGCAGAGGATATCCGGGTCTCCTTCCCCGTCATTGCGAGGCCCTATGGGGCTAGCGGGGAGCCAGGGGCGAAGCAATCTCCTAACATAATCTTCGCGGAGATCAGTTGGAAGATTGTGTTAGAAGATTGCTTCGTCGTCCCACGCTCTGGTCTTTGCTACTCCTCGCAATGACGTACGATGAAGACCTCTCTTAGAATCCCACCGTTAACCCTACCATATAAGTAGTTCCCGCCATCGGATAATAGTAGTTATCAGAAACCACTTTCCCGTCAGCTATCCACGTATAGGTAGCGCCGTTAGGCTCATATTTCTTGTTGAAAACATTATTCACCATCACCTGTAATCCCAGTTCCCTGAACAGGTTCTGTGGTACGGAATAAGACAGACGTACATCGCTGGTGTAATAAGCACGCAGACTGCGTTCCTTGCTGGCTGTATTATCCAGGTACTGACGGCTTACATATTTACCCAACAGGTCTACCTGCAGGTTTTTAACCGGCTGTATAGTAAGCGTATAACCTGCTACTACATTCGGCGAAAAAGCGATGTCTTTATTACCATAGGAAATAGTATCCTGTTTGCCCGCATCATAGTTGTCGATAAAGGCGGTATAATCTTTCACTTTGTTCTGGCTGAAGGCTGCATTCACAGCCAGGGAGAATACGTTGTTCAAACGTGCGCTGCCCTGCAGTTCTATACCTGCCCGGTAACTTTTCGGAATGTTGGTGCGGGTGTAAGCGCCTACATCATTCAGCTTCCCGGTTTGTACTAACTGGTTCTTGTAATCCATGTAGTACACGTTTGCCTGCAGGTTGATACGGTTGTTGCGCAGCACGTATCCTGCTTCAATATTCCGCAGTGTTTCGTGTTTGGGTGTCTGGGTGGCGCCTGCTTCAAAATCGTCACGGTTGGGCTCTTTATTGCCGATAGCGAAGGATGCATACACCTGGCTGCGTTCATCCAGGTAGTAGTAGACGCCCGCTTTAGGATTAAAGAAATTATAGGTATTGTGCTGGAACAGTGTCGGGTTATCCCTGAAGCCGTCGATATTGTAGCGTACGTTGCGGTATTGCAGATCCGCAAACAGGTGGAGGGCGGTTGTCAGTGTCAGCTCTCCTTTCCAGTATACGTTAAGATCCGTTTTGAAAGCATCCAGGTCATAATATTTACGGTCTTTCTCGATATCATACTGTGCCCAGATGATCTTGCCGTAATGGTTGCCGTCATAACGGTTCCAGCCGCCGCCCAGGCTCCAGTTCAGCTTTTTGTGGGTGCTGTTGACAGAGAAGATGCCACCGTAGAAGTAGTTATCCAGCCACAGCTGGCGGACAAGATCAGTGGTATCCACTGGTCTGCCGTTGATCACCGGAGAAGTAAGGCCGTACGCTGCAAATGTCTGCTGTGCTTTGTATTGCTCATAGTAGCCGCGTCCGCGGGTATAATGCACGGCAACGTTGAAGTTAAGCCCGGAATTGATCTCCTGGTTCAGGAACAGCTGGTAATGATCCTGCTGATAGTTATCGGTCTCATTATCGTAGGGAGCCCCAGGCTTCTCTGTACCTGCAGAATTGAAGGTCCTGTCTGTTTTCAGCAGGGCTTCCGGTACGCCGTTCCATGCCTGGTAAGTCTTTTCCTTACCAGAGAAGACGTTCAGGCGGATAGCGGTCTTTTTGGAGATATAGGCAGCAGAGGTATAGAACGATTTCAGATCTGAGCTGGCGCGGTCTATATACCCGTCTGATGATATTTTAGAGAGGCGGGCATCCAGCGTGAAGTGGTCCTTGATCAAGCCGGTGCCTGCTTTTACGGTATGTTTCCAGCTGTTGAAAGAGCCATAGCTATTGTTGACCTCACCATAGGCTTTATCACGGAATTCATTCGTGCTCAGGTTCAGCGTGGCGCCGAAAGCGCCTGCACCGTTGGTGGATGTACCTACGCCGCGTTGCAGCTGAATACTGTTTACAGAAGAAGCGAAGTCCGGCATGTTCACAAAGAAGGTGCCCTGTGATTCTGCGTCGTTGATCGGAATACCATTCACCGTCACATTGATGCGGGTAATATCTGAACCGCGCACGCGCAATCCCGTATAACCGATGCCGTTACCTGCGTCGGAATTGGTCACTACGCCCGGCAGCTGGTTCAGCAGGATGGGCAGGTCTTGTCCCAGGTTCTGTTTTTTGATGTCCTCCGCGTTCAGCGTAGCGCTGGTGAAGGGCGCATTCTTACCGGCCCTGAGGCTGCTGATCTCCACAGGTTGTACGAACAGCCCGGTTTCTTCGAGCTGGATGTCGAGCGCTCCCGGAGCGGTACCGGCGGCAAGGGAAGTGGTAAAGGTGCGGAAGCCCAGGTAGCTGGCTTGTAAGCGGTAATTGCCCCTGGAAGGTATGGGAAGCTGGTAACGGCCCTTGGCGTCTGTTTGTGTTCCGTTGGTGGTATTGCCCTGGATAACAACGGAAACGCCCGCCAGGGGCTGGCCATTGGTTTTATCCGTCACCACGCCGGTGATGGATTGCTGTGCATACAGCGCGCTGCCGCAGCAAAGCAGCAACAAAAGCATTAAATGTCTCATCTGTTTAGTTTTTTCCTAACCAGCATTACCTGGTCACAGGTTCAACGGGTGTGATCTCAGCCTGACAGTAAGGCACCCCGAGGTGATAAAATGATACAGCAAAGGTAGGCCCATGGGGATTAAAAAAAGAAAATATTTTTTGGGAATATAATTTTGTCCTACCTTCCGTTCGCACTTCTCTCTCTATTTTCAGAATATATATTCGTTAACCAACCGTTTAATTTGTACCTGATGATCAAACTTCAGCTCATCGGCTATTTGGGCAAAGATGCCATCCAAAGGGAAGTGAATGACAAAACAGTGCTCCGCTTCCATGTAGCCCACACAGAACGTTTCAGGAACCAGCAAGGCACCCAACAGGAAAAGACCACCTGGGTGGATTGTGCGCTGTGGGAAAGAGAAAACCTCGGGCCCTATCTTTTGCAGGGCACGCAGGTGTATGTAGAAGGCTTTCCCACTGTGGACGTATTTACTAACCGGGCGAACGAGACTGTTGGCCAGTTGCAGCTGAAAGTAATGAACATCCAGTTGCTGAGCCCGGGCCGCCGCGACGATGATCGTCAGCGGCAGGCTGCCGCAGCAGGCGACGATGACGAGGCGCTCGACCAGCCATCGGATGAATTGCCGTTTTAAGGCTGCTTAAACCTCCAACGCAAAAGGCCGCTCGTATCAAATACGAGCGGCCTTTTGCTTATTGATGAAGCAGGTTACGCTGGCGTTGTTTTTGCGGGTTATTATCAGAGGGTTTAAAACAAATTGAAAATCATTTCAAAAAATATTTGGTAGAGTAAAACCCACAACATACCTTTGCACCCACATTGCGAGGTAGAGCAGAGGTAGCTCGTCGGGCTCATAACCCGAAGGTCAGAGGTTCGAATCCTCTCCTCGCTACAGGAAACAAAAAAGAGCCGAAGTAATTCGGCTTTTTTTATTTACGTAAGTTTGAGCGATCATTATGCACAAAGCGGGATTTGTAAACATCTTCGGTAAGCCCAACGCAGGTAAAAGCACCCTGCTGAACGCCCTGGTAGGCGAGAAGCTCGCTATTATCTCCCCGAAGGTACAAACCACCCGCCACCGCATTACCGGTATTGTTACCGATCCCGGCTACCAGATCGTCTTTTCAGACACACCAGGTATCATCGACCCAAAGTACCGCCTGCACGAAAAGATGATGGGCGCTGTAAAGTCAGCCCTGGAAGATGCAGACGTAGCGCTGCTCATCATGGATGCAAAAGATAACGTGGAAGAAAATCTCCAGTTGTTCGACTCCCTGAAGCTTAAAGTGCACTGTATCCTGGTGCTGAATAAATCAGATCTCCTCAAAAAAGAAGAGCTGGCAGCGGTAAAAGCCCGTTGCGAAGCCTGGGGTAAAGCAACCGTAGTTACCATTTCTGCCATGCAGAAGGTGAACATAAAAGTGTTGCTGGAGCGTATCGTAGCACTCCTGCCCGAAAGCGAGCCCTTCTACCCGGAAGATACCTTAACGGATAAGTCTACCCGCTTTTTTGTGGCTGAGATGATCCGTGAAAAGATCTTTCAGCTGTTTGAAGAAGAAATTCCTTACCATACAACCGTAGTAGTTTCCCAATTCCAGGAAAAGCAAACCCTGGTGAAGATCTCAGCAGAAATTGTTGTAACGCGCGAAACTCAGAAGGCCATTATCCTGGGAGAGAAAGGGAAATCCATTCGCCAGCTGGGTACGCTGGCCCGTCAGGACATAGAAAAGTTCCTTGGGCAAAAAGTATTTTTGGAGCTGTTTGTGAAGGTAAGGAACAAGTGGCGTGATAACGATACGTATTTGAAAGAATACGGGTATTAAATAGCCTCAAGCTGCAAGCTTTAAGCCACAAGCAATGTAGCATTGAAAAAGGCCTTAAATAGATTTTATAATAAAATGCAGGCAGCTTGCAGCTTGTGGCTGATAGCTTGCAGCTCTATAATTTAAGTGTATGTCAGGATTTACAGTTGCCATCGTCGGCCGTCCCAATGTGGGAAAATCCACATTGTTCAACCGTTTGCTGGAACAACGCAAAGCCATCGTGGATGATGTGAGCGGGGTTACCCGCGACCGGCAATATGGTATTGCAGAATGGAATGGAAAGACCTTTAACGTGATAGACACCGGCGGTTTCGTAGCCAATAGTGAAGACGTGTTTGAGCGCGAGATCCGTAAACAGGTGAAGATCGCCATGGAAGAAGCGAATGTGCTGCTCTTCATGTGCGATGTTACCACCGGCATTACAGACCTGGACGCAGACGTGGCCGACCTGCTGCGCCGCTCTTCCAAACCCGTGTTCCTGGTGGTCAATAAAGTAGACAACAGTGAACGCCTGCTGGAAGCCACAGAGTTTTACAGCCTTGGCTTCGAACGCATCTTCTTCCTCTCTTCTATCACCGGCAGCGGTACCGGCGAACTGCTCGACGATGTAGCCGCCCTGATCACAGAAGACCTGGAACAGGCAGAACCGAAAGACGGTGAGCTTCCCAAGATAGCTATCATCGGCCAGCCCAACGTAGGTAAATCTTCCCTGCTCAACGCACTGGTAGGAGAGGAGCGTAACATTGTATCAGATATCGCAGGCACTACCCGCGATACCATTCATACCCACTACAAATTATTCCAGAAAGAATTTGTGCTGATAGATACGGCTGGTATTCGCCGTAAAGCCAAGGTGCATGAAGACCTGGAGTTCTACTCCGTGATCCGCGCCATTAAGGCGATGGATGAGGCAGATATCTGTCTGTTGCTGCTGGATGCTGAGAAAGGCATTACCGCACAGGACCTGAGTATCTTCAGTCTGGCCGTGCGCAAAGGAAAAGGAATAGTGATCCTGGTGAACAAATGGGACCTTGTCGAAAAGGAAACCAATACCGCCCGCGATTACGAGAAAGAACTGAAACAGAGACTGGCGCCTTTTACAGACGTGCCCATCATCTTTACATCCGTTCCGGAGAAACAACGCATTTTCAAGGCAATTGAGGAGGCCCTGCGGGTATATGAGAACCGTCAGCGTAAGATCCCTACCTCAAAGCTCAATGATATAATGCTGAAAGCCATAGAGGCTTTCCATCCCCCGGTGGTAAGGGGTACTCCCATCCGCATTAAATACGTGACCCAGCTGCCTACCTATACCCCCGCTTTTGCCTTTTTCTGCAATCTGCCGGATGATGTGAAACAGCCTTATAAGAATTACCTGGAGAATCAGCTGCGTGCGAATTTTGATTTTCAGGGAGTTCCGTTGAAAATATTCTTCAGGAAGAAGTAATACCTGGTATAGAAAGGGGTAAAAAATAACGTATTACGAAAAGATATATTTTATATTCAAATTTATTTATATAAATTTGCACGATCTTAAAACTAATCACTTATTTAGAGTATGAAAAAATTATTCGTGTTCGCCATCGCTGCAGGTCTGTTTTTCGTAGCCTGCAACAGCGGAGCTTCTGAAGCTACTACTGATTCTACTGCTACTACTGCTGTAGACACTCTGGCAGCTCCTACCGTTGACACTACTGCTGTAGCTGATTCTACTGCAACTGATTCAACTGCTGCTCCCGCTGATAGCGCTGCGCACCACTAATCGTAAGATAAGTTATCCTTAAATAGCTTTCTTGCAAGAAGTTAGTAAGGCCGGTTCATTTGAACCGGCCTTCTCTTTTACGTTTATTTCAGCTCTTCCACCGCCTTTCTTACCAGCGGATCAAATGAGTTGGATACTTCATAATATCCCTCTGTACGCCACAACTGCCTTGCTATCACCGCTTTAATACGGTTCCTTACTTCCACTTCGTCTTTAGCAGTTAGCCGGTCAATATGTGAGATACTGTCCTTGCGTGCAAATTCCCTGAACTCACCGTAAAGATCATTGCTCACCTGGAACTGTTTGTTAAAGGCGCTGGCGTCTTTATAACGCTTCAGCTCATCCTGGTGACCGTTATAGTAGCTGTAGGCAAAATCGCTGAAGGTATTGCGTGTGTACAGCTCCGTTAATGCAGGAGAAAAACGGGTAGTATCAAAAGGAATGAATATATCGGGTGTAATGCCGCCGCCGCCATAAACAATTCTGCCTTTGGCAGTTCTGTAAGGTACCGTGTCTGTAGGCTTGATACTATCCCTGTTCAGGAATTCGCCATGGTTAAAGCGGTTCACAATGTCCTCGTCATAAGCGTCCCTTCCGTTGCTGTAATCCTTCTGGATGCTTCTGCCAGAGGGAATATAGTAGCGGGCTACCGTTAAGCGCAGTGCGCCGCCGTTGCTCAGGTCAAATTGCTCCTGTACCAGGCCTTTGCCAAAGGTACGGCGGCCGATGATCACGCCGCGGTCCCAGTCCTGTATGGCGCCGGCCAGTATTTCACTGGCAGAGGCAGAGCCTTCATCTGTTAATATGGCAAGCTCGCCGTGTTCAAACAGTCCGGGCTTTTCACACTTATAATCCGTGCGCGGATAGCTCTTTCCTTTGGTAAACAGGATCAGCTTGTTGCCATCCAGCAGCTCATCTGCAATACGGGTAGCGGCATCCAGGAACCCGCCGGGGTTCTGGCGCAGGTCTATCACCAGCTTCTCTATACCCTGCCTTTGCAGCTTGCGCAGCGATTCCATAAATTCCTGGTAAGTGGTGGCAGAGAACTTGCTGATCTTAATGTAGCCTGTTTTGGGCGCAATAAGATAGCTGGCGTCAACGCTGTACAAGGGAATAAGACCGCGCTTGATCTTGATGTCTACCGACTGCCGTTTGCGCAGCATGGTCACTTTTACTTCCGAATCTTTGGGCCCGCGCAGCAGTTTACGGATCTTATCCGGTGTAATATCGCCGCCGGCCACCAGGCTATCGTTCACTTTGATGATCTTGTCGCCGGTGAGCACGCCTGCCGCTTCCGAGGGGCCGCCCGCCAGTACGGATACCACGTTGACAGTGTCTGCGATAATATTGAACTCCACGCCAATGCCTTCAAAGTTCCCTTCCAGGTCTTCATTCACTTCGGTAAGGCTGGTAGGCGGAATATATATGGAGTGCGGGTCCAGATGGCTTAACAGGCCTTCAATGGCCTCCTGCTGCAGGTCGCCTACTTTAAGGGTGTCCACATATTTCACCCTGATAAGGTCCATGGTTTCCTGCAAGGCGCTGCGGCTGCCGCGGTTAAACAGCACAGTGGCTACGCTGTTCTGCGCTCCGGGCATTTTATGCCCGAGGTACATTCCCAGTGCCAGTACAGCCGCAAATAAGAGAGGTAAAAAAACATTCAGCTTTCTGTTCTTCGACATATGTTTCTATATTGTACTAGCTGTGAGCTACAAGCGGCAAGCTGCAAGGAGTAGACAACTTGCAGCTTGTAGCTTGCGGCTTGGAGCTAATTTTCTCAGCATTTGTATATGTAGTTCCGATTTGTTTAAATTGTGACAAAAATAGCATATTTATATTGCGCTTCATTAATTTCATAAATCAACGGACATGCCGGTAAAGGTTAAGCTGATAGCAGATAGTGGTTCTACCAAGGCAGATTGGAGCTTGTTAACAGCTGTGGATCATTTCCGTTATCAAACACAGGGTATCAGCCCGTTTTTTCTAACGGCGCCCCAGGTACGCGAAATACTGGAAAAAGAATTACGTCCTAATCTGCCGCCTGATATTGAGGTGGAAGAGATCTATTATTATGGCACCGGCTGTTCGCAGCCCAAGAGTATACAGATCATGGAGGAGGCGCTGCGGGCGGTATTTCCCGCTGCAAAGATCGTCGTATCGCACGATCTGATGGCGGCCGCGCACGCACTTTGTCAGCACAGCCCCGGCATCGCCAGCATTTTGGGTACCGGCTCCAACAGTTGTTATTACGATGGCTCCACGATAGTGAGCAATAACCCGGGCCTCGGTTTTATCCTGGGAGATGAAGGCAGCGGCGCCTACATGGGCCGTAAGCTGTTACAGTATTACTGCTACAATTCTTTTGACGAAGAGCTGAGAGCGCGCTTCGACGCTAAATACAATACCAACAAAGACGAGATCCTGGAGAATGTATACCGTAAGCCCATGGCCAACCGCTACCTGGCCGGCTTCACCGTTTTCCTGAGTGAGAACCGCGGGCATTTCATTGTGGAGAACATATTGGAAGATGGCCTGAATGATTTCTTCTTTAATCATATCTATAAGTACCGCGAAAGCTGGACCCATCCCCTGCATTTCACCGGCAGCATCGCCTGGCACTTCAGGGATGTGCTGCAGGCCCTCTGCGAACTATATGAGCTGCAGCTGGGATCCGTACTGCGTAACCCCATGGATGGGCTCATTAAGTTTCATGAGGAGATAAAGTAGATCTAAGTAAAATTGAAATAATGTCTTTCGTAAAAGTAACTGAACAAACCTCCAACTACCGTCATCTCGAACAAATGAGCATAACGGAGTTATTGACCAATATAAACAGGGAAGACCAGACCGTACCCCAGGCGGTTGCAAAGGTGATCCCGCAGATAGAGAAGCTGGTAGCGGCCATAGCAGATAAGATGCTGGCCGGTGGGCGTTTGTTCTACCTGGGTGCAGGCACCAGTGGCAGATTAGGCATTGTAGATGCTTCAGAATGCCCGCCTACTTTTGGCGTGCCGCATGGCCTGGTAATAGGTATCATTGCCGGAGGCGACGGCGCCATCCGTAAAGCAGTGGAGTTTGCAGAAGACGATCGTGAGCAGGGATGGAAAGACCTCCTGGAATTTAATATCACGGAAAAAGATGTAGTAGTGGGTATTGCTGCCAGCGGCACCACCCCATATGTAATAGGCGCGCTGCTGAAATGCCGTGAGGAAGGCGTGATCACGGGCAGCATTTGCTGTAACCCGGATGCGCCTTTGTCAGCAGCAGCAGACTATCCCGTTGAAGTAGTGGTAGGCCCGGAGTTTATCACCGGCAGCACACGCATGAAAAGCGGAACAGCGCAGAAGCTGGTGTTGAATATGATCTCCACCGCTGTGATGATCCAGCTGGGCAGAGTAGAAGACAATAAAATGGTGAACATGCAGCTCAGCAACGATAAGCTGGTAGACCGCGGCGTGAAAATGCTGATGGAAAGGCTGCAGCTCAAAGACTATGACACTGCCAAAGAATGGCTGCTCAAAGCAGGCAGCGTTAGAAAGGCGGTGGAGGAATATGGTAAGATGACTTAACTTTGCGAGGAAACCCATGCACGATATAGAACCATATTATAACTGGCGGCATTTGTATACAGCAGAGGATGACGAGCTCTCGCCGTTCTATGGAAGGGAATACAGTGAATTTGAATTCACCAATACCGTATACAATTATTACGTGCACCCCCAATGGGACGAGTTCGGGTCACGTACGCTGTACATGAAGATCCTCTTTGCAGACTACCAGTTCAACTTCGCCATCATCGAACTGCTGGGAGAGTGGAATGATGCTATCGAAAATGATATCATGACCCTTAAACGGGAAGTGATAGACATCATGATCTCCCAGGGTATCAAAAAATTCATCCTCATTACGGAGAATGTCATGAACTTCCACTCTTCAGACGATTGCTACTATGAAGAATGGTGGGAGGATATCCGCGACGATGGCGGCTGGATCGTAAGCCTCAATATGCCTGAACAGACCCGCCAGGAATTTATGAAAGCCCGCCTGGACAACTACATTCACCTGCTGGAGAATGATAAATGGCGGACCTATCAGCCACAACATTTATATAATATGATTGATAATGTGATGATGAGGCGCCTCGAGTAGGCCGCTGGCTGAAAACTGAGAAATATCATTTGGATTTAATTTTTCCTGCGTTAAATTTGCCCGAAGTTTCGAGATATTATCATTTTTATCATATAACTTATAAGGAAGCTCAGAATTTTATATGAAGTGGTCACAATTCTTTAACACCTCTATTGGCAAAAAATTATTAGTAGGCGCTACCGGTTTTTTCCTTTGCAGCTTTGTGCTGGTGCACCTGGCGGGTAACGTTCAGCTGCTGTATAAGGACGGCGGTAAGGCCTTTAATACCTATGCCGCATTCATGGGGCACAACAGCCTGATCCAGTTCATAGCCTGGGGCCTCAAAATAGTGATCGCATTGCACGCGTTCATTGCTTTACAGCTTACTTTTAGTAACCGCAGAGCGCGCCCGGTAAAATATGCCATCAGCGCTGGTAACCAGACCTCTTCCTGGTACAGCCGCCAGATGGCCATCATGGGCAGTATCCTCCTGATTTTCATCGTTATCCACCTGGCCGACTTCTGGGCAAAATTTCACTATGCCGAGCTGCCTACCGTAAATTATGAAGCCAACGGAGAGCCGATCAAGGATCTGTACGCCATTGTGTGGCAGGTATTTGCGAACCCGGTATGGGTGATCATCTACGTAGTTGGCATGATCGGGCTGTCTTTTCACCTGATCCATGGCTTCAAAAGCGCTTTCCAGACCTTTGGCCTGAACCACGTGAAGTACAACGGTCTGATCAGCTTTGTTGGGGTATGGCTGTTTGGAGTACTGATTCCCATCGGTTTTGCCATTATTCCCGTGTATATATTATTCAATCATTAATTCAGTAAAGCACGATATATATGTTGGATGCAAAAATTCCTGCAGGCCCTTTAGATAAGAAATGGGAGAATTATAAAGGTCATTGTAAGCTGGTGAACCCTGCAAATAAGCGTTCACTGGAAGTGATCATAGTGGGTACCGGCCTGGCAGGCGCTTCAGCAGCGGCTTCCCTGGGTGAACTGGGTTATAAGGTTAAAGCTTTCTGCTTTCAGGATAGCCCCCGCCGCGCGCATAGTATTGCCGCACAGGGTGGTATCAACGCTGCCAAGAACTATCAGAACGATGGCGACTCTGTATACCGTTTGTTTTATGATACCGTAAAAGGCGGCGACTACCGCGCCCGTGAAGCCAACGTACATCGTCTGGCTGAAGTGAGCGGTAACATCATTGACCAGTGCGTGGCGCAGGGTGTTCCCTTTGCCCGCGAATATGGCGGTCTGCTGAGCAACCGTTCTTTCGGCGGTACACAGGTACAGCGTACTTTCTATGCAGCGGGCCAGACAGGCCAGCAGCTGTTGCTGGGCGCTTACTCTGCACTGGAACGCCAGGTGGCCCTGGGTAATGTTACCCTCTACAGCCGCCACGAAATGCTGGACATTGTAAAGATCGACGGTAAAGCCCGCGGCATCATCGCCCGCGATCTGATCACCGGTAAGCTGGAACGCCATTTCGGTCATGCAGTACTGCTGGCCAGCGGTGGTTACGGCAACGTGTTCTTCCTTTCTACCAACGCGATGGGCTCCAACGTAACGGCCGCCTGGAAAGCTACCAGGCAGGGCGCTTACTTTGGCAACCCTTGTTATACACAGATCCACCCTACCTGTATCCCGGTTTCCGGCGAGCATCAGTCCAAACTGACGCTGATGTCTGAATCACTGCGTAACGACGGCCGTATATGGGTGCCCAAGAAAAAGGACGATAACCGCAAACCTGCTGATATACCCGAAGAAGAAAGGGATTACTACCTGGAAAGAAGGTATCCTGCATTCGGTAACCTGGTACCGCGCGATGTGGCCTCCAGGGCCGCTAAGGAAAGATGCGACGCCGGTTATGGTGTAGGCAGCTCCAAACAGGCGGTATACCTCGACTATGCAGCAGCTATCCAGCGTTACGGTAAGATCGAAGCGGGTAAGCGCGGTGTACATTCACCTACCCCTGAGCAGGTAAGACAGCTGGGTGTGGAAGTGGTAGCCGAGAAATACGGTAACCTCTTCGAAATGTATGAAAAGATCACCGGTGAGAATCCATACGTAGTACCGATGCGTATCTATCCCGCCGTACACTATACCATGGGCGGTCTTTGGGTGGATTATGAGCTGATGACCACCGTTCCTGGTCTGTACGCACTGGGTGAAGCCAACTTCTCTGATCACGGCGCTAACCGCCTGGGCGCTTCTGCACTGATGCAGGGCCTGGCAGACGGCTACTTCGTGATCCCTTATACCATCGGTAACTATCTCGCAGACGAGATCCGCACCAAAGCTATTCCCACAGACCATCCGGCTTTTGTGGCAGCAGAACAACAGGTGCAGGCCAGCATCGATCGTATGATGAACATCAAAGGCACCAAGTCAGTAGACTCTTTCCATAAAAGGCTGGGCAAGATCATGTGGGATAAGTGCGGTATGGCCCGTAACGAACAAGGCCTGAAAGAAGCCATCGAAGAGATCAAAGCGCTCCGCGCCGAATTCTGGAAAGATGTGCGTATACCCGGTACCGCTGATGAGTTCAATCCTGAACTGGAAAAAGCTGGCCGTGTAGCCGACTTCCTGGAGCTGGGTGAGCTGATGTGCCTCGATGCCCTGAACCGCCGTGAATCCTGCGGTGGTCACTTCCGCGAAGAATCACAAACAGAAGAAGGTGAAGCGCTGCGCGACGATAATAATTTCGCCTACGTAGCTGCCTGGGAATATAAAGGGGATAGTTCTTACGAGCTGCATAAAGAACCTTTGATATTCGAAGAGGCTAAGCCTACTCAACGCTCCTATAAATAATTAGTTAAAGATAATACAGCCATAACAATGGAACATTATACTATGAACCTCACATTAAAAGTGTGGAGGCAAAAAAATAAAAATGAACAGGGCAGGTTTGAGACTTACCAGGTACAAGATATTTCTTCTGAAATGTCCTTCCTGGAAATGTTTGATGTGCTGAATGAACGCCTGATCAACGAGGGAAAAGAACCGATAGCATTCGATCATGACTGCCGTGAAGGTATTTGCGGTATGTGTTCCATGCATATTAACGGCCGTGCGCACGGTCCCTGGGCCGGTACCACTACCTGCCAGCTGCACATGCGCGCCTTCAGGAACGGCGACACCATTACCGTTGAGCCCTGGAGAGCATCTGCTTTCCCGGTGCTGAAAGACCTGACGGTAGACAGAGGTGCTTTTGACCGTATCATCGAAGCGGGCGGTTACATCTCTGTAAACACTGGTAATGCGGTAGACGCTAACGCGATACCCATCCCGAAAGATAAAGCGGATGCTGCTTTCGCTGCTGCAGCCTGTATCGGTTGCGGCGCCTGCGTAGCGGCCTGTAAGAACTCTTCAGCAATGCTCTTTGTATCTGCCAAGGTATCCCAGCTGGCGCTCCTGCCCCAGGGCGATCCTGAAAGAAGCACCAGGGCGCTGAACATGGTGGCTCAGATGGATAAGGAAGGTTTCGGCAGCTGTACCAACACGGGCGCCTGCGAAGCAGAATGTCCCAAAGAGATCTCGCTTACAAACATTGCCCGCCTGAACCGTGAGTTTATCAGGTCCGGCTTTACGTACGAGAAATAAAGTATTTTCCAATAGATGGTTTGAGGGGTTTGAGCACTGGATCACAGTACTCAAACCCTTTGATTTTTTAGCCCAACTACCGGATGCTACGTCTTACAGCATCCCAATTTTACCGCCTCTCAACAACAAATTGTCTATCTTCCAATTTCTTGCTATTATTATCATTCATCTATCCACGTGTAAAAAGTAGCTTATGTCAGGTAATTCCCGCAGAAAATTCATCAAGCAGCTGGGCAGTACTGCCGCCATACTGGGGGCTGGTCCTCTGGCAGCATTAGGCAAAGAGCAGGTACATATATTACAACCGGAAACCCGTATATCTGCTAACGATAAGATACGCATCGCCTGCGTAGGAATGGGTATTATGGGCTTTGGCGATGTAGATACCGCACTGAAAGTGCCGGGTGTAGAGTTTGTAGCCGCAGCAGATCTGTATGACGGGCATTTGCAGAAAGTAAAAGAAGTATATGGCTCCAACGTTTTCACCACCCGCGATTATCGCGAGCTGCTGGAACGGAAAGATATAGACGCCGTTATAGTGGCTACGCCCGATCACTGGCACGATACCATCTCCATACAAGCGATGGAAAAAGGAAAGGCCGTGTATTGCGAAAAGCCGATGGTGCAGCAGATAGAAGAAGGCCACCAGGTGATAGCTACACAACAAAGAACAAAGGCCGTGTTCCAGGTGGGCAGCCAGCGGGTAAGCAGTATAGCCCTCCTGGAGGCGCGTAAAAAATACCTGGCCGGAGAAATAGGCCAGCTCAATGTAGTGGAAGCCCGCTATGACCGCCATGATGCATTGGGCGCCTGGCAATACTCCATCCCCCCGGATGCCAGCCCGAAGAATATCGACTTTGATACCTTCCTGAAAGATACCGCCAAAGTACCCTTTGATCCTGTGCGCTTTTTCCGCTGGCGTAACTACCAGGCCTATGGCACCGGCATACCCGGAGATCTGTTTGTGCATCTCATTTCAGGCTTGCACTTTATCACCGGTGCATTAGGCCCCAGCCGCGTTTTTGCCAGTGGCAACCTGGTGCAATGGAAAGACGGCCGTGATGTGCCCGATGTAGTAGTGGCGATCTTCGACTATCCTGAAACCAAAGAGCATCCTGCCTTCCAGGCAACACTCCGTGTGAACTTTGCAGATGGCAGCGGCGGTGGTGAACAAACGCGTTTCATCGGTACAGAAGGTGTGCTGGATATGGGCTGGAATGATTTCCGTATCAAAAAACATAAACTGCCTGTCGCCCCCGGTTATGGAGGATGGGATACTTACAATACCTTTACAAAGGAACAGCAGGCTGCATTTGAAAAGCAATACAACGCTAAGTTCCCTCCCAACACCCGCAAGGGAGATACCTCCGAAAGCAGGTTTGCACCGCCCGCAGGTTATGATGACAGGTACGACCACTTCGTGAATTTCTTTGAGGCCATGCGCACCGGTAAAACAGTGGTGGAAGATGCTACCTTTGGACTACGTGCTGCAGGCCCCGCGCTGCTTACCAATGAGAGCTACTTTAAAAAACAGGCGATCAACTGGGACGCGGAGAAGATGAAGATCATTTAATCAAATCCCCTCTATGAAGGTATATATTCCAGGCCTTACAGCCCTTTTGTGCCTTGGCTTCCTGGGCTGCCAGGAAAAAAAGAAAACTATGTCGGAACAGATCAGCATTGCGCCGCCGGTAGCGCCTAAAATACCCAAAGCCCTCACTATCCACGGAGATACCCGTACGGATAATTATTTCTGGATGAACGACCGGAAGGATCCTAAAGTGATCGCATACCTGCAGGCAGAGAACGCCTATCTGGACACGATCATGAAACCGGAGGCGAAACTACGTGAAAGCCTGTATGAAGAAATGCGTGGCCGCATCATGGAAGCAGACGCTACTGCGCCTTATCTTAGAAACGGCTACTATTACTACACCCGGTACGAAACGGGTAAAGAATATCCTATTTATTGCCGTAAGAAGGGTAGCCTCGAAGCCCAGGAAGAAGTGATCCTGAACGTGAACGAGATGGCCAAAGGACATGCCTATTACCAGGTTACCGGCCTTACGGTAAGCCCGGATAATAACCTGCTGGCCTTCGGTGTAGATACGCTGAGCCGCCGCAAATACACCATTCACGTGAAGGAGCTGTCAACAGGTAATATATTGCCCGATGCCATCCCCGAAACCACCGGTGGTGCGGCCTGGGCCAGTGATAACCAGACCTTCTTCTATACCCGCAAGCACCCTGAAACCCTGCGGGCAGAGCGGATTCTGCGTCATAAGCTGGGATCGGAGGCAAGTGCAGATCACCAGGTGTATGTAGAGAATGACGAAACCTTTGATGTGGATGTAAGCCGCAGCAAGTCCGGTAAGTACATCATGATCGCCTCCTCCAGCACACTCTCTTCGGAGTACAGGATACTGGATGCCGCTAAACCCGAAGGCGCTTTCCATGTTTTCCAGCCAAGGCAGAAAGAGGTGCTGTATGATATCGAGCATCTTGACGATCGCTTTTATATCCGCACCAACTGGCAGGCCACCAATTTCAGGTTAATGGAAAGTCCGTTGGATAAAACCGGGATGGACCACTGGAAGGATGTAGTGCCCCATCGCCCGGATGTGTTGCTGGAGAACTTTGAAGTATTCAAAGACTATCTCGTGCTGGGCGAACGTAAGAACGGCCTGTCCCAATTGCATATTATGAACCTGCGTAATAACCAGGACCATTACCTGCACTTCGACGAACCGGCCTATGTGGCAGGCATCAGTATCAATCCTGAGCTGGACACCAAAGAGCTACGCTATACTTATACTTCCATGACCACGCCGAATTCTGTGTATGATTACAACATGGAAACGCGTAAAAGCGAGCTAAAGAAAAGGCAGGAGGTATTGGGTGGTTATGATCCCGCTAATTATGTAACAGAGCGTGTATACGCCACCGCTAAAGACGGCGTGAAGGTGCCTGTGTCCCTGGTATACAAAAAAGGATTTAAAAAAGACGGAAAGAGCCCGCTGTTGTTGTACGGCTATGGCTCTTACGGCTTCAGTATGGAACCTGCTTTTGGCAGCAGCCGTTTAAGTTTGCTGGACCGTGGTTTCGTATATGCTATCGCGCATATCAGGGGAGGAGAGGAGATGGGCCGCCAATGGTATGAAGACGGGAAGATGTTCAAGAAGATGAACACCTTTACTGACTTCATTGCCTGTGCCGACTTCCTGGTTGCCCAGCAATATACATCCCCTGCTCATTTATACGCCCAGGGTGGCAGCGCCGGCGGATTGCTGATGGGCGCTGTGGTGAACCTGCGGCCTGACCTGTGGCATGGCGTAATTGCCGGTGTGCCCTTTGTAGATGTGCTCACCACCATGCTCGACGAAAGCATTCCGCTCACTACAGGCGAATTTGATGAATGGGGCAATCCCAAGAACAAGGATTCGTATCAGTACATGAAAAGCTATTCTCCCTACGATAACGTTGTCAATAAAGCCTATCCCAATATGTTGGTCACTACAGGTCTGCATGATTCACAGGTGCAATACTGGGAACCTGCCAAATGGGTGGCCAAACTGCGGGAGCTGAAAACAGATCATAACCTGCTGTTGCTGCAAACAGATATGGAAGCCGGCCATGGCGGCGCTTCCGGACGGTTCAAATCCTTGCATAAAACAGCTTTGGAATATGCGTTCCTGTTAAAGCTGGAAGGAAAATAATTTGAAACTATAGAGCCAGGTGCTGCGACTGTACTGTTTTCCCGAAGAAGGTCGCAGCCATCTTGTCAAATATCTGCGCGTCATCAGTAGTAAAGAACTGATGACCTCTGTTTTTGCTTAAACGTACTTCCATTTCAGGATGGCGGCGCAGGTAGTCTTTCAGGCTGTGCGCCACTATCTTGCCCTGGGATAGTACGGTAATCCCTCCAGGCAGGTATTCTTTGATCCGGCCCATCAGCAAGGGGTAATGGGTGCAGCCCAGCACCAGGGTATCAATATTCGGCGATTCGCTGAGTATATGATCCAGGTGCTTCTTCACAAAGTAGTCCGCCCCCGGGCCTTCATGCTCGTTATTCTCTACCAGTGGCACCCACATGGGGCAGGCTTCCTGGTATACCCTCACATGCGGAAAGAATTTATTGATCTCGATGGGATAAGACTCTGAGGCCACGGTGCCGTTGGTGGCCAGTATACCAACCTCGCCTGTTTGCGTTAAGGTGCCTACCAGTTCTGTAGTGGGCCTGATAACGCCCAGTACGCGGCGGTCTGGCGCTATCAGGGGCAGATCTTTTTGCTGTATGGTGCGCAGCGCCTTGGCGGATGCAGTGTTGCAGGCCAGTATCACCAGCGGGCAGCCCATCCTGAAAAGGTGCTGCACACATTCCAGCGTATAGGCGTGTATGGTGTCAAAGCCGCGGTTGCCGTAGGGCGTGCGGGCATTGTCTCCCAGGTACAGATAATCGTATTCCGGTAGTTCTGCTATTATCTCTTTCAATACGGTCAAGCCGCCATAGCCGGAATCAAATACGCCGATGGGTCCTTGTGTCATTCGTAACAATTAAAACTGTATTCCCTTACCAGTGAGGTCATAGATCCGCTGGATCTCGTGCAGCAGGCCTTCAAAGTCGATCTTCAGATCTACCAGCAGGCCGTTGTGCAGGTCATATACCCAGCCGTGTACGGTAGGATAGCCTTTAGCCAGGTAGGATTGTTGTACCACGGCGGTCTTGATCACATTCAGGCATTGTTCCTGTACGTTCAGCTCTACCAGGCGGTGATAGCGTTCCGTCGTTTCTTCGATACTGTCCAGCTCATTCTGATGCAGGCGGTATACATCGCGGATGTTACGCAGCCAGGGATTCAGCAGGCCCAGGTCCTGTGGCGTCATGGCCGCTTTAACGCCTCCACAGTTGTAATGACCGCAAACGATGATATGTTTTACCCCCAGCTGCCTCACCGAATAGTTGATCACTGACATCACGTTCAGGTCAATATTGTTCACCAGGTTGGCAATATTGCGGTGCACAAACACTTCACCCGCATCCAGGCCCATGATCTCATTGGCGGGTACACGGCTGTCGCTGCAGCCAATGTACAGGTAATCCGGTTGCTGTTCTTTAGCCAGTCGCTCAAAGAATTGTTCATCAGTAGCCAGTTTGGAGGCTACCCACTGTTTGTTGTTCTCAAATATCTGCTCGTAGGAGGTCATAACATGACAGATTAGGAAGTGAGCGGTAAAGATAATTAAACCTTCAATATGCGCATACGGTAAGCGTTCATTGCGCTGCTGCCCAGCTTGTCAGTAAGGCGGTGGTTCACTACTGCGCCTACTACAGCGCCGATACCCGGCATCAGCTGCAGCATCTTGGCAATATCAATGTAGTCGCGGTATTCCTGTTGAAAGCGCCGCCAGTCAAAGG
>Ga0209050_1000127_pt1 | contig 187951 bp, 203 predicted proteins | sample Araplavi_mTSA_r2_FD_184276 | JGI IMG/M metagenome (GOLD analysis project Ga0209050, IMG submission 184276) | Arabidopsis root microbial communities from North Carolina, USA - plate scrape MF_Cvi_mTSA_r2 (SPAdes) (version 2) | ecosystem: Host-associated > Plants > Roots > Endosphere | place... | reverse complement strand
CCTGCTGGAGCCGATCGGAAACATTCCGCCCGTCGAAGCCGAGCAACGCTACTACGCTATGCTGGACGACGTCCCACTGGCTGCCTAATTTAAGAAAACTGGCCTCCGGCAATCCCGGTGCGGTTCAGTTGCTGTGATCGAGCAGGTAGCGGATATTCTCAAGTGTGACCCTGAGCTTGCCGCGTTCCCCCCGATGTGGGAAACCAGAGAAGTCGAGAGTGGCATTGCTGCCACCCCCACCCCCCACCTGAACGTCCTTGGCGTCAAGCATTGCTGCCCTCCACAAGAACGAGGCGGTTGCCGAGGATACGATTCCAATGCTGGACACCCGACCCGAAAGGGCCGTGCGCTTTTATCAGCTTCTTCATGCGGTCAGCGACGCATGCGCCGCCATGGTTCTCGGCGAAGGTCACCAAGGTTGAAACCTTGTCGCTTCGTTCGCTCACAAGTTTGGTAATGAGCTGGGTTAACTCCGCATCTGTCAGGAATTGGAGCCGGAATGCAGTCAGTGCGATCGCATCCATAATTGCGTCCACGACGCATGTTGTTTCATCCGTAGCCTTTGCAGCCATCTTTTCTTATCCGATATGGTTATGCGCAGGTTGGCCAGAAATTTGGAGTGCCAGCGCATGCACGGAACGAGAAAGACCTGAGGGCCGATCTCGACCGCTCTTGATGAATGGCGGCTCCTTTGAGCACGCCGACGTATCCCACGCTGCGAACAAGCTTGTCCTTGACCGCTTACCGTCGAGCAGTCTCGAGAATCACGGCTCGGTTGAGCTTGCCACGTAGTGGGCTAAGGTAACAGGTTGCCAAATTGTTGTTTTATATGCTTAAATAAATAGAACATCGTTCGCATTTGAGGACATATGAAGATCGCTGTCCGGCCCCACACTGCTGACAAAGAGCCAGAAGTCGTTTTCGAAAAAAAGCTGAACGCTAAAATGCACCTCCACTACATGCCGGTAAATCTCCGCTCCGGATGTGCTATATATAAACATGGCAGGCTTGTTGATTTAAAGATAGTGTCGAGCATTAAAGAGATCGGCAAAGCCGATATTACTATAACTCTGACAGAATCCGAGATATATCAACTCGCAAAAAGATGTCGTCGGAAGCAGGATGATCAAAAATTTATTTCGCTAATCATGGATCAGGACTTGGGTCGGCTGGGCCGCGATAACTTGGATGACAAAGCCCAACCCTAGCCAGGTGAAGCCTGAGACTTCGACGCGGCGGCCACGATGCACATGGCCAGTATCAGTAAGGCCCCCGGCAGCGGATAGCGCGACACAAGGCCAAGCACGATGATTGCCGTCAGCGTGCCGATCGTTTCCCAAGGGCGGCTCATAAGGCCGATAACGATTGAACCGATGATCAGGTAGGTCAGGACGGCAAGCGCCGCTTGAAACGCCGCGATGATGAGGAAGCCTGCGAACAGGTAGCCGATGATTTTCATGGTGTTGCCCTTTCTGGACATGAAAAAGCGCCCATGCAGCGAGGCACAGATGCAACGAAATGACGGCCCCAAGGCCACTACACTGAATGTGATGTGCCCTGAGGCCGTTGACCGTCAGAGAGTTGGCATTGATCCCGCGAAGGCCGCTTCCGCTGCAGCCGTCAGCCTTGCATCGGTGTTGCTGTCGATCGACACGAAGAGGACAAGCCCGAAACCATCGTCTGACAGGATGAAGGCCACCTCGAACCAGCCGGTATGCTTCTGGACAATCTCGGGCGGCTGGATGAAGGTTCCGTCGCTATCGATAAGGGACCGGCCAAGATCGGATTCGATGCTGGCCAGAGTATCTCCCGGCATGACGATGGCGAACATCGCAAGGTCGGTCAGATCGAAGTCGGCATATTCTGCTAGCCGTTCAACATGGGCTTCGAGCAGAGCGTGAACCTCGTTACCTTCGAGCACTGCCGAGGCGTCCGAGAGAGCCGCATAGGTACGGATGATGAGCATGTGCGTGATCCATAAAAAAAGGCCCCCGGAGTGATCCGAGAGCCTTGGTGAGCTTGGTGATGGTGGGTGCGTTCAGAGCATCAGCGTGAGTAGGCTGAATGCTCTTGCAAGAAGGGCGATGCCGTTACCGCCGAGGTAGAGCAGTAAGCCGCCGACGACGAGTTGAGCGATCATGCCGTCAACGGTTGTAAGGATCAGGACCATACTGGTTCTCCCCATGTGTCCCGTCGATCAGCATGAACAGCATCACGATGAACGGCCCGAAGTAGGGCACAAGGTTGAGTAGGGCGAACCAGCCGGATTTATCCTGATCGTGGAATCGCCTGACCTGCAACGCGAGTTGCGGAACCAGAAAGACGAGCGAGGCAAGCGCGGCAACAAGTGCTGTCCCGACGTTGGTTGTGCCGTCTTCGCCAAAGAGCGAGGTCCAAAGGATACAGGTGAGGACCACGGTGACGATTTGGAACATCCAGAATTCCCGTCGCCCCGATCGACCGCTGAATACGGCATAGCGCCGCAAGGGCAGCACGAACCAGGCGGCATGATCACTCACCGCTGGCATTTCAGGGTGCTCGTAGTTTTCGGGCGTGAATACCGTAGGCGCTGCTACCCTTGGTTTTGGCTTAGGCTTGCCCTGCAGAATCTCCTGCTTCGCCTTTTCGAAGTCGGCTTCGGAAATGATGCCGCCCTGTTTCATTTGATGCAGTTTCTCGATGCTCCGCAGAGCTTCTTCGTCAATCATGTGGCTGTCCCCTATGTCGTGAGCTGACGATCGCGCCGATGCAATTATCGGAACGTCGCCATGATGCCAGTGAAAATGACACGATTGGTATACAGACCTTGCCCATGCCTTGCGGGCAAATCGCCGCATGGACGTGGTTCTGCTCCTTGGCGCAAACGTCCGCCGTCATCGTAAGCTCAAGGGCATGTCCCAAGAGCAACTTGCGTTAGAGGCGGACATGGAGCGCAGCTATGTCAGCGACTTGGAGCGCGGCACGAGGAACCCATCCGTTCGGGCTCTCGGTCGTTTGGCGGACGCTTTGGGCGTAGCACCGCACGAGTTGCTGCTCTCCACATAAGATACTGTATTTAGCGCATTTTATTTGAATGCGCGATATGATCTTCGGCAAAGGGTCTTGTGTAAGCGCGCCATTTCGGTAGGCCGAGCTATGGCTATTCCAGATTATCAGGCGCTTATGCTCCCACTGCTCCGCTTGTCGGCGGAAGGCGAAACACGGATTGGGCAGGCCGCTGAAATTATCGCGGACGAACTCAACCTGAGTGATGGTGAGCGGGAGGAAATGCTGCCGAGCGGCAAGCAGCGTCGGCTTCATAATCGTCTTCAGTGGGCCAAATTCTACATGTCGAAAGCGGGACTGATTGATAGCCCGAAACGAGGCATATTCTCGGCATCGGAGGCGGGAAGGCACTTGCTGGCCCAGGACCCTAAGAACGTCGATGTAGAGACGCTGAAAGCATATCCGGCATTTGTAAGTTTCTACGTGCAATCGGCGTCGAGCGAGAAAACTAATTCGGCTCCCGCTACCGCCGCCGCGACAGATTCCGATGCTACTCCGGAAGAGCAAATTGACGCGGCGCACGCGGTCCTGACTACGGTTCTCAGGGCAGACCTTCTGCAACGCGTCCTAGAACAGTCACCTTCATTCTTCGAACGGCTGATCGTCGATTTGTTGGTGGCTATGGGGTACGGCGGCTCACACGACGACGCAGCACGCCAATTGGGCAAATCTGGTGACGGTGGGATCGACGGCATTATCGACGAGGACCGGCTTGGGCTCGACCGCATCTATGTGCAAGCCAAACGATACGCGATTAGCTCATCGGTTGGTCGCCCGGAAGTCCAAGGCTTTGTCGGCAGTCTCGTTGGCCTTGGCGCGAGCAAGGGGGTGTTCGTCACTACCTCGTCGTTCAGCAAGCAGGCAATTGACTATGGCAAAGCCTTGCAGCAGCGGGTGATTCTGATCGATGGGGCGCGGCTGAGCGAACTCATGGTCGAATTTGGCGTGGGCGTCAGAACCAGTAGAACGCTAGAAGTCAAACGGCTAGATGAAGATTTTTTTGAAATGTAGATTAATTCTCAATTATTTAAATAGCTGCCGTATAATCACATTTTCTTAAATTCTTGCTGCCATCTGCCATTGATGTTTCCGAGAATGAACAATCTCCATTCTTTTCTGAGGCATGATACGCATTTGCTGGTCCTTTTACATGACTGAATCGGAATGGCGCGCCCGCGCCTGATGCGACTCGTCGCCTTTCTGGAGCGATCCGACTCTTTTGGCAGCATAACTGAGCTAAGCGGGATTCACCTTTTGTTGCAAACAAGCTAGGCGACAGGAGTTAATGGAGCTGACGCAACTATGGGTACCAAGGGCACAAAAAAAATGCCTCGCATCGCGAAATCCGAACTGCCTCTCAGTGGGCATGGCACTGATGGAGTCGATCGTGATGCAGTTGGTGTGATCACCCCGAGCGGTCGCTTTACAAACCTAGATCCGGTAAAGCTGCGTGGTGGATATTATACGCCTGAGCCTGTCGCAGATTGGCTCGCTGCGTGGGCGATCCGCGATAAGTCCAACACTGTGCTTGAGCCGAGTTGCGGCGACGGGAATCTGCTGACTGCCGCAGCAAGGCGATTGTTGGCTTTAAAGGCAGCTCGTCCGAAAGTAGGAAAGCAAATCCAAGGCGTCGAACTGAGTAGCATTGAAGCGCATGCGGCCAGAGGTCGGATTGCAAGTTTGCTCGGCAAAGTCTGTCCCGAAGTGGTTCAAGTCGATGATTTCTTTGGCTGGTGGTCAAAGGCGCAGCACGATGTCAGCGGATACGATGTTGTAATCGGCAACCCTCCTTTCATCCGTTATCAAGCGTTTCCAGAACCCGCTCGCTCGCGAGCTATGGATTTGATGGCGCAGGCGGGCCTCAAAGCTAACAAGCTCACAAATATGTGGGTTCCATTCGTTGTGGCCTCGATAGAGGCCTTGAAGCCGGGTGGGCGTCTCGCATTAGTTATCCCTGCAGAGCTGCTTCAGGTCACATATGCCGGGCAATTGCGAAGGTTTTTGACGAGTCGGTTCGAGCATGTTGGGCTCGTTTCATGCAACGAGCTATTTTTCGATGGCGCAGAGCAAGAAGTCCTTTTGCTGCTCGCGGAAGGCGCGCTTGACGCGACATGCCCGACAAATGATTGTCGCGTGGCGTTTATCGAACAAGAGACGGTTCAGAATGTCATTGATTCTGATCCAATAAAACTACTGGCTACCGCTGACGAAAAGCATGTTTGCGGTGACACTGAAAAATGGCTGAAGTATTTCTTGGATAATCGAGAAATAGAGTTCATGCGGGAGCTCAGGGGCTCTGATTGTACTCGCAATCTTTCAGAATTTGCTGAGGTGGACGTAGGAGTTGTTACGGGAAAGAACAAGTTCTTTGTCTTGCGAAAATCTGAAGTTTTTTCGCACGGTCTGGAAGGGGCGACCGTTCCGCTTGTGTCGCGGTCAGCGCACTTGCGCGGTGCAATCATTGACCGTGCGGAATGGGAGCGATTGAATGAGGCAGATGAGCGGGTGCATCTGCTTAATCTACATGCGGGCAGCCCCACTTTATCTAAGACTCAGGCAAAATATGTAGCATGGGGTGAAGAGGAGGCATTTCACCAAGGCTACAAATGCAGCATACGTTCGCCTTGGTATAAGGTGCCGTCAGCATGGGTTCCAGATGGATTTCTCTTCCGTCAAATTTATGATTTCCCACGGCTAGTGAGTAACGAATGCGGAGCAACAGCAACCGACACTATCCATCGCCTATCGGTCAAAGGCTGCGATAAGAATGAACTTATCGCTTCGACCTACACATATTTAACGGCAGCCTCGGCTGAGATCGAGGGGCGCTCATATGGCGGAGGTGTACTCGAGTTGGAGCCTACGGAAGCTGAACGCTTACTTGTACCATGCGCGCTCAGCCACGCCGTCTCATTGGCAGAGGCCGACGATATCTTTAGGCGCAAAGGCATGGATTGCCTTTTGGAGGAAAACGCCCGCCGCGTTCTAATTAATGCGCTCGGCTTATCCGCCGCCGATGTGATTATGCTAAAGGGTATTTGGTCAAAAATGCGTGATAGGCGTTTTTCTCGAGGTAAAAGTAAGGCGAGGTGAGCTAAGCTATATCTGCGCCATCTAAATCATCATCAGCACCAACTTCGTCTTCCGCCTCTGAGATTTCCTCAATTTCATGCGGAGGCAAGTTTCTATATCTATCTTTGTAAGCGCTGTAGATACGCTCATTCATATTTTCCAAGCGAAGACGGCTATCTTTTGGTGGTGAGTTTTGGTCAATAGTGCCATCTTCAGGGTTCCATATTACCAAAGAAATTGCTTCGGCAAGATGATGCTGATCTAGTTCGTCGTCCCTTGAGCCCAATCGATCCAAGGTGCGGATAAGAGCTTGTTCTTGAGCATTTTGAAGGGCCGTACGCGGTAAAGCGATTATAAAGCAAACGATGCAGTACGGAAACCTAGTGTGAACTGTAGATGCCTCGGTAGCGAGGTCATTTATCATATTCTGCCAGTTTTTTCGAATGCTCGAAGTATCGTTTAGTGTTTTACTATCGTAAACAATACGAGGCCCATCCGGGCGGTACGCTGCGTCATAGTTCTGTGGCCTAATGCCGCCGACGATACGTGTCTTGCCGACCTCCACTACATCCGGAGCAGGAGGTAGAAGTGAGTTGTCGATGGGCTTTGCTACAGTATTGCCCAACATCTTGGAGAGAGCATTCCCAAAAGCGCTATCGAAAACGTTGCCGAAATCCATTCCCTGCTTTTTGTCGAAGCAGTTACCTTTTTTCGTCGTAGGTACGACAGGATCGGATTTCTTTTTCTGCTTTTTGGGCGATCCAACCCCGCCGAGCCAAATCGCGCCCCAGTCTTTGAGACTTTGAGTGTCCAGCACGATAGCTGGCATTTCTTTGAGCAATCCCATCAACCTACCTCGCAAGCTTGGTAGCTCGATATGGCCATCTGACCTTTGAGTCTATTCCATCATATCAATTTTTCGACCGGACGAACGCCAGGCAGCTTCCGACCTGAAGCGAGCGCTCCCCAAGCTGGAAGGCCATTCCGGTGGGGAACCGCCGATGTGCGTGGGTAAGCGCCGTAAGGAGTACGTATCCGCATCGCGTTGCAGGACATCAAGCCATACCGTTTGGATATCGCAAAAAGCCCGCTGACCAAGGCCTCTCAATCTTCTAAGAATGAAATCCGGCTCTTAAGCTCGCCCGCATTTCGCTTGCGCTCATATTCAGCCTGAAGATCGTCAATTTCACCAAGCAAATCCGAAAACTCCTGCTCGACCTTTTCCTGTAGTGAAGTCTCGGGAAGGTCGTCGGAAGTCGCATCAGTCACTGGATTGCCCTCTTGAGGCTGGGAGTCGATTACAGCAGCGCACACTTCGCCCCAGCGAAGCAAGCTTACCAATAATTTTCAACCGGGTATAGCATGGGTAGCTGACCTGATCCGGCCCAAAGACGCCCCAGCCTTGACCCAAGCGCTCCCCAAGGGAAAAGCAACTTTGGCTGGTAAACCGCCGATGTCCTTGTGGAAGTGCCTTTAGGAAGGTGGTGCCGCTTACGTGACTCGAACACGTGACCCCATCATTACGAACAAGGGGGTCTCACGGCAATCTTCGGGTTTTTTGGCAGAATTGCGTTCGATTTGGCCCACTTGTGCCGTTTTTGTTTCCGTTATGATCGCATCAGGTGTACATATGTACATAATGTGGGCGGCCCGGTCTGGAACACCGAACCGCCCTGTCGCCGCAATATGGAGCATTGCGATGAACGGAGATATTGTACCAGCTGCGAGTGGGGCAGGTAAGCCACTCAGTCCAGCAGAATTGGCGGCACTTCACAACGTAACCGAATCTATTATTCGGAAGCGATGTCGAGAGGGTAAGCTCGTATTTTTTCGGGTTGGGAAGCATTACCGATTCCCGGCAGAATTTGCCGATTGCGATGAGGTTAAAAGAGTCCTGCTAGCTGCAGAAGACGGAGGACCATCCTCTTTCTACAGGCGCAATGTATACTTCATTGGTTCAGAGATAGGGCCGATAAAAATCGGAATGGCTATTGATGTTGGGAAGCGGCTTATTTCTCTACAGGCTTGTTCTCCATGTAAACTGTCGGTTCTAGCGACGACGACAGGGGGAATAAAGGCTGAGCGAATATACCACCGCCAGTTCACCGCCCATCGCCTCCACGGAGAATGGTTCAACCCTGCACCGGAAATCTTGGCTGAGATCGGTCGGCTAAACCAATCCCCCGTCTTCGCGATCGATGTTTCGGAGGCGGCGCATGGCTGATTTGGCACTTCTTGAAAGCGCGCCGATCCCGCTTGCCCAGCAGATCGTTGAAGCGCTGGCCGGATCGCTGGGCGATGCCATCTTCGCCACAGAGCTTGCGTTCTGCCAGGGCGCGCGCCGATGCGACCTCTGGACGATCAGTGCGAACTCGTCGGCAGGGTTTAAGGCACGAGCGTACGAGATCAAAATATCGCGGGCAGATTTCCGCCGGGACAACGCCATCAAACAGCGCGAGGCCCGTCTATTCTCCGACCAGTTCTTCTACGTCACGCCTGCTGGACTTCTGAAGCCCGAAGAGGTGCCAGACTGGGCAGGGCTGATCGAATGGCGGGACGGCACGTTCAAGACCGTCGTTCCAGCCCCTTATCGCGACAAGGATGCGCCGACCTGGGAACTTGTCGTCTCGCTGATCCGCAATAGCGGCAACGTCAACCGCGACACCGACTTGCTGAAGCTGCGCCTCCGTAATGCAGAGAGGCAGATTTCGCAGGCGAAGAAGGCAATCGAACTGCGCGGCATCAAAGCTTGGGAGATTGGATTGTGACCATGCCTGAGACCACCCAGAGCGATCTTGTCGAGCGGCTGCGGGACTATGCGCCGAGCGATGGCATTTTCATCCGCTGCCATGACCGATCCACGCGGCAGATGAACGCCGACATCCGGAAAGCGGCAGACGAGCTGGAGCGCCTCCAGAAGATCGAAAGCCAGACTGACGGCGGCCGGTTCGACGAATGGTCCACCGCGACTTTCGCCGGCCAACTCCGCATGCAGTCGCGCGACAGCCTCGACCCTGAGTACAGCCAGTTCATGGCGGCCACGGCAACCCACTTAGGAATCCTGAGTGGCCAGTATGATGCGCAGCGGGAGATCGCCGAGCGCGCGAAGGAGGATGCAGCCCGCCTGCGCGCCCACTGCGAGGCGCTGAGCACTGGCCTGCAACTCGCTCACACCATGCTCGAAGACTACGACGGCTCGCAGAGCCATGCTGGCGATGCGTTCAAAGTCTTGGACATAACACTCGCCGCCTACCGGAAGGAGAACCCCGATGTCTGAAGACCTCTACCGCATCCGCCCCTTCTGCGACTGGCACGAGGATCACGGGGATGTGCTCTGGTGGCGCATCCCGATTTCCGAAGCTCCCTACGTTGGCAGCCCTCTCGACCTTGGCCGCCAAATGGTGATGCAAGTCTGCGTGGGGCGCGAGTTCCACCAGTCTGCCGAATTTACGACAGGAGGATGGCCGTTCGACGAGAGCGATAATCGCAACCTGTGGTGGTCGCCACTCCCTGATGCGCGCCGCATTGAAGATCAGGTGCCGCTATGACCCCTAACCCCGAGCAATCAGAGAGGCTTCTTGCCTTAGCGGCGCTTGTCGAGACGGCGACCGGGCCGGATCGGGAGCTTGATGCGGAGATCGCGCTAGCTCTCGGCATCGTGGCCGAGCGCGATGGCAACGTATTCTTCGGACACAAAGACTACTCCTGCATGGTCCTTGAGCGTTCGTATTACGACATCGAGGGGTCAGCGCCGGAACTCGCAGCCTACACCACCTCCCTCGACGCGGCGATGACACTTCTGCCTGAGGGGCACGAATGGCTGCGCTGGGGGCCGGGCACGATGATCGTGATGTTGCCTCCGCAGCCGGGCGACGATGAAAAGGTGTGGGCTCGACATATCGAATGCCGAGGCGCCAACCCCGCCATCGCTCTAGCAGCAGCATGCTTACGCGCCCGCGCCCGTGCAGGAGACGGAGCATGATCGTACCTAGCTTCCATCATCCATGCGGGCGGCGCGAAGTCGTAGTCGGTCGCTGGGGATTTTGCGATCATCCGTCCAACTGCCCTGACTGTCAGGCGCTAGATCCCAATAGTCACCTCGGCCGCGCGATCGCGGAAACCAAGCGCCGTATTGAAGAGGCGGTTTCCGGTTCCCGTCGCTTCCCCGCCTCGATCAAGAAGGGAGACGGAGCATGAGCAAATCCCCTGAGGCGATGAAGGTGTGGCGGGAGGCCATGAGCGCTCATGGCCTGAAAATCTGGTCGCAGGGCAAGATGTCGCCTGATGCTGAACCTGCCGCCGCCTCCGTCATCGAAGCCGCTCTCCAGAAGGCAAGAGATGAGGAGAGAGAGGCTGTCGTGGCTTGGTTGCGGAAGCGGTTCGAGGAAACCGGTTTCGATTTTGAATATGCAGCATTCCCCGAGGCGGCGGATGCCTTCGAGCGCGGTGAGCACAGGAGGGAATGGTGATGACTGATCTGCGCGAGAAGGTGGCGGAAGCCATATTGCTTGAATTGTCGAAGCAGGAAATGCTCTTTGCTGATCCGATCACACTTCAGCGCCTCATGGCCAAGAGGTGCGCCGACGCTGCCATCGATGCCGTTCTGGAGGCGCTGAAGGAGCCTAGCGAGGAAATGGTTGCTGCTGGCCTCAGCGTTCCGGTGTTCTCTTTCGAGAGCGGCCTAGTGGATATTCGGCCTGCGTGGGCTGCCATGCTCACCGCCTTCACCCGTGGTCATTACCTCTCGGCGCTGGCTGAGGAAGATGGTAAGCTGATCGAATGACCGACCTATCCACCCTCCGCAAAGCTACTGAGGACGACGTAGAGCGCGCCCTCAAGGATGCGAACTTCATGGGCTGGCCGCAAGACGAGGCGGCCCTGCTGGAGTTCTTCAACCGGATGCTCGACGTTCTGGCGGGCGAGGGTGCCGGGGCCGACGATTAAGCAGCGGCACCATCTGGGCCGGGCGCAGACTGCTCTGGGCAGAATTTAGGCAGGACGATCTGGTAAGGCTCGAGACCCAGCGCAGCGGCGCGGCGCTTCTTGACGGCCATCTTCCACGCTTCAAGCATGCTGTTCATATCCGTGAAGCGGATGTAGCTGGCCTGGTGTGCGTGCTTTACAGGGCCTGGCTTGGTCAGCGTGTCCCAATAGTTCTGAACCTGCCAAAGTTCGGCTATCCCAGCCTTCACCAGCCAGGCCAGCGCCAAGCGGATTGCCGCCGTTGGCTCGATAGGATCTAGCGTCGCCCTCCCTATCGGCTCCTCCAAAATCCAGAGGGCATGCAGGCACATTCGGAAAGAATCAGGATCGGGGGTAGCCATGCCCTCTCATACTCCAATTGAGAACATAGAGGGAACATTGTATAAAGGGCCTCCCCCGATTCGAGAAAGGCCTTCCCCATGGCTACCGATCAACTGACGCTTCCCCTAACCGACGAAGATCTGCTTACGCTTGCAGTGCATCGGCACGCGCGGGCGGATCGTGAGGAGGCATCGACGGAGGATTACCTCCAGCTCGTCGACATCTTCCCGGCAGTGCTCCAGCGGCTAAGGAAGAAGATGCAGCAGGCCGCCGAGTTCATCGAGATACCCCGGCTTCGCGACGCCGAGCTTGACCGCATCTGCTATTGAGCTGGGCGCCCGGCGCGCGCCTCTGCATCATGCGCCCGGATCGCATCCACCTTCGCCGCGCACTTGTTGAACGCCTTGATGTAGATCCCCCGGCTCTCGATGATCGAGGCAACCGTCTCCTGCGGCACGTCCTGCACGGTGCAGCGCTCCATCAGCCCGGCAGGGATACCCTGATAGACCGGCGGCGGCGCCGAGGCGATCTCACTTTTGCTGTTCGAGCAGCTTGCGAAGATCGGCAGGCAGGCGCTGAGCCATAAGGCGGCGGACCTCTTCATTGCTTTGCTCCAAGTCCTTGATCTGGGCTGCCGAGGCGATGCCCTGCTTTTCGATAAGGTCTACCTTGTCCTGCAGCAGCAGCGTGTTCTTCTGCTCCAGCGCGCGCAGGCGGTCCTGCTCGGCGACATGCGCTGACAAGCCCTTGTTGGCGACGCCGAGGGCCGCGATCTGGTCATCCTTGGTGGCAAGCTGATCATTCTGCCGCTGGATGTGCAGATACCCGGCGATCGTCGCGCCGATGCCACAGACGGCCAGCACGCCGACCATCGCGAACAGTTCGGACTTCCAGGGGGTCAGAAAGCTGATGAGCCATTTCACGGCCTGTCCTCCTCTTGAGCTTTCGCAGCCGCCACCCTCTTGTCGGTGTTGGCGCGCAGTTTGACCCCCAGCTTTTCGTAAACGATGCGTTCGAGCATCCTGATCGTGACGTTTGCCCCCAACCATCCGAACAGGCCGACGATCGGGCCGGTCCACAGCGGGTCGAGTGCCATCGCGCGGCAGAGGAGCATGACGAGGAAGCCGACGAACCCGGACGCCACCGCTTCAGTGGCGGCGCGCGGGCCGTTCATCTCGTTGCCCTTGTCGTGTTCCCGCATGACGTATCCCAGCAGGCCGCCGAAAGCGGCGAGCAGGAAGTATCCAACCGACGTGAGCCAGTCGGACAGGGAGAAGTTTTCCATAAGCCCCCGTTTGGCTCAGCGAGCCCATTCGCCGGTCTTGCCGTGCAGCCACTTTAGGAACTGACCGACGGTTTTGCCCTTGAGGATCGAGGGATTCGCATCGGTCGCCGCGGCCCCGGCGATCTGGTCGGCGCGCGCGTTCACATCCGCGCTGATCACCTTGGCCGCCGTGCCAGCTCCGAAGAAGTGGGCGGCATACAGCGAGGCCTTGTTGATCGGGATGCCCTTCGCCTTGAGGGTGGCGACGTTCTTCTCGGTGAAAGTCTTGGCGCGCGCGGTCTGTTCGCTTTCCGGCGGGGTGAGGCCGCCGAATGCCTTGCTGGCATCCGCGCCCCACTTCCCGCCTTCGCCGATCCAGGTCGATTTGATGAACTGGTAGAGGCCAGACGCGCTGGAGGTGGTCGCCTTGATGTATGGCCGATTGCCGCTCTCGATCTTGGCGAGCATGGGCCAGTAGTCGTCGGGGATGCTGGTGGTGGCCATGCGCTCTGCTCCGAATGCGTCGAGTAGATTATTGAGGGCGAGGATATTGCCGGGATCGTTGAACAGGCCGGGCGGGGAGATGGCGCGAACCGCATCGAACGCGGCTTTGCGGGGATCGGTCATGATGCTCCTCCTTCAAGTGCTGTGATGCGGGCGATGACGGTGGCGATTTCAGCGTCGTGCGCGGCGCGGAGATCTGCTTCGAAGGCAGCGCGGTCGTCCGCTACGGCCTGCGCTGCAGCTTCTGCCGCCGCGATGCGGTGCTCTCATGGTCGATACCCGCGCGCCAGCTCGCGGCGCTGCCATGCGGCTTCCATGGCCTGGCACTCGTCGTAGCGCAGGCCCCAGCGGTTTCCGGCGGGCAGCGTGATGCGGGTCTCGCCGGTATCGACCATGCCCATGACGGGGCGGTCCTCGGTGACCTCGCGGTAGAGCATCTCGCCGGTGTTCGGATCGAGAACGCCCGTGGCAATGCGCTCGATCACCACCGTCTCGGTATCGATCTGACGCTCTTCCATGATCGGCTCGCGCTCTTCGTCCCACTCGTCGTAGCAAAGCAGGCCGATTGCGGTCGCGTCGAGGTCGAGAGCAGCGAAGGCGTCGCGGACACGTTGGGCGATCAGGCCGGGATGCCAGCGCGCGCCGTCCCCCTTTGCTTCGACCGCATCCTTGAACTTGTAGCGGACCCACTCGACGTCGCCCCAGGCATCCAGCCATTCATCGGGAATCGGCTCAGGCTTGGTTTTGGCCTCCGCGTCCGAAGTGACGACTGGCGACGAGCCGAAATAGCCCGTTGACCATCTGAAACTTGGGTGCCCACACGAAGCAGTGTTATCGAGGCCAGGCCTTAGTGTAGTATTACCGTCAGCGAACAGGTAAGTTACGCTTGCTGCTGCATTCTGGAACACCACGCCAGCGCCGCGCAGATATATGTTGTTGGCGTCAGCAGCAATATTCTGCACCCCTGCCGTGCCCAAGAGGGTTCGGTTTCGGAACCAAGCATCACCGACAACGTCAAGTTTTTGCGCAGGAGCGCTATTGTTAATCCCAACATTGCCGGTGTTTGAAATCGCCAGCCCTTCGATGAACGAGCTTGCCCAGTTATCCGTCGTGCCTTGGATGTAGAAATATCCATGGGTGGTGCCGGTTGAAGTATGGCCCATGCGCCAGCCCCGGCCATTTGCCGTGGTCAATGCATAGACGCCGTTATCGCCGGTTGCCTTCACGGCCCCCGCTGTCTCAAGGCGGTATCCCGCGCTCAGAGAAGCCAGGCCAATCGCAAGACCTGACGCTGAGAGACGCCATCCCTCGGCGCCGCCCACCGATGCCCCCAGAATGTTCGCACCGGGCCGCCAGAAACCTGTGTCGGGATCGCCTTGGAAGCGCAGGCCGGGGAGCGCTAACGTGCCATCGGCGAATCGAGCGGCACCGTAGAACCGCGTCGTTCCATCCGCATCGAACAGCACGTTGTCCGCGCCATTTGTGACGGCTGCCAGCTGGTCGGTGCCGGGGCGTCGGAAGCCAGTGTTCGTATCGGCGCTGAACCCCAGCGATGGGGCGGTGACGGTTCCGTCACCTACCAGTATGCGATCGGGAGTGAAGCCGTTGTCAGTGAACAGCGCGCGAACAGTGCCGTTCGTGACGATGGCGAAGGTGCCAGCCCCGACCTGAGTGATCCCGGTATCTTCGTCGCCAGAGAACCGGAATCCGGGAGTGCCGGGGGTGCCTGCGGGAAAGATGCCAGCGCCGATCGTGTCGCGCATTCCCGCATAGTTCACCAGCAGCTGCGCGGCCTGGATGGTGAGGTCGCGCTGGTAGCCTTGCACCGGCATGATGGCGTATGACGCGCCGCTCGCGGTGGGCCCGAGGTATGGCCGGGCAAGCGTCATCGACGTGGCCGTGGTGATCGACGCTATCTCGTAGTTGCCGCCATCTGGGCCAATGAAGCTCTGGCCCTGGGCAGCATTATCCACCCACGACGTGAGATTGCCAGTTACCGCTGCGCTGCCATTGGTGACGCTGACCGTCCCCGCTTTGTACCAAGCCAAGCGAAGTCTCCTTTGGGAGCAAGCAATGGAACGCGGGGAAGGGGAAGATTACCGCCGTTGAGGGTTTCCGCCCTTAAAATACTGAAGCGGTAGTGACTTGATAGGAATCAGCCATTATCGCTTAAGTTTGAAGCGAGGGGCGAAATGATTAAATTTATTCTGGTAATTGCCGTGTATAACACGTTCGGCGGAAACGCTGTCGTAAAGCACACCGAGCATTTCGATGATCGGGCTTCGTGTGTTGCGGCGGGAAAGCAGCAGGTCGAAGAGGCCAAGCAGAAGTATCCCGATGCCGATTACACCTGCTACCGCCGTAAGGTGAAGTAAGGCAGCTGATCAAAGGTTTGTCACGTCGACGACCAACCATGACGTCAGGCTGCTGTTGAACGGGGCAGGCTGGCCCGACGGGACGCTCCCGGCGCTGCCGACCCACACATAGTCCACATTCCACGACAGGCTGATGCCGCCGGATGTGATCGCGCAAAATGAATACTCGCGGCTGATAAGGACGGTTGACGCGCCCTGGTTGGTGTGGCGCGCAGCCATCTTGGCCGAGGTGTATGCGTATTTCTTGCCCGCAGGGTACGAAAATTCGGCGGTGCCGCTGACGGGCATCGTGAACGGAGCGATCTGATCAACGACCCGGAAAGGCGGAATCCTTGTGTCGTAGACCACCTCGTTGGTGTCCTTGTTCCTGATGCGCATGCCCCAGCCCGGCGCGAGCGAGGTCGGCTTCACATCGTCGAACAGCCACCACTCAATCGCGCTTGATGCTGTCTTCGGGCGATAAAGTCGGAATGTGAAGGCTCCGGCACCGGTTGAGTTGCCAGCGAAGTATGCCGGATCCGCACACCTGATCACCATCACAGGGTTCGTTAGGCCGTTGAAGTTCAGGGCCTTCCAGGCGTTCGGGTAGTCGAACCCGCCGCTGCTTGGTGAGGTCTGGTCGGGAACGTCAGATCCCTTGGTGATTAGTTGGAGGTTCCGGTAAACCCCATCAATCTGCGTGATATTCGAGGCATTGCGGAACCGGGCGCCGTAGTCCGCCATCAGTAAACCCCGTAGCGGAAAAGTCGCGCATCCCGGTAAACCGCCGGAATGTTGTTCCAGTCCCAACTCATGGCGCCGGTGGCAGGGTTGAAATTGATGATTGGTCCATTGAAAGGGGCGACAGGAAGATACCATGCCGCCGCGCCGATAAGGCGGGCGTCTGTAAACGTGCCAGTGTTCGCGGTTGTGACCGTGAACTGGCCGTAGTAGCGGGGCAGGCGGTCAGTGATTTCCAGTGTGACACCCCCGGCCGCATTCCGCTGGCGAAATCCGTACGGCATCAGGCTAGCCACCCAATCTCGACTACCCGCACACTACCGCTCAAGATGTACTGAGTTGTCCTAGCGGAACCGTCTATATCGATGTAAAAACCATCTGCCCCAGAACCGCCGGGCGGGATAACGCGGAAGCGATCTGACCTGACAGTCAAGTCTGCACGCTGGCCGTTGTTGTTAAGCAAGATGCCGCTTACCCACCCATTTACATCGAGTTCTATCCCCCACTTCGCGAATATGGTGGTGATGCTGCCTTGAACATCTACGAGAACCGACGCTTGTTGGTTGATCGATGCTGTATTGGCGCCGATCTTGACGTCGAGCGTAGTTATCTGAGTGGCAAGAGCTTGGGTTTCGGTCGTGCGGACGATCGACTCATTGACGATCGCTGCCTCAGCCGCGCCCATGCGGACAGAGATGCCGTCAACAGATCGCCCAACTACTTCGATAGAGTTGGCCCGGATCGTCTTCTCTGCGCTGAAGGCGGCTGACATCTGGTCGTTTTTGACGACCGCAGAAAGCAGTGCTCCTGCTAGGGCCTCTTGATCCTTGGCAAGAACCCCCATCTGGTTGGAAAGACTTGCAATCGCATCACCATCGACCGCTTCGATTTTCTGCGTGAGCAGTTCGATATCGGCCTCGGCATCGTCAACTCTGCCTTCGATGTTGCTGATAGCGGAGCCTTGGTTGCGGACGTCATCAACGACCTGATCCACGATGATTTGAACGGCTTCGCCTTGCGATTGAAGCTGGGCTATCTCCTGGTCAAATGCGGATAATTGGCTCTCAATGATCGTGATCTTGCCCACGCCGGTTAGGACGTTGGAGAAGATCGTAATGGCGCCGTCGATCGTGCCGACCCGGTAGCTGATCCGGACGTCGTAGCGCGTCTCGCTCTGGAGCGGCGCTATGACGTGGCGCACGGTGCTGGCGCCAGACAGGATCGCCGAGTTCGCCCAGTTGTCGCCGACGGCTTGGCCGTCCACATGCAGGCGGTAATCGATCACGACCGCATCGGCCGAGGGCATCTCGCTTTCACCCGCGATGAGCAGGGCAGGGAAGCCTTCGCCAGAGGTGGTGCCGGTGACGGCCCATTCGGTCTCAATCGGCGCGGGCGGCTTCAGGTCCGGCGCGGAAGGAGACCACGGCGCTGGCGGGGTGGTGCTCTGACCCAGCGCGAACGCGTGCTTGGCGTGCGTCTCGGTCTCGACCGTGAACGTCACCTTGCCCGTTGCCGGATTGATGCCGCGCTGGAGGATCAGCACCGGCTGATTGTCGAGGCCTTCCTCAGGGACATTGAGGTCAACCACATCGCCGGTCTTGAGGCCGATCCATTCCGGCCCGGTCGTGATCGTCCACGGCCCTGCCTCGCGGTTGTTCACGATCTCGTAGGCGGCGAGCTGGCCCGGCTGCTTCGCCTCGGCGCCCGAGAAGACCTGCACCAGAGGAAAGTCGATTTCCTTGGTGCGCTTGCCCCTATCGGCGGTCACGTACTCGGGGACGGTGATCGCGGTGCCGCTGATCACCGACCAATCGCTATCCTCGTCGACATACCGCGGGATTACCGAGCTGATCCGCTCGCGCCGTGTCTTGGTCGCTGCGATCGAGAGGCCATCGTGAAGATGGTAGCTCTGGATGGTCGCGATGGCCGTGCGCGGCATGTTGACCAGGCAGCCGATCATCGCGGCCGTCTGTGTCGGGCGGGCACCACCGGCCTGGAGGATGCGCTTCAGCGTGTCCCACTTGCTGTCCGTGGTCCACTCTACGCCGCCGACCTTCCAGCCATTGGCCTCGCAGACGTTGGCGCATTCGACGAACTCGGCAACGCGGATGTTCGCGATCGGCGCGCCAATGCCGCAGGTGCGCTCACCGTTCTGCCAGCGGCCCAGCGCCCAGGTGAGGGCGTGCAGGCCGGGGTTGTCCGACCAAACATAGGTCGATTCCTGGAGGGCCCGGCAGGCGCCGGAACCGCCGGGATAGGTGCTATCTAGGCGCGGGTCGTAGACCTTGACCCATTTGCCGATCCAGGCAGGCTCCGGCGCACCGGCGCCGTACATCTCGCCCTGCTTGTTGTAGCGCAGGCACCACATCGCGTGGGTGATGCCCGAGAGCTTATGCTGCGATGTCCAGCCCGGCGCGGTGCCGCCGCCCAGTGAGAGAGCCAGCGCCGAAGCCATAGGACTTCCGCCGGTGTGGATCTTCTGAGCCTGATAGTCGTGATAGGTGCCGATCGCGTTGCCGCTGGCGTCGAAGCTCACCACCTCATTGTCGGCGGTGAACTTTTCGATGCTGTCGATCTGGCCGCCGATGCTGAGCAGGGCGCCGAACCAGAGCAGGTCGTTGAACTTGGTGTAGCCAGGCCGGGTGTTGGTATTGGCGTAGATGCGCAGGCCGGACATGCGGGTGCGGCCCATGGCGTAGGGCAGGCCGCTCTGGGGATTCGTCTGGAAGCTGGTGGCGCTGCCTTGGTTCGAAATGCCGGGAGCGGCTACAGCGGTGACGGCCGACAGGACGCCCACAGCAAGGCCGCCATATGCCCCGATGGCGCCAAGGGTTGCCGCCGATGCTACACCAGCGATGCCGCCAGCAGTCACGCCAGCGACGGCCGGGGCGGCAAGGCCAGCTGTCGTGGCAACGAGGGCCACGGCAGCGACGACCATCCCGGCGGTGCGGAGGGCCTTCATGGCAGGACGCTCCAGGCGCGCAGGACCGATGCCGGATCGGGCTTAAGGGTGATTAGACCTGGATGATCATCATGGAAGCAGTAGACGTTCCCGTTGCTGGCATAGATGCCGATGGCTCCGATGGGGTTCTCGGCCACGATCTCGACGATATCGCCGGGGAGCATGCGCGAGGGGACGATCGGGACTAGCCCGAGGCCGTCGGCCATTTCCGCAAGAGTAGAGTAGCCGAGGCGTTTGAGGGCCTTGGCCGCGCCGAGCAGGGTGGTGTACCGGCCAGCCTTGCTGATCGCAATCTTGTAGCCGAGATGCTTGAGGTGGAAGGCGGCGACGCGGGCGCAATCGACCTTGCCCCATTCGAAGGGCTGGTCTCGGAACTTGGCCATGGTCGCCTCGATCGCGGCGTGGCGGCGTTCGAGCGGGGTCATGCGACCGACCTCCATATTTTTCGCGACCTGATATTCTTAATGACCGATGGGTGGACGCCCAGTTCTCGGGCTAGCGAGTAGCCGCTGCGCGGCGATGATCGGATTTCCTTTACCTGGACTTCAGTCAGCTTCGCGCGTGGATGCGCTTCTCCGCGCAGCACCGTGCCATGTCTGTCCCTATCGGCAGCATTTCCCGCGGGGGTTGCCCACCTCAAGTTGCCTTCATGACAGTTGGTCCGAATTCCATCATTATGGGCAGCCTCATAGCCTTCCGGTGCCGGGCCGTGGAAAGCTTCGCAGACGAGCCTGTGAACCTCGAAGTTCTTGCGAACTCCATCCACGCAGACGTTGCCCTGAAGATAGCCATCCTTATTCAGGCATAGGACAAGCTCGCGCCCGACCATCCGCATGGTGAATTCGGTGCCGTTGCGGCGACGTGCCTGCCTCGTGCGCGAGAGCGACCTCACCCGCCCTTGTGAGGATACCTCGTAGAAGCCTTCGTAGCCGAGGACGGGGCGCCATTCTTCAGGCCTGCTCATGAGTTCGCCACCCGCTGATTGCCAGTGATGACAGAGACCCCCTTGGCGGTAGCGCTGCTCTTTGGAGGACGAACGCCCCAGTACAGGTTGACGTCGGTGCCGGTCATGAACTCCAGGCCCTTCTCGCCAGGCCAGATGGACTGATGCCAACCGTTGGACGCGCGCTGACCCTCCTCGACCTCGAACAGGCGCTCGAACACGCTGACGATGGTGAATTCAACCGTGCGGGCGCCGGACTGGTCGACGTCGATCTTCGGCACGTCGATCTCGCCGAGGAACACAGTCTCCGGCTGCCCAAGGAGCAGGCCGGTGATCGGATCGACTGCGCCGACCATAAGGCGGGCTACGCTGCCCTGCATCGCGGGGTTCGCCAGCGCCGCGGTCGCGGGAAGGTCCGGCGGCATGAGCGTCACGCTGATCTCCGGCGCGCTGTCGCCGATCTCTTCATTCAGGTCGGAGAGAGTGGCGATGGTGCCGAAGGTTTCATCGCGGCCGACATAGGTTTCGCCGTCGATCACGAGGCTGGCCGATCCATCGAGCAATCGGATCGTGTAATTGGGAAGCTCGATGCGCAGGGCGCCGAACAGAAGGACGGACGGCTGCGCCAGCGCGTTCTTGAGGGTCGGATCCACTACGCCGCCTCCATCACGGAGAACGAGAAGGCGCGGGCGTTGTCGAGGCCGATCTGCCAGGAGATTTCGTCCCCGGGCAGAACAAGGCCCTCGATCATGGGCCGGGCGATCTCAAGCACGTCGTTCGCGGAGAGCGGGGTGCGCAGCATGGGGAAGATCGAGGCCGTCAGATTTCCACCCGCGCTGGCCGTGCCGTCGGCGGTGAACATGTAGACGTAGCGGCGGCCGGAATGGATGATGCTGAAGAACTGGCCTTCCTTCACCGTGTATCCGCCAGCAAAGCCCTTGATGGGAATCGTGGTGCCGCTCGCCACCGCCGCGTTGATCTGCGGATTGCCCGGCGCGCCGGGGTCGAAGTCCAGTAGGGGCCAAGGCAGGATGACGGTGGACTGCCGCCCTTGGAGCAGGCGGGAGATGTAGACCATGCCGCCGTCCTCGACACCCAGCGGGGGCATCTCGACCTTGAGACCGAAGCGGGTGCCCAAGCGGTTGATGCGTTGCTCGGGCCCGCCAAGGAAGGGCGTCAGGACCGTGCCGAAGTCACGCAGCAAAGGCTGGTAGTCGGTCGGCATCGGGCAGGTGGGCAGGGAGATCGGCATTGCGCCTGAAAGGGTGCGCGATTGGGGTGGTGGCTGTTACCGCCGTTACCTGCCGGGGATGCGCCTGCGCGCCGCGCGTGCGGCGTCCGTCCCCGCTGCCGACCGGGCCTGCTCGCCGGATGCCAGGGCCATAGGGGCCGCCACTCGCGTGGCGCCCTGCGTCACCTTCGCGTCGAAGTAATCGTTGGCCTCGACCTTCACGACGACGGTCTGCTGAACGGGCCGTGCGGTAGCGCCCGCCGCAGTGACGCCTACCATCGACGCAGCGGCGCGGGCGTTCAACTGGTGGTTCGGAATGACCTTCGATCCGCGCGGGAGCTGGACCAGCTCAGGCCCCTCCTCGCCGACCAGCGCCACGCCGCCGGGGGCGTAGTTGGTGCCGCTGGCAAAGCCGGGGATCTTCACCGAGTTCGCCGCGCTGGCGAGGGCGCCATAGTTCACGCCGGAGAGCTTGCTGCCGCCGCCCAGACCGAACATCGAGAACAAGCCGCCCCCGGCGCTGCCGAAGATCGCCTGTTTGATCTGGAGCTTGATCAGGTCGGAAATGATCGAGTTGATCACATCGCCAGCGACTCCGCCGAGCTTGATGTATTCCTGAGTCGCGTTGGCGATGCTGTCGCCCAAGCGGTCGACGGCATCGATCTGGATGTTCTCGATCGCGTCGCCCATGTTGGAAGCGGTATCACGCGCCTCGCGGCGGCGCTGTTCGAGGGGGGACTCATACTGGCGGCCGATGCGTTCGGTGTCGTAGCCCTTGAGCTGGTCGAGGATGCGAAGGCGCTGTTCGGCGATTTCCTTTTGAGCGTCGGATGCGGTATTGCTGTTCGTGACGGCCTCCAACTCCGCCCGTTCCTGCTCATAGCTCAGGTCGAGTAGGCGGAGCTCGATATCCCTGCGCTCCTGGCGAGTTGCCATCAGGTCGGCTTGTGCGCGGAGCAGATCGCTATTGTCCTGGAGGGATGCGTTGTACCTCTCCAGATTGTCTCGCCGATTGCTTTCGTCAGCAATCCGCTGCGCCCGTTCGCGCTGGAGTTCTGCGATCTCCTTCACCGCAGCAGTTCGCTCGGCAAGCTCTTGCTCGCTGATTCGGCCCAATTTGCGCTGGGTCTCGTACTCCGCGAGCCTCTGGCGTTCGTCGCTGTCGATCGCCTGAAGGTTGTAGGCGAGAACGTCTTCCGTGGCAGTCGCCAAAGCGGCCTTGGCGGCGTTCACATCGTCCTGCAATCTCGCCGCATCACGAGCTTTCGAAGCGTCGTCGCGAATTGCACGAAGGCGATCTTGCTCCGCCTTCCTGGCCTCAGCTTCAGCCTTCCGCTGGGCGGCTGCGGCCTTCTTCTGATCGGCGCCGGGTGAGGTCGCCGCCTTTGGCACATTCCGTTGCAGAGGATTGCCGAACCGATCAAAGTACGTGTTGGCGAGATCGGCCGTCGAGCGCTCAGCCATTTCGTTGCGAAGGCGATTGGCGGACGCGTCACGGCTTTTGCGGTACTTGCCGAGCAGGTTGGGGTCATATCCACTCAGCCCGACCGCGCCGTCGATGTTGTAGAGCAGGCCCTCAACGCCGATGCTGGCACCCGTTTTCTGCTTCAGGTAATCGGACACCTCGGATGCGCTCTCTCGAATGAACGCAAACGTTGTCTTGGCCGCCTGGAACAATGGATCGAACACATCGCCGAGCCCCTCAAGGCTTGAACGAACGGACACACCGAGGTCTAGCGCGTCTTGCTCCAGATCGCCGAACCCGTCGGCCCCCTGCGTGATAAAATTCGCCAGCGCAGTTGAGAACTGGCCGCCGCGGTCGAATGCTCCAAAGGTCGTGATTGCGGCATTGTTTACCGAGGTCATCGCCTCGTCGAACGTTACGGGAAGCTGCGCGAATTCAGCGTCGATGCCCCGCGTGATCGACTTGTCATTGAGGGCATTGAAAAGCATCTCGCCAGTGAGCTTGCCGTCCTCGGCCATCTTCTTCAGTTCTTGGCGCGTGATGCCGAGGGAATCGGTAAACACCCGCGCTAGGCGGGGCGATGCCTCAAGGATCTGCCCGAGCTCTTCCCATTGGACATTCGTGGAGGCGAGGGCCTGACCCATTTGCAGCGTGGCTGACTGGACTTGCTGGGTTCCCGCGCCGCCGACCTTTAGAGCCTTCGTGAAGGTCTCCGTTGCTTGGGCCGCCTCCTCCTGTGATCGTCCGAGTTCGCTGGAACTGCGCGAGAAGCTGCCATACAGCGAGGCGGTGTCTTCCAGCCCGGCGCGGGCATTCGCCGAGATCCGGCGAACATCCTCCTGAGCTTGGGCGAACGAACCGAAACCGGCGGTCGCAAGGCGCAATTGCGCCTCCAGCGACTTGGAGGCATCGGCCATGTCGAGGAATGCTCTGGCCAGGGCGACGGCGGAAACACCGGCCAGTGCCCCTTTAAGGAGGCCGAGAGAGCTTGAGATGACGCCCGACGAACGAGACATCTGCTGTTCCAGGCTTTGCACCGCATTGCCCTGCTTGCGGAGCGACGAATCAACGAGGGTGGTCGTCGCGAGGATGTCGCGACGGTATTGTGCCACTTCCGCCTGCAATCGCAGGATAACCTTGTCGTCTTCAGCCATCTCGATAGGCTAAAGGGCGGCAGGCATATCAATTACCGCCGTCCGGAGATGTTATGAAGCGATGCCCGAAATGCGCGGAGAAAATCCAGAATAAGGCCACGGTCTGCCGCTATTGCGGCCATGAGCAACCGAAACTGGCCACCTCCAGCAACTGGCCCATCCTCGTCGTGGCAGTTGCGGTGCTGGGCATTTGCTATGTCGTCAGCATCAACACAAACAGCCCCGAACCATCTCCTATAAAGGTCGCCGCCGCTCCGACTGTCGCGCCAGAAGAGCGCTGCAAAGGCCTGAACGGGGAGGCTCGGAACTTCTCTGGCCTGGTGAAGCAGGGCCTTCGTAATCCTGCCAGTTTTGAGCATGTGAGAACGAGCTATGGACCGCTGGAAAACGGGACGATGTTGGCCACGATGCGATATCGCGCAACGAATGGGTTCGGCGCGGTCGACACCTACACGGCCGTTGGCGAAGTGAGGGTGCCAGGCTGCGCAGCTCGGGTTGTCAGAGCCGAAGGATAAGGGCGGCCCTAGAGCCGCCCTCGGATTACACGCCTAGCCTGCAAAGGCAAAATAAAACCGCTGAGAGCAGCTATTTGACTGCGCTCAGCGGCGAATATTATTCGATCAGGCTCTTATCAGGTGCAAACGAGCTTATTGTCGATGATGAAGCAAAATCCGCCGCTTCCGCCGCCGTCGCTACAATACTGGGAGAAGTCCTGCACGCAACTGGCCTCAGTGGCGTAACCCATTAGACTCCAGTTGCCTTGGCTGCATTGTGCCTGTGCATCAGCAACACAGAGATTCGGCGGCGTGTGCTGCGCTAGGGCAGACGTGCTCATTCCGCCGACAAACGAGACCGCAACGAGATTTAGCATTGTCCGGCTAAGGAATCGTTTCATGGTTATTTCCTCAGAATAATCTAGGAAATAAAAACATGTCGCTATGGCGTGGTGGCGTCAACATGGTGCGCGCTATCAATTGGTTTCCAGTCAGTGTCTTAATGTAAGGATCGGGCTAGACAGTCCCTGCCTATCCCGCAGAATAGGCTGATGTGCACTGGCTAACGTGGTTTTAATTCAAAACATAAATGGATTTAGCCTTACAAAATTGTAATGGTTATTTGACCTAGACTCGACTTTTCCCTCTGCGCAAAGGCGAGCGAGCGTGCGTGCGGGAGGGGGCTACATGGACAGAAGATCTTTCATTGCCTCGCTACTGGCGGCGGCCGTCATTGGCGTCAGCGCGGAAGAGCCTGCGGACGCAAGGCGCCGGTCAAGCCGATCGAGCTACCGTCGCCGTTCAACGACCAGGCGGCGCAGCTCTGGAGGCTATTCCGTGCCTGCTGGGGCGCGGGGTGTAAGCGATGATGGCGAATGCTCCTGCCGCAGCGGCAAGGTGTGCGTTGGACCGCGCGGCGGGCACTACTGCTTCACAAGTGGCGGGAACAAGCGGTATGGGGTTTGAACTAAGGGCGAAACCCTGTTGCGGCCTCATGCCATCTTGGGCTCGTCCTCTTCATCGTCTTCTAGTACCGCGTGAACTTCTGTAATCCGGTAGGCCAAGGGGCGTCCGCTCGAACTCAGTTCAATGTTTACACTGACATCGAAGAGTGCCCGGAAGACGTTTCCGTCAAGTTGCATTTTTTCGTGCCGCATCCGCTCTTCCGCTAGGGCTGAGGCATACAAAATAGGCAGCGCCTTCTTTGCGACACTTTCGATAACGCCGCGTTCGCCGCCCTTCTTTCCTGGCTTGCCGGCTTCGATGCTCGGTCTCACGAAGCGGAGAAGTACACGAGCTTCATTGTGTTCGGAGCGAGCTTCTAGCTCGATACGGTGCTGGTCGATTTCTTGAAGCGCCGTCTCGGCCTGTGCTGCAGTAAATTTAAAGGCGCTTCGGATCTTCCGTTCGCCGTCCTCAAAAACGGCGGACTCGATCCGGCCGACAGCACGTGGATCACGCGCGATTGCCGATACTGATTTGTGGAAGTCGGACAAGTCCCCCTTTGTGGCACTAGGGTCACGGCCGCCACGCGCGAAGTAACGGCCGATACGATTCCCCAAAGTGTTCACGAACTGAGTGAGTATCTGCCCCTTGTCGATCAGGTCGACCGGCCCAATCCCCGCAAGCGTTCCAAAGGCTGGCGCCACCCATGCCACGAGGTCGGCCTCGATGCAGCCAGCCCTCACTTCCTTTACGAAAAACTCACTTTCGGCTTTGATGGACGGATCTTCGCGAGAGACAAACTTCTCGAACTGCGAGCCAATTCCAACAAATGCCCCAACGAAGTCATTCAACGCAACTGGCTCGTGCGTGTCCAACTTCATGCGAATATGCGCGCCATCCTTCGACATAAGTTCAGTATATGAAAGGCTTCTTCTCGGCGCGTCAATGATTCCCATTAGCAGGCGGGTGATGCAACTATCCACGATGTGCCTCCACAAACCTCCGAAGCCGGTCAGGATCGCCGGGGGCTTTCGGTTCTGACCCTGGCGCTGCGTGCGCCTCGTTGTGAGCTTCCAGCGCTTCCAGATAATCGCTGAGGCTGTCAGCCTTCCAGTCGACGCCGAGCGCCTGGCAGTTCGTTAGGACTTGACCTTTGCGGAACGGCTTCGCGGCTTCTTCGCGGCGGGCTCCGCTTTTTTTTTAAGCACGATGCCCTCGATCGTCGCATTCAAGATTGCCCAGGCGATGCGCTGGCTCTCGACAAGGGGGCGCGCCGGATAGGTGTAGTCGTCCACGAGCTGGACCGCGAGCCGCGGGCCGACGGTGATTTCTCCACCATTCACCGTCGCGGAGTTGCCCCCGATCAGGGCAAGGCGGATCGTCTCGCGAATGTCGGTGAACATGGCGCCGCCGCCGCCCATGTAGACGGCTTCCCCGGCATTGATGCCGAGGCCAGCGCCGATCTCGTCGTACATCTTGAAAATGCTCTTGCCGCCACACTTACGCTCCAGCTCAAGCACCTGCTGGATGGGGAGAGCGAATGTGTAATTGCCGTCGGCGAAATCGAGATCGACGCTGGTGGATTTCACGGCGCGACCGTCCAGGTCAGCAGGCCTTCGCCTTCTAGCGTCAATTCGGTCGTGCCAGGGGTGTCGGTATAACCCTGGTTGCGGGCGGTCATGATGGCGCTGCCGGTATAGGCGCCCATCAGTTCGCCGCCATCGGTTCCGTCATCGCGGAAGAGGTCGATCTTGTAAGTCTTCCGAACACCGAAGGCGTCGGTATAGTCTTCCTCGATATCGATGTTGTCGGCGCCGGATGCACTGATCGACCACGAAGACCCGGTGACGCGCAGCTTGCGACGCCCCGGCCGGTTCGGAGCGGCACAGTCTCGGCTGTACGTTTCGTTCGTCTGGGCAGAGCGGTTGATGGTGACGGATTCGACGCCGCAAAGCTTCACGTAGGTGTCGGGGGCGGTGTCGAGGACGCTGATTAGCGCAAAATCAGCCCGGTTCGGTTCTGACACAAGAAATCTCCAGCAGTTTGCCGAAGATTATGGGCGTTCAAATATCCGCTTTACCGCCGTCAGGCTTGGCCTTGCCCTCTAGCAAGGCGGTGCGCTCACGCATCTGCCTGCGCCGGTGGTCCGCTTCGAACTCGGATGCCGTCATGGAATGAGCAGACATCCAGAGCATTTCCAGATTATGGGCCGCATCAGGGCTGACGCGCTGAAGATTGTCGACCTCGACCTCCATCTCTTCAGCGGTGATAATGCCTTTGCGGATTAGGATCTTCGCTATCGCTTTGAAGACGAGGTAATCGACATCCTGCATCTGGGACTTGTATCACCCCTGGTAGGCTCTGGCCACCACGGTCGCGACGCCGTGCCAAGCGTCAGCCTCGGCGCCGTCGCGCATGATCCTAGATGCTCGCACAGACAGGCCGTAGCGCCTCCCATCGACCTCGTAAGCATGGTTGTGCAGTGCTTCGACGACTGCGCTATGAATGCGCGCCGCATGATCCTTTGCGGTCTCGATCATGGCGCCGCCCGCATTGTACCGCGGCTTTGCGAAACTATGAATCGAGAGGCTCACCTCGGCGCCCGCGGTGCAACCGCGCCCCTGCGGGAGTGACTGCATTGCTTCGACCAAAACGAAAGGCCAGATCGGCGCCCCCTGCGCGTCAACGCCGGTAGTTTTGGACTGGGGGTCGATGGAAGTTTTCGGGAGAATGGCGAGCAACGGTGCATTGGCTTTGAGACTCACGGTTACCGCCCGTTCTGTGGGCCTGATTAGGTCGATTGCCATGGTCAGTCCTTCGCGCTCGATCGGCTCTGGCGCATAGCTGCGCGCTTGGCCTTTTCGACGAGCTGCTTGATGTTCTTGAGGTTCGCCTGGAGGGCAGGTCGCATGAATGGTCTCGCGGGCATGCGAGAGGTGCCGTACTCCAGCGCTGCCGAATAGGGCGCGTTAGAGGAAACCTCGACCTCCTCCGGGCTCACGAGAACATTTTCGATGTTGTTGGCAAGCACGCCGGTGTCTTGATTCGGCGGGGCCGGAGCTACAGACGGCACGTGGTTCCTGCCGCTGACGCTTCCCTGGGTGATAGAAATCTGAGCGTCAGTCCGGACGAGATCGCCGCCAACGTATAACGCCTTGCCTATGAGAGCGGTCGTCTGGGGGCTTGCCAGCTTCCTGAGGCGCGCGACATGGGCCTTGCGCCCCGAGATGCCTGACTTCGCCATTAGGCTTTGCGCCCAGTGCCAACCCATCCGGCGGCAACAGGGTCCCGCTCAAGGGATGAGACCGACCAGATACCGGCGAACGGCCCCTCCAGAACCTCGATACGCGCCTCGGTGCCCAGCGAGCCCGCCAGCGTAGCAGCGAGGACGATGAACCGTACATCCGTGTCCACGAAGCCATCTGCCTGGCGCATCGCCTGCGTGGCCACGTCGATCTGCACGCTGCATTCCCGGTGCTCGACGCCGCCCGGTTCGATGATCGTTCCGCCATCGTCGTAAACTGGATCGGTCTGCTCGATCGTGCGGGCAGGGTGGAACGGGCCGCCGAAAGCCTGTGAGAACGCAAGGCCGATGTCTGCGAAGGCCTGATCCAGCATCAGCAAGGGACTCCGGTGAAGCCGACCAGGCGCGGACCGCCGAATAGGCGCCGCTGGATCTCCGCGAACTGCTGCCCATAGACCGTCGCCGCGTACCCGCCCTTGGCGCGCCGGGCGACAACGGTATCCGACACGGATGCTTGAAACGTGCCGCTCTTGAATGAGGTAGCGCCGGTAGCCGCCAGCATCGCCGCGCCTGGTGCGCCGCCGATTCCATTGAGGGCCAGCAGGTGGGCGGTCAGCAGCTCGGTCGCGTCCTGCTGCTCGTCGCCGTAGCTCTCGCCGACTCGTGCCTCGGCCTTGGTCGCCCATGCGGCATAGGGCGGCTCCGTCAGCGTGGAGAACGCTGGGTATGTGGCCTTGAACTGTTCGAGGGGCAAGCGGGTGTAGGGCACGGCTCAGGCCTTGCCCTTGCGCGGCGAGGGGGCGGGGGCCGGGGCCGGGGCCGGGGCCTTCGGTGCCTCGACCTCGCGGACCTCGTACATGCCGAATGCTCGCAGGGAGGTGAGATAGGTCGGCTCGAAGTTTCCCGACACAACGCCCAGCGCGGGCAGGCGCTTCGGGCCTTCCAGCGTTTCGAGGTCGAAGGGCGAGTTGGTCAGGTTCTTGATCTCGTGCATCGTCGTCTCCAACGAAAAGGCCCGCCCGGTTAAAGGCGGGCCTCATGTGTTTCAGGCCTTGGCCTATCAGGCCGGGACGGGGGTAACCGCGTCGCCGTAGCTGATGGCGTTGGGGCGGGTGATGTCGAGCGGGCCGGTGCGGGCGATGCCGGGAACCGTGAAGTTCAGCGGGCCGTCCTGGTAGATCGGCAGGAACCGATACGGCATCGGGACCCACAGCTTGAGCATGTCCGGCGAGTTGCGATAGGCAACCGCGCGACCGCCGCCAGCGATGCCGACCGTGGCCTTGTTCTTCAGTTCGTCAAGCGAGCGGATGGTGAGCGGCTGACCCGTGCGGCGGGTGTATTCGTTGTTCGCCGCGATGTACTGCATGATCGACATGTTGGGGTTGGTCACGCCGAACGGCGTGGCGACCAGATAGTCCAGAGCCATATCGGGAAGAAGGAGCGTGTCCTTGACGATGCGGCCCGGTCCGGGCTTGCCGAGCAGCAGCATGTTCACGTCGCGGACGATCTGCGTCGGGGTCTTGTTGCCCACCGGCGCGTCGGCGGGGCCGGTCGCCCATGCCGAGGTGCCATCGGTGCCGTCAGCGGGCAGGGGCGTCGGGGTGACGTAGCCGCTGTTGACGAGACCCTTCCAGCCCTTCGTGTCCGAACCGACCAGCAGGTTGTCCCACATGAAGACCTGCGAACCGAAGCGGGCGGCCTCGGCCTTGCGCTGGGTTAGCGGGTAGTTCTGGAACTGAGCCTTGCCCAGCTCCTCGACGTTCCACTGGTAGCCGATCGCGTACATGTCGAAGTCGAGGCCGACCTTATCCAGGTTCACGCCCGCCAGCGGGATATCCTTGGCCGCGCCGGTCTGCCATTCGGCCTTGCCGAACTTGTCGCCGATCAGGGTGTCCATGCCGTCCACCCACTCGGGCAGCGAGGTATCGACGGTGACGAGCGAGGCGATATCCATTTCAGGATATTCGATCTCGTAGACGTTGGCGTTGACCACGCGGCTCGCCTGGGTGGCGAAGCTGAAGACCTGCGCCGCGTCCATCATGTTGATGCTCATTGATGTTGCTCCGGATTAAGCGGCTGCGGGCGGGATGCGGCGCAGGCGGATGGGGACAAGCCCGCCCGCCGCCACGGTGGCGTCGAACTCGGCATTCGGGATCAGGGTGTTGGAGCCAGCGGTGCTGGTGTAACCCTTGTTCGCCGCGTTCCAGTACACCGGCGTGCGCTTGGTGCAGGTCTGGTAGGCAGCGCCAGCGATCACGCCGCTTTCGCAGACGGGTACGTTGGCGTTGATGGGGAACAGGCCGTTCACGTCGGCGCTCGGCGACCATTCGGTCAGGCCGCGGAACTTGCCGGTGGTGAAGGGGGCCACCTGTTCACCGGTGGTGCCGTCCTGCACAGGTTCGGCCAGGCCGATGCCCGCGACCTGGGCGATGCCGGTCAGGGTGTTCCATTCTTCCATGTTGACGCGCTGGCCCTTGCCGTAGGAGGCCGGGCGATCGTTGAAGACGGTCTGAAGCGGGGGCATGGTGCAATCCTCCTTATGCGGCCTTGCCGGTCAGGCGACCGACCATGCGCTGATATGCGGCGTCCTCCGCCTGCACGGCGGCGTCACCGATGATGGTGGGCGAGCCGATCGACTGCACGCCGCTGTGCTCGACCTTAGTGTCCTTGGTCAGGACCGCGAACGAGGCGGCAATCTGATCGGCGGTCCAGCCCTTGGCCGCGTCGCCCATCTGCTTCGAGACGGTGGCCGACATGATCGCAGCTTCGTCCATCTCGTCGGAGACGGTGACGCCGAGGGCTTTGGCCTTGCCAGCAGTTACCAGCAGGGCCTTGCCAGCGTCGCGCAGCTGGGCCGGGGTCGGCTTCGCGTCCTTCACCTGCTGTTCGAGCGTGGTGATCTTCGCGTCCTTGGTCTGACCCTCGGCGGTGAGGGTGGCGACCTGGGTTTCGAGGCCTGCGACCTTGCTGTTGGCAGCGTCACGGGCGGTCATGAGGGTGGTGATGGTCGTAGCGGCGATGTCCGCGTTCGACACGTCGACGGACAGCCCGTCGATAAGAACGATCTTCGGCACAGGGCTCTCCTGAGTGAGTGAATCGAGAATGTTGGAGGGAAGGGCGTCGCAGACGGCGAACCCGTCCTTGATGGCGCACTCGGAACCGGCGCGGCCGCGATCGACGAGCGCAACGTGGTTGCCGAAGATGGACTTCTGGCGGGCCTGGCACTTGGTGCCGTCGAGTGCCGTGAAGTCGCCGAATTCGAGGTCGCTGCTGTAGCCGTTGCTCAGCTCGCGCTTGCCGCCGTCTACCTTGGCGATGGCCTCGGCGTCGGTCAGCAGCAGGTCGAAGGCGAGGTAATCGCCATCGCGCATCGCACCCATGATCGTGCCGCGCGCGTGATCGCGCCAGTTGGCGGTGGTGACGGGGGCGGCAGGGTGATCGTCGGTGACCGGTTTGCCGATGAAGCTGCGGACGGACTTCTCGTCGAAGACGGTGCCGTCGTCGCGGAGCACGTTGACCAGCGCGGTATCGCGCAGGCCGTGCTTGTTGTCGGGATCTACCTCTGAGCCACCGTACTGATAGACCCCAGTACGGGCCGCGCGTGCGCGAACGGCCATCGCGCCGCCTTCAATGCGGCGGGGTGCGTCAAGGGTGAGGCTGTCCCGAAATTGCATGCCCCGCACGGTATTCGCGCGCGAGGCATGGTTTTACCGCCGTTGGTCAGTAGGCGTCCTGCAATCCACTTTGCAGCAGGGCGACTAGCCTTTCGACCTCAATTCTATCATAAACGGCGAAGCGTTGCCTCTCGTCGAACAAGCCATCGCGACAGCCACTATCACCAATTATCATTGGTGCGGTGGTCGCTCCAGCAAGGGCCAAATCCATTGCGTCAGTCCATTGGCCGTCGTTCTCGCAGCCTTCCGGCCACGTAAAGAAAGGCTGGTCCACGAAGTCATTGCCGCAGGTGTCTCCCTTCATGGAGACTTCACCGTAGAACATGTGAGTAGGGTCGCCATCCTTATCGCCCCACTTCGCATAGATCGTACCAGCGGGCAGCGCGAGGAAGGTCTTGCGGTCAACGATACGCATCACCCTTCCTCCAGTGCTGCGTCGATCATGGCCTGCCAAGACGCCTTCGAAGCGTCTACATCCGGCCCATCATTGTAGAACCAACGCTCTAGGATAGCGCCTTGACCGTGATCACGCATCGCATCACTCGGCTCCCGGATAGCCTGAAGGACTGCGCGGGTGTGACCGATCAGATCTGGCCAAGTCGCATCTTCCCCCATCTGGTTCGGGTCGAAGTCATGCGGGGCGCTCTGGTAAAGGGCGCGAGCGGCGCGTTCGAGGGGCGACTTCATGCCTCGAACCCAATCTGTTCCTTGGCGGCCTCGATCTGTTCGCAGGCCTGCCGATAGAGGATGGGGCTTCCAGCGGTCATACCGGAGAGGACCTTCACTTTCTCGCGCAGGTATACCTTCGCAAAGCCCGGATCGCGCTCGACGATCGAGCGGCTGTTGCTGATGAGGTCGGCGAGTTTGACAGTCTGCCCTTCCGGCGAGATCGTCGCCAGTCTGGCAGCTTCGGCTGCCTTGCGAGCGGCGCGGTTCCCTTCGTGGCACTGGTCCGTCAGCTCCATCACCAAAAGGGCGACGGCCTCGCCGAACTCGCGGGCGATATCGTCGCGAGTGACTGGTGTGTCCTCGATCGTGTCGTGCAGCAGGGCGGCCGCCAGCATCTCGTCGGTGTGCTCGACCTCGCGCACGATCTCCATCACTTCGATGGGGTGATTGATGTAGGGTTCGCCGGTGTACTTGCGGGTCTGCCCGATGCTTCCGTGGGCCTCTGCCGCGAACGCAAGGGCGCGTGCGACGAGGGGTGATTGATCGGCCATAGGCGGGCGTGTATCGATTTCGGTAGCCATAATCGTTCCTTCATAACGATGTTGGTCAGGGTCGGCGGTGTTAGCGCACCGCTGGCCCGATCATACCACGGCGGGAATCGGCGGGGAAGCGATCAGTCGTCGAACGTGATCACGCCCTGCGACCTGCATCCGCAGTAGGGCAGTCGCCCCGGCAGATCCTTCGGCGCGGTCGCATCGGTGTATTCCTTGCCATCCCGCTCGATGTGCGCCTGCCGTCCGTTCTTCTTGTGACTCCACCTCCAGCGCCACGTGTCGATACCCGCCTCGCGCCGCCGCTCATCCGCAAGGGCACTGGTCAGCTTGTTGAGCTGGTCCGAGGCGATCCGCGTCGCCCGGCTGCGGCTCATGCCCACGCTGTCCCGGATCGTCTTCGCCACCTCGCGCGCCGGGGTGCGGTTTCGCAGGCCATCGAACACGGCGTTGCTGATCTTCTGGCGCGTCACGTCGGACACGTCCTTGACCAAGGCGACGTTCCACTCGATCGAGGTCTCTAGGCTGGCGCGCACGTCACCGGCGCCGATCATGGTGTCGAGGTCCACGCCGGTGGCCGAAAGGACTGCGCCGCGCCACTTGCCGCGGAACCATTGCTCGGTTCTCAGCGCCCAGTCGCGCACCTCAGGTGTCAGCAGCAGCACAAGCCGGTTGATCTGCTCGGCAGCGCCGTCGATCTCTGCGCGCACGTCAGCGGGGGAGTCCGTCGTCATCTCGGACACGGTGGCGGCATAGGCGGCTATGATGCGTTCTGCACCGGATGCCCACGCTTGAACCACAGGGTTATACACAGACCGGAACAGGTTCGTTGCAAGCGTTCCCGGAGGATCGATGTCGCGCAGGACGATCGAGCGCTTGCGCATGCCTGGCTTGGCCCGGCGCGCCATGGCTGCGAGATCGAAGCGCATCAGCGCGCTGGCCGTGCTGGATATGGCTCACCAGCAGGGCGTGGTGGGGGCATGAGCGGGCGAGGCATCACTCGGCCTCCGCGGGCTTCCCGTCGTTGGCGGCCCGGCGAGGCGGCACGCTTCCATTCGCGCCGCCTGCGCCTTCGAGATTAGGATCACCTCCTTCGGCCGCTATGGCAGACGGGTCCGTACCGTCGTCGTCCGGGTTCAACCCGAACCTCTCGTTTTCGGGGATGTCGGCGAGGGCCTGGTCGAGACCGGGGATATACTCCCGCTCGGTCATCAGGTTCTGGAGGCCCTTCGCGAATGCCTCGTCGGGAATCGCGCCGGTGGCCTGGAGCTTGGTCACTGCGTCCATCGTGACGTTGAAGGTGTCCGCTTCTTCCTTCTCTGTCGGGACCGAGAGCGGGGCGAACTTCCACGTCACCTTGGCCGGATCGGCGCCTGCCGAGCGGATTAGGAACGGGTCCAGCTGCTCCAAACAGGGCCGGGTCTCCAGCTTCTGACCGGAGACGACCGCCTTATTCCAGTTGTCCATGTCGTGCTGGCCGGTGGCGTTCATGCCAGCGGGGGAGCGACCGAGCAGGCGCGTAAATGGGATGTCGGACACGGCAGAGACGCGCTGGTCGAAGGCATCCATCATCGCCGGGATGCCTGCCCAGGTCACCTGATAGTCGGTGATCGTCTCGCCTGCGTCGTCCTGCCCGCCCGAAGAGCGGTAGACCGTGGCATTGAGGCTGCTTTCGCCCAGCGCAATGACCTCGATGCGCTTGTTCAGTTGATCCGTGTTGCGACTGTCGAGGTCGGGGATACCGATGCGCAGAAGCTTGGCCTTGCGGACCAGCGCAGCGAACCACGCCTGTGTCTCGTCGGAACGGGTAACCTCCGTGTAGACGCGCAGCAGGCGGCTATCTCCCCAGTACGCCTCATCGTCGGCAACTGCCGAGCCAGCGGGCAGGCGGGCGCCACGAAAGCAGATGACGCGGCTCGGGTGGATGCGGACCTGATCGCCCTTGTCACCCTGCATTTCCCACATGGTGGGTTCGCCATAGCGCGGAGACGCGAGGTCCTTGATCCAGTCCTTGCCGGTGATCTGCCAGCGAGAGACGACGTTGATGGCTACGATACCGCCGTTGCGGACCTGATCGGGCTTCAGCTCGCTTGCATGGTCGCCGGCGGTGATGATGATGAGGGCGCCGCCACCGATGCCGCGCAGGTTCTCGGCTTCCTGCACCTTGGCCTGGAGCGAGAGGCGGCGCTCTTCCGCCTCGATAGCCTCGATAACCTTTGCGTCGGCCTGCCAGTCGCGCCATTCGCGCACCCGATCCTCGGCGGGTATCGAGATCACCTTCTTCATCATGCCGGACGCCATGTAGGCGGCGATAGCAAGCTGGTGGGTGAAGATGCCGGTGTGGGCGGTAGAGCCTGCGAGGCCTCCGCGAGTGAAGGGATTCAGGCGGCCGACTGCCTCGATCGCGCCTCGGAGACTATCGGTGATCCAGGCCATAATGGCGATCGTAGTAAGCCGACGGCTTATCGATTACCGTCCTTGCAAGGAGGGCATATGCATCACGTAATCAAAGTCTTGGAAGATCACGAGGCACTGGCGGGGTGGGCTCAATTTGTTGGCGCCATGCTTGCGCTGGCTTTGACATATTTCACCGCGTTTGCCCCGCAATGGGAGAGAAGGCGCCAGCTAAAACGAGTGGCGGGTCGCCTTCTTCTCAATGGATACGAGGTGATGGAGAGCTACCATAGGACATCAGCCTATTATCTCCCGACATCAAAATCCCTCAGGGCAGCTGCACTTAGTATGGTGGAGGTTGGCAACGAAATAGACCGATTTCCAGTATTTGATCTGCCGGATCAAGGGGTGTTGTCGGATGCTAGAAAGCTCACTGCAACGGCGAAATTACTCAAATTATTGGCTCTTGCCCTTGAAGACGACGCCATGAAGTATGTGGATCGGGAGGGGACGGCTGAAGAACAAGAAGGCCTTCGGCATCTCGTAGAAATGCAAATGAAAGTCGTGGCAGCGATGATTTCGGGGGAGGAGATAAAGCGACCTGAATGGCCTATCACGCCATCATCAACATGAGGCTATCGGTCATCAGGGCATTCGGGGGAGGGTATGCCCACCCCCAATTATACCTTACCGTTGTTGGGACGGGCTGATTATATGGGGGTAAGTTAGTGGTCCTAATCCAGGCTTTGGTAACAGCTTTGCTTTCCGGTCTATTCTCCGGGGCAATTATGTTTGCGTTGAATGAACGGCGCGAAAGGAGTGTTTTATTAACCGGTAAGATAGAACTTATGGTCGAATCGTACATCAGATGGGTGGATCAATTGGCTAATTGGCCAAAGACTCACTTTGATCTTTTTTACCTTGATCGAGATGCGGGGCGCGATCGCTTAGATGCTCTTTGGCATTCTGCTGAACTGGAATACAGCAAATGCCGCACCCTTCAGAAGATTTACTTACCGGACGAAAATGAGCCTTTCCAGAAAGTGGTGGGCGCATATGCCGACTTTATTCAATTTGCCTTAAAGATGCGTGAGGCATCAATTCGTGGAGAGGGGGCGCCGCCAGAATCTGCCGATATGATTCAAGAAACTCAAAAAAAGATTCTTGCTGCTTCATTTGCTGGAAAGGTGGCGCTTTATGAGGCTGCCAGGCGGCACGTCCATGCGCCATTCATTGTCAGGCTGCCCGCTCGCAAATCCAGTTAGGTGAGGTTAGTGAGCTCGTACCTTTTCCGAAGTGCAATTGCCCCGAATGCCCGAGAGGTGCTGTCCGGCGTGTCATCGTGCTTGGCGCTGGGGAAGTTTTCGTTGGCCGAGAACCAAGCCTCGTTCCACGGGCCGCGCAGCACATCGACGTTTCCGGCTTCAGCCTGAGCGGAGAACGGCCCGAAGCGCGTGACCTTGTCGCCCGATTCCGGTGACGATCGCACGTTGTACCCCGCCAGCTTGAGCTTGAGGCTCTGAACCTGGGCCTTGCCCGCCTGGCCGGGGTCCTGCGGCAGGTAGATCAGGCACCCCTTGCCGTCCTGTGACGCGGTGTTGACTATCAGGCTCTCGACGCCGTTCGGGCTGAGACAGTCGGCATGGCTATCGACCACGATGAAGCGTCCGTCCGGCATGCGGCCGATCTTCGTCGATGCGGTGGCGTCCGGGTCGGGATTGTCGGCGGTGCGCGGCGTGGCGGCAAGGTCATAGCCCCGCGCGAACACCGTCCCGGCTGGGATCGCATCGACCACTCGACACCAAGAGCGCTGGAAGTAAAGCCCCGCGGCGGGCCGGATCTTCCAATTGCCGCCCAGCAAGCGCTCGCGCTCGACCAGCGGCAGGGCCAGCAGCGACGCCATGTACCCCGGGTCGGCGGCCATCAGCGCTTTGTTGTCGGTCAGCTTGGCCGGGATGAACGTCAGAGACTTCGGCGGGATCGGTACGCTCTCGCCTGCGTCATTGAGCATGGTGTATTGCTCAAGCTCGGATGGATCGTCTGCCCACCGCAAGTCTTCGCCCACGCGCACGAACCAGCGCAGTTTGCCGGAGCGCTCAGGGATGGGCAGGCCCGTGTCCTGGTCGATCCACCAAGCGATGAGGTCGGCGACCCAGCTGTCCGCATCCGGGTTGCAGGTTGCGCGGATGTAGGGGCGCACGCCGCACATCGAACGATTGCGGCTGACCATGTACCAGAACTGGGTAGGCGTGAAGTGCGTCAGCTCGTCGAAGCAGATGAGCGGGATCTGCGAGCCTTGCCAGTTGAAGCGGGTCTTATCATGCTCCAGGTGGGCGAAGCTAACGCTGGCGCCGGTGGGGAAGGTCCACGAGAGTGTGTGCTCCTTCGGCTCCGCGTGCAGCAGCGGATAGAGCGTCGTGCTCTCGTCCCATAGGCCGCCCTCGTTGCGGATCTGGACGGTGGAGCGCCGGAAGAACACTGCGCCGAAGCCGGGGTTGCTGACATGGCGCAGCGGCTCCATGAGCAGGCCCCATGTCTTCCCGCCGCCAGCACCTCCGCCGTAAATTACGATATCGGCCGGACTCGAAAGAAAGGCTGTCTGAGGGCCGGGCTGCGGCTTGATCGTCTCGGCGGTGATCTCCGGACCGCCGTTATGGCCTAGGCCGGGAGTGATGGAGGTATAGGCGTTCACAGGTGCACGCGGTCCTCTCGCAGCATTTCAGCGACGCGCCGGAGGTAGGCGAGGTGCAAACCGGCGCGCCCATCCTTCGGCAACAGCGATTCCACCATCCGTGCGGCCACGAGATGCGCAGGACTGGCGAAGCAATCGCCGCCGTTCATGCATCGCCCGTGGAATGAGCAGTCAGGCGTGAAACCCTCACACTTGGACACCGCCGTTCCGAAGCGCTCGGGAGCGGCATCGTGGGAAAGATCGCGCTCGCTGACCTTCACGCCCCCTCCCTCTCACCGCTGCGGAGGGCGCGAGCGGCGAACATGGCGCTTTCCGGGTCACACTCGGCGCATTGCTCCAACGCTTCCCTGAGCCGCTTATTCTCCTCTGCCATTGCGAGGATGGCGGCTTCGATGACAGCGGATGCCGCTTCGTCTCGGGCTGCGATTGCTGGACCGGGCTTGTCATGCCCAGCCATCGCGTCTGCACCTGAATGGCATGCCTCGATCCACACTTCGCGGGCAGAGCGGACCTTCATGTAATCCGCCATGTCCTGTTCGGTCATGATCGTCATATCGCCTCCGCATCGCCACGAACGAGCAGGACGGCACCGTTGATCGTATCGACCATGCAGACGCCCCGTTCGATCAGTTGCTGAACCGCCTCGGTCACGTTGTCCCGACCGTGCTTGTCGTCCATCTGGCTACGGATTTCGGTCGGACACACCCCCGCCCGTTTGTCGATCAGCGCGAGCACTTCGGTTTTGATATGCTCGACCATCATTCGCCCTCCTTCAAAGGCGCGGCGGGCAAAGGCATCCACGCGGTCGGCTGATTTTTGCGGCGATCGATGGTGCCGACGATCCGCTCATCATCGGTTGACCAATAGGGCTTTGGCTTTTTGGCATAGCGGTTGTTGTCCCACTGCCCTCTGATCCAGTACCCAGCCTTGACCAAATGAGTGCGGTCCTCTTCGGGTATCCAAAGAAGGATTTTCTCATTCTTCGGCGCGGCATCCATGTCGAACGAAACTGCCTCCACCAACCTTTCGGGATTGGTCGGGGTGGCGGGGCGGGCGTATAGCGGGAAAGCCTCGTGGTTCACGAAATACCCAGCGAAGTGTTCAGCCTCTTCCTTACTATCGGCAATGAAGCCGCCGTCGTCCCAGACCATTTCGTGAGTGCCTTTGCGGCGAACCGACCAGACAAGAGGCTCCTCGCCCGCAGGTTCGGCGGGGATCATATCGGTGACGCCAACGGTATGATCGTCAGCCTTTGTCCGCCGCGCTTCGAGGATGGCGCGGTCTCGTCCGGCGGCTTTGTGCTTCTCCCAAGCGGTATCGATCATCGCCTGTTCGGAAGGGGTTAGAGGGCCGCCCCATTCTTCGACAGGTTCGGCGCTCCGGGCTTGCAGTGCGGCGATGGCGGCGCGGGCCTTGTGCCGCCAGTGGTTGTTGAGCGCGTCGTTATCGAGAATTTTGATCGCCTGCGCCGACAGGCCCTCATTCGTGCGCCATTGACCCTGCGACGCTTCACAGATCGCCCTCGCCACCGCCTCCACCTCATCGGCGGCCGGGGTGGGCCCGTCCTCAGTAAGCTCCAGCGCGATCAGCTTTTCGCATTCAGCGTCGCCCATCTCCGCAGTGCTCTTGAGGCGCTGCCAGAGTGAGTGCGCGCGCTGTTCGATCGGCATACTTCCTTCAGTCATGGTCTTGGTCTCCGGGGAGGGGGTCATGCCGGGGTGTCCCGGCCATTGTCGGGGAGGGCGAAGATCGCCACCGCATGCACTTGGGCGGCAGGCAGATCCTTCCCGTTCTTTCCAGTGTGCTCGACCTTGTCGCTCAGCTTTCCGTAGAGCTTAGCAAGACCCATCGTGGCGCTGACGGCGGCGGCGGGCGTCTCGCACTTGCGGGCGAACTCGCGGTCCTCCAGCAGCATGTCGCGAAGGCGATCGACGGTGATCTCGTGGCGCTCCGCATGCGCGGCTTTCAGTTCGTCGACCCTTAGGGCGATCTTAGGGCTGGCGAGCATCTTCGCGGCCTGAACGGCGATGCTCTCGGGCTTCATGCGCTTGGCGTCGTAAGACTGCCGATAGGCCTCGGACGCGTTACCGAGTTCGACGAACAGTTGGCAGAACTTTTCCTGCTTCGGGGTCATCGCGCAGCCTCCTCCTTCAGGAACCGCTTGCGTTCCGCCGCCATGCGCTTCGCCCCGATCGCCTTGCGCCAGGCAAGCACCGTGGACTTGCCCCAGATCTGTTCGACCCGGCGCCATCCGTGCTTCTTGAACTTCTCCATGAACTCCGGCGGGATGGGCTTCGGTGCGGAGGTGGGCAGGAGCTTACTCTTCGACATCGGAGGCCTCGTCTTCGTCTACGATGGTGAACCCGTGAGAGGCAGCGAGCTTGAAGTGCTCGAAGGCGCTCTCTCGGGCTTCGGGGGTGGCGCGGTTCCAGGCGCGGACGATCAGGGTGCAGAGTGTGCTGTCCGTGTCGTCGTCGGCGAAGTTGGCCCCGGTCTCATAACGGCGCTGGGTCACATGCTCCCGGAGGGCGTTGACCGGCAGGTGGTCGGTGCTGGCGCGCTTCAGGAGGGGCAGGGCTTCGTCCTGGGGGAGGGAGGCAACCGCGGCGTAGTGGTCCACCGATAGGGTGCGGTCGCGCAGCGCCGGGGGGAACGTCGTCGCGGCCTTGAGTGCGTCCTTCAGGCGCTTGGGGGCAAGGCCAAGGTTCTCGCTCAGGAAGTCGAAGCCGGATTGCGTGAGGTATCCGGCCTCTTTGCCTTCGGCCATCCAATCCCCAAGGGCCCAGTCGACTTCACGGCGCTGGTCGGCAAGGGTGCGGCCGCGCTCGATCCATTCTTCCTGGGTGGTGGCAGGCGTGCCGGCGGGGATGATGGTGGTGATCGCGTTCATGCTCAATGCACCCCATGCTGGTCGAAATGGGCCCAGCCTCGGGCGTGGCGGCGAATGCGGTCGCCAAGGGCGCCAAGCTTCCAGGGGATGGTGTCGAATGGCAGAACGGTCGTGACGCAGCCGCCTTCCACGACGACGCGCTGGCCCGTTCCAAGGCGGACATAGACCTTCTCGCCCTTGCTAAACTCGGCCGCGAGCCGGATCGCCGGGCTTGAGAGGGCCTCGCGTGCTTCCGTAAAGCTCACCTGCGCAACACGCTCCCGGTAACGGCTGATGGCGTGGTCGGACACACGGATCATGCCGCCGTCTCCTTCGACCATTCCAGACCGTTCGGCCCTTCGACGAGCCAGCCCTGCTGGACCCCGATGCGCTTGAGGCTTGCCATCAGCGATTCCGGATCCGGCAGGGGTTCGCCAGCCCCCAGCTTCTCCGGCGCGACCAGGCGAAGCACCGGCGGATGCTTCGGGCGGTTGTGCCAGGACAACGCGTCCTTGGTCGCCTCGACAACGGCCGGGACGATCTTCGCCGGATGGTCGCAGGTCAGCCGGGCGGCGCGCACGCCGTCGCGGAAGATGTGCAGCGGCAGGTGAGCGAGCGCGTCGAAGGCTGCATCCAGCCAGTCTGCCGCCTCTTTCGCGGTCATGGTCGCGGGCTTCACCAGCGCGAGGCTGGCAGACAGCATCGCGATCATCTCGACTTCGGGTTCATCGTGCACCGATTGCGATCCTTTCTTCCTGCTCCACGCGCTCGCGGCGCTTCCGGACGGCAAGCTCCATGCCGATCTCTCGGACGGAGGCCCGTTCCGGGGGCTGTTGCTGGGGCTGCGGGGCCTGTCCGGCCGCGCGCTGATGTTCGGCCTGCAAGGCCTTGGTGATCCACTCGATCGGGCTCGAAGGCGCGGGCTGGGCAGTCTGGCAGCGAGCCAGCACGGCGAGCACGGCGCCATCCGAGTAGGTTTTTCTCCACCGGCCAATGATCGAGCGGGCTGCGGGCTCTTTGTGGCCAGAGGCCATCAGGAGCTTGAGGCCGGTGCGGAAGATTGCTCCTGCGAGGTCCAGGGCCAAAGGCTCCGGCGCGTCGCGCCCGTCTCCGATAGGAGACGGAATATCTTTGGTTTCTTGGTTTCCTTGTTCTTCTTTGCCCCGCTGTTGCCCCGCTGTTGCCCCGAGATCCGGTTCGGCGTTGCCCCGCTTGACTTCGGATATGTCCTGATATTTAGCGTAATTACAAATGGTTATGATGGATTGACCTTGCCCCGCAGAGTGGCCCGGCGTTGCCCCGTTTTTTGAACGCGTTTCGATCATGCCTTCGGAGCGAAGATCGGCGATGAACCGATCAACGCGGCTCTTGGACCAGCCCCACTTGTCCGCAAGGAAGCGCTGGGAAAATGTCAGTTCCCCGCGCTGAAGCTCCACCGCTTCGCCCTTGATGCGCGAGCGAGACGCTTTCCAGCATGCGTTTTCGATCAGCCATACCCAGGCGTCGGCGCGCGAGAACTCACCCTTGAAGATCGGGTTGTCTCGCCATCCGCGGTGCAGGCAGATCCAGCCCTCGCTCACGCGCGCCTCCATTCCTCGAGGGGCTTTGCGCCCTTCGATCGGTTGCAAGGCGCGCAGGCGACACACAGGTTCTCAGGATCATTGCTGCCGCCGTTCGCGACGGCGAGAATATGGTCGATCTCGAAGGGGCCGTTGGTGTCATCGCAATAGGTGCACTTGGCGCCATCGCGCAGCATCACAGCTAGGCGAACCTTTGCGGGGATGGGGTCCCGCTCGGCTCCGAACACCGGCCGGGCGCGGCCGCCCAGGATCATGGGCGAGGAAGCGATTCCTGGACCGTTGCCTTCCATCGCGGCCAGATCGAAGGTCGTGCGGTCAAGGATCGTTACAGTGACCTGCCTGCCGTCCTGAAGCATCGAGATCATTCCATGCTTCGCGAAGTAGGCGATGCAGCGCTTGGCCGACAGTTTGTTCCAGCCCATGTGTGCGATGAAGGTAGGCCAGGTGAAAGAGATGGTCCCGCAGTCGCCATCCCAGCGGGCATAAGCGACCAGCCAAAACCATGCGCCAAAGCGATCCGCGTTGTTCAACGCGGGATGCTCAAGAGCACAGCGGTTCATGGCGATAAAGCCGCTCACTGGTCGGCGCCTCCGACACGGATCACGAACTCGCCGGTGCGGGTTGAGGCGAACTCCACTGTCGGCGTGGCGAAATGCTTGTCGTCGATGCCAAGGGCTTGAGCGATGCCATCCTGATAGGCCTTCACTGCCGCCACCACGTTGTCCTTGTCGGGCAGCGGGCCGGTGCGCTTGGCGTGGACGATGATGTGCAGGCCGATGGTCTCGCTCGGAGTGAACGACGCGCGCTGCTGGAGCGCCAGCCCCCAGGCCATCGTCTTGTGCGACTTGACCTTGCGGGCCTTGGCGTGCGGGCTGCGGGTGCGGCCGTTCGGCCAGAGCAGCTTGTCTGGGTATGGGAGGCGCAAGATCACGGGCGCACCGCCATCCGTCCGGCGCGCTCGGCGGCGTCAAACACATAGGGGTGTGCCCGGTAGATGGCGCGCAGCAGGGACGCGCTGCCCTGATTGATCTTTGCAGCGCTTCCATCATCTGCGAAAATGGACGGCGCGCTGCTGAGGTGGCGGTACTTGCCGTTGCTGCGGCCCCGGCTTGCGGGAACCTCGCCTATGGCACGGAGGCGCCTCATTCTTTCCCGGCGCTCTCTCGCTCGATCGCGCTCGCAGGTCTTGCACTGGCTAAAACCCTTGGTGAAGCGGCTGTTTTCTTCGGTCTTCTCGTGACCGCAGCGGAAGGTTTTCACAGGGCGCTCCAGTCGATTTGTGGCTTGTCGATGCCGCGGGCGCGCATGTCGGCGCGCATCTGGTCGGCACGATCGCGGATGATCTTGCGGGCGGCGGCCCGGCGCTTCTCGGCGCCGTGGCTGGCGAGTTTCGATGCCGCGACCGGGGTGGTGGGCGGCACGGGCGCAGCGGCGCGGCGGAAGAGCCGGGCGAGCATCAGTCGATGCCCAGCGCGTTCTTGTAGGTGTCGAGGATCATGTCCGCTTCGCGGCGATCGTCGGGCTTCAACTTGCGGATCGCGACGATCTTGCGCATCGTCTTCGCGCAGTACCCGACGGCCTTGCCCTCGTTGTAGACGTCGCGGATATCGTCGCTGATGCCCTTCTTCTCGTCCTCCAGGCGCTCAACGCGCTCGATCAGCAGGCGCAGCCGGTCGTCGGCGGCGCGGTGCTCTTTGCGCTCGGTGCCGGGGATGGAGATCTGTGCAGAGTCGGACATGGTGGTTCTCCGTGGGGAGGGGGATTGGAAAATGCGGGTTCCGGTCAGGCCGCCGGGCGCAGCTTCGCGAGCTGAGCCTCGATCGCGTCGCGGGCGAGTTCGAGGGTGCTGCGGTTGGCGCGCACTTCCTCGTGGTCGACAACGCCGTCTTCCAGCGCGACCGACAGAGCGAGGGCGGCTTTCAGGATCGCGGACTGGCCAGCGTAATCGCAGTGGGCTCCGGGGCGGCTGCCCTCGACGAGATCGCGGATCGGGCCGATGAACCGGCCATTCCACTCCCGCCAGGCAGCGAGCAGGGAGAACCCCGACATGTCGGAGAAGTCGCCGTTGCAGTAGGCCTCGGCGCGGTCGCCGCTCTTGCCGATGACCCGGCCCATATCAGCATAGGTCAGGCCGTCCTCTTCCTTGATGGAAGCAAGGGTCTCGGAGATCTTGTCCCGAACAGACGACGCGGAAAACACCGGGCGGGCAGGGGTGGATGTGCGGTTCACGGTCAGATTACCTCACGCTCATGAGCGAAGTGGTTCAAATCGATGGAAAGACCCGCCCGGCCTTGGAGGGGGGTATGGGTTTCAGACCGGGCGGGCAGGGCCACGACCTCGCGGGCAGGGGCCTGCGGGGTGTGGGTTGGGAGATCGTGACCGGGGATGCGAAGGTCTTGCTCGAAGGCCTCGCGCTCTTTTTCGGTCAGGGGACGGATCTTGCGGAAGCGGATGGCCGCGTGACCCATGATGTCGTCGACGCCATCGAAGAAGAGGGCGATCTGAGGCCCGAACCTGACGTGCTCGCCGTGGCAAAGGTCGTTCACGCGGTAGATAGCGCCCTTGCGGATCAACCCCTGCCGAAGGTTCGTGTCATCGACGCAGAGCGCGAGGTCGCCGACCTGCCAGTCATCAGCCATTGCTCAGGCTCCCACGACTTCTGGATCGGTCTGGACGGACCCGACGCGGCGGCGTTCGAGCTCAGCGATGAGGTCGGCAGTGGACACGCTGTGGAGCAGTCCAACGTCTACGATCTCGATAGCGCGCGCTCGGTTCGGCGCCCGGCGGATATGCCCACGCTCTTCGAGAGCGGCGAGCAGGCGGTGGACGCCGCTCTTGGAAGCGATGCCAACGGCCGCCTTCATCTCATCGAAGCTGGGGGCTATTCCGCCCGTGCTCGCGAGATAGCTGCGAAGGTAAGCGAGAAGGTCGCTTTGCTTTGCGGTGAGGCCGATCATGCGGCGGCCTTCCGGCGAGCGGGCTTGTAGGTCCGCATGAACGACACGACCTTGTTAGCGTTCGCGAGAGAAAGAGAACGTCCGCCGCGCAGATGCTGCACAAGGGCACCGTCGCCCATGACCTCGCGGCCAAACCTCGTGTGCGCCATGCCAGTCCGAGCGAGAAAAGCCTCGACGGCGAGCAGCAGTTCTTGGTCCGTGATGATCTTCATGGAGAGCAGTTGTATCATAAATTCCCAACGCCTCAAGCCCTGATGTTGGGAATATATGAAATAGCCTCCCCGGCTGCCGCGTGGGATATTCCCAACATGGCAGACAAGATGGACAAGAAGGCAAGCGCGCAGCTTTCAGCGCTGACGATCGCGGCTCGCCTGGCCCAGAATCCACATCCGATCAGTGAACGTCAGTGGACCAAGGATGCGGAGGTCAGCCCCTCGTTCTTCTCAAACCTGCGGGGCACGCCCACGAAGCCGCCTAGCGACCCGAGCGTTGATCAGCTGCGCAAGATGCTGAGCGTTCGTGGATTGAATTTGGCTGAGTTCTTCCTGGAAGAGGCTCGCGGAAAACTGGTGCGGGTTCCGACCAAACAAGCCTTAGAGCAGGCTCTCGCCGACGTATGGGAAGGTTTGCCGAAAGGCAGAGACAGGCAGATCGCTTACGTCGCTGAAAATGTTCTACGCGCTCTTCAGCTTCCAGAAAACGAAGCCGCCAAGCCGGGCGAAGGCTTGAGCGATGATCTGGCCGCTCACGCAGGATAGTCTCCAGCTCGCGCTGCCACCACTCAAGAATGATGGATAGTCGCTGGCATTCCCGACCACAGGAAGTGACATCATCAGCCGCTCCGGCGGCATCACATCCCGTCATCGATTCGCCCTCCTTGTTCACGGTCTGTTCTATATACCATGGGGCGAGTGAGAACGGTATAGGATTTTTCCTACGCGAACCGATTTGGTTACGAAATTCCATGCTGACCTTGGTCAAGCGGCGAATCTCTTGCCCGAGAGCAGGGGATCTCGTAACTCTCTCTAACTTTGAAAGTCTGGTAGTCTGAAGGGGCTCATGAACGAACCAGAAAACTATTCGGCACCGGGGGACCTTGCCGCGCCAATCAGCCAGCGCCTCATGACACTCGACGAGATTTATCGAGCGACCGACTGGATCAATGAAAAGTCAACATCGAACAATGATGGCTGTCTGATATGCGGGAGCCCGCACAGCATAGTGCAACCTTCAATAGTGCACATGCCGGGCGGTCGCAGCCCCTACACAGGCGAGCCTGGCTGGGTTAATCCCACCATTGTGGTCGTCTGTCATTCATGCGGCTTTACGAGATATTTTAACGCAATCATTATGGGTATGGTCGACGAACATGGCGGGGATTACGGGGGCGTAGAGGATGCCTGAACCAATCACACACGAGCGCTGGGCGGGCAGGGCCGCGCAAGCACATGGGGAGCCGCCCTTGAAAGGTGGCGATGGTGATGGCACATCTGGCGGTATGGAAGCTCGCGTTGCAAAGCTTGAAGCAGACATGGACCACGTCAAGAAGGGCGTGGACAGGCTTATCTCCGGAACTGACGATATCAAAAAGTCCCTAGGGGACATTAAAGTCACTTTGGCCGGCATCGACGAGCGCACCAAACCGCTCCCGACAAAGTGGGATGTGTTTCTCATATTGGTTGCGACGCTAGGCGTTCTTGCGACCGTGGTCACGATCGCTGCACGCTTTTTGGCCAAATAGCAGGCCCGGTAAACCTTAAGTGAAAGCCCCGCTTCGGCGGGGTTTTTTGTGGCTTAACGCGGCCACCAGTCTATCAGAAGCCCTATGTTGGGAATTTATGATATTATCGCTTGACGTGTCATAAATTCCCAACGATAAAGACCCCATCAGCCCAGCAGTGAGCCGCAAGCGCAGACCTGCCGGGACCACCGATGGAGACCCCAATGGGCATTCATTCCCGTTTCACTGCTGAGGTTCGCCGCGCCGAGTGGCACGAAACCCCGGCTGTCCTGGCGGTAATCGCCAACATCGACATCTACGACCTGTTCCTGATCCGCCCGCGTCTGGTGATGGGTACGGATCAGCTCGTCATCACCGGATCGCCTGTCGAGGTTCTCGACCGCCTGCGCGCCGAGCATGCTTCGAACACCATGGGCAGCTTCGAGAACGCCGCCGACAAGCGCGCGTACATCGCAGCCATGGGTCCGGACGCTCGCGACGTTCTCGCTGACTGCTTCGGCGATCCTCACCAGTTCAACGGCTACTCGGAATACGAGGCTACCACGATGTGGCGGTGGGCGTTCGATGCCGGGAGGCTGGCAGCATGAGTGGCATCTTTGCCCCCTCGCCTGCGGATGAATCGTTCAAGGTTCTGCGTGTCATCAATAGCGAGCACGACCATAACCAAGTCAGCATCGAGAACGGCGATGGCTTCGCCTACGGCGAGTTTGACAAGCAGTATGTGCACCTGAGCGGTTACGCTGGCCCGCACAACCCTTGGATTTTTGCCGCCGCTCCCGAGCTGTTCGATGCGCTTGGCGATCTCTTGCAGGATGCTTGCGAGCTCAATGTCGCTACCGATGGCGTGAAAGGCCTGAGAAGCCAGCGCGCAGCCGTCTTGCGCTCTGCAAAGAAGGCGATCTCAGCTCTCGCCAAAGCTCGCGGGGAGGCCTCGGCATGACCCGTCTCGAAGAGGCCTCTGTCGCGCAGGCAGGCCAGTTGGGCAAGGTTCTCGGAATTCTCGAATGCCTCGTCGGAGCCATCCGCGAGCCTGAGACCAATCCCGTGCGTGGCGCCTACCTCAACTACATGTTGGGCCGGGCCGATGAGGCACTGGCCACCGGCCTGATCGCTGGCATGGACGAGGGGTGCGCCTGATGGTTGCGACCGTCCAGAAAAACTGCGGGGCTTGCGGCGACCTTATCACGGTTCGCCTCGCCGATCACAAGCGTGGTTGGGGCAAGTTCTGCAATAAGGCCTGCGCGGCGGCTCACAAGTGCGGCCAGCGACCGAGCGACGTGAACGTTGGTCATGCCAAGTTCTCGGAATGGGCGGCGGATCGCGTTGCTGATCTTGCCCGCCACCCCAACGGTAAGGCGCCGACCGCCCCGAGGATCAAGGATCAGCTTGGCCACAAGGTCAAGGTCAAGCCGATCTACCACAGCCCCGCCAACTGCCGAGATTGCGGCGAGGCAATCAATGGTCCCGGCCGCTGTGACGAATGCGAGTCGAAGCGTGAAGCTGACTACGCACTCGAAGAGGGCTGGGACGGCCACAAGGGGGCTTTCTGATGCGCTGGTTCATCATCCCCGCGCTCGCGATCGCCGCTGGTATCGCCGGTATCAACCTCTGGATCGAACACCTCGCCACCACGCAGCCGGACGCGCTCCGTTTCGCTGACGGGTTCTGGTTCACCGTGTGGGCGGTCCTCGGCGGCATGGCTTGGGCACCTTGCGCTGCCTACGCCGCCTACTGCTTCCTGCGCACCTTCGCCCGCCACACCGGGGAGGGCCAGTAATGTCGGCCCGCCGTGAACTGGCGATGCTCTTCGCCCTCTTCCTCATCGCTTCCGGCCTCGGCGCTCTCTGGGCGCTGATGACTGCCTGGCACTGACCTCAAGGACACGCACATGAACGCACAGACCAAGATTGAGGGCGGAACCGATATCGTCTCGCTCGTCAACGCCACGCCCGTCCTTGTGCTGACGGACAAGGCAAAGTTCAGCGAATTCTACGACGCCATGAAGGCGGAAACCGATGCGCTCGACGCCGACGTTTCGACCAAGAAGGGCCGCGATGCCATTGCCTCGATGGCCTACAAGGTCGCACGCACCAAGACCGCCATCGACGACGCAGGCAAGAAGCTGAACGAGGATGCGCGCGCCAAGATCAGCGCGGTCGATGAAGCGCGCCGGGCGATCCGTCAGCAGCTCGATACCCTCAAGGATCAGGTCCGTGCCCCGCTGACTGCATGGGAGGAGGCTGAGAAGGCCCGGCAGGAGATGGCTGGCGAAGAGATCGCCGGAATCCTCGCCGCCCAGCGCGTCGATGTCGAAGACACGTCCGCCACGATCCAAGCGCGCATCGATGGCTTGGATGCCCTCAAGCTCGACGCCGACGTGCACGGCGAGGGGATCGAGACCGCAAAACAGGTCCGTGGGACGGCGATCGACCTTCTGACTGCCGCTCTGGTTCGCGTACAGCGCGCCGAGGAAGAGCGGGCGGAACTTGACCGGCTCCGCGCCGCCGAGGCTGAGCGCGCTGAACGGGAGGCCGCCGAGAAGGCAGAGCGCGAGCGTGCCGAGGCCCAGCGCCACGCGGCAGAGCGGGCTGCGCAGGAAGCCGCTGAACGGGAGCAGGCCGAGAAGGAGCGCGTCGCCCGCGCTGAGCGAGAGGCCGAGGAGCGCGCCAAGGCCCAAGCCGAAGCAGCTGCCCGTGCCGAGCGTGAAGCCGCGGACCGTGCCCACGCCGACGCATTGGCAGCGGAACGCCGCCGCGCCGAGGCTGCCGAGCGCGCCGCTCAGGAAGAGCGCGACCGTATCGCCCGTGAGGAAGCTGCCCGCCGGGCCGAAGAACACCGCGTCGCCGCAGAGCGCGCCGCGCGCGAGGCCGACCGCGAGCACCGCTCGAAGATCATGAGCGCCGTGAAGGAAGCGATCATGCAGGCCGGGCCGGTCGATGAGGCTGCTGCCAAGGCCATCGTTCTCGCCCTCGTCGGCGGGAAAGTCCCCCACACCTCCGCGCAGTTCTGACTGCCAGACCGAAGGAACAAGCACCATGAACGCAGTTGCCACCAAGATCGAAGAGGGAGCCGCTATCGCCGACTTCGGCGCCAGCCTCCTCGACGTGATCTCTCGCGCCGCTCGGGACCCGGCGGTCGACATCGACAAGATGGAACGGCTGATCGCAATGCAGGAGCGTATCCAGGCGCGCGACGCCGAGCTGTCCTTCAACCGTGCGATGGTTTCGGCGCAGGCGGAAATGCGCCCGATCGCAGCCAACGCCTCGAACCCGCAGACCAAGAGCCGGTACGCCACCTATGACAAGCTCGACCGGGTTCTGCGCCCGATCTACACGCTGCACGGCTTCTCGCTGAGCTTCGACGAGGGCGAAAGCCCGAAGCCGGATCACGTCCGTGTCGTCTGCTACGTCTCCCACTCGGACGGCCACACCCGCACCTATCACCGCGATATGCCTGCCGACGGCAAGGGCGCGAAGGGTGGCGACGTGATGACCAAGACCCACGCCGCCGGTGCCGCTGGCTCCTACGGCGCGCGCTACCTGCTCAAGGGCATCTTCAACGTCTCGGTCGGCGAAGAGGACGACGATGGCAACGGCGCGTCCGGCTATCGCGGTCCGGTCGTCGTCAATGACGCTCAGTGGTCGGAGCTTATCACGCTCATCGAGAAGAGCGGAACCGACACCGGACGCTTCTGCGCGGCCTACAACATCCCCAGCGTCCGCGAACTCCCGGCGGCGGCATTCCCGCGCGCCCGAAAGCAACTGAACACGAAGCTCCAGAATGCGGAGGCCTCCAATGGTTGAGCAGCGCACCGACGAATGGTTCCAGCAGCGCGCGGGGAAGGTGACCGCCTCCCGCATCGGCGACCTGATGGCAAAGACGAAGACCGGCTTCGGTGCATCGCGCGCCAACTACATGGCCGAGCTGATCGCCGAGCGCCTGACCGGCGTGCCTAAGCAGGGCTTCACCAACGCTGCAATCCAGCATGGCGTTGATACCGAGCCACAGGCCCGCGCCATGTACGAAATGGAGACGGGGCGCAGCGTCGTCGAGACGGGCTTCCATGAGCACCCGGTGATCGCCGGGACCGGTGCGTCGCCCGACGGGCTTGTGGGGGAAGACGGTCTGGTCGAGATCAAGTGCCCGAACACCTCGACCCACATCGAGACCCTGCGGGGCGGCTCGATCGACCGCAAGTACCTGCTCCAGATGCACTGGCAGATGCTCTGCACGGGCCGGGATTGGTGCGATTTCGTCAGCTTCGATCCACGCATGCCTCCGGAAATGCAGCTGTTCGTCCAGCGGGTGCCCAAGGATGCCGAACTGGCCGAGGACATCACCGCTGCCGTGACCGTCTTCCTCGCCGAACTCAACACCATCGTGGCCGACCTTGAGGCCCGCTACATGATGAAGGACGCCGCATAATGGCTGGCTCTGTGAACAAGGTCATTCTCATCGGCCACCTCGGCGCCGATCCGGAATGCAAGTCCTTCCAGAACGGAGGCCGGATCGCAAACCTGCGTCTGGCGACTTCCGAGAGCTGGAAGGATCGCGCAACCGGTGAACGTAAGGACCGGACCGAATGGCACAGTGTCGTCATCGGTAGCGAGGGCCTCGTCGGCGTGGTCGAAAGATTCCTTCGCAAAGGCTCGAAAATCTACATCGAGGGGCAGCTCCGTACCCGCAAGTGGCAAGATCAGAACGGAAACGACCGCTATTCGACCGAGGTTTCGGTAGGAGGGCGCGGCGGCGTTCTCGTGATGCTCGACGGCGCCCAGGGGGGCAATGGCCAGCGCGACGGCGGGCAGGGCAGGCAGTCCGGGGATCGGGAGCTTTACAACTCCGGCCGCGGTGGCTGGCAGGACGGCGCGGGTGGTGGCTTCGGCAACGACCTCGACGACGATATTCCGTTCTGAGGGGCTGCGTCATGAAGATCGACATCCGCCCCCGCCGCCGCAACGCCGCCCGCCCGGCATGGAAGGTCGCTACCGCCTACAAGCAGTGGCTGCGCGGTCGCCCTTGCGCCTGCGCTGGCCGGAACCCGGAATGCGCTGGCCGCATCCAGGCCGCCCACACCCCCGACCCCGCCTCCAAGGGCATGGGCACCAAGGCCGACGACCACCTCTGCATTCCGCTTTCGGAAGGCTGTCACCTGCACACCCAGCACCGGATTGGTTGGCAGTCTTTCGCCAAGCAGTTCCTCCCCGGCACGATCGAGCAGGTGAGGACAGCCTACTGGACCGCCTGGAAGGGCGACAAGGGAGAGTTGGCATGAACGGGCAGACCTTGATCCTGGCGAACTCCGAAGTTCGCCGCCTCGCGCATCAGCTTATCGACCGGGCGCCGGAGCGGGCCGTGCTCAACATCCGCGAGGCAACCCGCTCGCTGGACCAGAACGCGAAGATGCACGCCATGCTGTCCGACATCAGCCGGGCAAAGCCGATGGGCCGCAACCTCAAGCCCGAGATCTGGAAGTGCCTGTTCCTCGACGCGATGGGTCACCAGGCGAACTGGGTTCCCTCGCTCGACGGCGATGGTGTCGTGAACACCGGCTTCCGTTCCTCCCGCCTCACCGTCGCCCAGATGAGCGACATGATCGAAAGCATGTACGCCTTCGGCGCCGAGCACGGTGTCGAATGGAGCGAACCCGCTGAAAGGCACGCCGCATGAGCACCACCACCTCCGATATCGCTGCGGGCGAATGGAAGAACATCCAAATCGCCATGCACCTCAAGGGCCGCCGTCGTGATCCGAAGTATTTCCCGGCGATCGGTGAAACCTGCCGCATGTCCGGACCGAACTGCGACGACGCAGAGGGCTATACCTGGTCCGAGGTCGAAGTGCTCTGGTCGGATGATCTGTTCGTGGTCACGCGCCACAAGGATTGCTGGCCAAACGTCACGAAGCATGAGTTGGCACTGTTCGAGCCTGCGGCCTGCCCACTCATGATCGAGGCGCGCAATGGAGTCGCATCTTGGCTTGAGGCAAATCCTGACAAGCAGGCGAAAGGTCGATGGACGCCAGAGATGGCGCGGTCGGGGCAGATGGATAACGATCCGTCCGTTTCACAATACCTCGCGGCCATTAAGCGTGGGATGGAGATTGCCCGCGCCGCCCCCTCTCAGATCGAGGAGGGGAAGGACAGTGGCTGAGAACAGCGCTATCGAGTGGACGCACCACACCTTCAACCCGTGGATAGGCTGCACCAAGGTCGGCCCCGGCTGCGACAACTGCTATGCTGCCGATCTCGCCACGGTGCGTCTCGGCGTGAAGTGGGGTGCTGGCGTTGATCGCCGTCATACCGCCGCGTCGACGTGGAAGCAGCCGCGCGCATGGAACCGGAAGGCAGAAGCCTCTGGCACCCGCTATCGCGTGTTCTGTGCTTCGCTGGCGGACGTGTTCGACAACGAAGTGCCTGCCGAGTGGCGCGCCGAGCTTTTCCAGCTGATCCGCGAGACTCCGCACCTCGATTGGCTGCTGGTGACGAAGCGCATCGGCAATGCGGCGAAGATGGCGGAGGCCGCTGGCGGATGGCCCGGCAATGTCTGGCTGGGCGCGACGGTCGTCAACCAGGTCGAGGCTGACCGTGATGTGGTCAAGCTACTTTCGACTAAGGGGCCGCGCTTCCATTTCCTGTCGATCGAGCCTCTGCTTGGGCCGCTCGAACTCTATCCCGAGGCGGATAGCACATATCAGATGCTCAGCGAATGGTATGGCCCCGATGGATTTGACGAGACGGGATCTCAGCCCCGCGTGACACGTCAGCGCGATCTCTTCCCGAAGATCGATTGGGTGATCGTCGGCGGCGAGAGCGGCCCGCACGCCCGGCCCATGCACCCTGACTGGGCTCGCAGCCTGCGCGACCAGTGCGCGGAGGCAGGCGTCCCTTTCCTGTTCAAGCAGTGGGGTGAATTCTCGGACTTCGACCACATCGGCATGGATTGGAACGACCTTCCCGACCGCATCCGTGGGCGACAGCAGTTCATCGACGGCAAGGCGATGGTCCAGATCGGCAAGAAGCGGGCCGGTCGCCTGCTCGATGGCGTCCAGCACGACGGCTATCCGGGTGACGCTCCCGCGAAAGCGATCGAAGCCCGCAGGGCCGAGACGGGAACCGGCTCGGTTCACGAGAGCGCGGTGCAGCAGGCATTCGCCCAGACTACCCCCGGAGACCCCGCATGAAGACCTTCACCGTAGAGGTGACCCAGGTAGTCACCGTCACGCAGGCGGATCGCGATCTCGCTGGATGGTTCACGCGCCGCATGGCTGGCGGTGGTCTGTACGACGAGCAGGCCGCCAAGCTGCTTGCCCAGCATCGGGAAAGCGCGTTGACCGACCTCACCGCCGCCTCCCAGCTTGAGCACTCCGGCCTCATCTCCCGCGAGAAGTACAATCACATCGTAGAGAACATCAGGGCTAGGGAAAGCATTCGGGGAGCGATGGCGTGATGCGTGTTGAACACATCGGGCGCGCTACGCTGTATCTGGGCCGATGCGAAGACGTGCTGCCAACAATCGAGCGGCCTGACGCTATCTTGAGCGACCCTCCGTATGGCCAAAAACTCAACACCAACGTCACCGGCAAGTCGGTTTCTGGCCGCAAGCCAGGCAGTGGAAGGCCCTATGCCATCTTGGACAAGCGCCGGAAGACTGCGGCGGGGATACATTCCACCGGCGTTGCTCGCCAGTTCCCGCAAGGTATCGCTGGAGACGACAAGCCATTCGATCCTGCGCACCTTTTGGAAGCCGCCGACAAATGGCTGCTCTGGGGTGCGCACAAGTTCGGGCAGCGTTTGCCGCGCGGGCGCACTTTGGTCTGGGATAAGGTGCCCACCGGCAAAGTACGCGATCAAGGCGATGGCGAAACTGCTCTCTGCAGCGTCAACCCTGATGCGGCTCTTCGCATCTACCGCTTGCTCTGGGATGGCGTATGCGTCGGTTCGGCTGCTCGCCACGAAGTGACTGCTGGACAGCAACGCGAACATCCCACTCAGAAGCCGGAAAGCCTTATGGCATGGTGCCTCAGATTCCTCGATCTCAAGCCCGACAGCCTGATCTGCGACCCTTACATGGGTGCTGGATCGACCGGGATGGCGGCCGTCAAGGCAGGCCACCGGTTCGTCGGAGTCGAGGTAGAGCCGATGTATTTCGATGCAGCCTGTCGCCGCATCAATGAGGCCCAGCGCCAAGGAGATCTATTCCTGGGGGGTGCAGCATGACCCCCCATAGCATCGCCCGCTGGCCTGCAATGAAAGGAGAGGGAGAGTGACGACGAAACCCTATTCCCCTGAGACCCTGGCTGAACGCTGGGGTTGCTCGTCGGAGAAGGTGCGACTTATGTGCCGGAGCGGAGAACTTTCGAGCTTCCGGCTCGGCAAGCTGATTCGCGTGCCAGCAACGGAAGTCGAGCGATACGAGTGTCAGAATATACCCTCACCCTCCACCGAGGGAAACTCGCCCTCACCTTCCGAGACGGAAACGGCAAATCGCGCCGAATTTCGACTGGTACGGCAGATAGGGGGCGGGCCGAAGCTATCGCCCGTGAGCTATGGCAACGGATAAGCGCGCCGGCCACCGAGCGAATCGGGGACCTATGGCCGCGCTATGTGGCCGACCGCAAGAAGGATGGCGTGATCTCGGAGCGCTACCGGGTCCATCAGCTCGCGCTGGAAAGCCATTTCTGGCATCGGATCGGGACGGTGATCGATCGCGAGGACTGCCGGGCTTATTACAAGGCGCGCAAGGATCTGGGCTACTCGGACAGCACGATTCGCACGGACCTCGCTTTGCTGCGTGCCTGCCTGCGCTGGAGATATGGGGACGAGGCGCCGAACATATGGCTTCCGCCCGCGTCGCCGTCACGAGAGCGGTGGCTGACGAAGGACGAGGCGCGAAAGATCGTCGATGCGGCGAAGTCGCCTCACATCAAGCTATTCATCATCCTTGGCCTGGCAACCGGCGCGCGCGGCAATGCGATCCTCGATCTGCAATGGTCTCGGGTCGATTTTCATCATGGAACGATCGACTATCGCCCGCCGGGCCGGGTGCAGACGAACAAGCGCCGAACGGTGGTGCCGATGAACGCCACGGCGCGCAAGGCGCTGCTGGAAGCGTACAAGGCGCGACAGACGGATTTCGTGATCGAGTACAACCGCGAATCGGTGAAGTCGGTCAAGAAGGCCATCGAGCGGCTTGCAAAGGCTACCAATATCAAGTTCTCGCCGCACGTCCTGCGGCATACCTGCGCGGTCTGGATGGCCCAGGCCGACGTGCCGATGCAGAAGATCAGCCAGTATCTCGGGCACACATCGCTGGCGATGACATCGGAGGTTTACGCCCGCTATTCGCCGTCTTTCATGGTCGATGCGGGGCAGGCTGCGGAGTTCTAAATGTACAATGGTACATCTGGAACATCGGCGAAGGCTTCAAAAATGGCGGAAAAGCTGGTGCCGCTTACGTGACTCGAACACGTGACCCCATCATTACGAATGATGTGCTCTACCAACTGAGCTAAAGCGGCTTGCCTTGATCGGACCGAATAAACCGGTCCCCGGGCAGGGGGCGCCTTTACCGGGGAGTGAGGCGGCGTGCAAGGGGCTTTCTTATCCATAATTCGATGGCATGGCATTCTCTGGCGAATCCCCGGATTTCAAAGCGCAGCTGATTGGTTGTGCTAGAGCTTTGGCGATCATGTCCTGACGCTTTCCGATCCGCTCGATGACTAGGCGGGGGCCTAACGGTTTCCGCAAAAGGACAAACACAGTTCTGGGGGATGAACCCCCAGACCCTCGCAATATCGGCTTCGAGCGAGGTCCTCTCGGCGGCATCTGGTGGATAGGGCTTTGCTCTCCTCCTCTCCCTTTGCGCGTTTGGTTCGTTTTAAACACCTCACGGTGGAATATTGAACGTATGTTCAGCATTTTTCATTGACTTCGCTTTCGCCACCCTCCAGCCAATGGCTAAGAAAGTGGGCGCTAGGGCCTGCGCGAGGGAGGAAAGAAGGCGTGTCAGGCCAGCTTGCAGGGAAGGTCGCACTTGTTACCGGCGCCTCGTCGGGGATCGGGGAGGCGGCGGCTTTGTGTCTTGCCGAAGCTGGGACGAAGGTAGCCGTCTGCGCGCGCCGGACTGAGCGGCTTTCAGGACTGGTCACTAGGATCAAGGCGGCCGGCGGCAAGGCGCTGGCGATCCCGGGCGACATGACCGTGGAGGAGGATGCACGGGGAGCTGTGGCGCAGACCGTCGCGGCGTTCGGGCGGATCGACATTCTGATCAACTCGGCCGGGATCATGGAAGTGGGCGGGATCGAGAACTGCGATACCGCGATCTATCGCCGGGTGATCGATATCAACCTGATGGGCACCGTCTATACCAGCGCCGCTGCCGTGCCGCATATGCTGGAGCAGGGCGGGGGGGATATCATCACCATCTCCTCGCTCGCCGGGCGCAAAGGTGGGCCGATGACAAGCGCCTATTCGGCCAGCAAGCACGCGGTAAACATGATGACCGACGGGATGCGGCAGGAACTGAGCGGCAGGAACATCCGCGTCACCACGCTGATGCCCGGCGCGACCGAGACCCAGGTGGCGGATTCGATTTCCGACCCGCAGTGGCGCGCCGCGATCAAGGCGCATGTCGGCAAGGAAGGCGCCGTGAAGCCGCGCGATATCGGGGAGGCTATCGTCTTCATCCTCGCCATGCCGCGCCGGGCGAACATTTCCGAGATCGCCATCCGGCCGACGCTCGATACGAGCGCTTGAGGGGAACGACCATGGGAAGGCTTCAGGATAAAGTCTGCATCGTCACCGGCGCGGGTTCTGGAATGGGGCGGGCCATGGCCGAACTGTTCCATGCCGAAGGGGCCAGGCTGGTGTTGGCCGATATCTCGGGCAAGCAGGACGAAGTGGCGGCATCGCTTGGCGGTGACACGGTGGGCGTTCAGTGCGACGTCTCCGAAGAAGCCGAGGTGCAGGTAATGATCCTCGCCGCCGAGGACCGTTTCGGGCGGCTTGACGTACTTTGCAACAATGCCGGGTTTGGCGGGGCGATGGCGCCGCTGCACATGCAATCGCTGGATACGTGGGACCGCGTTCACGAGACTAACTTGCGCGGCGTGTTTCTGGGCATGAAGTACGGTGTGATCTCCATGCTGAAGACCGGTGGAGGAGCGATTGTGAACACGACTTCGGCCTCGGGCCTGATCGGCTGGAAGCACCATTCCGTCTACGGGGCGGCCAAGGCCGGGGTTAACCAGCTGACCAAGGCGGCGGCGCTCGATTATTCGGATCAGGGCATTCGCGTAAATGCCGTCGCGCCGGGCACAATGTGGACGGGGCTGGTCGAAGCTTCCCGCACTCATGCCGAGCCGCCGGCGGACTTCCCGGTGCTCGCAGGCATTCCGATGGGGCGCTGGGGGCTGGCGAAGGATATCGCGCAGGCTGCGCTATATCTGGCCAGCGACGAGGCGGCCTATGTGACCGGCGTGGTCCTGCCGGTGGACGGCGGCTATTCGGTCGGCTTTTCGGGCATGGGGGCGGAGCGTCCCGGCATTGCCAGCGCCTGTTGAATCGCCGTGCCTGTTGAGAGGCGCGGTGCCGGTTCACGAAGATCGCCAGACCTCGGTGAGGAGGTCACCCCCTTGGCGATAATTTCCCCCCCCCGGGATTATCGCGTTCTGGGCGAACGTGAACCGGCACCGCGATCCGGTCGCAGCCGGATTGGAAACCGTACAAAGTCGCGGCAGTCTCCAGACGAACTGGCTCCAGCAGGGACTGGAGCGGCCGATACTGCCAGACTGCCGCCAGGTTATGCGAAAATCGCCTGCCGGAAGGGACTTGCCGTGGGGTCGCATCACGGGTCGGCCGGTTTCGGCAGTGTCCGCGCCGGATGCGTTGCCGCTTCCGATTCGAACAAGGCGGTTATGGCAGGTTCGTCCGGAGGGGACTGTGAGACAGATCACGCTCCGTCGAGGCGGCGACACAAAATGCGGTCATGCGCGAGAAGAGCGTTTCCACCGCGCCGCAAAACGCTCTAGCACCGCCGCCATGACAGCCTCCAATATCGCGCAAGTAGACCCTTTCCACGCCATGGCCATCGGCCGCCTCGCCTATGAACTGGCGGCACAGGGGCGCGACGTGATCCACATGGAATACGGCCAGCCCTCCACCGGTGCCCCTGCGGCGGCGATCGCCGCCGCGCACCGCGTGCTGGACAGCGATCCGGGCGGCTACTGGGAAAGCACCGCGCTGCTGGACCGCATCGCCCGGCATTACCACGCGGCCTATGGCGTCGAGATCGATCGCGAGCAGGTAATCCTGACGTGCGGTGCTTCGCCCGCTTTCGTGCTGGCGCTTTCCAGCCTTTTCGTGCCCGGCGTGCGGGTGGCGCTGGCCCGACCGGGTTACGTGGCCTATCGCAATACGCTGAAGACGCTGTATCTCGAACCCGTGGAGATGGCCTGCGGCCCGGCGGAGCGTTACCAGGTCACTGCCGCCGCGCTCGATGCGCTCGATCCCGCGCCCGACGGGTTAATCCTTGCCAGCCCCGCCAATCCCACCGGCACCGTGATCGCGCCCGAGGAACTCGCGGCGATTGCCGAAGTCTGCCGCCGCAAGAATATCCGCGTGGTTTCGGACGAGATCTATCACGGCCTGACATATGACGGCACGGCCCAGTCCACCTTGCAGCATCTGCCGGAGGCCGTGGTGGTGAACAGCTTCTCCAAGTACTACTCGATGGCCGGTTGGCGGCTCGGCTGGCTGGTGGTGCCGCACGACCTCGTCGTCCCGGCGCGGGCGCGGATGAGCAACCTTTTCCTGACACCCTCGGTGCTCGCCCAGCATGCAGGCCTGATCGCGATGGACGAGACGGCCGAACTGGAAGGCCATGTCGAGAACTATGCCCGCAATCGCGAACTGTTGCTGGCTGCGCTGCCGAGCCTCGGGCTCGACCGGATCGCGCCGCCGGACGGGGCCTTCTACATCTATGCCGACGTTGGCCACCTGACCGATGACAGTCTTGGCTTCTGCCGGCAATTGTTGCGCGACACTGGCGTTGCGACGGCGCCGGGGATCGATTTCGATCCGGTCGACGGGCATCGCTTCATCCGTTTCAGTTTCGCGGTTTCGACCGCGCTGGTGGAAGAGGCGATCGCGCGCATGGAGCCGTGGTTCGCAGCGCGCAAGGCCAGCGGGACGGTCGCATCGGGCGCGTGATATTCAGGTCGGACAGTCGCCGATCCGCATACCCGTGATGCGTCTGCGATACCGCGTTCTGGTAGTGTTGCTTTCGCTCACTATCGACAGCGCGGTGTCCATCGTTTCGCCGTTCACCTTGCCGTGGAGATCGTAGCTGAGAGATCCGAAGCTCAAGCTACAGGTCTTGCCGCCGGTCACCTTGCCGCTTCTCACGCGGACGGTCGACATCGTGCAGAGGCCATCGTTCGACGGGCCGATCACCGCCGAGAGGAGTGTTTCCAGCGCCGTGTCCCGATTCTCGGCAGCAATGCAGACGGTATGGACCCTCCCAGGGAAAGGCTGGAATTTGGGATCGGGGGTCTCGATGAAGGTCGATGACTGGTTGATTCGCCAAAGACCCGTCGTGACATGTGGCCTTCCGCCCGTCACGACGATCTCCGCCTCGGATGGTTTTTCCGGCAATACCGGGGAGGGCATGGCGACGGAGTGGGACGGCACGATACCTGCCGGTTCGTTCTCCGCAGGGTTCCATCGCGGCGGTCGGTAAGCGACCGAAGCGATCCGTTCTTCCAGGCAGGCCTTGGCCGAAATCGCATCGCGAAACCCGTCTTTGATGCAGGCATTCAGGACTGTACAGACGAACCTGTCGATGTGCTCGTCTCCGCTGGAAAGCTCGACATCGCAAGGTTTCATGTGTGGTCCCCAAAGGGCGTAGTTCAGCCTGACCTTGCGCATCTTGCGGCCGATCACGACGATGTCTTCGTTCTCGGCTGACGGTGTCTGCGTTTGCATCCGAGTCTGTGCCGGGGCGAAAGAGACAGCGGAAGGTAGCGCCACGGCGCGCGTTTCGGCTATTAAAATGCGGGTGGCGGTGCCTCTTACCATCTTGGCTCCCCTGCCCGGGAGGATATGCGAATTGGGCCGGGTGGCAAGGAGAGCGCTGTGGGGTTTGCCCTGACCTTTCAAGTTTTTAATCGGAACGAGCGGCTTTTTCCGGCGGGAATCTTGCCGGTGCAGGGCGTTTCACCAAGTCCGGCGGTGGTGCGGAAGGCGGGCCGCGGAGCGAGTCACGCGGTCCGTGCGGATTGACAGTCCGCCGGGTTTGGGGACTTTGGCGGATGTCAATCAATGAGACGGTGGCGAGTCCCGTGGATCAGGTCGGTTTCGATATTGCTGCATGGACCGCGCAATTGCGGGATTTCCTGGACGCTTGTGCGGGCAGCGCGCCTCGCGAGGAAATCGATCGCGTTCGCGAGGCGATGCACCTGTTCCGACCCGATGCGGCCGGATCGGCGTGGGACGGTTTCGATTCTGCCGGCATCGATGCCATGCTCGCTTGCGGTGCAACCGAGAGCGCGGCGCTCGCCCTGATCGGCGAGGACGAGGTTTTCATCTGGTCTCGCGGTCTGGGCGGAAATTGCCTTGCTACACTGGTCATGCCGGATGGATCGGAAGAGCTGATGTGCGAGGCTGCGACGCTTTCCCTGGCCCTGCTTTCGGCCTATGTGACAAAACTGCTGCTCCGGCTGGAGCGCAGGGAGCAGCAGGACGCGGCACAGTCTCCAGAGTCGTCGGGGCTTCGCCTGCACTGAGCGACGTGTTGACTGAACGAAGGACGCCTCGATGATTCGATTGAATCGTCGCTTTAATTTATTAGGGCCGCGTCGATGGCTATGAGGATGGCGTCGGACGTGTGGTTGATACCTGGTTTGTTGAGTCTGTTCATCTGAAGATTTTGGAAGCAATGGCGTTGACCAAGCGCTGTTCGCCCAAGAGTCTGTTGGATAACCTGTTGGCGACGCCGCGAAGAACCTCTCTCGCACAATCGTCGGGGGGCGATCTGGGTGTGAGCTATGACTTTGCGCAATCGGACGCTACCAACCCCTTCGATACTCCCGACGAGGGTGGTTTGAGTCCTTGAGGTGCGATGCGGCCGCCAATGCTGTTTGCAATCGAATGTTTGCTAATTGAGTTGGATGGCATTGACGAAGTGAGGGTAAGTCGCTCGCCGCAAAAGCCCGCAGGCCTCCCCCGACGCGCCGGGTCTTTTGCCTGTACCGGACGATCTCGGCCATCAGCGAATACCTTGCCGACACGTACGGGCAACGCTTTGTTCATAAAGGACCATGTCTGTTTCCTCATTCAGGATCCCCATGCGCCGCGCTCTTGCTTGCTGTGTCTCTCTCGCTTGGTCTTTTACAGCCTCCACGGCCTCGGCAGAAACCCACGAGGACGAGCAAGTCTGGATCAACCTCACGGCGATGGGGCCGATTGCCGGCGACGTCGTCTATTTTGCCGAGCTTCAGCCGCGCATGGGCGACGGTGCCTCGCGGCTCGACCAGCTCCTCCTGCGCGGGGCGGTGGGGTTGAAGCTCTCGCCTACCGTCACGCTCTATCAGGGCTATGCCCATGTCGTGCTGCCGGTGGACGGCGGCAGGGACATGAACGAGGAGCGCAGTTTCCAGCAGCTCAACTGGTTCGTTGGCAAGCCTTGGGGCGGCGAACTGACCTCGCGCACGCGGCTTGAACAGCGCTGGCGTTCGGACGGCAGCGATACCGGCTGGCGCCTGCGCGAAATGCTGCGCTACGAAAAGCCGCTGAAGCCGGGCAGCCATGCGGTGAACGCGCTCGTCTACGCCGAGGGCTTTGCCGCGCTCAACGATACCGACTGGGGCGCGCGGGGCGGTTTCGACCAGTTGCGCTCCTTCGCCGGCGTGGAACTGGGCGTGAAGGACGCGACGACGGTGGAACTTGGTTATCTCAACCAGGTGATCGACCAGAGTCGCGGGCGGACGCGGGTGAACCACGTGGCTTCGGTCTCGCTGTTCTTCCGGCACTGATCGCGGGGTTTTCGCATCTTGTTTCAACTATTCGACCCCGCCTCCCGGGGGGCGACTAGGTGATTTGGGTGGGTGTGCGCGCGTAACAAAAAAAGGCGGAAGTCTTTCGACTCCCGCCCTTCCTCTTTTCAGCAGCGCTTCGATCAGGCCGCTTCGGCAGTCTCAACGATCTCTTCAGGCGCCGCGTTGCGGATCAGGTAGTCGAAGGCCGACAGTGCCGCCTTCGAGCCTTCGCCCATGGCGATGATGATCTGCTTGTAGGGCACCGTGGTCACGTCGCCTGCCGCGAACACGCCCGGGAGGTTGGTGGCCGCCTTGTCGTCGATCACTATCTCGCCGCGAGCCGTGAGTTCGACGCCGGAGTCCTTCAGCCATTCGGTGTTGGGCACCAGACCGATCTGGACGAACACGCCTTCCAGTTCGACCTTGTGTTCCTCACCGGTCTCGCGGTTCTTGTAGACGAGGCCGTTCACCTTGTCGCCGTCGCCTTCGACCTCGGTGGTCTGGGCATTGGTGAGGATCAACACGTTCTTCATCGACTTGAGCTTGTCGACCAGGACCTGGTCGGCGCGCAGCTTTGAGTCGAACTCGATCAGGGTGACGTGGCCGACGATGTTGGCGAGATCGATCGCCGCCTCGACGCCGGAGTTTCCGCCGCCGATCACCGCCACACGCTTGCCCTTGAACAGCGGGCCGTCGCAGTGTGGGCAATAGGCCACGCCCTTGTTCTTGTACTCGGCCTCACCGGGCACGCCGAGGTTCCGCCAGCGGGCGCCCGTGGTCAGCACCAGCGAACGCGCCTTGAGCGAAGCGCCATTGGCGAAGACGACCTCGTGATAGCCGCCGAGCTCCTTCGCCGGGATCAGCTTTTCGGCGCGCTGCAGGTTCATCACGTCGATGTCGTATTCGGCGACGTGGCTTTCCAGCGCCGCTGCGAGCTTGGGGCCTTCGGTATAGGGGACCGAGATGAAGTTTTCGATGCCCATGGTGTCCTGCACCTGGCCGCCGAAGCGTTCCGCGACCACGCCGGTCGAGAAGCCCTTGCGCGCGGTGTAGATTGCCGCCGAGGCGCCGGCGGGACCGCCGCCGACGACGAGCACTTCGAAGGGCTTCTTGCCGGCCAGCACGGCGGCGGCTTTCTCATCGGCGCCGGTGTCGAGCTTGGCGAGGATTTCCTCGATGCTCATCTTGCCCGAACCCCACATCTTCCCGTTCAGGAAGACGGCGGGAACGGCCATGACGCCGCGTTCCTCGACTTCCGCCTGGAACGTGCCGCCCTCGATCAGGGTGGCGTTCACGTGCGGGTTGTTGAGCGAGAGCAGGGTCAGAGCCTGCACGACGTCGGGGCAGTTGTGGCAGGAGAGCGAGAAGTACATCTCGAACTCGTGCTCGCCCTCGATGGCGCGGGCGATTTCGAGCGCCTCTTCGGAAACCTTGGGCGGGTGACCGCCGGCCCAGAGCAGGGCCAGGACCAGCGAGGTGAATTCATGACCGAGCGGGAGTCCTGCGAAGCGCACCCAGGCGCTGGCGTCGCTCGCGCGGCGGATGATGAAACTGGGGCGGCGGCCGCCGCTCATGGCGTCGTCGCCGTCGAAAGAGGCGGTGATCTTGTCCGAGAGCGAGGCGATGGTTTCGAGCAGCTCGCGGGTTTCGGACGACTTCTGCCCGTCGTCCAGCGAGGCGACGAGCTCGATCGGCTCGCGCAGCATGCCGAGATATTGCGAGAGCTGCTGCTTCAGGTTGGCGTCGAGCATGGTCTGGGGTCCTTTGGAATTTCGTTGGTAAAGGGGCGGCCGGGGATTTCTTTTCCGCGTGAGGGCGCGGCTCGGGACGAGGGAAATCCCCGAGCCGCGCACCTTCAGCACGCGACCCGGAAGATCGCGGTAGTCTTAGAGCTTGCCGACGAGTTCGAGCGAGGGCGCGAGGGTCTCTTCGCCTTCTTCCCACTTGGCCGGGCAGACCTGGCCGGGGTGCTCGCGCCAGTACTTGGCGGCCTTGATCTTGCGGACGAGTTCGGCGGCGTTGCGGCCCACGCCCTCGGGGGTGATTTCGACCAGCTGGATCACGCCGTCCGGATCGACCACGAAGGTGGCGCGGTCAGCAAGGCCAACGCCTTCGCGCAGAACGCCGAAGTTGTTGGTCAGGGCGTGGTTCTGGTCGCCAAGGAAGGCGTACTGGATCTTGCCGATCTTGTCCGAGGTGTCGTGCCAGGCCTTGTGGCTGAAGTGCGTGTCGGTCGAAACGCCGAAGACTTCGACGCCGAGGCCCTGGAGGGTTGCGTACTGCTCGCCGAGGTCTTCGAGTTCGGTGGGGCAGACGAAAGTGAAGTCAGCGGGGTAGAAGAAGAACACGGCCCACTTGCCGGCGATGTCCGCTTCGGTGACATCGAAGAAGTCCTTGCCTGCCTGGAAGGCGGTGTTCTTGAACGGCTTGATCTGGCTGCCGACGATACCCATGGATGTAAGCTCCCTCGTTGGGTGTTGAAGTTCGAGGACGGAGATAGGGCCCTGGTGTGACGATGTGTAGGGCGTTGATCCGATTGGCTTGATCGGATTGGCCGATCAGTCGCGGTGGACTGAACGTTTCTGTCGATAAAATGCTCGCAGATGCGAAAAGCCGTGCGGCGACGCGGTGAATCGGGCAACAGCAGGGCATGAAGACGATACGATTTGCGCTGTTGCTGGCGGGTCTTGCCTCGCTCGCGGGATGCAACGGTTGGCCTACCTCGTTGGACAATCGCGCCTCGGGCGATGTGCGGTTCCGCTATCATCATCGCCTCTACGACGAATGGTCGGTCTGGGCGCCGGTGAAGCAGGGGAAGGCGGTGCTTTTCGCCCATGAGCACCGGGTTCGGGACATGTCCGGGCTGGAAATTACCCAAGGGACGCTGACGTATCGCTATGGCACCCGTGCATTGGCGCCGGTGCAGCGTTCTGCGCAGGTAGTTTGAGCTGTGCGCTCGTCTATCGCGGCGAGGGGCGGCTGGAAGCGCGCACCTCGGCGCTTCTCGACGCGACGGAGCGGTAGGGGAGGGGCTGCGACGAAGCTAAATATTTTGATAGGAAACCCTGCGATCCTACCGGGTGGAGTGCATCTGGGCCTTTGCTGATATTCTAAGTCAAAGAAGATGCTCCCCTTTGGGTGGAGAGAGGATTTTCCGGCTTACGCGGATGGCGGGGTAATAGGGTAAGGTATCCACCCCGCCACTCCGTTAGCCCAGATAGATTCCGGCAGGATTGCCGGTAACGCCGGATTCAACTTCGAACAGGGCACCGTCGAATTCGGATTCGGGCAGGCCCGTCGCGGCCGAAGTCACGAACATGCGGTCCAGCTTTTCGCCTGCGAAAGCGATGTTGGTGATGCGCTTGGCGGGCAGCTCGATGGAGCGTTCGCGGGTGCCGTCGGGGGCGAAGCGGCTGATCCGGCCGCCGTCCCAGTGGGCGGTCCAGAGGTAGCCCTCGGCGTCGGTGGTCATGCCGTCGGGATAGCCGTCTTCCTCGGAGAAGCGGATGAATTCCTCGCGGTCGTGCGCGCCGGTTTCGTCCACGGCGAAGCGATAGATCAAGCGGCGGCCCGAATCGGCGTGGTACATCCAGTTGCCGCAAGGCGAGAAGGCCGGGCCGTTGGGCACCGTGTAGTCGGTGTCGATCACCTGCCATTCGCCGGTTGGCGAGAGGCGGTAGAGCGAGCCGGTCACCTCTTCCTCGGCCATGTCCATCGTGCCGCACCAGATCGCGCCGTGGCGGTCGGCCTTGCCGTCGTTCATGCGGTTGCCGGGCAGGTGCGGCTCGGGATCGTTGCGCTCGGAAATCGTCAGGGGATCGAGAGTGATGTTAGCCACGCCGTCCTGGAAGCCGCCGATCAGGCCGCCTTCCGCGCGCGGGGCGACCCAGCCGAGGCGGGCAGGCATGTCCCAGCGGGTCACGGTATTGTCGGTCAGGCTAAGGCGATTGAGCGCAGGGGCGAGGATGTCGACCCAGTAGAAGGCATTATCGCGCGCGCTCCAGAGCGCGCCTTCGCCGAGGGTATCGCGCACGTCGCGATCGATCTTGCGCCAAAGGGTCATGTAACTCTCCCGTGGAAATGGATCGGCCCCCGCCCAGTCCTTTCCCTTGAGGGGACAGGAGGGACGAGGGCCGAACGGTCATCCGACGGCTAGGTCGGACAGGATATGGAACTCAGTGGTTATCGCCCTTAGTGGTTGTCTCTGGGCAGACCCATGGTCTGGGCGATGCGCTGATATTTCTCGGCGCCCTCGAGGATCGCGCCGGTGTCCATCTGGCCGACGACCGAGCGCTGGATTTCCTGCCACGGCGTCTGCGAGGCCGGGTAGGCATAGCCTCCCTTGGCTTCGAGAGCGGCACGGCGTGCGGCCAGTTCCTCGTCGGAGATCAGCACGTCCACGCGGCCCTTCTTGAGGTCCATGCGCACGCGGTCACCCGATTCGAGCAAGGCGAGGCCGCCCATGGCTGCGGCTTCCGGTGAGGCGTTGAGGATCGAGGGGCTGCCCGAAGTACCCGACTGGCGGCCGTCACCGATGCACGGCAGTGAGTGCACGCCTTCGGTGATGAGGTACGAAGGCGGACGCATGTTGACGACTTCCGCCGCGCCCGGATAGCCGATCGGACCGGCGCCGCGCATGAACAGCAAGGTGTCGGGGGTGATGCCGGTGGCCGGATCGTCGATGCGGTGGTGGTAGTCTTCCGGACCGTCGAACACCACGGCATTGCCTTCGAAGGCATCCGGGTCTGCAGGGTTCGACAGGTAACGGTCGCGGAACTCCTTGGAGATCACGCTGGTCTTCATGATCGCGGCGTCGAACAGGTTGCCCGACAGGACCAGGAAGCCCGCTTCCTCGACCAGCGGCTGGTCGAAGGGCTTGATGACCTTCTCGTCCTCGATAGTGGCGTCGCGGCAGTTGTCGCCCATGGTCTTGCCGTTCACCGTCATCGCGCCCTCATGGATGAGGCCCTGCTTGATGAGCTGCGCGACCACGGCGGGGACGCCGCCGGCACGGTAGTAGTCTTCGCCGAGGTATTCGCCGGCCGGCTGGAGGTTCACCAGCAGCGGGATCTTGTGGCCGATGCGCTCCCAGTCCTTGAGCGGCAGGTCGACGCCGATGTGGCGGGCGATCGCGGCCAAGTGGATCGGGGCATTGGTCGAACCGCCGATGGCGGCGTTGACGGCGATGGCGTTATGGAAGGCGTCGAGCGTCAGGATGTCCGAGGGCTTGAGGTCCTCGTGCACCATGTCGACGATGCGCTTGCCGGTGCGCCATGCGCATTCCTGGCGGTCACGGTAAGGCGCGGGGATCGCGGCCGAACCCGGCAGCATCATGCCGAGCGCTTCGGCGAGCGAGTTCATCGTCGTCGCCGTGCCCATGGTGTTGCAGTAGCCGGTCGACGGGGCGGACGAGGCGACGAGCTTGATGAAGCCTTCGGCGTCGAGTTCGCCCGCAGCCATCATCTCGCGGCCCTTCCAGACGATCGTGCCCGAACCGGTACGCTCGCCCTTGTGCCAGCCGTTGAGCATCGGGCCGACCGACAGGGCGATCGCCGGGATGTTCACGGTCGCGGCGGCCATCAGCAGCGCCGGGGTGGTCTTGTCGCAGCCGGTGGTCAGCACCACGCCGTCGAGCGGGTAGCCGTAGATCGCTTCGACGAGGCCGAGGTAGGCCAGGTTGCGGTCGAGACCGGCGGTCGGGCGCTTGCCGGTTTCCTGGATCGGGTGGACCGGGAATTCCAGCGCAATGCCGCCCGCTTCGCGAATGCCCTCGCGAATGCGCTCGGCCAGCACGATGTGGTGGCGGTTGCAGGGCGACAGGTCGCTGCCGGTCTGGGCGATACCGATGATCGGCTTGCCCGAGCGAAGCTCTTCAAGGCTGATGCCGAAATTCAGGTAACGCTCCAGATAGAGCGAGGTCATGTCGATGTTGTCGGGATTGTCGAACCAGGCGCGCGAGCGCAGCTTCGGTGCAGTCTTGTTGTCGGTCATGGGCGATCGTTTCTTTTCGAGGTCAGCGCGAAGAAGTGGAAACGCGGTAGATCATGACATGCTTGTAGGGCTTGCCGGGATCGACGCGGGTGGACGGGAAATTCGAGTGGTTCGGCGAGTCCGGGAACTTCTGCGGTTCCAGCGCGATCCCGTCGCCCATGCGGTAGAGGTGGCCGTTCTTGCCGATGAAGGTGCCGTCCAGGAAGTTGCCTGCGTAGAACTGCACGCCCGGTTCGGTCGTCAGCAGTTCGAGCACGCGGCCCGAGACGGGGTCTTCGAGGCGGGCGGCCAGTTCGGGGGTCTTGGTGACGCCCTTGTCGAGCGCGAAGTTGTGGTCGTAGCCGCGGCCCATGACGATCTGCTCGTCCTTGCCGTCGCGGATGCCTTCGCCGACCAGACGGGCCTTGCGGAAGTCGAACACGGTGCCGGTCACGTCGCGCAACTCGCCGGTGGGGATCAGCTTGTCGTTCACGGGGGTGTAGTGGCCCGCCGGGATCGTCAGCAGTTCCTGCATGGCATCGCGCGGGCTGCCTTCACCGGCCATGTTGAAGATGGCGTGGTTGGTCAGGTTGAGCACGGTCGGCTTGTCGGTGGTCGCCTCGAAGACGATCTGCAGGTTGCCCTTCTCGTCCAGCGAGTAGGTCACCTTGGCCTTCACCGTGCCGGGATAGCCCGAATCACCGTCGGGGCTGACGAGCGAGAACACCGCCGTCGCCACCGGGCCGGACTTGATCTGCTCGACCTTCCAGTTCTGCACGTCCCAGCCCTTGCCGCCGCCGTGCAGCGACTGGCCGTGGTCGTTCTGGGGAAGCTGGTAGCTCTTGCCGTCGAGCGTGAACTTGCCGTCGGCGATGCGGTTGCCGTAGCGACCGATGGTGGCGCCCCAGTAGTTCGGGCGCTTCTCGTAGCTGGCGAGGTCGTCGTAGCCGAGCAGGATGTCGGCCGATTTGCCGTCCCGATCCGGGGCCATCATCTTCCACAGCGTGGCGCCGTAAGTCAGGATCGTCGCCGAAACGCCGTTGCCCGCCTTCAGCGTGACCGCGCCTACCGGCGTGCCGTCGGCAAGCGTGCCTGCCGGGGCCTGCGAGGCATCGGCGGCGAGTGCGGGATTGGAAAGAGCCAAGGCCGGGGCGGATATCGCCATTGCCATCAACGCCTTGCGCAGTTTCCTCATTATCCTGGCTCCCATATCTGTCCTGTAAGTCGTTTCCGCATCGTGTTACCGGACGCTGTCAGACGACGACGCCCATTGACGATATTGCTTCCCGCATATAGTCCGACAAATAGAAAGAGCGCAAGCCGGTTTGCCGCAGGGCACGGCAGCGGTTCTCTGGTTTAGAGAGGATAGTCATGCCCCCAGTGGTTTCATCTGGAGATGCCCCGGTGCTTCACGCGCAGCCAGCGGGCGTCCGCTACGGCCCGGCGCTGACGCTGCTTGCCAGCCTGTTTTTCATGTGGGGCTTCATCACCGTCATCAACAACACGCTGCTGCCGCACCTGCGCAGCGTGTTCGACCTGAGCTACACCCAGACGACGCTGATCGAATCGGTGTGGTTCATCGCCTATTTCGTCGCCTCGATTCCCTCGGCCAAGCTGATCGAGCGAATCGGTTACCAGAAGTCGCTGGTCACCGGGCTGCTGATCATGGCGGCGGGCGCGCTCGGCATGATGCTGGCCGCCAGCATTCCGTCCTACGGCGTGACGCTGGTCATGCTCTTCGTGATCGCCAGCGGCATCACCCTGCTGCAGGTGGCGGCGAATCCCTATGTCGCTGTCGTCGGCAAGCCTGAGACGGCCTCGTCGCGCCTCAATCTGGTGCAGGCGCTCAACTCGGCGGGTACGATGCTGGCTCCGCTATTCGGCGCCTACCTGATCCTCGGTCGTTCCAAGAGCGGCACTTCGGTCGCCGGAACCGTGCTGACCGACGCCGAGCGTCTGGCCGACGCCCACTCGGTGATCCTGCCCTATGCGCTCGTCGCGGTGGTGCTGGTGATTCTCGCCGTGGTGATCGCCAAGTTCCCGCTGCCTTCGATGGGTTCGGCGAACTCGCGCCTCGCCAAGGAGCAGCGCAAGCACCTCTCGCTGTGGAACCACCGCAACCTCGTGTTCGGCATTCCCGCGATCTTCATCTACCTGATCGCCGAGATCGGCGTGGCGAACCTCTTCGTGAACTTCGTCAGCCAGCCGGACATCGCCAACCTGACGCATGAGCAGGCAGGCAAGTACCTCACGTTCCTCTGGGGCGGCATGATGGTCGGCCGCTTCGCCGGTTCCGCGATCATGCAGCGCTTCGACGCGGGCAAGGTCCTGGCGTTCTTCTCGGTCGGCGCCTTCGCGGTGATGGTTGTGACGATCTTCGCCCATGGCCCGGTCGCCATGTGGTCGCTGATCCTCGTCGGCCTGTTCCACTCGATCATGTTCCCGACGATCTTCACGCTCGGCATCAAGGGCCTCGGCCCGCTGACCGAGGAAGGCTCGGGCCTGCTGGTGATGGCCATCGCGGGTGGTGCGCTGGTGATCGTGCAGGGCTGGCTGGCCGACAACTTCGGCCTCCAGAACTCTTTCATCCTAACGGCTGTTTGCGAACTCTACGTGCTGTTCTACGCCCTGTGGGGCAGCAAGGTGACCAACGCCGAGCCGGACCTCGTTCCGGAGCCTGCCGAGTAACATCGAGCAGTTCAGCGTTTACGAAAAAGGCCCCGGCGAGCGATCGCCGGGGCCTTTTCTTTTTGGAATATCGTCATCCCGGACGACGGCTCGGTTCTACTTCTTCTCCATCGCGCTGCGGGTATCCTCCAGCGCCAGATCGACCAGCACGTTCATTGCTTCTGCTGCCCCTGCCGAATCGCCCGCAGCGATCGCGTCATAGACGCGCACATGGTCGGGAATCGGATTGCGGGGCAGGGCGCGGGCGCGCTGCTTGAACTGGGTGGTCCAGTTCACCGCCGCGCCGATCGAGGCGCTGAGCACCAGCAGCGCATCGTTGCGGGTGGCCTGGAGAATCGCATTGTGGAAATCGCGGTCCGCCGCGCGTCCCGCCTCGGTGGTGAGGGTGTGGCGCCGCATGGCCGCCAATGCATCCTTCATCGCCTTGAGGTCGTTCTTGTCCCGGCGCTGGGCGGCAAGGCGAGCGGCAGCGGGTTCGACGATGGCGCGCAGTTCGAACAGACTGCGCACGAATTCGATGTCCGGCTCTCCGGCGAAGGCCCAGCCGAGCACTTCGGGGTCGAGCAGGTTCCAGCGATCGCGTGGCAGTACCCGTGTCCCGGCCTTCGGGCGACTGGCGACCAGACCTTTCGCACTCAGGACTTGAATGGCCTCACGGTAGGCGCTGCGCGAGACTTGCAGCTCCTCCGCGAAAGCGACTTCGCCAGAAAGAATGTCTCCGGGCGCATATTTGCCGGACAAGATGGCCGTTCCCAGTTTATGGGCGATGGCGCCGTGCAGGCGTCGTCCGGGGCCCCGGGCCTCGTCGGCGGGCCTCGCACTATCTTCTTCGTTCACAAAATTGGCTTCTGACACTGTTATTGGCACCTCTCCGATGGAACCTAACAGTCCTTCTCACGCGAAGGAACGACAAACATTGCGTTTCTGATGCGCTGGGAATATGTCGGAGTAAATAGGGAGACCCCAAATGACCGAATTCCGTTCCATCGTGGCCGCAACCGGCGAACCTCAGGGTGAGCCGCTGGCCGTGAACGGCACTGCCGATGTCGCCGCCGCCTGCGCCGCCGCCGCCGCCGCGTTCGATACCTACCGTGCTACCGACCGCGAAACCCGCGCTTCGTTCCTGGAGCGAATCGCTGACGAGATCCTCGCCATCGGTGAGCCGCTGATCGAAGCCTACATGGCCGAGAGCGGTCTGCCGCGCGGTCGCGGTGAAGGCGAGCGTGGCCGCACCATGGGCCAGCTGCGCCTGTTCGCCGATGTCGTCCGCAAGGGCCAGTGGCAGCAGCTGCGCATCGATCCGGCCCTGCCGGACCGCGCTCCGCTGCCCCGCCCCGACCTGCGCCTGCGCATGATCCCGGTCGGCCCGGTAGCCGTGTTCGGCGCCTCCAATTTCCCGCTCGCCTTCTCGACCGCCGGTGGTGACACCGCTTCGGCGCTCGCAGCCGGTTGCCCGGTCGTGGTCAAGGGCCACCCGGCCCACCCGATCACCGGCAGCCTGATTGCCGCCGCGATCACCAAGGCAGTCAAGGACGCCGGCCTTCCCGAAGGCGTGTTCCAGCACCTCGTCGGCCCGTCGAACGAACTCGGCGCCGCGCTGGTTCAGGATCCGCGCATCGCCGCAGTCGGCTTCACCGGCTCGCGCGGTGGCGGTCTCGCCCTCGCCAAGCTGGCTGCGGCCCGCGAAGTGCCGATCCCGGTCTACGCCGAAATGTCGAGCATCAACCCGGTCCTGCTGCTTCCCGAGGCGCTCAAGGCGCGCGGCGAAGCGCTCGGCACCGCTTTCGTCGGTTCGCTGACGATGGGTGCCGGCCAGTTCTGCACCAACCCCGGCCTGATCCTGGCCGTCGAAGGTGAAGGTCTGGACGCATTCGTCGCTGCCGCCACCGGCGGCGTGTCGGAAGCCAAGCCGCAGACCATGCTGACCACCGGCATCGCCGCCGCTTATGCCAAGGGCGTCGAAGCGCTCGAAGGCAATGCGGGCGTCGAGACCATCGCCAAGGGCGAAGAAGGCAGCAAGACCACCGGCGGCGCGGTCCTGTTCCAGACCACGGCTGCGCAGTTCCTGGCGGACAAGGCCATCGGCCACGAAGTGTTCGGCGCTGCCTCGATCGTCGTGCGCTGCGAGGACGAAGCCGAACTCGCCGGTCTGCTCGAAGGCCTCGAAGGCCAGCTGACCGCCACCCTGCACATGGACGAAGCCGACGAAGCCGCCGCTTCGCGCCTGCTGCCGGTGCTGGAACGCAAGGTCGGCCGTATCCTCGTCAACGGTTGGCCGACCGGCGTCGAAGTGTGCCACGCGATGGTGCACGGCGGCCCGTTCCCCTCGACCACCGACCCGCGCACCACGTCGGTCGGCAGCCTTGCGATCGACCGCTTCCTGCGTCCGGTCAGCTACCAGAACTTCGCCCAGGGCCTGCTTCCGGCAGAACTGCGCGACGCAGCCTACGGTGACGGCGTTCCCCGCCTGATCGACGGCGCGCTTACCCTCTAACCAGTCCAACCCCATCCCCGCGGCGCGCTCCACCAAGAGGGCGCGTCGCGGACAGGGCCAAGTCCCTCTCGGGAGAGATCCATGACCTACCTTCGCCTGCTCCAGCACCGCGCGCCCGACGGCGTGCGCTCCGTCATCCTTGCCGAGGGCGATGCCGCCCACTTCCTTCAGGGCGTCACCACCACCCGCGAACTCGCGCTGCGCGCCATCGCCGAGGGCGTGACGCTGGCCGAGGCCGCCAAGGCTTGCGCTGCGGGCGAAGCGGTCGATATCGCCGCCGAATTCGCGGCCGGCACCCTGCTGGCCCCGATCGACCACGACGATTCCGCCCACCTGCTGATGACCGGCACCGGCCTGACGCACCTCGGTTCGGCCGAAGGCCGCAACAAGATGCACGCCGCCGCCGCTTCGGGTGAGCACGTTACCGATTCCATGCGCATGTTCCTTGAGGGCCTCGAAGGCGGCAAGCCCGCCGCCGGCACCGAAGGCCAGCAGCCGGAATGGTTCTACAAGGGCGACGGCCAGCTGCTCGTCGGCCCCGGCGAAGCGCTGACCATGCCTGCGTTCGCCAAGGACGGCGGCGAAGAGCCCGAACTGGCCGGTATCTACCTCGTCGGTGAAGACGGCACCGTGTACCGCCTCGGCCTCGCGCTCGCCAACGAGTTCTCGGACCATGTGACCGAGCGTCACAACTACCTCTGGCTCGCCCACTCGAAGCTGCGTCAGGCCGCGCTCGGCCCGGAACTGCTGCTCGGCACCCCGCCGGAGAAGATCGAAGGCACCAGCAAGATCGTCCGCGCTGGCGAAACGATCTGGGAAAAGCCCTTCCTCTCGGGCGAAGCGAACATGTCGCACACGTTCGCCAACCTTGAGCACCACCACTTCAAGTACGACCTGTTCCGCCGCGCCGGTGACGTGCACGTCCACTTCTTCGGCACCGCCACGCTCTCGTTCAGCGACGGCGTGACGACGCAGGAAGGCGACGTGTTCGAGATCTCGGCCGCGCCGTTCGCCCTGCCGGTTGCCAACCCGCTCGCCCGCGCCGCCGCTTCGGCAGAGGCGACGACGACCGTAAAGGTGCTCTGAACCATGGATCCGATCCGCATTGCCATCGTTGGCGTGGGCAAGATCGCCCGCGACCAGCACATCCCCGCGATCGAGGGCAACTCGAACTTCAGCATCGGCGCCACGGTCAGCCCGAATCATCGCGGCCCCGAAGGCATCCCGCACTTCAGCAGCCTTGAAGAGCTGATCGAGAGCGGCCCGGCGATCGACGCGGTGGCGCTCTGCACCCCGCCGCAGGTCCGCTACGACCTCGCCGCGCTGGCGTTGTCGAAGGGCATGCACGTGTTCCTCGAAAAGCCGCCGGGCGCTACCCTCGCCGAAGTGGCCGCGCTGGAAAGCCGCGCCGAGAAGGTGGGCGTCACCCTGTTCGCCTCGTGGCACTCGCGCTACGCCGCCGGTGTCGCGCCTGCCCGTGCCTGGCTGGCCGAGCGCCAGATCAAGAGCGCGAAGATCGTCTGGCGCGAGGACGTGCGCGTCTGGCATCCGGGTCAGGACTGGATCTGGGAGCCGGGCGGCCTTGGCGTGTTCGATCCGGGCATCAATGCCCTCTCGATCGCCACCCACATCATGCCGCGCCCGTTCTTCCTGAAGGACGCGACGCTCAGCCTGCCCGCCAACCGCGCCGCGCCGATCGCCGCCGACATCGAGTTCCGCGACACCGCCGGGGCCGAAATCCACATGGACCTCGACTGGCGCCAGACCGGCCCGCAGTCGTGGGACATCATCGTCGAGACCGATGCGGGAACGCTGAAGCTGGCCAATGGCGGCGCCGTGCTCACCCTGCCCAGCGGCACCGAGCACAATGAAGACCTTGAATACCCGGGTCTCTATGCGCGCTTCGCCAACCTGATCCGGGGCGGCCGCAGCGATGTCGACATCGCGCCGCTGCGTCTCGTTGCCGATGCTTTCCTGCGCGGCAAGCGCGACCTCGTCGAAGAATTCCACGACTGATTTCCCAGGGAGGGGACTGACAATGCTGAAGGCGCTTCGCCTGACCACTGCTGCCGTCCTGCTGAGCGCCACCGCGCTCGCAGGCGCAGCCCATGCCGACACCGACGGCCAGCCGACCACGGCGACCATCGACGCCGCCAAGCCCGGCCCGGTCTACCACAAGGAAGTGTTCACCCAGTTCGCCGAGCACCTCGGCACGGGGATCTACGGCGGCCTGTGGGTCGGCAAGAACAGCAAGATTCCGAACACCAACGGCTTCCGCAACGACGTCGTCAGTGCGCTCAAGGATCTTGCGGTCCCGGTGATCCGCTGGCCCGGCGGCTGCTTCGCCGACGAATACAACTGGCGTGAAGGCATCGGCCCGCAGAACACCCGCCCGGTGAAGGTCAATACCCATTGGGGCGGCGTGACCGAGCCGAACACCGTCGGCACCCACGAGTTCTTCGAACTGCTGCGCCAGGTGGGCGCGGAAGCCTATATCGCGGGCAACGTCGGTGACGGCACGCCGCGCGAAATGGCCGAATGGGTCGAATACATGACTGCACCTGCCGGTTCGCTGGCCCAGCTGCGCGCCAAGAACGGCCACAAGGAGCCGTGGAAGGTCGCCTACTTCGGCGTCGGCAACGAGCTTTGGGGCTGCGGCGGCAACATGCGTCCCGAATTCGCGGCAGATGAGACCCGTCGCTACGCCACCTTCGTCAAGGCGCCTGCGGGCACCAAGATACTGAAGGTCGCCGCAGGCGCCAATGTCGACGACTACAACTGGACCGAGACGATGATGCGCGTCGCGGCGCCGCAGCTCGACGGCGTTTCGCTGCACTATTACGTCCACCCCGCCGGTGGCTGGCCGCCGCGTGCGCCCGCTGTCGATTTCGACGAGAACGGCTGGGCCGATGCGCTGAACGGCGCGCGCAAGATGGACGAGCTGATTACCAAGCACTCGGCGATCATGGACAAGTACGATCCCGAAAAGCGGGTCTTCCTGGCCGTGGACGAATGGGGTTCGTGGTACGCTCAGGATCCGGGCACGCATCCGGGCTTCCTGCGCCAGCAGAACACCCTGCGCGACGCGCTGATCGCCTCGATCCATCTGGATATCTTCGCCAAGCACGCCGACCGCGTGCGCATGACCGCCATCGCGCAGATGGTGAACGTGCTCCAGGCGATGATCTTCACCGAAGGCAACAAGATGGTGCTCACGCCCACTTATCATGTCTTCGAGATGTACAAGCCGTGGCAGGACGCCACCGTGCTGCCGATCGACATCAAGACGCCCTGGTACAACAAGGGCCAGTACACGATGCCGGCGGTCAGCGGCTCGGCGGTGAAGGCGAAGGACGGCAAGATCCATGTCGGCCTGTCCAACCTCGATCCGAACCAGTCGAACACGGTGACGATCAAGCTCGACGGCGTGAGCGCTTCGGCGGTCACCGGTCGTATCCTGACGGCACCGGCGATCAATTCGCACAACACCTTCGATGCACCGAACGCGGTCAAGCCCGAGGCCTTCTCCGGCGCGAGCGTGCAGGGCGGCAACCTTGTCGTTACCCTGCCGGCCAAGTCGGTCGTGGTGCTCGAACTGCAATGAGTGTGAACCACGTCCTCGGTGATTGGGGGACTACCCGGCTGCGGCTGTTCCGCCTCGACGGCGAGGACGTGGTCGCCCGGCTCGATGGGCCGGGCGCGCTCGAAGGTGATGCCGAAGCGGCCCTGGCCGAACGGCTCGACCTCTGGAAGGCCGAGGGGCCGCTATCCGAAGTCGTGCTTTGCGGGATGGCCGGGGCGCCCGGCGCGCTCGTCGCGGCAGGCTATGCGGCTTGCCCGGCGGACGCCGCCCAGTGGCTGTCCTCGCGCGCACGGCTGGAAGTGGCCGGTATCCCGGTCTCGGTCCTTCCGGGGCTGAGCTGCAAGGATTCCGAAGGCGTGCCCGAAGTGATGCGGGGCGAGGAGGCGCAAGTCTTCGGCGCCCTCGCGCTTCATCCCGAACTTGGCGTGGGTGAGCATCTGATCGCGCTGCCGGGTACGCACTGCAAGTGGGTCTCGGTGGTGAACGGCACGATCGTCGGCTTCCGTACCCACCCGACCGGCGAACTTTTCGCGCTGCTGGCGGGCCAGTCGACGCTGACCGGACCGGATACGCCGGGCGAAGGCACGTTCGACAAGGGTTTCGCACGCGGCGTCGAGCGCTGCGAGGAACCGCTGACCGGCGCCCTGTTCGAAGCCCGCGCCGCGCGGATGCTCGACGGACGCTCGAAAGACTGGTCGCGCGGCTATATCTCCGGTCTGCTGATCGGCGGCGAAGTCGCCGCGCAGGTGCCTCCCGGTGTTACGGTGGTGCTGATCGGCGACCCGGCGCTTTCGGCGCTCTATGATCGCGCACTGGCGGGCCGAGGCGGCTCGTCGCGCAAGATCGATGGCGATGCGGCGGTCCTCGCCGGTCTCGCCATCGCGAAAGGACAGAAGGCATGAAGATCGAACAGGTTTTGGCAGAAGGCGCTGCCCCGGTCGTCGCGATCCTGCGCGGCATCCAGACCCACGAAGCGGTCGAAATCGGTCATGCGCTGGTCGAGGCCGGCGTGCGCATCATCGAAGTGCCGTTCAACTCCCCCGATCCGGCCGGTTCCATCGGCGCCATGGCGGAAGCGTTGGGCGACCGCGCGGCCATCGGCGGCGGCACCGTGATCGGCGGCGACCTTGCAGAAACGCTGGCAGGCGTCGGCGGCACTTTCATGGTCTCGCCCAATGTCGATCCGGCGGTCATCAAGCGCTCGATCGAACTCGGCATGGACGTGCTCCCCGGTTTCCTGACCCCGACCGAGGCTTTCGCCGCCGTCGCGGCTGGCGCCAATGATCTCAAGCTGTTCCCCGGCTCGGCGCTGGGCAGCAGCTACATCAAGGCGATCCGCGAAGTCCTGCCGAAGACCAGCCGCGTCTGGGCCGTGGGCGGCGTGGGCGCGGCCAATGTCGCGGAGTACCGCGCGGCGGGCGTCTACGGCATCGGCGTGGGCGGCAGCCTCTACAAGCCCGGCTTCGACGCCGCGACGGTCGGCGCCAAGGCGGCCGAGATCGTCGCCGCATGGAATGCCTGCGCGGCCTAAGACAGATTCTGGAGAGTCAACGTGTTCAGGAAATACCTCGCCGCCGCCGCCAGCCTTGCCGTGCTGGCCGCCTCCGGTGCGGCCGATGCGCAAGTCCAGGTGGGCGAGAAGAGGGCGGGCACGCTCAATTCCCAGCTTACCGGTGATCTCACCGTGCACGACCCGGTCATCATCCGGGAAGGCGATACCTATTACGTCTTCAGCACCGTGGGCCGCTACATCGGCATCAAGACCTCGAAGGACCTGAAGACGTGGAAGGACGCCGGTTCGGTCTTCGCCGAGATCCCGGCCTGGGCCAAGCAGGCGATCCCCGGAACCGAAGGCATCTGGGCGCCGGACATTTCCTATGTGAACGGCGAATACCGGCTCTACTATTCGGTCTCGACCTTCGGTTCCAACCGCTCGGCCATCGGCCTTGCCACCAGCAAGACTCTCGATCCGAAAGCCAAGGGCTACGGCTGGAAGGACCAGGGCCTCGTCGTCATGTCCACGCATGAGGACGACTTCAACGCCATCGATCCCAACTTCGTCGAGGACGTGCAGGGCCGCCAGTGGCTCTCGCTCGGCAGCTTCTGGACCGGCCTGAAGCTGTTCCCGCTCGACGCGAAGACCGGCAAGGTCGCCCCCGGCACCGAGCCCTATTCGATCGCCCGCCGCCTTGCCCCGGCAGGCGGCCCGGCGCCGGTGGAAGCGCCGTTCATCATCCCACACGGCGGTTACTACTACCTGCTCGCCAGCTACGACTACTGCTGCAAGGGCGTGAACAGCACTTACTACACCGTGGTCGGCCGCTCGAAGAAGATCACCGGGCCTTACCTTGGCAAGGACGGCAGTTCGATGATGGAAGGTCGCGGCACGATCTTCCTGCGCGCCGATCTGGAAGAGCAGCAGCGCTTCCGCGGCCCCGGCCATGCGGGCGCCTTCACCGACAAGGACGGCACCACCTATGTCGTCTACCACGCTTACGACAAGCAGGCCAACGGCGCGCCCACGCTGCGCATCGCCCCTATCCGCTGGGATGCGGACGGCTGGCCCGTCGCCGAATAATGAACCCACCTGACGGCACCCCGGTCCCCCGACCGGGGTGCCCTTTTTTCCTATCGCCGGACAGAACGCCCGGCGCCACGAATCAAGAATCTCGGAGAGGATGACATGAACTTTTCCCTTTCGCGCCGTGCTTTCGCGGCCAGTGCAGCCCTTCTTCCCATCGCCTGTTCCAAAGCTGGCGACAGCGCGCTCGGCGGTGACGACAAGGCAGCGGTATCCGATCCCCTCAAGGGACCGATCAACCCGCTGGTGAAGAACCGTGCCGATTCGCAGATCTTCCGCCACGACGACGGCAACTACTACCTCACCGGCTCGGTCCCCGAGTACGATCGCCTGATCCTGCGCCGCTCGAAGACCCTTGCGGGCCTTGCCACGGCCGAGGAGCGCGTGCTCTGGCGCCATGAAAAGACCGGCCCGATGTCCGGCTTCCTCTGGGCACCCGAACTGCACCTGATCGACGGCAAGTGGGTCATGTACTTTGCCGCAGGGCCAAGCGGCGGCGGCGAGGACGTGTTCCGCATCCGCACTTATGCGATCGTCTGCGACGGCGCCGACCCGATGACCGGCAAGTGGTCTGTCCTGGGCGAGTTCAAGATGCCGTGGGACAGCTTCAACCTCGATTCCACCAGCTTCGTCCACAAGGGCCAGCGCTACTTCGCCTGGGCCCAGCGCGAAGAGGGCATCGACACCAATTCCAACCTCTACATCGCGCCGATGAAGGACGCGCTGACCCTTTCCGCCGAGCCCGTGCGCCTCACCGTTCCGACGCTCGACTGGGAAACCCGCGCCTACAAGGTGGCCGAGGCCCCGGCAGTGCTGGCGAAGAACGGCCGCCTGTTCATGACCTACTCGGCCAGCGGCACCGGCGCCGTCTATTGCCTCGGCATGCTGACGATCGACGAGAACGCGAACCTCATGGACCCCAAGGCCTGGACCAAGTCGCAGAAGCCAGTCTTTGCGACCTGCCCGGAAACCTCGGTCTACGGCCCTGGCCACAACAGCTTCACGGTGGACGAGCACGGCAACGACATCCTCGTCTACCACGGCCGCGACTACGAGAAGATCGAGGGCGATCCGCTGCTCAACCCGGACCGCCACACCCGCGTCCAGCGCATCTACTACGATGCCGAAGGCGCGCCGGACTTTGGCGTTCCGGTCGGCAACGGCGCGCTGCCCGAGCGTTTCACGCCCGCCGTGCGCCGTGACGTGATGCTCGGCCATGACGGCACGAAGCTGTTCCTGGCCAAGGGCCTGCCGATTCCGCAGACCCAGTTCCGCGAAGTCGCCGGTGCCGACGGCGCGGTGCATCTCTCGCCGATCCTCCAGCGCGACCATGGCTTCACGGTCGGCAAGGACGGTGTGGTCGCCCTAGCTGCCCTCGACAGCGCCGACCTGTTCCTGCGCGAGGCGGGCGAAGCCAAGGACACCGTGCGCTTCGTTTCGAAAGCCGATTCGTCGAAGGCGCTGGCCTTCTCGGGTGATGCGATCAAGCTGGCCGACAAGAGCGATCCGGCGACCAGCTGGCTCACCGACTGACCGGCAACAAGTCAGACAAGAATCTTCACAGACCGGCCGGAAAGTGCGCTTTCCGGCCGGTTCTGCGACCATTCTGCCACACCTGTTTCAGCTTTTTGGCAGCCCTCCGGCTTTTCCGCTTGCAACGCATTAGTCAGACTAATAATTAGTCCGAGTAATCGAAGGGGCATGGTATGGGCCAGCCCCAATGGGAGGGTTGATCTATGGCGCTTAAGCCATTCGCTTTCTGCACCGCATCTATTTTCGCTCTGAGCCTCGCCACTGTCGCGCAGGCGCAGGAAGCCGCTCCGCAGTCGGCAGACGATAGCGAGGCGACCGCCGAAGACATCATCGTCACCGGCGTGCGCGCGTCGATCGTCGGCGCCATCAACAGCCGCAAGGACAATATCCAGATCGTCGACTCGATCGTGGCTGAAGACGTCGGCAAGCTGCCCGACAACAACGTGGTCGAAGCGCTCCAGCGCGTCACCGGCATCCAGGTCACCGACCGTGCCGGCGGCGAGACCGGCACGATCACGATCCGCGGTCTGTCTGACCCCGTTACCACCTGGAACGGTCGCAACATCTTCACCGCGGCGGGCACTTCGTTCGCGCTGCAGGACATTTCCTCAAACCTCGTCCGCAAGATCGACGTCTACAAGACCCGTTCGGCAGACCAGCTCGAATTCGGCCTTGCCGGCCAGATCGACGTCGCCACGCGCCGTCCGTTCGATTTCGACGGGTTCACCATTTCCGGCCTTGCGCGCGGCATCTACAGCGAGCTTGCCGACAAGGTGAACCCGAACGTCGCGCTGCTGGTCAGCGACCGTTGGGAAACCCCGATCGGCGAAATCGGCTTCCTGATCAACGGCAGCTACACCCGCGCCAAGTATCGCAACATGAACGTGCAGGCCGGCGCGCTCGTGCCGTTCGCCACGGAAAATCCGCCTTCGGGCACCTGGCTTACGCCGCTCCAGCGCATCTTCCCCAACACGGACCCGAACAATCCGTACTGGACGCCGGGCCTGAACGCAGGCCTGCCCACCACGCCGGGATCGACCCTGAACATCGACGGCGTCGATGTACCTTATTACCTGTCGCGCGACGCGGTCATCAGCTCGGACCTCTACGGCAAGCGCGAGCGTCCCTCAATCAACGCCGCGCTCCAGTGGGCGCCGAACGATCGTTCGACCTACACCGCCGAGTTCTACTACACGGGCTTCCGCGGCAGCACTTTCAACTCGATGATGTTCAGCTATGCCGACTGGTGGGGCGATCTCGGCTCCAATCCGGGTTCGACTTTCGAACTGTATGACGGCACCAACATCATCAAGTCGCGCCAGATGGGCAGCGTTGCCGGCTTCAACAGCGCCGACTACGCCACCAACAAGACCGACAGCTTCGTCTACGCCCTGAACGCGGACTGGGATGTCGGCGAGCGCGGCAAGATCACCGCCGACCTGACCTATCAGGACAGCAAGAACGAGACCTCGTTCTTCGCCATGCGCACCAACCGCGGCCCGCTCGATCTCGACGTCGATTTCAACGCCGGTGGCGGCATCCCGGCGTATAGCTTCGGGACCCCGGAAGTTCTGACCGATCCGAATGCCTGGACCGTGGGCGACCTGTTCGACAACGGCAACAAGAGCACCGGCAGCGCCTGGACCTTCATGCTCGACGGTCACTACGATTGGGACGAAGGCTTCCTGCGCCGCGTCAAGGCGGGCTTCCGCTATGACAACCGCAAGGCCAGCACGTTCGTGCGCGAGCAGAGCGCCGGTGCGCTGGGCGGCACGCTGGCCTCGCTGGGCGATGACTATCTCTTCACCAACAGCGCCTTCTTCGACGGCCGCGCCGATGTTCCGACCAGCTGGGTGCTGGCCAACGGCCCGGCGCTGTACAAGAATGCCGATGCCATCCGGTCGCTCTATCAGGCGGTCAATCCGAACCTGCTGCTGTCCGACCAGATGTCGTTCGGCCGCGTGTTCGACATCAACGAAACGACGCTTTCGGCCTACTTGCTGGCCGACGGCGAGGTCGAGATCTTCGGCCGTCCGCTGATGGTCGAAGGCGGCGTCCGCATGGTCGCGATCGATACGAACTACGATTATTTCGATCGTTACAACGGCTTCGCCCAGACGAGAGTTTCGACCGGCCAGGTCAAGTTCCTGCCGAGCTTCACCGCCCGCTACGAGATCACGCCGAAGCTGCGCGTGCGCTTTAACTACGGCGAGACGCTGCGCCGTCCGGCGTTCGGCGATCTCAACCCGAACGTCACGCTCACGGGCGACCTGTCGGGTCTGGGCTTCGGCACGGGTTCTGCGGGTAACGCCAACCTGCGCGCCACGACGTCGAAGAACTTCGACCTTGCGGTGGAATGGTACTTCGAGCGCAACAGCGCGATCTACGTCACCGGTTTCCGCCGTGAAATCGAGGGGCTGGTTGTTCCGGTCACCACGCTCGAATATATTCCGAACAACACCATCGAAGGCAGCACGGCTACCGACTACTTCCAGGTTACCCGCCCGACCAATGCGTCGAACGGTGTGCTGAAGGGCGTGGAAATCGGCCTGACCTACTTCCCGACCTACCTGCCGAGCATCCTCGACGGCCTGGGCTTCCAGGGCAGCGCGACGATCCTGGATTCGTCGCAGACGATCCCCGAGACCGATGCGGACGGCAACACGGTTCTGACCAAGTCGGCGTTCTTCGCGGTGTCGAAGTTCTCCTACAACGCTACGCTGGCTTATCAGCGCGGCCCGGTCGGCGCCCGTCTGTCCTACGTGTGGCGCAAGGGCTTCCTCAATAACAACGAGGCCCGTGCTTTCGCCAACCCGATTGGCATGTGGCGCAAGCCCGAGAAGAGTCTCGACTTCCAGCTGACCTACAATATCACGGACGATATCGGCCTGACCTTCGATGCGGTGAACATCACCAAGGCGAAGCAACAGAACTATTACAAGTTCGACACTGCAGGCGGTCCGGTCACGATGAATTCGAGCACCCTGCTGATCGACCGCACTTTCGCGGCGGGCGTTCGCTTCAAGTTCTGATCTGACACGGCAGGCCGCGACACACGCCATTCCGTGTCGCGGCCTGCCATGGGCGGCCGTTCCTTGCCGGGTTCCTCTCCCAACACAGGCCCGGCAAGGACGGCCGCCTCTTTATTTTCCTGCTACTGACGCTCGCCAGACCATGAAGGGGTAACGATGCGCGGAAACATCTGGACGATCCTCGCCACCGCGGCGCTACTTGCGAGCGGGGCCAGCCTGCCGCCCGCCGCATCTTCCAAAGACTCCGCGTCTTCCCAAACTTCCGCTGTCGCCCCGGCGCCCCCAAGGCTCGACACGGCCGCCATCGCCAAGGCCCGCTTCGGCAACGACGCCGCCTGGTACGAACAGCGTATTCCCTTCTTCGAGAGCGCCGATCCGAAGATCGAGGCGGTCTACTACTACCGCTGGGGCCTGTTCCGCGCACACCAGCGCGACCTTGGCGCGCAAGGCTATGTCACCACCGAATTCGCCGACGACGTTGGCTGGCAGCGCGAGCCTTTCGCCAGCCTCAACGACGCCAGCGGCTTCCACATCGCCGAGGGACGCTGGCTGAACGACCGCCGCTTCACCGGCGACTACATCGATTTCATGTACGCAGGCGGCAACGACCGCCACTTTACCGACCACATGGCGGATTCGGTCTGGGGCCGCTACCTTGTCGATGGCGACCGCGCGGCGGTGCTCGCGCACCTCAAGACGATGCGCCACATCTACCGCCTGTGGGACGAGAAGTTCGACTTCACCAAGGGCCTCTACTTCGTCGAGCCGCTGCTCGATGCCACCGAGTACACCGTCTCCTCGATCGACGCCTCGGGCGGCAAGGACGGGTTCCGGGGCGGCGATTCCTTCCGGCCTTCGGTCAACAGCTATATGTTCGCCAATGCCCGTGCACTTTCGCGCATGGCACAGATGGCGGGCGACCCCGCGATGGCGAAGGAATATGCGGAGCGCGCCGAAGCCCTGCGCACGCGGGTGCTGGAAGACCTGTGGAGCCCGAAGCTCGGCCACTTCGTAGATCGCTACCAGGTCTCCAACGAGCATGTGAAATACTGGGACCAGGTCCGTAACCGCGAACTCGTCGGCTACCTGCCGTGGATGTTCGATCTCGTGCCGGACGACGCGAAGTATTCCAGCGCATGGGCGCATCTGCTCGATCCGAATTCGCTCGCGGGCAAGGCGGGCATGCGGACGGTCGAGCAGGACTACCAGTATTACATGCGCCAGTACCGCTACCTCGGCACTGCGCCCGAGTGCCAGTGGAACGGCCCGATCTGGCCTTATCAGACCACGCAGGTCCTAACCGGCATGGCCAACCTGCTCGATCACTACGGCCAGAAAGGGCCGGTGACGCGCAGCGATTACATGCGCCTGCTGCGCCAGTACACGCAGCTGCACTATCAGGGGGCCGGCAAGAATGGGCGCCTCGACCTTGAGGAGGATTACCACCCCGAGACCGGCAAGCCGATCGTCGGGCTGGACCGCAGCCATCACTACTTCCACTCCGGCTATCTTGACCTGATCCTGACCGGCCTCGTCGGCATCCGCCCCCGCGCGGACGACGTGCTGGAAGTGAACCCGCTGCTTCCGGCGGCGGGCGATCCGCAGGCGCTGGGCTGGTTCCACATCGAGCGCGTGCCCTATCACGGCCATGAGCTCTCGGTGACATGGGACGCGGACGGCAAGCGCTATGGCCGCAAGGGGCTGACGATCGCGGTGGACGGCAGCGAAGTCGCGCACCGCGACGATCTCGGCCGGATCGAGGTGCCGCTGGCGCGCAAGGCCAATGCCCCCGTCGCGCGTGAGACCAACCTTGCCGTGCAGCTGGTGCGCGGCAATTTCCCCAAGGCCAGCGCCTCTTCGGGCACCGATGCGGAAAAGCTGCACGACGGCATCGACGGTCGCGCCTGGTTCTATCCGGAACTGCCGAACGGCTGGGATTCCGCGCCGGGCGGCGGCGAGCAGTGGTACGCGGTGGATTTCGGCAAGACGGTCGCGCTCGGTTCCGCCGAACTCGCGTTCTTCGCGGATGGCGGCACGTTCGCCGCGCCGCGCAAGGTTCGTGTCGAGGCTTGGCGCAATGGTCGCCGGCAGGTTGTGGCGACGCCGGCTGCCGCACCGCTGGCGAACGGCGTCACGCGGCTGAGCTGGACGCCGGTCCAGGCCGAGCGCATCCGCGTGGTGATGACACCGGCCGGGAAGAAAGCGATCCGGCTGGCCGAACTCAAAGCCTTCGCGCGCTGAGCGGGTTTCCGGTGGATCGTGCAAGCCACGGAAAGTCTGCTGGAAATTTCTGTTCTTAACGCGAAAGAAACCATCTCGCGAAATTCGGAGTTAACCGCGAGACCGGCTCTCTATGGGCATGTCTCACGGCTATCCTTTCGCCTCGCTGGCCTCTGCCGCTTCGTCCTTCTTTGGCCTTTCGGCGATGATGCCGGGGTGGCTGGCCGGTATCGGCGCCGCGCATATTGCTTGCGCGGTGCTGTTCATGGGCCTGTTCCGGCACGAGACCAGCTAGGCCCCGGCCTTTCCGGCGAGCAATTCGGGCGAGAGGACTTGCGGAAGCTGTTCGGCCTTGCCTGACCCGCCTGCATACCAGACGTAGAGCGGCACCCCGGCGGCACCCTGCGCGGTAAGGTAGCGGGTGATTTCCGGATCGCGCCGGGTCCAGTCGCCGCGCAGCACCACGATGCCTGCTTTCTCGAAAGCGGCGCGAGTGTCTTCGCGCTCGATGGCGACCTGTTCGTTGACCTTGCAGGTCAGGCACCAGTCGGCGGTCATCCACACGAAGACCGGCTTGCCCGAGGCGCGTGCCTCGGCGAGGGCCTTCTCGCTGAACGGCTTGGCCGCCAGCAGCGATTCCGAAGCTGCCGAAGAAGGCGCGGGCTGCGGTAGCAGGAAGAGCGCGAGCGCGGCGAGCGCCACAGCGACCAGCGCGGCGGACTTTGCCGACTTGCCCCGGCGCTGTGCCTTGCCTGCCGCGAAGAGCGCGACGAGGATCAGCAGCAGGCCGCTGAGTGCCGCCAGCGCGAAGCCGGTTCCGCCGACTTTCCACGTCAGCCAGGCGAGGGCGAGAACGGTGAGGCCCATGGGCAGCGCCATCCAGTGCCGGAACGTGACCATCCAGCGACCCGGCTTGGGCAGGCGCCTGCGCAGCGCGGGAACGAAGGCGACCGCCAGGAAGGGCAGGGCAATGCCGAGGCCGAGCGCGGCGAACAGGCTCATCGCGGGCAGGACCGGCAGCAGCAGCGCGGCGCCCATGGCGCTCGCCATGAAAGGGCCGGTGCAAGGGGTGGCGACGAAAGCGGCCAAAAGCCCCGTAGCGAAAGCACCGCGCGTGAAGCTCGACGGCGAACCGCCCGAGGCAAATCCCGGAACGGTGAACTCGAATAGCCCCAGCAGGTTGGCGGTGATCGCCGCCGCCAGGAACAGCAGGCCGACGACGACCAGAGGCTCCTGCAACTGGAAAGCCCAGCCGACCTGCTCGCCGCCCGCCCGCAACGCCAGCAGCAGCGCGCCGAGGCCGAGGCAGGCAAGGATCACGCCTGCCGCATAGGCGAGGCCCTCGATCCGGGCATGGGCCTCGCTCTCACCGGCGCGGGCGAGGCTGAGCGCCTTGAGGCTGAGGATCGGGAAGACGCAGGGCATGACATTGAGCAGCAGCCCGCCCGCCAGCGCGGCCAAGAGCAGCAGCGGTAGCGAGGGCAGTTCGGGTGTGGCGGCATCGCCTGTGATCGGTGTTCCTCCGGCGGGCACCGTGCCCGGGCGGGCGGTGAAGGCGATGCCGTCTCCGGCGCCGTTGAGACGCAGGACGCCGGTCAGCATGTCCGATCCGCGCGGGTCGAGCTTGACGCGGGGCAGGGTGACGATCAGCAGGTCGCCCTTCCAGGCGAATTGCTGCGCGCCCGCGTAGTCGATCAGCTTGTCCTCGCCCACGAAGACATGGGGGCTTTCCAGCGGCGTCGCGGCGGGCAGGGGAATGGTGAGGCGCACATGGCTATCGTCGAGGCTGAATGTGCCCGCCGCATCGAGCGGGGCGGGCAGGCGGCGCTGCCATTCCGCGAAGCGCGGGTCGGCTTCGGGAGCGGTCTTGGCGGCGATCGGCACTTCCACCGCGAGATCGGCCTGCTCTGGCACGCAGATCTGTTCGGTACAGGCCAGCCACTGCGCGCGCAGATGGACCGGAATCCGGCTGCCCGGCACCGCGTTCGCGGGCACCGTGAAGGGCACCAGCACCGCGTAATCGCTCTCATAGACGTGGTTCATCAGCCCGGAGACCACCAGCGTCTGCGGCACCGGATAGCGCGGACTTCCGGCCCTGGCGCCGTCCGGCAGGGTCCAGTCGAGCTGCATGCCGAGACCCGCATCGCCCGGATTGGACCAGTAGCCGTGCCAGCCCTTCTCGGGCGTCATGTGGATGGCGATCGTCGTCTCGCCGCCCGGCGCAGTCGCGGGACCGGCCACCAGTTCGGCGGCGATATGCGCGGGAGCAGCTTGCGCGGCCAGCGGCATGAGCAGGAGCGCCAGCATCTGACACATGAGTGCCATAAACAGGCGGTAGCGGCGCTTTTCCATGAGACTCCCGTGCGTTGGGTGGCGCTTGCGTCGCACGCGCATTCCAGACATCGATGCATCTGCGCCGATTGTACCCAGATTTCAAGGAAGACCCCCGATGCGTCCGCTCTCCCTGTCGCTTGCCCCGCTGACACTCGCCGCCGCTCTCGCTGCCTCGGCCCCTGCCATGGCGCAGGAAGCGCCTGCTCCGGCGCAAGCCCCCGCAACCGCACCGCAGGGCGAGCCGAAGCTGATCGTGGCGATCTCGGTCGACCAGTTCTCCGCCGATCTCTTCGCGCAGTATCGCGAGCACTTCACCAAGGGCTTCACCCGTCTGCTGCAAGGCGCGGTCTTCCCCTCGGGCTTCCAGTCGCACGCCGCCACCGAGACTTGCCCCGGCCACTCCACGCTGCTGACCGGCGTGCACCCTTCGCGCACCGGCATCACCGCGAACTCGTGGTATCAGCCCGGCATCGCCCGCGCCGAAAAGGAAGTCTACTGCGTCGAGGACGAGACCAATCCGAAGTCCACGCCGGACAATCCGGTGGTCAGCCCCGCGCATCTCAAGGCGCCGACGCTGGGCGACCTCATGAAGAAGCGCAATCCCAAGACTATCAACGCCGCCGTTTCCGCCAAGGACCGCGCCGCCGTGATGATGAGCGGCCATGATACCGACGCCGTCTACTGGATCGGCGCCAAGGGCTTCACCACCTTCGCGAACCGCCGGATCAGCAAGGCGGTCGAGGCCGAGAACGCGATCATGGCCAAGCGCGTCGCCGCGGGTGACGGCGCGCTCCCGGTGCCGGGCTGGTGCGGCAATGTCGACCGGGCGACGCCGATCCGGGACTTCACCATCGGCACCTACCGCTTCCCGCTCTCCGCAGGCGACTTCAAGTCCTACGCGAACGGTCCGCGCATCGACACCGCCACGGCCGAGATGGCCGTGCGCATGGTGGACGAACTGGGCATGGGCAAGGACGCCGTGCCCGACGTGCTCTCGGTCAGCTTCTCGGCCACCGACAAGGTCGGCCATGCCTTCGGCACCGAGGGCGTCGAAATGTGCATCCAGATGAACGTGCTCGACGAAGCGCTGGCGACCCTGTTCGACGGCCTCGACGCGCGCGGCATCGACTACGAGGTCGTGCTCAGCGCCGACCATGGCGGCTTCGACGCGCCCGAGCGCCAGCAGCTGCGCGGCAATCCCGATGCCACCCGCATCGATCCGGCGCTCTCCGCCGACAAGCTCGCCGCGGCGGTTTCGCAGGATACCGGCGTTGTCGTGAAGAACGGCCCGCTGTTCTACGGCGCGGGCGAATCGGGTAGCGTCTGGTTCTCTGCCGAACTGACGGCGGAGCAGAAGCAGAAGGTCATGGCCGCGCTCGTCGCTCGCCTGAAGGCCAATCCGCAGATCGCGGCGGTCTACACCCAGGACCAGATCATGCAGTGGCCCGAACCCAAGGGCAATCCGCAGGACTGGACCATGGAGCAGAAAGTCCGCGCTTCCTTCGTGCCGGGCCGCTCGGGCGAAGTGCAGATGCTGACCGTGCGCGGCGTCGTGCCCGGCAGCGCCAAGCCGTTCAAGGTCGCCTCGCACGGCAGCCCCTGGGACTACGACCGCCGCGTGCCGATGCTGTTCTGGCGCAAGGGCATGACCGGCTTCGAGCAGCCGACTCCGGTGGAGACGGTGGACATCGCCCCGACCCTCGCCGCGACGGTCGGCCTGACCGCGCCTGCGGGCACCTGGGACGGAAGGTGTCTCGACATCGACGCCGGAGAGGCCGATAGCTGCCGTCGATGAACGACTCTGCAGCGACACAAGACCAAAAGGCGGAATACCGCGACCTGATCATCCTGGGCGGCGGCCTCGTCGGCATGACGCTGGCGCTTGCCGCGGCCCGGGCAGGTATCACCAGCCATGTCATCGACCGGGCCGACCCGGCCGACCTGACTGCCGAGGGCGCGGACGGTCGCGCCTCGGCGATCTCGACCGCGAGCTGGAATCTCTTCACCAACATCGGCCTCGCGCCTTCGCTCAAGGATCTCGGCTGCCCGATCGATTCGATCGCCGTCACCGATTCGATGAAGCCGGGTCGGATCGACTTCACGCCCAAGCCCGAGGAAGGCTCGCTGGGCCGCATGTTCGCCAATCGCGACTTGCGCCTCGCCCTCTTCGCCGCCGCGCGGGAAGAGCCGAACATCGCCTGGCACGTCCGCACCGAGGCGGTGCGCCGGGATCGTGGGCCTCACGGGGTGGAGGTCGAACTGTCCGATGGCCGGGTGCTGCGGTCGAGCCTGTTGGTCGCTGCCGAAGGTCGCCAGTCGCCGACGCGCGACGAGGCCGGGTTCTCGCTGGCCAAGTGGGACTATCACCACCGCGCGATGGTGACCGGATTGTTCCACGAGAAACCTCACGCGAACACCGCCTGGGAAATCTTCTATCCGGCAGGTCCTTTCGCGCTGCTGCCGCTGCTCGACGACGACCAGGGGCGCCACCGCAGCGCGCTCGTCTGGACCGTGGCGGAAAAGGACGCGGCGGGCATCATTGCCATGCCGGACGCGATGTTCCTCCACGAAGTGGAAAGCCGCATGCACGGTGTGCTCGGCAGGATCACGCTTTCCGCGCCGCGCATGAGCTATCCGCTGCGCTTCCACCATGCCGGACATGTGATCGACGAGCGCCTCGCGGTGATCGGCGATGCCGCCCACGGTATGCACCCGATCGCCGGGCAGGGCCTCAACCTCGGCCTGCGAGACGTGGGCGCGCTGGTGGACGTGCTGACCGAAGGCATGCGTCTGGGCCTCGAACCGGGCGATGCGCAATTGCTGGCGCGCTACGAGAAGTGGCGCAGCCTCGATACGTTCATGGTCATGTCGGTGACGGACGGGCTGACTCGCCTGTTCGGCATTCCCGGCCGCCTGCCGAGCGCGGCGCGCCGCCTCGGGATGGGCGCGGTGCAGCGCCTGCCCAGCCTCAAGCGCTTCTTCATGGACGAGGCGCGGGGGATGTCGGGCAAGCTGCCGGAGCTTTTGCAGGGGTAGTAGATCAGAACGCGACGTTGCAGCCAAAAGCCACGTCATCCTGAAACAAGGTCAGGATGACGGTGGTGTGTGGGCGCTACGAAGCGTGCCGGGCGGCTCGCTCGACAGTTAGGGGAGCGCGAGGGTGTTAACCCTCGCATTCACCCTTGTTCTTATTCAGACGGAACGGCTTCCGAAGCATCCGCCGAGGGCAGGTCGGTCGGCAGCACACCGGGCGTCGCCAGCGGGCTGGGCTGATCGACAGCGTGGCCTTCGGCGTCCGTCAACCGGCGCGGTTCCAGCATGGCAGTGGTTTCGAGCAGGTTGAGCGCGTCCTGCACGTCCTGGAAGCGGCGGGCGTCGGCGATCCAGGTCTGCGCGGCCTGGGCATTGGGCAGGCGTTCGACTTCGCTGATGGCATTGCCCATGCGCCGGGCGGTCAGCATCAGGCGGGCGCGGTCGATGCGCGCGGTCGGCGTCAGCAGGGTCGAGGATTCGCGGCGGACCACGAAGAGGGCGGAGATTTCGCGGCGGGCCTTCTGCCACAGGCTCTCGTTGCTCTGGTTCTCGCTGAGTTCGGGCGAGAGCGCTTCGAGGCGGGCGGAGAGTTCGTCGATGGTGACGGGGTTCTTGGAGAATTCGATCACCGTCTGCACCGCGCGCGGCTGGGCATTGGTGAAGCGCAGGCGCAGCTGGTCGGCGACGTAGCTGAGCGGCTCGCCGCGATCGACCATGCGGCGCGCGGCGAAGGCAATCAGCAGGCCCTCGGCGCGGGCGGCATTGCCCGAGGCGGCGTCGGTCTGGAAGTCGATCCGCGAGAGGCGGTCTTCCAGCAGCGCCAGCCGTCCCTCGACCGAGCTGAGCGAGGAAAGCTGCTCGGGAGAAGCGGGCGCGGTGGCGGCGGGAAGCGCGCGGGCTGGCGCCGGGGCGGGTTCCTCTGCCGGTTGTTGCTGATCCTGCGCCTGTTCCTCGGCGCGCTGGGGCAGGAGCTTGGCCAGCAGCCCGTCCTGCGCCGCCCAGACGACCAGGGCACCGCCCAGCAGGAAGGCGATGAAGGCGACGAAGAACACACCCCCGCGCGAACGAGAGCCGTTAGCCGAAATGGGGGCCGAAGGATTTTGCGGCGAGGTGAAGTCCTGCATCAAGTCTGGTTCTGTCAGTTTACGATCCCGAGGGGAAGTCTTTGCACATCTCGGCGGCCAAGGCCAGCAGCGCGGCATCGTCGGGTGTCTGGGCGCTGCGTGTGGAAATCCAATGGTTTCCGACCCGCTCGGCCACGCGCGGGCCGATGCAGGCGAGGGCGATCCGGCGCCGGTCGATCGAGAGCCGCGTGCATTCGGCGGCGAAATGGACGGCCGCCTCGCCCGAATGGAGCAGCACGACCGCCGGTTGTTTCAGCAGCGCGGTCAATTCAGCGGGCATGGCGAGCGGCGTGCTGGCATAGACCTCGCGGGTCATCATCGTGTGGCCGCCGGGCAGGGCAAGCTCGATCCGTTCGCGCCCGGCAAGGCGCAGCAGGCGGCAGTGTTCGGGTGCGAGGTGTGCCATGACCGATTGCAGGCCGCCGTGGGCGATTCTCACGACTTCCAGCCCCGCTTTGCGCGCGGCCTCGGCGGTCTTCACGCCGACGGCATAGGCCGGAAGGCCGCGATAGCGGGCGATTTCCGCGCCGCCATGGCGCAGGGCATTGGCGCTGCCGAGTAGCACCGCGTCCACCTCTTCGCGCGGAACCGGTTCCCATGGCAGCGGCATAACTGCGAACAGGGGAAAGCCGTGAGCCTGAAGCCCCAGTTTCTCCGCTGCCGCCACCGTTGCCGAAGTCCCCGGTTCGGGACGGATGACGATGACCGGCGGCATGGCTGGCCTCAGGCGGCGCCGCTGAAATGCACCGCGATGGCCGGAACCGCGCGGGCGAGCAGGTCGGCGGCGAGGCGCGCCGGGCCTGCGGGGTCGCTGGCGGCGAAGCGGGCCTCGCCCTCGACCTTTTCGGCGCCGTCCGGGCTATAGAGCGCCGCACGCATGGTCAGCGCTTCGCCGTCGTGGCGGGTGAGGACGGCTATCGGGCTGTGGCAATTGCCGCCTAGGCCCGCCAGCAGCGCCCTCTCCGCGAGCACCGAGGCGCGGCTCTCCGCATCGTCGACAGCGGCGAGGTAGGTGAGGGCGCGTGCATCGTCGGCACGGCATTCCACCATGATCGCGGCCTGGGCGGGGGCGGGGAGCCAGTCCTCTGCGTCCAGCGGATGGCCGGTTCCGGTCTCGCCAAGGCGTTTCAACCCGGCGGCGGCGAGGAACGTGGCATCGGCTTCCCCGGCAGCCAGCTTGGCGAGGCGGGTGGCGACATTGCCCCGGAAGGTCACGACCTTGCAGTCCGGGCGGGCGTGGAGCAGCTGCGCGGCGCGGCGCGGGGCACTGGTGCCGACGACGGCGCCCTGCGGCAGCGCACGGATGCTCTCGGCGCCGACCAGCACGTCGCGCACGTCCTCGCGGGGGAGAATCGCGCCGATCGCAAAGGCTTCGGGGCGAATCGTCTCGACATCCTTGGCGGAATGGACGGCAAAATCGATTTCACCGCTCGCCAGCCAGGCGTCCAGCTCCTTCGTCCACAGCGCCTTTCCACCGATTTCCGCCAATGCGCGGTCCTGAATGCGATCGCCGCTGGCGGTGACGGCAACGATCTCTATATGCGCGGGATCGATTCCGTGTGCGGCGGCCAGCCGGTCGCGCGTTTCCTCGGCCTGAGCCATCGCCAGCGGCGAACGGCGGGTGCCGAGGCGGAAGTTTTGTTTTTGCGTGTCTGTTTGCGTCGTCATCGGCGGGTTGTGCTACCCGGCAATGTCGTCCAGTGGAAGGGTCGTTCAGGGAAAGTTGGAATGCGGACGGTACTGGGCATCGAAAGCTCGTGCGACGAGACGGCAGCGGCGCTGGTCACCAGCGACCGCACGATTCTCGCCCAGCGCATCGCTTCGCAGGACGAGGCGCATCGGCCATACGGCGGCGTCGTGCCCGAAATCGCCGCGCGCGCGCATTCCGAGAAGATCGCGCCGCTGATCGAGGCGACCCTGGCCGATGCCGGGATGACGCTGGACGATGTGGATGCCATCGCCGCCACTGCCGGTCCCGGCCTGATCGGCGGGGTCATGGTCGGCCTCGTCACTGCCAAGGCGCTGGCCATGGCGACCGGCAAGCCGCTGATCGCCGTCAATCACCTCGAAGGCCATGCGCTTTCGCCCCGGCTTGCCGATGGCGACCTGCAATATCCCTATCTGCTGTTGCTGGTTTCCGGCGGGCACTGCCAGATTCTGCTGGTGGAGGGCGTCGGCAAGTTCCGCCGTCTCGCCACGACCATCGACGACGCGCTCGGTGAGGCTTTCGACAAGTCCGCCAAGCTGCTGGGTCTCGGCTATCCGGGCGGTCCGGCGATGGAGCGGCTGGCACTGGAGGGCAATCCCAAAGCGGTGCCGCTGCCGCGCCCGCTGAAAGGCTCGGACGAGCCGCATTTCTCCTTCGCGGGCCTCAAGAGCGCGGTCATGCGGGCCAAGCAGTCCGGCGAATATGCCGATGCCGATATTGCCGCTTCGTTCCAGCAGGCCGCGATCGACTGCCTGATCGACCGGGCGCGCCGCGCGCTCGATTCTGTCGGCAAGGTCAATGCTCTGGTCGTGGCCGGGGGCGTCGCTGCCAACAAGGCGATTCGCGGCGCGCTCGAAGCGCTGGCCGCCGACTACGACCTCGATTTCGTGGCCCCGCCGCTGGGCCTCTGCACCGACAATGCGGCGATGATCGCCTGGGCGGGCGTGGAGCGCTTCGCCATGGGCCAGTCCGACCCGCTCGACGTTGCCGCGCGCCCGCGCTGGCCGCTCGATCCCGATGCCGAGACCGTGCGCGGCGCGGGGGTGAAGGCATGACGGCTCAGGTGGGCGTGATCGGCGCCGGTGCCTGGGGCACCGCGCTGGCGCAGTCGCTGGCGGGCGACGGCAGCGAAGTCCTGCTCTGGGCGCGCGAGCCGGAGCTGGTGGAGCGCATCAATACCGAGCGGCGCAACGCGACCTATCTGCCGAGCGCGGCGCTGGCCGCAACGGTGCGGGCGACGAGCGACCTTGCCGAACTGGCGGCGCTGCCGGTGCTGCTGGCGGTGGTTCCCGCGCAATTCCTCGGCGGCGTGCTGGCGCAGCTTCCGGCGCTCGGCTTCGCGGGCGATCTGGTGCTCTGCGCCAAGGGGATCGAGGCGGGCAGCGGGCGGCTCATGGCCGAAGTCGCGGCCGGCGCCGTGCCGACTGCCGAGATCGCGGTGCTTTCCGGCCCGACTTTCGCCCATGAAGTGGCCGCCGGGCTGCCGACGGCGGTGACGCTCGCCTGTTCGGGCGGCGAGGCGCAGTGGCAGCGCCTCTCCCCGGTCATCGCGCGGCCTGCGCTGCGCCCCTATTATTCCGACGACGTGATCGGGGCCGAGATCGGCGGCGCGGTGAAGAACGTGCTCGCCATCGCCTGCGGTGTCGTCGACGGCCTCAAGCTCGGCCAGAATGCCCGCGCGGCGCTGATCGCGCGCGGCTATGCCGAGATGCTGCGTTTCGGCCTGGCGCGCGGCGCCCGCGCCGAAACGCTTTCGGGCCTCTGCGGCCTTGGAGACCTCGTGCTGACCTGTTCCTCTACGTCCAGCCGCAATTTCTCGCTCGGCCTCGCGCTCGGGCAGGGGCTGACCGCCGCCGAAGCGCTTTCGGGCAAGAATTCCGTGGCCGAAGGCGCCGCAACCGCGCCGGTGCTCGCCGAAATCGCCCGCCGCGATGCCATCGAGATGCCCATCGCCGAGGCGGTCTGCCGCCTGCTGGAAGGCAAGGCCCCGGCCGGAGAGGTCGTCGCCCAGATTCTCGCCCGCCCGCTGCGTGCCGAGCAGGAGCCGCTTTCTTGACCGACGCCGTCGTCAGCCGCACCGCAGCGGAGCAGGCCAAGAAGGAACACGACGATATCGCGGCGCTCGCCAAGGGCGGCCGCACCAATCTCTTCGGGTTCTTCCTGCGCCTTGCCGCGCGCATTCCCTTCCTGTTCATCGCCGGTCGTGCCTCGGTTTACGGCCCGGCGGCGCTCGGGCGCTTCGCCTCGGCGCTGGTGGTGATAGAACTGACCTCGATGATCTGCACGATGGGCGAGAAGCGCGGCCTCGCGCAGCGCCTGTCGGACAGCGAGGGACAGGCCCATCCGGCCAATGTGATCGCCGACGGCATGATCATCGCCGTGATCGCATCGAGCGTGGCGGCGCTGTTCTTCTGGCTGGTGCCCGCGCCGATGTTCCCCGGCGGCCACTATACCCAGATCGACCGTCTGATGGTGATCGCCATCCTGCCGCTGACGATGACCGAGATCTGGCTGGCTGCGCTGGCCTACCGGCTGCGGGTGACGCCCACGGTCTGGTCGCGCGCGATCGTCGAGCCGTGGACGATCTCGATCCTTGCCGGAGCGATGATCTGGATCGCGCCCGAGAGCGGGCTTTCGATCGCCTATATCGGCTCGGTCTGCGCGGCGGCGATCACCGCCTTCATCCCGTTTTTCCGCGAATACGGCCTGCCGCAAGGCTGGCGTCCACGCCTCGGCGACATGCGCAGACTTGCCTGGCGCTCGGCCCCGATCGCGCTGGCCGACACGATCGAATGGGCGACCCGCCGCGTCGATATCTTCCTGCTCGGCTTCCTGGCGCCGTCCTCGGCGGTCGGCGTCTACTATGCCGCGCAGCAGGTCGCGAGCCTGCCGCAGAAGCTCAAGACCAGTTTCGAGCCGGTGCTCGGCCCGGTCATCACCCGCAATCTCAAGCAGAAGGACTATGCGGCGATCGCGCGGCAGGTCTGTCAGGTGGGCTTCTGGATCACCGCCGCGCAGGCGGGCATTGCGCTGGCGCTGGGCATTCCGGGCGAGGGCGTGATGGGCCTTGTCGGCCGCGAGTTCGTGGGCGGCACCGGGGCGCTGGCCTTCCTGCTCGCCGCCGAAGTGGTGGCGGCCACGGCGGTCGTCAGCGAGGCGGCGCTCGTCTACGTCGCCCGCATGCGCAACCTCGTGGTCTCGGTGGTGACGATCGCGCTTCAGGCGGTGCTGACGCTGGGCGGAATTCTGGCGATGCAGAAGCTGGGCTACAATCCGCTGTTCCAGGCCGCCACGGCGGCGGCGGCGCTGATGGTCTCGCTGGGCTTCGCCTCGCTTGTGAAGTCGAAGATGCTGGCCGGCTACCTCAAGGAGCCGATCAACAACTGGCGCTGGGCGCTGGTCTGGGCGGCGGCGCCTGCGGTGGTGCTGGGCTATCTCGCCACCCGGTTCCTGCCGGAATGGGCGGCGCTGGCCTTCGGCATTCCCGCGATCCTCGGCTCCTATTTCCTGGTGATCTGGAAGAAGGCCTTCGGCCCCGAAGACCGCAAGCTGTTCCAGAAGACCAAAACCGCGTGATTTCCGTCTCTCAGGTGGTTTCGCAGCGGAGAGCCTTGCTCTAGGCTTTCCCGCATGAATCCCCGCCGCGCTTCCATCGTTGCCGCCGGTGCCGCATTTTGTCTGGCACTTTCCTTCGTCTCGACCCGCATGGAAGGTCCGGTCTTCATCGGCCGCCTCCAGCACGATGCCGAGGCGGCGCGCGACCGCGCCGGGGGCAAGGGCGTGACCCTCGCCTTTCGCGACCGCTACGGCTGGCTGACTCGCCATCCGGTGCTGTCGGGCGGCAAGGACCTCGATGCCGAGACCCGCACGCGGGTCGCTGCCGCAGTGGACGACGTGGCCGGGATCGGCGGCATCCGCTGGAGCCGGGACGGCGAGGGGCAGGTGGCCAAGCTACGCTGCCAGAACGACGTGGAGGCGATCCTCGCCTCGCGCACGATCCGCTTTACCGAGGCCAGCGCCCGGATCGATCCGGTCAGTGAGCGCCTGCTCGACGAAGTGGCGAGGGCCTTGCGTCCCTGCCTCGGCAGCATCATTGCCGTGACTGGTCATACCGACGCCACCGGCAATCCGGAGGCGAACAAGGCGCTCTCGTTGGCGCGCGCGGAATCGGTGCGCTGGGCGCTGATCGGGCGCGGCATTCCCGCCGATGGCCTGCGGGCGGCGGGCCTGGGATCGAAGACGCCGATCGAGGGGCTGGACCCGCTCGATCCCGCCAATCGCCGCATCGAGTTCTCGGTGATCGCGAGTGCGCCGATCAAGCCGACGCCGATCGATACGCCCGGTCCTGAGTGATGGGCGGGCAAATGCAAATTACGATGAAAGGAGCCGCCGATGCCGCTATGGCTTGAGATGGCCGTTTCGGTGCTGCTGACCTATATGGCGGGCTTCGGCATCGGTTGGCTGGTGTGGGACCGGAAGGGATAAGTTGTGGTGGAAATGATTTCGGCTAATTGGCTGATATTCGTCGTTGCGTTGCTGGTCGGCATCGCGATTGCCTATTGGCTGTTCGCGCGCGCCTCCAAGCCTGCGCCGCGCCAGCACCGTCCCGACGTGCTGGACGAAGGCGCCGCCCCGGCGCAGCGCAACCAGGCGCTGATAGACGATGCTCCGCCCGCCGCGCAGTTCACGGCTCCGGTCCACATCGATCCCCCGGCCATGGCGGGAACGATGGCCGGTATCGGCGAAGTGATCGCGGTGGCCGCGCAGGAGGAAGTGGACGCGGCAAAGGCTCCGCCTCAAACCATCGCGGCGGAGCCGGAAGCAGCGCCTGTCGCTGCGACCTCCGAGGGCGATGACTTGCGCAAGATCAAGGGCCTTGGCCCCAAGATGCTGACCCTGCTCCATGCGCTGGGGATCACCCGCTTCGAACAGATCGCGGCCTGGAGCGATGCCGATCTCGACGAACTCGACGGCAAGCTGGGCGCCTTCGCCGGTCGCCCGCGCCGCGATAACTGGGTCGAGCAGGCTCGCCTGCTCGCCAGCGGCGATACCGGCGCTTACGAAGGCAAGTTCGGCAAACTCTGAACCAGAGACCAGAACGCCAAAGAAAAGGGGCGGGAAGTTCGCACTTCCCGCCCCTTTTCCGTTTCCCGCTTGTGAAGGTTCAGGCTGCGGCCTTGGTGCCGAAGCGGCCATGATTGCGGAACGGCGTCATCCAGCGGTCGAGGAACAGCTCCAGCGGACGCGGGGCGATGCCAAGGTCGGTGAGACCGGGGAAAGTGCCGCTGGCGACGTTGCCTGCCTTGAGCAGCTTGAGTTGGTCGCCGCTGATCGGCGTGCCCGGCAGCGCGGCGATCAGGCCGGAGATGCCGTCGGGCAGTTCCACGAAGCTGCGGTCGCGCTGGGCGGCGGCGGCGATGCGCTTGTTGAGGTCGATCATCGAGATTACTTCGGGACCGGCGATCTCGAAGGTCTTGCCGCCATGCACGTCCGGCGCGCCCAGCGTTTCCGCCACGGCGAGCGCCACGTCGTCCACGAAGACCGGCTGGAGCTGCGCCTGCGGTGCGAAGACCGGCAGGACCGGCAGGCGCGAAACGAGGTTGCCGAACATCATCAGGAAGTTGTCGTCCGGGCCGAACATGACCGAGGGACGCAGGATCGTCGCGGCCGGGAAGGCGGCCAGCACGGCCTTCTCGCCTTCGGCCTTAGTGCGGGCATAGGCGACGCTGGACGAGGCGTCCGCCCCAATGGCCGAGATGTGGACGAAGGCCGTTGCACCGGCGGCCCTGGCGGCGGCGGCGATGCGGCCTGCGCCTTCACCCTGCACGGCGTCGAGATTGCCGGTGAAGGCGCCCACGAGGTTCACCACCGCATCCGATCCGGCCAGCACTTCGGCCAGCGATTCGGGCTTGGTCACGTCGACGCCCGCGAACTGCACCTGGCCGAGGTTGCCGAGCGGCTTGAGGGCGTAGGACTTCTTGGGATTGCGGCTGGCGATACGCAGGCGTGCACCGCGGGCGAGCAGTTCCTGGGCAACGTGCTTGCCGACGAAGCCGCTGCCGCCCAGCAGCGTGACGATCTTGCCGTAGAGGGGGTCGGTGGCTTGGCTCATGATCAGAACGGGTCCTTCAGCGTGGCGCAGGCGCGGCTGAAGGAGAAAATAGCCGCCTGCGCCGGTTTCGCGCATGATAAGCGCCCTTGGCACAAGCCCGGTTCCCGAGCAACCGGCGGCAGGCGCTGGACCGGGATTTTGCCTTTTTTCGTGTGATTTGAAAAAAGTTGAAGGAGGGCCGTTGACACGAATCGAGGACCCGCTTAGAGGCGCCCTCCTACCCGGCGAGGACGGCACCAACGGCCCCCTCGCTTCCGTGCCCAGATGGCGGAATTGGTAGACGCACCAGCTTCAGGTGCTGGCGCTCGCAAGGGCGTGGAGGTTCGAGTCCTCTTCTGGGCACCATTTCTCAGCTTGCTGAGAAACGGCAGGGGCCGCCGCAAGGCGGCCTCTAGTCGTATGTGCTGTTGGCATTTCCACCAACTCGATGTTTCGGCAGGCTGGTTCCCCCTTTGCGGTAATCCCATCGGGATGTTGCCGATCCCTTGGGATGAGCGGCGAACCCCAAGCCATGCCGATAAAGCCATGATATTCCGGAACCTTGGACCATTGGGGTGATGGTGCCGCTGCGGGCGCGTGGCTAGTCTGTCGTCACCGGCGCCTCCCCGTCGCCGTGAAGGCAGCTTCGAAAGGTCGCACGCTTGAAGGCATGGGCAAAGCAGTGGATCACGGCCGCCTTGCCTCGCCCCTTGGCGGTGCGACTGTGGAGCGGGCGGCAGTATCGCCGTCGCGCGCAGGACTTTCCGCAAGGTGCGGCGCGCGCGCACGGACTGCCCGGCGAACTCGTCGTGTCGCTGACGTCCTATCCGCCGCGCTATCCGACGCTGCATCTCACGCTGCTGGGACTGTTGCGCCAGGATACCGCCGCTGATCGCATCGTTCTGTGGCTGGCGCGCGGCGATGAGGTGTCCTTGCCGAACGCGGTTCGCAGACTGCTCGGGAAAGGGGTGGAGCTTCGCTTGGTCGAGGATCTGCGCAGCTACAAGAAGTTGGTCTTCGCGCTGCCGGAGTTTCCCGATGCCTGGGTGGCGACGGCGGATGACGATGTCTTCTACAAGCCCGATTGGCTGACCTGGCTCGTCGAAGGGCAGGGCGGCGAGCACGATTCGATCACCTGCCACCGCGCGCATCGTTTGACGCAGGATGGACAAGGCCGGATCGCGCCCTATCGCGACTGGATCTGGGACGTGGAGGACGCGGCCTCGCGGGAGCCGAGCGTGGACGTGATGCCCACTGGCGTCGGCGGCATTCTCTATCCCCCCGGCGCGCTGCATCCCGATGTCTTTCGGCGCGAGCTGTTCGAGCGTTACGCGCCCTCTGCGGACGATCTCTGGTTCTACTGGTGCGCACGGCGGGCGGGGACGACGTATCGCAAGGTCGGCCCCCCATTCGTCCAGATGGGCTGGTGGTCGTCGCAGAAGGTGCGGCTGTTCGACGACAATATCGTGCAGAACGATGCGCAGATCGCCATGCTGGCGGAGCAATTCGGTAACCCCCTCGCAATGCCTTGCCGGACCGGTCCGGCCGCATCGGGAGACTAGGCGGAAATGGCGAAGACCGAGGACATGGGCCGCCGTGCGACCCGAGGCGTGGCCTCGACTGCCGTCGCGCAGCTGGTGAAAGTCTTCACGACGATGGGGACGACGATCGTGGTCGCGCGCATCCTTTCGCCTTCGGACTACGGCGTCGCGGCGATGGTGGCGCCGCTGACCGGGCTGATCATGACCTTCCAGAACCTCGGCTTCGCACAGGCCGTGGTGCAGGCCCGCGAACTCGATCCGGAGCATTCCAACGCGCTGTTCTGGCTGAACGTGCTTGTCTCGGCGGTGGCGGCGCTGGTGATGGTCGCGCTGGCGCCTGCCGTGGGCGCGTTCTACGGCGACGCGCGGGCGGGATATGTGACCGCCGCGACCGGACTGACGATCCTGATCACCGGCCTCAAGCTGCAACACCAGGCCTTGCTCAACCGGGAGATGCGGTTCCATGCGCTGAGCGTGAACGACGTGGTGGTCGCCATCGGCACGTTCGTGCTGACGGCGGCGGCGGCGCTGGCGCTGAAAAGCTATTGGGCAATCTGGCTGGGCACATTGCTCAATGCGGCGATCAGCACGGCGATGATGTGGCGGGCCTGCACGTGGCGGCCGCGGCTGGGCGCATCCTTTTCCGGGGTGCGCAAGCTGGTGGTGTTCGGCGCCAACCTGACCGGCTTCAACCTCGTCAACTTCTTCGCCCGCAATCTCGACAATGTGATCATCGCCAAGGCCGAGGGCGCGGATGCAGTGGGCCTTTACGACCGCAGCTACAAGCTCATGCTGTTCCCCTTGCAGAACATCAACCAGCCGCTCAGCCGGGTCATGCTGCCGGTGCTGAGCCGGGTGCGCGACGAACCGGAGCGCTATCGCCGCGTCTACGAACTGTGCCTGCGCGCATTGGCGCTGATTGCGATGCCGGGAATTCTAGCGGCAGCGATCTGCAGCGACCGGCTCGTGCCCTTCCTGCTCGGCGAGCGCTGGGCGGCGGCGAGTCCGATCTTCTTCTGGCTGAGCCTGACTGCCATCGTGCAATGCGTGCCGAACACCACCGGCTGGCTCTATATCAGCAGCGGGAATACGCGGCGGATGATGTACTGGGGGATGTTCTCCAGCGCGGTGTCGATCGCCAGTTTCTTCATCGGGGTGCACTGGGGGGCGGTGGGCGTGGCCTGTGCCTATTTCATCGGCCAGCTCGCCTCGCTGCCGCCGCTCTATCATTTCGCGACGCGGGATACGCCGATCTCGCAGGCCTTCATGTATGTCGTGCAGCTGCCCTCGCTACTGGGCGGGCTGCTGGCCTGGGGGATCGTCGCGGCGGTGGGCGAGGGGCTGCCGACCGTGGGACTGCTCGCGCTTGCCGTCGCTTCCAGCTACATCGGCGCGGTGGCGGCGCAGGGGGCGACGCCGGGCGGGCGGCAGGCCATGGCCGAGATGCTGCGCCTTGCCGGGAATCTCCTGCCCGACCGGCTGCGGCGGCGAAAGGCGGCGGCCTAAGTCTTCGTCGCCCAGGAGACGGCCCGGCGATAGTTCTCCAGCCCCAGAACGGCGGCCCCCAGCCGGGGGAGGGGCGATCCCATGTGCAGCGAGCCGCCCAGCTCCACCGCGCGTTGCCGGGCGCGGCGGCCCTGCTCACGGTCGCCGCGGCGAAAGGCGCTGTCGGCCAGCCAGTAGAAGTAGTCGCCCAGAATCTTGCGCCGCCGGGCTTCCTCGACGGCCTCGGTCGGCTGCGCCAGCAGATCTTCCGCCACCGCGATCAGGTCGCCGAAAGTGGAGCGCGCCTGCGAGATCCGGTGCGGCGAATCGTGCTGGACATAGACCCCGCAGCCGCGCTGCGAATGGCCCGGCCGTGCGCCCGCGAGCAAGGCGCGGCAGACCACTTCGCCGTCTTGGTTGCGGCGCACGCTTTCCTTCCAGCCGCCGATCCCGCGCAGGAACGCCGTGCGCCAGAGCACCGCGCAGGGCGGGGTCCATTGCCGCCGCACCAGCCAGCGGTCGAGCAGGTCGGCGGCGTCGGCATAGTGTTCCTGATGCCGCTCCGCCCGGCCCCGGCTCTCGTCGAGCAGCAGCCATGGCCCGAAGGCGACATCTCCGCCCTGTTCCAGAGCCTGGACGAGGCCCGGCAGCAGGTCGCCCATGACAAAATCGTCGCTGTCGAGGAACATGACCCAGTCGCCGGTCGCGGCAGAGAGGCCCCGGTTGCGGCTTTTCTGCGCGCCCAGATTGCCGGGGTTGGTCAGCACGGTCAGCCGCTCGTCGTCGAACGCGGCGAGGGCGGCTTCGGTCGTGCCTTCCTCGTCATCGACCACGACGATCACCCGACACGCGACGCCGGGCTGTGCGAAGACCGACAGCACCGCTCGCTCGATGGATTCGGCGGCGCGATAGGCGGGGATCACGACCGTCACCTGTTCCTGCGGCATCGTGATGGCTCCTGCCCTCCGGAAGGCGAGGGCTTCGCTTCTGGTATCCGAGCGCGGGCCGCACATGAAGTTGAACTTGTGGGGTAATCAATGAGGCAGATCGTCGTGCCCGCATCGCCGTCTTGCGGTTTTCGCAGGAGCACTTGAGCGCAGCCATGCTGTTTCTCGCGCGTTCCATCGGCTATGCCGAAAAGGCGAAAAGGAACCGGATTCATGGCCGAAAATCACACTGCGGACGGCAATCTCGAAGGCATCGGCGATTACAAGGGCCCGGCGGGCGGCTGGGGCGCGCTGGGCGCCGTCGCGCGCACGGTGCGCGAGCAGATGAAGGCCAGCCCGGATACCCGCGCGCTGCTCCAGATGAACCAGCCCGACGGGTTCGACTGCCCCGGTTGCGCCTGGCCCGACCCCAAGCACACGTCCTCGTTCGAATTCTGCGAGAACGGCGCCAAGGCCGTGACCTGGGAAGCGACCGTCAAGCGCGTCGATCCCACCTTCTTCGCGCAGCACAGCGTCAGCGAACTCTGGACCTGGAGCGATCACAGGCTGGAGGACGCCGGGCGCCTCACCGAGCCGCTACGCTACGATCCCGAGACCGACCATTTCGTACCGATAAGCTGGGACGAGGCCTTTGCCCGCGCCGGTGCCGTGCTGCGCGATCTGGACGATCCCCACGCCTGCGAATTCTACTGCTCGGGCCGCGCCTCCAACGAGGCGGCGTTCCTCTACCAGCTCTTCGCGCGCGAGTTCGGCACCAACAACTTCCCCGACTGCTCCAACATGTGCCACGAGGCGACGAGCGTGGGGCTGCCCAAGTCGATCGGCATCGGCAAGGGCACGGTGACGCTGGAAGACTTCGACCATGCCGATGCGATCTTCTGCATCGGCCACAATCCCGGGACCAACCACCCGCGCATGCTCTCGACGCTCGCCGCCGCGTCCAAGCGGGGTGTGCCGATCGTCGTCGCCAACCCGATGCGCGAGCGCGGGCTGGAGCGCTTCAAGTCGCCGCAGCATCCCACCGAGATGCTGTCCACCCACGCGACGCCGCTGGCCTCGGCCTATCATCAGGTCCGCATCGGCGGCGACATGGCGATGCTCAAGGGTATGATGAAGCTGGTGATCGAGGCGGACGCGCTCGACCACGCCTTCATCGCCGAGCATACCGAGGGGATCGAGGCGCTGAGGGCCGATCTCGAAGCGACTTCGTGGGACTGGATCGAGACCACATCGGGCCTCACGCGCGACGCCATCGAGTCGATGGCCAAAGTCTATATCAATGCCGAGCGGGTGATCGTCTGCTACGGCATGGGCATCACCCAGCACCGCCACGGCACCCAGAACGTGCAGTCGATCGCCAACCTCCTGCTGCTGCGCGGCAATTTCGGCAAGGCCGGTGCGGGTATCTGCCCCTTGCGCGGCCACAGCAATGTGCAGGGCGACCGCACCGTGGGCATCACCGAAATTCCCGCCGAAGCGATGCTCGAACGGCTCGACGCCACTTACGGCATCACCTCGCCGCGCGAGCACGGGCACAATGCGGTCGAGGCGCTGGAGGCCATGCGCGACGGGCGCTCGAAGGCGCTGATCGGCCTCGGCGGCAATCTCGCCGTCGCCATGCCGGATCCGGAGGCCTGCTTCGCGGCGGTGCGCAAGCTCGATCTTTCGGTCAGCATCCTCACCAAGTTCAACCGCACTTGCCTGCTCACCGCGAAGGAGACGCTGGTGCTCCCCTGCCTCGGCCGCACCGAGCTGGACGAGCAGGCGACGGGCGCGCAGTTCGTCACCGTGGAAGACAGCATGTCGATGGTCCACGCCTCTCGCGGGAAGCTGAAGGCGCCGGGTCCGCTGGTGCGCTCGGAACCGGCGATCGTCGCCGGTCTCGCCAAGGCGGCAATGCCGCGCAGCCTCATCGACTGGGATGCGCTCGTAGCCGACTACGACCGCATCCGCGAGGGTATCGAGCAGGTCTATCCCGACTTCCACGACTTCAACCGCCGCGTCCGCGAGCCGGGCGGCTTCCGCCTGACCATCGCGCCGGATCACCGCGTCTGGAACACCCCCAGCGGCAAGGCGCAGTTCATCGCCCATCCGGTGGAAGTGGAGCAAGGCGCGCGGCCGCTGCTGCTCACCACGATCCGCAGCCACGACCAGTACAACACCACGATCTACAGCCTCGACGATCGCTACCGCGGCGTGACCGGACGCCGCGACGTGATCTTCGCCAACGAGGTCGATCTGGGCATGCTGGGTCTCGCACACGGCGATCTGGTCGATGTGACCACGACGACGGGGCGCGTGCTCAAGGGTTTCACGGTGGTCAAGCACGCCATCGCCCGCGGATCGCTGGCGGCCTATTATCCCGAGGCCAACTGTCTGGTGCCGCTGGAGGATTTCGATCCGGTCAGCGGCACCCCGGCCTACAAGTCGATCCCCGTGGCGATCGCCCGAGCGGCGTAATTCCTCCCCCGTTGGGGGAGGAATGTCAGAACGATTTGCGCAGGGAAATCCCGGCAGAAGTCGTGTTCCCCGCCAGCGCATCGAAGCTGCGCGAGGCGTAGAGATCGAGGTGTAGCCGGTTCGTCAGCTTCATGTTGGCGGTGGCGCCCACTTCCCACCAGGCGTCGGAAGTGTGCTGCGAATCGAGCAGGCCCGAGCGTGGCGCGTCACCCAGTCCCTCGAACTGGCCGCCAGTGACTTGCGAGACGGCATTGCTGGTCCAGTTGCGGGAGACCGAGAGCCCCGCATAGTGGTCGGCGTTCCGGCCGAAGGCATGGTCGATGCGCACGGTGCTGCCGAGCGCCCAGGTCGGCTCGCGGGTTTCGAGGTCGACGAGGCCGGTGAAGTCCGGTGCCGGGCGCAGCAGGCGGCCCAGCGCGTAGGAGCCGACGACGGTCGGCGTCACGAACCAGCGCGGCGAGAGCGGGACGATTCGCCCGAAATCGCCGCCCACCGCGTAATAGGCGCTGCTTTTGGCGCCGGTGCTTTCCCGGCTGCCACCCCAATCCCTGGTGATCCGGCCATAGTCCTGACGGCCGTAGCTGGCCCAGCCGTCCACCACCCAGTTGTCGAAATTGCCGCCCGCGCCGAGCGTGCCGACGTAGTAGTCCGAGGGCAGCGCCGTATAGGCCTGGATCAGCGTGCCGTGATAGCGCATCAGCCCGCCGCGCACATAGCCGCGCCCGACCTGCCGCGTCAGCGAGAATGCCTGCCACGACCCGTCGGGGCCGTCGTCGCGGTTGCTGACGCCTGCCGAGGCGGTGACGGTCCACGGCGCGGGTTTCGGCGTTTCGGGTGCCGTATCGTCCGTGCTTTCGGTTTCCGTTGCCGCTTCGGCGGCGGTGTCCTGAGCCAGCGCGGCAGGAGCGACGGGCAGGGCGATCATGCCCGCCGCGAGCAGGCATGCCGGGAATAGACGCGGCATCAGGCGGCCTTTCGCAGGGTCGGATCGAAGGCCGCAGGAACGGTCACGCGTGCCGCGAAACCGTCTCCGCCGTGCACGAAATTGACGTCGCCGCCATGGGCGCGGGCGATCGAGCGGCAGACGGCGAGGCCCAGTCCGGTGCCTTTCTGGCCCGACTTGCGCGCGGTTTCGGAGCGGTAGAACGGCTCGAAGGCGCGGTCGAACTCGTCCTCGGGAATGCCGGGACCGGCATCGACGATCTCGGCCACGGCCTCGCCGTCAAGCAGGCTGACGCGGACCTTGGCGCTTTCGCCGTACTTTATCGCATTCTCCAGCAGGTTGCCGAGCAGGCGGCGGATGCCGACCGGGTCCACTTCCACGGGGATGTGCACATTGTGCTCGATCGTCACCTTCCCGCCCACGAGCTGCGCATCGGCGACGCTGCCGGCGATGAGATCGGCGAAGTCCACGCGTTTGCGCGGTCCCGGCGTGGAGGCGTCGCGGATGAAGGCGATGACCTGGCTGATCATCGCTTCCATCTCTGTCACTTCCTTCAGCAGCCCTTCGCGCTGGTCGTCGGGCACGTCCTCGATGCGGAAGCGCAGGCGGGTGAGCGGGGTACGCAAGTCGTGGCTGATAGCGCCGACCATCGCCGTGCGGTCGTCCACGAAGGCGCGCAGGCGGAAGCGCATCTGGTTGAAGGCATTGGCGGCGCGGCCGATCTCGGCCGGGCCGGACAGCGGCAGGATCGTTGCCGAAGGATCGCGCCCGAGCTGTTCGGCGGCCTGCGCGAAGTCCTTGAGCGGCACGACGATGCGGCGCGCGAAGAGCCAGGCGAGCGGGCTGATGATCGCCAGCGACAGCGCGAACCACAGCATCACCCGCTTCTGCCAGGCATTGGGGAAAGGCTCGGCGCGCGGGGCGACGGCCAGCCACTGGCCGTCCGGCTGGCGGGTCGCGGCGACGAAATCGCCTTCGATGAACGGCGGTGAGGTCAGCGCGAAGAAACTGCCGCCCGAATGGCGGAAGGGGATCGGCTGCGGCTTGCCGGGGACTGCGGGCTGCGGGGTTGCGGCGCTGGCTACGGCGCCGGTAGCCGCGTGAGGAGCAATGGCGGTGGGCGCGACTGTCGGCGAGGCCAGCGTGACCGGGGGCAGGGGAATGGAGACCGTGACCGGGCGGCTGCTCAGTGTCGGGCTGGCGATCGGAGACGGCGCGCTGCTGGGGAGAGAGGCGCGGGGAATATCGTTCATGCTCGGCATGACCGGCGCGAGCATGCCCGAGCCGATGGCGCCGCTGCCAACCGGACCGAGCATTCCGCCCGGACGCATGCCGGGGGCCAAGATCCGTCCGGGTTGGCCGTCTTGGTTCGGGACGCCGCCGGAGGGCGCTCCGATGGAACTGCCGGGCGCGCCCGTCTGGCCGCCAGCCCCTTGGCCGCCTGTTCCCTGACCAGGGCTGCCGGTTCCGGGATTCTGCACACCCGGTTGACCGCCAGGGCGTCCGCCGCCCGGCGTTGCTGCGGGAGTACCCGGAACTTTGCCACCGGGCATAGCCGCGCCCGGACTATGACCGCCGGGGCGTCCGCCGCCCGGCATCGCAGGGTGGGGCATCGAGGGCACGCGCGGCATCGTACCGCCCGGGGGCATGCCACCGGGGAAGTGCCCACCGGGCAGACCGCCGGGACCCGCCGCGCCGCCGGGCGGAGGACCGCCTGGAATCGACTGGGCATCGGCCAAGCCGACCAGCAGCGAGGAAATCTCGGTGGTGCGGGTGCTTTTGCTTTTAAGGATCGCCAGCGGCGAGCGGGCATTGCTGGGCACCGCGACGCCGCCGACCGGAAGCTGGGTATAGAACGCCAGCACCACGTCCCGGCGATCCCGTCCGAGCCGCTCTGCAAGGGCATCGCGCGAGGATTCGGAGACCAGCCAGCCCTGTCCGCTGACATCGGGCGGCCCGACCATGGGCTTGCGTTCGAGCCGGTCGGACAGGTCGCGGGTGGTCAGCGCGCTGGCCACTTCGTCGATGTTCCAGCGCGCGGTCGGGCTGGGGGGCAGGATCACCGTGAGGCCGAGCGTCACCAACTGGGCGCCGATCAGCGCGCAGACGAGGATGACGATCATCTGCATCGCCAGCGGCAAGCCGAGGCGACTGCTGAGTCGGGGCATGATGACGCGGGGCAGGCTCATGTTCCGGCCATTGCCACGAATCCGTGGCCATTTCGAGCGGAGAGCGCCGAGAGCAAGAGTGGGAGGTTTTGCGGCGCGGGCTCGGAAGAGAGGGACACGTCCCTTCCGAACCCGCTCCGCGCCCTCGCCCGGCATGCCGGGAGAGGACGGTCACCTCGGTTCCTGTCCGGCAACGGTGTTCGCTGCGGTGCCGGAAGGTAATCTCTGTCGTACCGGCCTGTGCCGGTGGGTCGCCCAGTGGGTCGCCCGGTGCGTCGCTGGGCCGGGTAGCACCCATATATGTCAGTATCGGGTACGGTTTTTGCCAGTCCGGCTGAGAATATAGTTCCGGGGCCGTCGCAGGACAGGGCGGGTGCGACTACGTGACCTGTCGCTGCGACGGACCCGGCGCCGTCCGGCGCCTTGGCGGTGGCTAACCGAACGGCGGTTCCGGCCGTTCCGGAGGAATGCAGTAAGGCGGCGAAAGCGACGGGGGATGTCGCTCGATCCGCGCTACAGTCCATCTAGGACGGAACCTGACGAACTCGAATGTCCATGGCGCTGCTTGTCGAGCCGTGAGTTTGCTTGCGGATTTCACGTAGATTGCAATCGGGCCGCGATCTTGTCGCAAGCTGTATCCGGCCTGAAATCTGGAGGGAACACGGGGTTCCTATTGGCGCACAATGATCCTAGAACGCGCACCGATGGACCTCGAAACCCGCATCCTCATTGTTGACGACGATGACGGCATCCGCTCGCTCATCAGCGAGTTTCTGGGCAAGCACGGCTATGCCACCGAAACCGCCGCCGATCCGGCCGAAATGCGCGACCATCTCGCGCGCGGGCATTTCGATCTCATCGTGCTGGACGTGATGATGCCGCGCGAGGACGGGCTTACTGCCTTGCGCGCGCTCGGTCCGGATGCTCCGCCGGTCATCATGCTCTCCGCCGTGGGCAGCGATGTCGACCGGATCGTCGGGCTGGAGATGGGGGCCGACGACTATCTGGCCAAGCCCTGCAACCCGCGCGAACTGCTCGCCCGCATCCGCACCGTGCTGCGCCGCCGCGCCAACATGGGGCCGGTGGAGCGGATCGTCTCGCCTGCCGCCGGACCCGAGCCGCGCCCGGTCAACGATATCCATTCCGGCGAGTGCCTCCATTTCGCCGGTTGGCGCATGGACCTGGGCCTGCGCCTGCTGTTCGATCCGGCCAACCGCGTGATCTCGCTGTCGGACGGCGAGTTCCGCCTGCTCAAGGCCTTTGCCGAGCATCCGCGCCGGGTGCTCACCCGCGACCAGTTGCTCGACTGGTCGCGCGGCGAGGACAGCGACCACTACGACCGCGCGATCGACGTGCAGCTTTCCCGCCTGCGCCGCAAGCTGTCCGAAGGCGAGGGCGGCGGCGATATCATCCGCACCGTGCGCAACGAGGGCTACTTGTTCGTCCCGTCCGTCGCGGGCGACATTTCACCCGCGTAACAGCATCGCGCGGAGCGGCAGGCCGTGGCGCGACAGAGATGAAATCCGTCTGAAATCCGGTCGCAAACGGCAGCACGCACTCCTCGTCGTGACCTGATACGCGACGCCGGTCTCCCGGCCCGTCGCGCGAAATGCGACACGAGGGGATATTCAAGATGGAAGACCATGACCATGATGGCGGCCTTGCCTACGACCTGAAGACGATCGGCAGGAACCTGATGGGGCGTCGCCGCGCGCTGGGCATCCTGGCCAGCGCGGGCGGTTTCGCTACCGTGACCGCCTGTGGGGGCGATGACGGTTCGTCGTCTTCCGGTTCCGGCAGCTCGACCGGTTCGACCGGTTCCTCCAGCACGTCGAGCACCAGCTCGACGAGCACGTCCTCGACCAGCTCGTCCACGACGACTTCGGGCGGAACCTCCAGCAGCAGCTGCATCGCCGACCCCACCGAGACCAACGGTCCCTATCCGGCCGACGGCACCAACAGCGCCAGCGGCTCGACGTCCAACGTGCTCACGGTCAGCGGCGTGGTGCGCTCGGATATCCGCTCCAGCTTCATCAATTCCACCACCACGGCGGACGGCGTCCAGCTGGAACTGACCTTGCAACTGGTGGACGTGAACAACGGCTGCGCCGCCATCGCGGGCGCGGCGATCTATATCTGGCAGTGCGATGCGGCGGGCAAGTATTCGCTCTATTCGAGCGGCGTCACCACCGAAAGCTATCTGCGCGGGGTGCAAGTGACCGACGCCGAGGGCAAGGTGACGTTCACGACGATCTACCCGGCCTGCTATTCCGGGCGCTGGCCGCATATCCATTTCGAGATCTTCACGGGCGGTCTGACATCCGCGAGCACCGGCCGCACTGCCAGCCTGATCTCGCAGTTGGCCCTGCCCGCCGCGACCAACACTGCCGTCTATACCGGCGATACGCGCTACACGGCCAGCATCGCCAACTACAACGCGATCTCGCTCTCCTCGGACAATGTCTTCGGAGACAACAGCTCGGCCCAGATCGCGCAGATGACGCCGACGCTGAGCGGCAGCCTGACCGCCGGATATACCGGCACCGCGCTTATCGGCATCGCCGCCTGAGGCGGCTCGTCAGCCTTTCCGCCTGACCGGCGGCTGATCGCACACCCTGCCGCGTCGGCGAAATTCAGCAGGGCCGAGATGTCTCGGCCCTGCCAGGCGCCTGACGCTTATCAAGAGATTCCATCATCATGAACTCGCTGCACACCTCTTCCAGCATCGGCGCGCTCGTCCTCGCGCTTTCCGCGGCGCCCTCGCTCGCGGCCACGACCGTTTCCACATCCACCACCAAGGCGCTCGTCACCTCCAGCGCCGGTGACGTGACGGTGACCGAGGACGGTACCATCACTCTGTCCGGCGGCAGCGCGATCACCGTGGACAGCAACAATGCCGTCGACCTCGAAGGCGCCCTGGCGCTGGACGATGCCGATGGCGCCACCGGCATCACCGTCAATGCCGGGACCACTTCGACCATCACCGTGGGCGAGGATGCCACGCTTGCAGTGACCGAGGACTTTGTTCCCGCCGACACCGATTCGAACGGCACCGCCGACGGCTCCATCGCCTCGGCCAGCAACCGCTACGGCATCCACGTCCTGTCCGGCGCGACGACCAGCGGCTCGATCCTCAATGAGGGCACGATCAAGGTCGAGGGCCTGAATTCCGGCGGCATCGTCGTCGATTCGGACTACGTGGGCGACATCAAGAACACCGGCACGATCAATGTGATCGGCGACAACTCGGTCGGCATCTCCACCAGGAGCGTCGATGGCGACGTGACCGTGGAAGGCACCGTCTATGCCACCGGCGCCGGGGCGCAGGCGCTGGTGGTGGACGGCGACGTCACGGGTACGGTGACGATCCAGGGCACCGTCTCGCAGCGCGCCTCCTATACCGACGACGACAGCGAGACGATGGTGCTCTCGCGCGCGGCGCTGCGCTCGGGCGCGGCGGCGGTGGAGATCACCGGCAATGTCGCGGGCGGCATCTACGTGGCGGCACCGCCGGTCGATAACGACAGCACCAACGACGACGAGGACAACGACGGCGTCGACGATGACGAAGAAGGCACCGGCGCCGTCATCGCCTATGGCAATGGCCCGGCGATCCAGGTCGGCGGCACCAGCGACATCACCGTGGGCGGGGTGTCGAGCAATTCGGGCACTTATTCGATCGCCATCGACGGATCGGTCAGTTCCAACGCCTATTACAGCAACACCGATGCCTATGGCCTGGTGATCGGCGGGCAGGGCGGCAACGTCACCCTGACGGACGGTATCGGCGTGACCGGCACGCTCAGCGCCACCACTTACGATTCGGCCGCGACCGCGCTGCTCATCAATGCCGGCAGCACCGTGACCAGCCTTTACAACAGCGGCTCGATCGCGGCCTCGATCACCTCGCAGGGCGAAGGCTCCTCCACCGCAATCCGCGACCTTTCGGGCACGCTGACGACGATCGATAACACCGGCTACATCGCTGCAAGCGGGTCAAGCACCGACACCCGCACCGCGATCGACCTTTCCGCCCAGACCACCGGCGTGACCATCAACCAGTACCTCAACGACGCCGATGCCGAGACCAGCGCCGACTATCTCGAAGACAACGACACCGACACCGATCCGACCGTCTACACCGCGATCACCGGCAATATCCTGCTGGGATCGGGGGACGATACGATCAACGCCTCGTCGGGCACGATCACCGGCAACACCCTGTTCGGGGACGGCGACGATACGCTGAACCTCTCGGGCAACACGGTCTATACCGGCGATGTCTACTTCGGCAGCGGGACCGGCACGGCGAAGCTGGCGGGGACCTCCAGCTTCGTCGGGACGATGGACTTCGACGGAAACGTCGGCACGCTGACCCTGTCGGGCAGCTCGGTCTATTCGGGCAACTTCGGCAGTGCCGACAACCTGACGGTCACGGTGGGAAGCGGCGCCAAGCTGGCGGCCAGCGATTCCGACAATATCAGCTTCGGCAGCCTGATCGTGCAATCCGGCGGTTCGCTGGGGGTCTATGTCGATACGGTGGAAGGCACGACTTCGCTCTACTCCGTGGCTAACGCCACGCTGGCGGACGGCGCCAAGATCACCGCGACCGTCACCGACCTTGGCGATGCCGAAGGCACTTACACGGTGCTTACCGCCAGCAGCCTCGACGTGCAGGGGACACTGAACGCCACCGATACCGACCTGCCGTTCATCTACAACGGCGACGTCTCGACCGATGCCAACAGCATCTACCTCACCATCGCGCGCAAGACGACCGATGAACTGGGCCTCACCCGCAGCGAGGCTTCGGCCTGGGATGCGATCTATGCGACGGCCCAGAACGACGACAGCCTGACCTCCAGCCTGCTCCAGGTCGAGGATTCGGCGACGCTCCAGAGCCAGGTCTCCGGTCTGTTGCCCGACCACTCGGGCGGCGTCTTCGATGCCGTGACCCACGGCGACCGCATGGCCGCGCGCCACCTCTCGGACGAGACTTCGCTTTTCACCATTTCCGACATCGGCGGCTGGTTCGAGCCGGTCTACTGGCGCACCGCCAAGGATGCCGGTTCGACCGCAGGCTACAAGGCGAGCGGCTGGGGCCTTTCTGCGGGCGTCGAGCGCCGGACGAACCTCGGCTATTTCGGCGTTTCCTATGCCTGGCTCCACGGCACCGTGAAGGATAACGGCGGCACCGGCGATCTCGGCGTCGGCCAGCACGACCTCGGCCTGTTCTGGCGCACCGGCAAGGGACCGTTCATGGCCTGGGCGCGCATCGGGGCTTCGAAGATCTCGGTGGATTCGACGCGCACGTTCACCGGCACGATCGACGATACCGACTTCACTTACTCGGCTGACGGCAAGTGGAGCGGCTGGATGTTCTCGGGCCTTGCCGGGGCGTCCTACCGCTTCCAGATGTCGCGCCGCTTCAACCTGAAGCCCAAAGTCGAACTCGAACAGTTCTGGCTGAAGGAGAACGGCTACAGCGAAACGGCAGACAGCGACGCCATTGCCCTCAGCGTGGCCAGCCGCACCAGCAAGATGGCCACGGTGACGCCGACGCTGACCGCTTCCTATTCGCTCGGCACGATCTCGCCCGACTGGCGCCCGCTGACCTTCCAGGTGGAAGCCGGTCGCCGCGAAGTGGTCGCGGGCAAGCGCGGCAGCACCACGGCCTGGTTCAACGGCGGCGACACGTACGATGCGGGCGAGGCCTTCACCATCACCCCCGAGAGCCTGAAGGGCGCGTGGGTCAGCGAAGTCTCGATGCTGGCGGGTGGCTACGACTTCACCTGGAAGATCACGGCGCGTGCCGAGCGGACCCAGGACGCCACCGACTTCTCGACCCGTGCTTCGCTGAGCGTGGCATTCTGAGGGAGGCGCTCAGGTGCTAAGCCCTCAACCGCACTAAGGCCGAGAGCATGGCAGCCGATATCGATCTCACCGGATATCGATATCGGCCCCTACCCGTGATTCCCGCGCTTATCCGCGATCCCCGCCCCTACCCGTCATCCCCGCGAAGGCGGGGATCCCGCTTTTCTTGCGTCACGGCGATAGGTCGCAGAAAGAAAGCGGGGCCCCCGCATTCGCGAGGGCGACGAAGGGATTTTGGCAATGGGAGCGCCACGAACGCTCCTTAACCGCCTACTCGGGCCGCAATTCCGTCAACCGCCGCTCCCAGGCGAGGGCATGCTCGACGATCGTGCCGAGATCGGCGTATTTCGGCTGCCAGGGCAGCGTCGCCTTGATCCGGCGATTGTCCGAGATCAGCGAGTCGGGATCGCCCGCGCGGCGGCCCTGCAAGCGGCGGTCGATCGTGCGGTTGGTGACGCGGTCCACCGCGTCCAGCACGTCGAGCACCGAAAAGCCCTGGCCATAGCCGCAGTTCATCGTCAGCGATTCCCCCGGCGCGGCGACCAGCGCTTCCAAGGCCAGGACGTGGGCGCTGGCGAGGTCCGAGACGTGGATATAGTCGCGCACGCCGGTGCCGTCCGGCGTGTCGAAGTCGGTGCCAAATACGCCGACATGCTCGCGCTTGCCGAGCGCCGCTTCGACCGCCACCTTGATGAGATGGGTGGCGCCTGCCGTCGACTGGCCGGTGCGCGCTTGGGGATCGGCCCCGGCGACGTTGAAGTAGCGCAGCGCGCAGTAGTTGAACGGATGCGCGCGCGATACGTCGCCCAGCATGATCTCGGTCATCAGCTTGGACATGCCGTAAGGATTGATCGGCAGCTTCGGACTGTCCTCGGTGACCGGGGAGACTTCCGGGATGCCGTAAGTCGCCGCAGTGGAGCTGAAGATGAAGTGCGGCACGCCCGCTTTCACGGCGGCGTCGATCAGGGCGCGGCTCTTGGCGGTGTTGTTGTGATAGTACTTGAGCGGGTTCTCGACCGATTCCGGCACGATGATTGAACCGGCAAAGTGCATCACCGCCTTGATCCCCTGTTCCTCGAAGATCCGCGCCAGCAGCGCCGCGTCCTCGATATCGCCTTCGTAGAGGGGCACGCCTTCGGGAATGGCGAAGCGGAAGCCGGTGGTCAGGTTGTCGATCACGGCGACCGGCCAGCCCGCATCCTTGAGGGCAAGAACGGCATGGCTACCGATATAACCGGCACCGCCGGTGACGAGGACGGGGATCTTGGCGCTCATGGTCTCGCTCTGCTGCATGGCAATCTGGTTGCCGAAGTCTTTCAGCATCCTGTTGGACGGGCCTTTCCCTCCGCGCAAGAGGGCAGAAGAGGGCGGCCGCAGGAACCGGGTTCAAGAAATAGGCCGTCGTGCTGCGGTGCGTCAAATCGAACCGCCTCCATCGCGACGCTATCCTTTCGCAAGTGCTAACCAATCAAAGGCACTCTTTCCGTAGAAATACTGATGTTCAACTGGGATTGCGCTCGTTTGGTCAGTTGAACGCCACATGAACGACCGTCGATGCGGCTGCCATCGATTGTAACCGCATTGTGGATTCGCCGCCCAGCGTCCTCCGATACCCCTTTCACCCCGATTGATTTCGCACTTGCGGAAGAGTTTTGCGACGTGCCGTTTTAGGAGTGGGTCTCGCCGTTTTTGAACAGGGCTCAAGCACTTGCGCCCTTATGTGCCGCCGCTTACCCGAATAGGTGATTGACTTAGGCCTTATGGAGACGACCGTAAGTGCACGGCACAAGAACGCTTCTCGGGCTCGCTGTCCTTTTTTCCGGCACGCTTCTGGCGGGTTGTACGTCGACGATGACGCGCAACCTGAATGTTCCGGTCGGCGAGGCTGCTTATAACACCATTCCGGCGACGATTCCGGCGCCCACCGTCTATGCGATCGCGCCGAAGGACGTTCTTCAGGTGCGCGTCTTCGGCGAACCCGATCTCTCGGTGGAGAAGGCGCGCGTGGACGAGGCCGGTTTCATCCAGCTTCCCTTTGCCGGACAGGTCAAGGCGGCGGGCCGCAGCGCGCCCGAGATCAAGGACGAGATCACCGGCATCCTTGCGCGCAAGTACCTGAAGGACCCGCAAGTCGCGGTTGCGGTGGACGAGCCGGCACCGCGCTTCGTGACCGTCGAGGGCGAGGTCAAGGTGCCCGGTTCCTTCGAGCTGACCGGCGATACCACGCTGCTGGGCGCGCTGGCGAAGGCGCAGAGTCCTTCGCCCACCGCGAAGCTCGATCAGGTGGTGATCTTCCGGACCATCAACGGCCAGCGCATGGTCGCGCGCTTCGACGTGAAGGACATTCGCGGCGGCGTCAGCCCCGATCCGATCATCATGGACGGCGATCTCGTCGTGGTCGGCAATTCGAAGATCAAGACCCTCTGGCAGGACTTCCTGAAGACGGCGCCGCTCTTCAACGCCTTCGCGGTGATGGCCCGCTGACGGCGGCAGCTGCCTTTCGTCGCCCGGCCATGGCTGTGCGGCGAAAGGACAAGCGATGTTGTATCCTGAAAACGACGGGACTGATCCTATGAGCTATCGAGTCGCCTTCCTGTCCCCCGTGCCCTTCTTCAAAGGCGGGGCGGAGCGATCGCTGTTCGACCTGATGGCGAACCCCCATGTGGACCCGCTGCTGGTCGTGCCCGCGCGAGGTCCGGTGTCCGAGCAGGCGGCGAGCCGGGGCATTCCGGTGGAAGTCGTGGATTTCGGCCAGGTCGCCGCGATCCGGCGGCCGGTGCGGCCCTCCAGCGTCGGCGCGGCGGTGGGCGACTGGATCGGCGCCGCGCGCAGGCTCAAGGACGTGACTAGGCGCCACGGCGCGCAGATCGTCCACAGCAACGGGCTGAAGGCGCATTGCATCGCGGGGCTTGCCCGAAAGATCGGCGGCGAGGCCTGCGTCTTCCACGTCCGCGACATCGCCGTGCGCGGGTCCGAGCGGCTGATCTGGAAAAGTCTGGCGCGCAGTTCCGACCACACCGTGCTGGTCAGCCGCGCCTGCTGGCCGGGCGAGGCGCTGCCGCAGAACGTCTCGGTGGTGTTCAACGGCGTCAAGCGCGACGATGTGCCCCAGTCATTCCACGCCCGCGCTGCGGAAAGCGGGTTGGTCGTCGGCATCTGCGGGCGCATCCATCCGTTCAAGGGCCACCATGTCGCGCTCGACTGGCTGGGCGCCGCGCATCGGTGCGGACAGCGCATCACCCTGCTGGTGCGGGGCGAGGCGGAAGAGGAAGACCGGCCCTACCTCGAAAGCCTGAAGCGTCAGGCCGAGGCGCTCGGCCTCAAGGACTTCGTCCGCTTCGAGGGCCGCTTTGAAGGACTGGCGGCGATCTACAACGGCCTCGACGCCGTGCTCGTCCCCTCCGAGACCCCCGATCCGCTGCCGCGTTCGGTGATGGAGGCGATGTCGATGGGCCTGCCGGTGGTCGGCTATCCGGCGGGCGGTATCGTCGAGATGATCGACCACCGCGAGAACGGCTGGCTGGCGGGCGATGCCGAGGCGTTCTGCACGGCGATGGAGGAAATCTCCAGCCTCGGCCCGATGCTCGTCGAACTCCAGAAGCGCGCCGCGCGCACGGTGGCGGAGCGCTTCGGCATGGAGCGCATGCACCGGCAGGTGAACCATGTCTATTCGACGGTGCTCGGCAGGTGATCCGCTGGTGGCAGGATAGCGGCGGCCTCGGTTCGGCACGGCGCCGCGCCCGGCGCGCGCGCCTGCGCAACGGCGTGCTGGCGGGGGTGCTGCTGCTCAGCCCCGGTGCCTTGCTGGCCGCTGCCCTGCTCCTCCAGCCTGCCGCCGTCCGCTCCGAGCGCCATGTCGCCGCGCCTGTCGGGCAAGTGGTGGGCATCGCCGGCAACAACCTGACCCCCGCCGATCTCGACCGCGTAGCGGCGCTGGGGCTGCGCTATGTGCGCAGCGATTTCAGCTGGGCCGGGACCGAGCGCAAGCCCGGCACTTACGATTTCGGCGCCTATCTGGAATTCGCGCGCGAGGTCCATGCACGCGGGATGCGCCCGCTATTCATTCTCGACTACGGCAACCCCGTCCACACGCCTTTCACGAAAATCCAGTGGCGTGGCAAGGACGAGCGGCGCACCTCGCCGCCGGTCGCCCCGGATCAGATCAAGGCCTACAGCGACTGGGCCGCCGCCGCCGCCAAAGCTTTCGCGGCCTACGATCCGATCTGGGAAGTCTGGAACGAGCCGGACCACCCCCGGTTCTGGCCGCCGAAGCCAGACGCCGCCGCCTATGGCCGCATGGCGCTTGCCGCCTGTCAGGCCATTCGCGGCGCCGACGGTTCCGCCGAAGTCTATGGCCCCGCCGCCTCCAAGTGGGTGGATGGTCCGTTCCTTTCGGCGCTGGCCGGATCGAAGGCCGTTACCTGCTTCAGCCGGATCAGCGTCCACCCCTATCAGATGACCGGCGACGTAGCGCGTGACGCGGCGCTCTGGGACGGTCTGCGCCGCCGGATCGCGGCGGGCGGGCAAGTGAAGACACCCCGGATCGCCAATTCCGAATGGGGCCGCCCAGTCGTCGGCCGCGTCGACGACCAGGCGCAGGCGCGTTACCTCGTGCGCACGCTGGTCTCGGCGCTGGCGGCGGATGTGGCGCCGAACATCTGGTATTCGTGGAAGGACGCGGGCAGCGATCCCAACTACGACCAGCACCATTTCGGCCTGCTGCTGCCGAATGGCACGCCCAAGCCCGCCTATTTCGCCTTGCAGACGCTGCTGAAGGAACTCGGTGCGATGCGCTATGCCTGCCCGGTCCAGCGCGCCGGAGTGGAAGGCGCGATCTTCTCGGAAGGCAACGGAGCAGAGGCACTGGTCTGGGCGAAGACCGGCGCGGCCCTGCTGGAACCGGCGAAGCTGGTGCCCTCCGGCTGGAAGCTCGCGGGTCTTGTGGACATGACCGGCAAGGCCCTCCCCACCGGCGAGCAGCGGCTGAGCAATGCCCCCGTCTACTTGCGCCTGCGCCCCGCCTCCAGCGGCGCGCGCCCGGCGCTGAACTGCCCGCAGAACCCATGAGCGATATGAGCACTGCACCTCGCAACGGAGACAGCACGTCCATGACGTCCCGACGAATTCTCTTCATCATCCGCTCCTACCGGCCCGATCAGGTGGGCGGCGGCGCCAAGTCCGTGCAGACCCTGGCCGAGGGCCTCGTCGAGCGCGGCCATGACGTGCACATCCTGCGCCTCGCCCCGCGCGGCGAAGAGGCTGCGACCTTGCGCGCGGGCATGGAGGCCGGGGTTACCGGGCCGGGCAAGCCCAAGCTCCACGTCCTGCCGATCCGCAACATCTACTGGCCCTATGACAAGCGCCGCCGCTCGCCCGCAATGAAGGCGGTCTGGCACACGCTGGACCTCTGGAACTTCCGCGCCGCGCGCGACGTGCGGCAGATGCTCGACGTGATCCGTCCCGACGTGGTCAACACGAGCATCATCGACGGCTTCTCCACGGCGATCCTGCGCGAGGCCAAGCGCAGCGGCGCGCGGCTGATCCACACGATGCGCGATTACTACCTGATCTGCAGCCGCTCGGGCATGTACCGCGCGGGCGAGAACTGCACCTCGCTCTGCTCGGGCTGCAAGGTGGTGGCCGGCGTCAACCGCCGCCAGACGCGCAATGTCGATATGTTCCTGTCCAACAGCGCCTTCGTCGCCGAGACCCACCGCCGCTACGGCGCCTTCGGGGACGACAAGCCCTGCGCGGTGCAGTGGAACGTCAACGACCGGCCGCTGGTGCCCGAGGCACGGGCGCTGGCCGACGGCGCGCCGATGGTCTTCGGCTATATCGGCCGCCTCGCCCCGACCAAGGGTGTGGAGAAGCTGATCGAGGCGGTCCGCCAGTTGCCGCAGGGCGGCCGCCCCTGGTCGCTGGTGATCGCGGGCGACGGCGAACCCGGCTATGTCGAGGGGCTGAAGGCGCAGGCGGCGGGCGATCCGCGCGTGAAGTTCCTTGGCTGGCAGGCGGCGGAAGACTTCTACGGCGCGGTCGACGTGGTGATCTGCCCCTCCGTCTACAACGAACCGCTGCCGCGCGTGATCTACGAGGCCTATGGTTTCGCGCTGCCGGTCGTCGCCTCACGCGTCGGCGGCAATCCCGAAGTCGTGACGCCCGGCGAGACCGGCGAGCTTTACGACGGAGAGGACGCAGCCGAACTGGCCGAGAAGATTCAGCATTTCCGCACTCTCCCGGCCGAGACTTACGCGCATTACAGCGCGGGCGCGCTCGACATGGGCGGCGTCTTCACCTCGGGCGCGGTGATCGACCGCTACGAGAGCCATCTGGAGAAGCTGTTCGATGCGGCCTGAGCGTGAAATGGCCGTGACCTTCGGGGAAGTGCCGCCGCTGCTTCCCGTGCCGACACGCCTGCCGGTGGGGCTGCTTAGCCCCAGCAGCGGCGTGCTGCGCGCCTGGCAGCGGATGAGCGCGCTCTGGGCCTCGGGACCGGCAGGGCGTCTGTTCGCGCGGGCGATCCGGGGGCATATCCGCCGCGCCTACGGCTGCTACATCGCGCCGACGACCAAAGTGGGCGAGGCGGTCTATCTGCCGCATCCCGTTGGCGTGGTGATCGGCGACAATGCCGTGATCGCGGACGGCGTGACGATCTACCAGAACGTCACCATCGGCCAGGACGGCACGGCAGGGCGCTGCCCGCGCATCGGCGCCGGGGCGACGATCTTCGCGGGCGCCACGGTGATCGGCGATATCGAGATCGGCGCGGGCGCGGTGATCGGCGCCAATGCCGTGGTCAAGACTTCGGTTCCGGCGGGACACATTGCCGTGGGCGTTCCCGCACGCATCCTGTCACCGCGCGTCGAGGCCGTGCGATGAGCGGCGCACGCGCGATGGAAGGCGCGGGCCTCGTCTCGCTGTGGCAGCGCATGTGCCGCCTGCACCGGCGCGGCGGCGCGAGCCGGGCACTGGCGACCATGATCCGGCGCTACATCCACTGGCGCTACGCCTGCCACATCTCCCCGCTCTCGCGCCCGGCGGGCTGGATCAACCTGCCCCATCCGGTGGGCATCGTGGTCGGCCACAATGTCGAGATCGGCGAGAACGCGACGATCTACCAGAACGTCACGCTCGGCCAGTCGGGGCGCGGGGAAGGCTATCCGGTGATCGGCGCGGATGCGGTGATCTATGCCGGGGCCGTGGTCGTCGGGCCGCTACGCATCGGTCGGGGCAGCAGGATCGGCGCCAATTCCGTGGTCCTCAGCGACGTGCCGGAAGGCGCGACCTCGGTCGGCGCCCCGGCGCGGATCGTGACGCCGAAGCGCAAGGACCTCTCGGCTGCATGAAGGCCCGGCTCATGAAATTGGGGCGCATGAAACTTTCCAAAGGCGCGATCACCACGGCGGCGCTCGGCATTTCCAGCGGGCTGAACTTCCTCTCGCTGATCGTCTGGACGCACCTGCTCAGCCCGGCGGAGTTCGGGACTTACGCGCTCGTCTCGGCGACGGTGCTGTTCCTCAATGCCGCGATCTTCGAGTGGCTGCGTCTCACCGCCTCGCGCCTGCTCTACGATCCCGCAGCCGAGCACCAGCTCAACCCGGACATAGCCAATGCGCTCTCCATGGTCGGCCTCGGGCTGATCCTGCTGCTGTTGCCGGTGGCGCTGTCACTGCGCGCGTTCCAGATCCAGTTCCTCGGCGTCGCGCCGGACTGGTGGCCGGCCATGTGGCTCTGGCTGTTCTCGGAAATGCTCTTCGCGATCAGCACCGTCACCGCGCGCTTGCGCCTGCTGAGCTGGCGCTTCTTCGCGATGATGACGCTGCGCTCCTCGCTTTCGCTGGCGGTGGGCGCGGTGCTCGTGTGGTTCTTCGACATGGGCGCGCTGGGCGTGGCGCTGGGCATCCTTGGCGCCCAGATCGGCTGCGCGGTGCTCGGCAACGTGACCGACGCAGCCTGGCGGGAACTGCGGCCGTTCCGCGCCCGCCGCGCCAACCTCAAGGAAATCATGCGCTACGGCGCGCCGCTGATCGTCAGTTCCGGCCTCGGCTATGCCAGCGCCGTGGCCGACCGCTACATCGTCTCCTCCACGCTCGGCAAGGCGGCGGTCGGGCAATACTCGGTCTCGGTGGACCTGATGCAGAAGACCGTCATCTTCCTGATGCTGGCGGTCAACCTCTCCGCCTATCCCGCCATCGTCCGCGCTTTCGAGAAGGACGGGCGCGAGGCGGGCGAGAAGATCCTGGCCGAGAACTTCATCATCTACCTGATGATCGGCGCCCCGGCGGCGGCGATCCTGGCGGCGCTCTCGCCCGGCGTGGCGCGGCTTTTCGTCGGGCCTTCGTTCCGCGACACCGTGGCCATGCTGCTGCCCTACGTGGCGATCGCGGCAATCCTGAAGGCACTGACGACCTTCCACCTCTCGGTCGCGCTGCAACTGGTCAAGAAGACCAAGCTGCTGATCATCTCGCCCGCCGTCAATCTGGCGCTGCTGGTGCCGAGCGGGATCGTCGGCGTGAAGCTGGCGGGCCTTACCGGCATGGCGATCGGCATCGCCATCTCGCAGATCGGCAGCTTCGCGCTGTTCTATCTGGTGGTGAGCCGCCATGTCCGCACCCCGCTGCTGACGCGGGGCTCGCTCTTCGTGGTCGTGCTTTCGCTGGCGCTCGGCGCGGCGCTGGTGCCCTTGCGAGGCTTCAGCGAGCCGGTCGCCTGCCTCGGCCTGCTCGGCGCGGCGGGGGTCGTCTATTGCCTCGTGATCTGGCGCGGTCGCGGCTGGATCATGCGGAACAGTCAAAGTTGGAGCCCGGCGTGAAGGCGGACGTCCTGCCAAGACCTGCTCCTGCACCGCGCCGGTCCGACAAGCGCAGCTTCGCCGCGCTCCTGACCGTGCTGACCGGCGGCGCTGTGCTGCTGATCATGGCGCGCGAGGTCTTCGGCGGGGCGGCGCGCTACTACTTCGATCGCTTCGGCCTCGGCCCGCTCTGGTTCGTTCCCGATCTGGCGGTGATCGCGGTGGTGCTGATGCGGCTGCTGCTCGCCGCCGTGACCCTGCGCCTGCCGACGCCGCTGATCTGGCTCTTCGCCGCGACCGGCGTGCAGATGGCGGTCGGCGTGGTCGTCTACCAAAACCCGGTCGCGGTGTTCTCCGGCTTCAAGCTGCTCTGCCCGGTGATCGCCGTGCTCATGCTGCCGCCCGATTACATCAATGCGAAATGGTGGCGCACGGTCTGCCTGGTGCTGCTGGTCATGGGCATTGCCGGGGTCGCCGCCGATACCCGCATGACGATGCCCTGGACCGGCTATTCGGTCTCCCAGTTCGGCGTCGAGCGCGAGGCGGGCCGCGAATGGTGGATCCATGGTCAGGAGCGCATCGCCGGTCTCGGCGCCGCCAGCAGTGCCTCGGCCAGCATCCTGCTGCTGCTGGCGCTGATCGTGCTGCGACAGGCGCGCAACTGGCAAGTGCGCCTGCTGATCTACGTGGCGACGCTCTGGGCGCTGAACACCACGACCTCGCGCACCAACCTGATCGCGCTGGCTGTGGCAATGATCGTGGATTTCTGGCCCTGGCACTGGTTCCAGAACCTCGGGCCGGGCCGCAAGTCACTGGGCGCGCTGCTCTCGATCTGCTTCTTCCTGCCTGCGCTCGCCGGGCTGTGGCTGCTGGCGATCGACGGCGTCGGCGAGATTTCGGTGGGCATGAGCAGCACCGTCGTGCGCCTCCATGTCACCTGGCCGGGGGTCTGGGACATGATCGTGGACGGCGGCCCCGCCACCGCGCTGCTCGGCCACGGCTTCGGCGCGGTCGGCCCGGCGGCGTTCTACACCGGGGTCTATGTCTCGCCGTTCAGCGCGGTGGACAACCTGTTCCTCTACATCCTCTACCAGTTCGGCCTGTTCGGCGTGCTGATGGGGGGGGAACTGATCCGCAGGCTCGTGCGCATTCCCCGGCCGGACCGCCACATCGGCTTCGTGATCGCAATCCTTTCGGCGACGATCAACTGCCAGGGCGCCGCGCCGCTGGTGCTGATCGGCCTCGCGGCCTCGCTCGGCGCCTATCCGGCGCTGGCGAACACTGCGCGAGATGCTGGGCGCAAGGCGATCCGCCTGCTTCCCAAACCGAACACCTGGCAGCCCCGAACACTCTGATGACGTACCGAGGAACCCATGAGAATTAAGGGGCTGGACGCCGCGCGCGGTGCGGCCATCGTCTTCGTCGTGTTCGGCCATGTCTGGCGCGGGCTGGACGGGCAGGGGCTGGTCGAGCCGCGCCTGTTCGAGACGATCGACCGCGCGGTCTACCTCTTCCACATGCCGGTGTTCTTCCTGATTTCCGGCATGCTGTTCAAGGCACCCGAGAAGCTGCGAGACGGCCTTTCGCGTAGCGCCGGGAACCTGCTCTGGCCGATGTGCCTCTGGGCCTGGGCCGAGGGCTGCGTCCATCTCGTGACCGGTGCGGGCAACAAGGGCCGGATCTCACCCTTCGAAGTGCTGACCTACCCGTTCCCGCCCAAGAGCGTGTTCTGGTTCCTGCTCGCGCTGTTCCTGTTCCAGGCGGCAGCGATGGTCCTGCGCGGCCGTCTCGCGGCGACGGCGATCGCTTTGGGCAGCGTGGCAGTGGTCGTGCTGGCGCAGCCGCTGGGGCTGACCGGCCAGATCGTCCAGCACGCGCCGTTCTTCTTCGTCGGCCTGCTGGCGGGTACGCGCTGGCTGGAAAAGGGCCTGCCGCTTGCCGCTTGCATTGCCGCATTCGTGGTGGCGGAAGTGGTCGCCTATACGCTTGCAGTCACCCCTTTCGAGACGGTTCCCGCCTACCTCTGCGGCTTCGTGGCCTGTGTGGGTTTCCTCGGCCTCTGCCTGAGCGGACCCGCTCTCGCGCGCAAGCTCGGCGAGCGGACGATGCCGATCTACCTCACGCACATCATCTTCGCGGCGGGCATGCGCGTTGTCCTGACACGGCTCGGGTTGCAGGACATGGCAACGGTGGTGCTGGTCTCGACCGCCGCAGGCGTGGTGCTGCCGCTGTTCCTCTACGAGATCTCGCGGCGCCTCGGCATGGCGGGCATTCTGGGCTTCGAACCGCTGCGAAAGCGCCGTGCGGACGACCAGACCATCACCAGAAATCCCGCTCAGCCTGAGCTTGTCGAAGGCCCCTCGGCAGGGCACAGCGCCTGATCCTTCGACGGGCTCAGGATGAGCGGGTGCGGTGCTATTCCGGGAGCATGAAAAAGGGGCCGCGCACGTGACGCGGCCCCTCGTTTCTTCCAGAATCTGACCGATCAGACCTGATAGTAATCCCGATACCAGTCCACGAAGTTCGCCACGCCTTCCTTCACCGAAGTCGTCGGACGGTAGCCGGTAAGCTGCTGGAGCAACGAAGCGTCGGCCCAGGTCGCGGGCACATCGCCCGGCTGCATCGGCATCATGTTGATCTCGGCCTTCACGCCGGTCGCCGTCTCGATGGCGCGCACGAAGTCCATCAGCTGCACCGAATCCGAATTGCCGATGTTCACCGCACGCCACGGCGCCACCGGCGAAAGGCTGTCGTGCTCGGCAATGTCCTCGGCGCTTTCGGGACGGACCGGGGCGCTGTCGATCAAGAGGCGGATGCCCTGCACGAGGTCCTCCACATAAGTGAAGTCGCGCTTCATGTCGCCATGGTTGTAGACGTCGATCGGCTTGCCCGCGAGGATATTCTTGGTGAACTTGAACAGTGCCATGTCCGGACGGCCCCAGGGTCCGTAGACCGTGAAGAAACGGAACATCGTGATCGGCAGATAGTAGAGATGGGCATAGGAATGCGCCATTGCCTCATTGGCCTTCTTCGTCGCCGCATACAACGACATCTGCGTATCGACCTTGTGGGTCTCCGCATAGGGCATCTCGGTATTGGCGCCGTAGACCGAGGAGGTTGAGGCCATCAGCATGTGCTGCGGCGGATGGGCGCGCGCGGCTTCCAGTAGTTCGAAGACGCCGATCAGGTTCGCCTCGACATAGGCGCGCGGGTTGTCGATCGAATAGCGCACGCCCGCCTGCGCGGCGAGATTGACGACGATATCCGGCTTCTCTTCGGCGAAAAGCTGCATCAGCCGGTCGGGATCTTCCAGCTTGCCCTTGATGAAGCGGAAATGCTCGTTCTGGCTGAGCATCGCCAGACGGCGCTCCTTCAGGGCGACTTCGTAGTAATCGTTGAGGCTGTCGAGGCCGATCACGCGAAAACCGTCATCCAGCAGTCTGCGACAGAGGTAGTACCCAATAAAACCCGCGGCACCCGTAATCAAAGCCGTGCGGGGGGCTGCCTTGCCGACGACGTCATCAGTCATGCTAAAGTCCAGATTTTGTGGAGATGTCCGCACTTTGTGCAGGTGCAGTGAAGTCTTGGCAAGTGACCTTTAGGGGCAGGCGTCCGAAGTGAGGAACGGGTGGCCGACAGTTTGCATCCGGTTGTCGGCAGTAGAGCTGCTTATCGATCTGCGGTGCCATCCTACAACTTCGAGCGGTCATGCGCGTTCCGAATTCCGTCGATGCTTTTGCGATGCAGCAATCCGCGGATCGGACGATCCTGCTATCCGGCGCGGACGACCGCGACGGCCTCTCAAGAGCGTCGATCAGGCGCGGCATTGGTAAATGGCGTTGAAACTATTATTTTCAATCAACAAGATGTCTGCAAGATGAACGGACCGGGAAAGCCGTTGCGGCAATGCTCGATCCGAATCGATGATGCAGATCGTAAAGACGATGCGCCGTTTTCGATTCCCGGTTTCAGCGTTGTTGGGGTGATCTTGGGTGCGTCGCAGCATCACGATGCCGCACCTGCAACGGTCAATTTGCAGCGGCGAATGGATTCCGTCGCGTTACTGCACCCGGTTATCCCATATTTCCGCGAAGCGCTTGAACCGTCAGGCGATCCTCGGCACAGCATGACTGCCCATTGGTAGCAGTTTCAGCGGCCGGAACTTTCCGATATGCCCCCCTTGGAAGTTCCGGTCGCTGTTACCGGCACGAAATTGCCGAACCTGCCCGCCGGGCCGGTCAGAGGAGCAGAAATGAAGATCGCTGTTGCAGGCGTTGGTTATGTCGGTCTGTCGAATGCGCTGCTGCTGGCGCAGAACCACGAAGTCGTGGCGAAGGACGTCGTGCCTGCCAAAGTGGACATGATAAATGCCGGTCGCTCGCCGATCGTCGATGCCGAGTGCGAGGAATTTCTTCGCCGCGACGACCTGAATCTGCGCGCGACGCTCGATCCGGTCGAGGCCTATGCGGGCGCCGACTACGTGATCATTGCCGCGCCGACCAACTACGACGAAGTGACCAATCGCTTCGACACGACACTGGTCGAGGCGGTGATCCGCGAAGTCATGGAGCATGCCCCCGATGCGGTCATGGTCATCAAGTCGACCATCCCCGTCGGCTTCACCGCCGCGACCGCCCAGGCGATGGGCACGCAGAACCTGATCTTCAGCCCGGAATTCCTGCGCGAGGGCCGGGCGCTTCACGACAATCTCCATCCCAGTCGAATCGTGGTCGGCGAGCAGTCGGAGCGGGCGAAGGTCTTCGCTGGACTGCTGCTGGAAGGCGCGATCAAGAAGGATGTGCCGGTTCTCTTCACCGATCCTTCCGAAGCCGAAGCGATCAAGCTATTTGCGAATACCTATCTCGCGATGCGCGTTGCCTACTTCAACGAACTGGACAGCTATGCCCTGTCGCGCGGACTCGAAGCGCGGCAGATCATCGAAGGCATCGGCCTCGATCCGCGTATCGGCTCGCACTACAACAACCCGTCCTTCGGCTATGGCGGATACTGCCTGCCCAAGGATACCAAGCAGTTGCTGGCCAATTACCACGACGTGCCGCAGACCATCATCGGCGCCATCGTCGAGGCCAACCGCACCCGCAAGGACTTCATTTCCGATGCGGTCCTCGCGCGCAAGCCCAAGGTCGTAGGCTTCTACCGCCTCGTCATGAAGGCCGGTTCCGACAACTTCCGCCAGAGTTCGATCCAGGGCATCATGAAGCGGATCAAGGCCAAAGGCATCGAGACCGTGCTCTACGAGCCGAGCTATCCCGAGGCCAGCTTCTTCAACACCCCGGTCGAATCCGATCTGGAAACCTTCAAGCGGCGGGCCGACGTGATCGTCACCAACCGCATTCTGCCCGAGCTCGACGACGTGAGGGACAAAGTCTTCTCGCGCGACCTGTTCGGGTCCGACTAGCCTTTCGGCGCCACCGAAAACGGTTCAGCGCCGGCAGGAAGGAGACAGGAAATATGTCTATCTTTCATTGCCTACGGCGACGGCGTTGGACCATTTCGGCGGAGTCCCCAAGGGGCGTCCGACCGGCCTTTCCCTATAAATGAAGCGGCGCAGAGGCGGCAGGAGTTCTCTCTCCTGACGGGAGTACTTCTGCGCGCCGATCGCATCACGATCCTATTCGAAGGACCACTTGCCGATGAAACACAGTGTTCCTGTCGCCGAGGCTCCCGCAGCAGGCTCGCAGGCCGTGATCCGGGGCGAGCGTATCGCGCTCGTCCACGACTGGCTTCCGGTGGTCGCCGGGGGCGAGCGGGTGCTCCAGCAGATGGCGCGCTGCACGCCGGGAAGCGATATCTACACTCTGTTCAACTTCCTGCCGGAGGAAGTGACGCGCGATGTCTTCGGTGCGGACCACCGGATCCATACGTCGGGGTTGAACGATCTGCCGCTGGTCGAGCAGTATTACCGCTTTCTTCTTCTGCAATCGACCCGCGCGATCGAGGGCTTCGACTTGTCGGAACATGACGTCGTGCTCAGTTCCTCGGCGGCGCTGGCCAAGGGGGTGATTACCGGCCCGGGGCAGTTACATGTCAGTTACGTGCACAGTCCTGCGCGTTATGCCTGGGATCTCACCCACGAATACATCGCCACGGTCGGCGGGAAACTGGGCGGGCTGAAGCGGGCGGTCGCGCGCGAGATGATGCACCGCTTCCGCCTCTGGGACATGCGCACGGCGCAGAGCGTCGATCATTACCTGGCGAATTCGCAGTTCATCGCCCGGCGTATCTGGAAAATCTACCGCCGCGAGGCGCAAGTGATCTATCCGCCGGTCAATACCGGCAACTTCGTGCCCGGCGGTGCCGCGCGCGGCGATCACTTCGTCACCGCCTCGCGCCTCGTGCCTTACAAGCGGGTGGAAATGATCGTCGAGGCCTTCAACCGCCGCCCGGACCTGCGCCTTCGTGTGATCGGCGACGGGCCGGACATGAAGAAGGTCCACCAGATTGCGGGTCCGAATATCGAGATTCTGGGGCACATTCCGTTCGAGCAACTGATCGCGGAATTCCAGACCGCGCGGGCCTTCGTCTTCGCGGCGCTGGAGGATTTCGGCATCGTTCCAGTCGAGGCGCAGGCCTGCGGAACGCCGGTGATCTGTCTCGGCAAGGGCGGTACGGCGGAGACCGTGCGTCCGCTCGGCGGCAGCGCGGCAACCGGTGTCTGGTTCGAGGAGCAGACGCCCGAGAGTCTCGTCGCGGCGATCGACCGCTTCGTGGAAGGCGAGGGCGACATTCGGCCGGAGGATTGCATCGCCAATGCCGCCAGCTTCGGCGAAGAACGGTTCCGTCAGCAGTATTCGGACTGTGTGAATAGTCTCATTAGCTGATGTACTTTACTTCCGACATGGGAATCCGTGAGGGTGATCGATGCAATCGGTTTAATCGCCGCCGCAATTCGGATTGCGCCCTCTGCGGCGCGGATGGAAGCGTTTGAAAGTACGACGAGAGGGGGCAGATCGCGGATCAACGCCCCCGCGCGGATTTGCCCTTCATTGTGCAGCGCGGTATAGTCAAGGCCAGACGATTGACCTGTATAGCGCAGTTCCAGGAGGACTCATGAAGCAGAGAAACGTGCCGGTTTCGGCGATCGCCGTCAGCGCCCCTTTCGCTCCGGTCGCCGTTCGTTAGGCCTCCTGTACGACAGTATTTCTTTATCGAATACTGGAACAGGTCTGAATTAGTCCTGTCATGGCGAGCAGCGACATGCTCAGGAATTCTGTCCGTTTGAACGGATGGGCCGAGAAGTTTCCGACACCTGCCGAACGAAACGATCGAGGGCAGGGTCTTGCATCCCGAACTGCAATCATAAGGAAAAAGCTCTGTCTGGGTCGTTAGCTGAGAAACGCGGCGTCATCATGCCGAAAATCCGACCGGGCAATCCTGCGGTGCAGGCCGGATTCCTGGTGCTGGTCGCGCTGCTTTTCGGTGGCGGCGGATCGGCGATGGGCCTTGCCAATCTCGTGGTGCAGCTGGCGGGCTTTGCCGTGCTGGCCTTCAACGGCCCGGCCGTCTTCGCCTTCTTCCGCACCGCACCGCGCGCGCTTGTCGTTCTGGTCGTGGCGACGCTGCTGCTGCCGCTCTTGCAGATCATGCCCTTGCCGCCAGCGATCTGGCAGGCGCTGCCGGGCCGCGAGTTCGCGGTGCAATCGCTTGAACTGACCGGCGGCAGCCAGGTCTGGAAGCCCTTCTCGCTCGACCCCAACCGCACCGCGATCGCCTTCTTCGCCCTCGTTCCGGCGCTGGCGATCCTCGTGACGGCCTGGCAGCTTTCGCGCGAGGACAAGCGCGGGCTGCTGATTCTGGTGGTCGTATGTGGACTGACGGTCGTTCTGCTGGGCGCCCAGCAGCTGGCGACCGGCAACCGCCATCTCGTGTTCTATGCGCAGACTTACGGCTCGCCCGACCTTCAGGGCACGTTTGCCAACCGCAATACCGGCGGGTTGATGCTTAACGTCGCGCTGGTGACGCTGGTGGCGGTGTTCCCCTTGCGGCAGATCCGCGCGATCTGGACTCTAGGCGGTGCGGCCACGGCGTTGTTGCTGGTCGTCGGCGTGGTGCTCACCCGTTCGCGGTCCAGCATGGCGCTGCTGCTGGTGCCCGCCGCGCTCGCGCTGTGGCGTTGGCTGCGCTGGCGCCGTCCGGCGCTCAACCGGCGCACGGTCATGGTGGGGGGCGCGCTAGTGCTGGTGCTGGCAGGCGGCGCGAGTCTGCTCGCGAGCAACCAGCGGGTGCAGAGCGCCTTCGGCCGCTTCGATGCGGTGGAGGACGAGCAGCGCCCGCTGATCTGGAAGGATACCGTGGTCGCCGCCGGGCGCTACTGGCCGGTCGGCAGCGGGATCGGTTCGTTCGACGACGTGTTCCAGCCCGATGAGGCACTCGAAAACCTCAGCTACGGCCGCGCCCAGCGCGCGCATGACGATTTCCTCGAAGCGACGCTGGAATCCGGTGTGGTCGGGATCGCGCTGGTGCTGGGCTGGGTCGTCCTGCTCGGGCGCTTCGGTGTGCAGGCGCTGCGCCGTGGCGGCACTGGCCTTGCTGCGGCCGGGACTTTCGCGCTGGTCGCGCTTCAGTCGATCACCGACTACCCCCTGCGCAGCCAGACCATGCTGTGCCTTTTCGCGCTCATGCTGGCGCTGCTGGCCGATGCGGACCGGGACGATTCCGAGAGTCGCCCCGAGAACCGCCGCAAGCCGCGCGGCGAAGCACGGCGACAGGGACAGAAGGACGGCCACCGTCCTTCCGCCCATCTTTAGGGATTCCCTGAACTTATGAACGAACTTCGGGTCAATCACCGCTCGCGTGGAAACAACAGGATGGCGGGACATATCTTGAACGATGCTTTTCTCGATCGGGTCGAGCTGGAACGCCCCAATCAGGGTGATCCTTATGGCGAGGAGTCCGGCCCGGACCTGACGGCGCTGCTCAAGACCATCATGGGCATGGTGCGCCGCAATCTGGCGCTGATCGCGGCCATCGTGGCGGCGACGCTGGTGCTCGGCGTGATCGCCACCCTGCTGATCGCCCCGCGCTACAGCGCGCAGGTCCGCGTCATGATCGAAGACCAGACGGACCAGATCATCGAGGGCAGCGAGCTTCAGAAAGCCACCAACGTTCAGGATGCCGAGCGCTTCCTGCAGACCCAGCTCGGCATCATCCAGAGCCGCTCGCTGGCGGAAAGCGTCGTCGAGAGCGGCCGTCTCGATCGTGATCCCGCCTTCTACGAGGCGATGGGCAAGGATATGCCGACGCAGGAGGACGTGCTCAAGTCCGGCGGCACCAAGAAGCTCGAACAGATCCGCAAGGAAGCCGCGATCGAGGCGCTGCTCGGCAATCTCACCGTGGCGCTGCCGCCGGACAGCCGCATCGCCAGCATCAGCATGAGCAGCCGCAGCGCGGTCTATTCCGCCAAGCTGGCCCAGCTTTATGGTGAGCGCTACATCGAGCGGAACCTCAACCAGAAGTACGACAGTTCGTCCTACGCCCGCCGCTTCCTGGCCGACCAGCTCGACGAGGCGCGCGCCAAGGTCACGCAGTCCGAGCGCGATCTAAACCAGTACGCCAGCGCCGCCGGGCTGATCCGCGTGACCAGTCAGGGGCAGGACGGCAACCAGGAATCGGTTCTCTCCGTCACCAACAACAGTCTCGTCCAGCTCAACGACGCGGCTTCGAAGGCGACGGCGGACCGCATCGCCGCGCAGGATCGTTGGCTGACCCTGGCCAAGGCGGCGCCGCTCGCCATTCCCGAGGTCAATGCCAATCCTGCGGTGTCGAACCTGCTGGCCGAGAAGGCCAAGGTCGAGGCGAGCCTCGCGGAAGAACGCACCCGTCACCTCGACGACTTCGTTACCGTCAAGTCGAAGCAGGCCGAGATCGCCGAATACGATAGCCGCATCGCCGCCATCTCGGATTCGATCAAGAAGTCGGCCTATCTCGAATACCAGTCGGCGATGGAGCGCGAGAAGTCGTTCACCGGGCAAGTGAACTCGCTGCGCGGCGAGGCGCTGAAGGAGCAGGATCGCGGCGTCCAGCTGGCGGTGCTCAAGCGCATCGCCGATACCAACAAGACGCTCTACGACACGCTGCTTTCGCGCTTCAACCAGCTCAACGCGACGGCGGGCGCCTCGTCGAACAACCTGACCCTGGTGGACCGCGCGGAAGTGCCGGCCAAGCCCTATTCGCCGCGCCTTCTGGTCAATATCGTCGCCTCGCTGGTGCTGGGTCTGGTGCTTGCCGCCGGGGCCGTGCTGCTGCGCGAAATCTTCGACGATGCGATCCGCTCGCCCGAGGATGTCGAGCGCAAGCTGGGGATGCCGCTGCTGGGCCTGATCCCGCTGGAGAAGGGCGGCGACGTGTCGAGCCAGTTCGACGACCGCCGCTCGCGGGTCAGCGAGGCCTATCGCTCGCTCGTCACCAACTTGCGCTATTCGACCGCCAGCGGGTTGCCGGACGTACTGATGGTGACAAGTTCGCGCCAGTCCGAGGGCAAGTCGACCACCGCCCGCGCCGTCGCCCATGATATCGCCGTGCTCGGCAAGCGGGTGCTGCTGGTGGACGCCGACTTGCGGCGGCCGACGCTGCACAACTTCATGAGCGACCGTCAGGCGACCGGCCTGACCGATGTGCTGACCGGCGAGAAGACGCTCGATGCCGCGATCCAGCCCAGCGAGGTGGCGACGCTCAGCTACATGTCGGCGCTGCCGACGCCGCCCGATCCGGCGCTGATCCTCTCCGGCGAAGGGGTGGGCCACTTCATCGAGGAAGCGCGCCGCAAGTTCGACGTGGTGGTGATCGACGCTCCGCCGCTGCTGGGGCTTTCGGACGCGGCGCTGCTGGCCAATCATGCCGACGGGGTGCTGTTCATGGTCGATGCCTCCAACTTCCATCGCGGCGCGGTGAAGTCCGCGCTGCGCCGTCTCGCCCTCATCAAGGCGAACATGCTGGGCGTCGTGCTCAACCGCTTCGCACCGAAGGTCGGCAGCGAGGACTACGACTACTACGCGGCCAACTATTACAGCTACGGCGAAAAGGGCTGAGCCGGGATGACCTCGCTCTTCGGCCGCGTGGCGTGGTTCGCGATCCTGGCTCTGGCCGCCATGCTGGCGATCGGTGTCGAACTGGATCGCGAAGGGCGCCGCAATCCGAGCGCCGCGCTGCTGGTTCCTCCGCCGCTCCTCTCGTCCTCGCTGCAACCGCTCGCGCAGGCGGCTTACGGCGGCAAGCATGTCGATCAGGGGCTGGCGTTTGCCCAGGCGATGGTGCGCCGCCGTCCGGTGCCCGCCGAGGGGCTGGGGTTGCTCGCTTATGGCCAGCTCCAGAAGGGCGACAAGGACGGGGCGCTGCGATCGCTGATCCTGTCCGGCGACCGGGGCTGGCGCGACCGCTTCACGCAGGAGATGCTGGTGGTGCTGGCGCTCCAGGCGGGCAAGTGGGATGTCGCGGCGCAGCGCACGGTCGCGCTCTGGCGGATCGGCATCAGTGACGACCGGCTCCGGGCCATGACCGCCGAACTGCTATCGCGGCCCCAGGGCGCGGACGCCTTTGCGGCGCAAGTGGGCCGGGAGAAATACTGGGCCAATGCCTTCCTGCCCTGGTCCGGTCTGGTGATCGGGCCCGAGGCCTTGCGGAAAGTGGCCGGCTCCATGGCCCGCCAGGGTGCGCGGGTGGACTGCGCGGCGCTGTCGCCGCGAACGCTGGCCCTCGTCCGCATGGGCCGCGCCGAAGCTGCCTCGACATTGTGGCGGGATCTTTGCGCGAACGGCCACTTCACCGAGCCGACTGCCTTGGCCTTCCGCGAGGACTTGGGCGACGACGCGCCGATCGGCCCGTTCGACTGGCAATACCCCGAGGAGCCGGGGCTGGAGCGGACCTTTACCCCGGCCAAGAGCGGCACCGTGGTGCACTATCGCAACCGAGAACCGCTGCGCAGCGTCGTCGCCAAGCGCAACGCCTTGCTCAAGCCGGGCAACTACGTGGCCCATCTCGATGGCGCCGGGCGGGCCGAGGCGGGTATCCGGCCCATCGTGTTCCAGATCATCTGCTACGCCAAGGACGGTAGTGGGCGGCGGCTCGGCAGCGGGGAAATGAACCCCGGCGGCACGCCCTTCTTCGTCCCGGACACGCTCTGCGAAAGCCAGGAACTGATGTTCCTTTCCGGCCGCGGCGAAGGCGAGATCGGCAACCTGCGGATCGTCCCGCGATAAGAGGCGATCTCCGATGCGTCGCTCCGGCGGGAACGCGAGAGAATTAGGCTAAGCCCTTGCCCGAATGGCTGACTTGCCGAGCGGGCGGGGGACAGGGATACCTTTCCTCCGTTCATCTCCCCCGTTCGGAAGGACTGGAAGCGCCATGAAGATTGCGATGGTAGGCTCGGGCTATGTCGGCCTCGTTTCGGGTGCCTGTTTCGCCGATTTCGGCCACGAGGTCGTCTGCATCGACAAGGACGAGAGCAAGATCCGGCGGCTGCTCCACGGCATGATGCCGATCTACGAGCCGGGGCTGGCGGAACTGGTCGAATCCAACGTCGCGGCAAAGCGGTTGTCCTTCACCACCGATCTCGCCGCGGGCATCGCCGGAGCGCAGGCGATCTTCATCGCCGTGGGCACGCCCTCGCGGCGCGGCGACGGCCATGCCGATCTGTCCTACGTCCATGCCGTGGCGCAGGAAGTGGGCGAGCATCTGGCGAACGACGCGGTGGTCGTCACCAAGTCGACGGTTCCGGTGGGCACCGGCGATGAAGTCGAACGGATCATCCGCGCCTGCGATCCGGCGCACCGGGTCTCGGTGGTCTCCAACCCGGAATTCCTGCGCGAGGGCGCGGCGATCGGCGACTTCAAGCGGCCCGACCGCATCGTCATCGGCGCCGAGGACGACTTCGGCCGCGAGGTCATGCGCGAGGTCTATCGCCCGCTGTTCCTCAACGAATCGCCGATCCTCTTCGTCAGCCGCCGCTCCTCGGAACTGACCAAATATGCCGCCAACGCCTTCCTCGCGGTGAAGATCACTTTCATCAACGAGATGGCCGATCTCTGCGAGAAAGTCGGCGGCAATGTGCAGGACGTGGCGCGCGGCATCGGCCTCGACAACCGCATCGGTTCCAAGTTCCTCCATGCCGGGCCGGGCTATGGCGGCTCCTGCTTCCCCAAGGATACCCTGGCCCTGCTCAAGACGGCGGAGGACTACGACAGCCCGGTCCGCATCGTCGAGGCGGTGGTCAAGGTCAACGACGCCCGCAAGCGGGCCATGGGCCGCAAGGTCGTCGATGCCCTCGGCGGGGTGGAGGAGGCGCGCGGCAAGCGGGTCGCCATGCTGGGGCTGACCTTCAAGCCGAACACCGACGACATGCGCGATTCGCCTGCGATCGTGATCGCCCAGACCCTCGCCGACGCCGGGGTGCGCGTCGCCGCGTACGATCCGGAGGGCATGGAGCAGGCTCGCCCGCTTATGCCCGAAGTGGAGATGAAGCCGGACACTTACGCCGCGATCGAGGGCGCCGATGCGATCGTCCTCGTGACCGAGTGGGACGCCTTTCGTGCGCTCGATCTCGCCCGCATCAAGGCTATCGCCAAGGCGCCGGTGTTCATCGATCTGCGCAACGTCTACAAACCGGAACATCTGCGCGAGGCCGGGTTCACTTACGTTTCGGTTGGGCGCGGCACGTCGGTGAAGGAAAAGGTGCGGGATGCAGGGCCGGTTCCTGCTTGAGCCGTTAGAGTCTTTTCCAGTCAGGTGGAATCACCCGATGACCCGGAAAATGCGGTAACTCAAAAAATAAAAGGCTGGAACAGGGATGGAAAGGCCCGCCCAGCGGCGGGCCTTTCTCCATTATGCGAGAGCGAAATGCTGGACGATCTGGGTATCCAGCGGTTCCGTAAAGCGGACGGAGAGGCGGCGCGCACCGTTGCGGATCGCGGTCGCCGCGAAGGGGCCGACGGCGCCGATCCACAAAGTGAGATCGCCTTCGATCGTGGTGGCGGGCGCATCGGTCTCCACCGCGCAGCCGAGGCTGGCGAGATCGGAAATGCGGACCGCTGTGGATCCGCCTGCGCTCACGCATTCGCCATAGAGGGTCGTGCTCATAATCTTCCAAATGCCTGTTCTTGGCAGAGCCGGTTTCCCGGGCGCCATTTGGTCATCCTGCAGCCCGCGACTTTGCCGCGTGACTTTGCGGAGAGTGACTTCCGCATTTCCCTTCTTAGTGACGTTAGAGGTCAGATTGGTGGCAGGCGAGTGACGTTTTGCAAATAACAGCGGTTTTCATGGGACTTTCCTGATGAATTCGCGCTCTTAGGGGGTAGCCCAAGAGAGCACTGCCGGAAATCCGGGCAGATACTCTCAGGAGAATCACTAAGGCTGGATAACTAAACCGGCCGGCGAATCACTCAGGCCGCTTCGTTGTGTTTTGCCTTGGCCGCTTTCTCCGACCCTTTGCCTTCGAGCGCCTTCACGAAGTCCTCGCGCCAGCGCTGCACGTCGTTTTCTCGGACCGAGGCGAGCAGGCTGGCGTGGCGCTTGCGGCGTTCGGCCAGCGGCATGTCGAGCGCCTTGCGGATGGTCTCGGCAACATGCTCGATCGAATGCGGATTGACGAGCAGGGCATCCTTGAGCTGATGCGCCGCGCCCGCGAACTGCGAGAGGATCAGCACGCCGGGGTCGTCGGGGTCCTGCGCCGCGACATATTCCTTGGCGACGAGGTTCATGCCGTCGCGCAGCGGGGTGACGAGGCCGATGTCCGCCGCGCGGTAGAACCCGGCAAGCTGCGCCCGCGGATAGCCGCGGTTGACGTAGCGGATCGGCACGAACGCGACATCGGCATGGGCGCCGTTGATATGGCCGGTCTTGCGCTCCAGGTCCTCGCGAATCTGCTGGTAGCTGGCGACGTCCCCGCGCGAGGGCGGGGCGATCTGGAGCAGCACCGCCTTGCCCGAGTCCTCGGGATTGTCGGCCAGAAAGCGTCCGAAGGCCTCGAAGCGTTCGCCGAGGCCCTTGGAATAGTCGAGCCGGTCCACGCCGATCAGAATCTTGCGGCCGCGCACGCTGGACTTCAGGCGGTCGTGGGCTTCCTTGGCCTCGGGGCCTTCCGCAGCCTCGGTGAATTCCGCGAAGTCGATGCCGATCGGGAAGGCGCGGGCGATCACCTTGCGGCCCTTGTACTCGACCGAATTGTCGAGGCCGACCTTCAGCCCCATTTCCTTCTGCACATAGTGCAGGAAGCTTTCCAGCCACTCGGTGTTCTGGAAGCCGATCACGTCGTATTCCAGCATCGAGGCGACCAGTCGCTCGTGGAACGGCAGCGAGACCAGCAGGCGCGTCGGCGGCCAGGGGGTGTGCAGGAACAGGCCCATGCGGTTCTTCACGCCCTTTTCGCGCAGCTGCGAACCGAGCGGGAGCAGGTGATAGTCGTGGACCCAGACGAGATCGTCGTCCTCAATCAGCGGCAGCACCGAATCGGCGAAGCGGGCGTTGACCCGCTCGTAGCCTTCGCCGAAGTTGCGGTCGTATTCGGTCAGGTCGATGCGATAATGGAACAGCGGCCAGAGCGTGCGGTTGGCATAGCCGTTGTAATATTCCTCGATATCCTGCGGTTCGAGGTCGATCGTCGCGGTGGTCACGCCGTCGTTGCGTTGCATGTCGAGGTGGCCAGTGAAGTCCTCGGTTTCCTGCCCCGACCAGCCAAACCAGATGCCGCCATGCTCGCGCAGCGCAGAGTTGAGCGCCACGGCAAGTCCGCCCTGCGCTCCGGCTGCCCCGGCCGCCTTGGGAACCGAGACCCGGTTCGAGACGACGATCAATCTACCCATTGCAAATCCCCTGTGGCGTGTCCTGAAGAGATGGTGGCGAACACGCTTTGCGGGACCGGCTCAGCGCCAGTCCCGCCACGACCGGGACAGCTGCCCGGCACAATTGATGATACCTACTAGCGAATAGGTCTGCGGAAAGTTCCCCCACAGCTCGCCGGTTTCGAAATCCATGTCCTCCGACAGCAGCCCGGACTGGGTGCGATGATCGAGCATGGCTTCGAACAGGCGGCGCGCTTCCTCGTCCTGGCCGCTGCGGTGGAGCGCCTCGATCAGCCAGAAAGTGCAGATGTTGAAGGCAGTCTCGGGCAGGCCGAAATCGTCCTCGCTGTCGTAGCGCAGCATGTGCTCGCCCCGGCGCAGCGCCTTCTGCACCGCCTGGAGCGTGGCGCGGAAGCGCGGATCGTCGGCCTCGACATAGCGCAGCTCCACCATCTGGAGCAGGCTGGCATCGAGCTGCGAACCGCCGAAGCTGGCGGCATAGTGGCCGCCCGCGCCACTGTCGTCGAACTCCGGGGCTTCCACTTCATGCCAGGCGTGGGCATCGATGTTCTTGCGCACGGTCCCGGCCCGCTCGCGCCAGACCGCGGCGCGGTCGTCGAGGCCGAGGAACTCGGCGGCATTGGCCAGACGGTCGCAGGCCGCCCAGCTCATCACGCTGGAGTAAGTATGGACCGCCGTGCGCGTGCGCAGTTCCCAGAGGCCCGCGTCGGGCTGGTCGTGGGTCTTCCACGCCATTTCGCCGACCTGTTCAAGGCTGGCGAAGTCCTCCTTCGTCGCGATCCGCAGCAGGCGCCGGTCGGAAAAGGCCTGGATCGCGGGCAGGACGATCTGGCCGTAGCAGTCGTTCTGGACCTGATAATAGGCGGCATTGCCGATCCGCACCGGCCCCATGCCGCGATAGCCGGCAAGGTCCGGGGCCTCCCACTCGATGATCTCGCGCGCGCCGCTGACCGCGTAGAGCGGCTGGATCGCGCCGCCCTCGGCATCGTCGACGATATTGCGCAAGTAGGCGAGGTACTTCTCCAGCACGTCCAGCGCGCCGAGGTGATTGAGTGCCTGCACCGTGTAATAGGCGTCGCGGATCCAGCAGTAGCGATAGTCCCAGTTGCGCTGGCTGCCCGGCGCCTCGGGGATCGAGGTGGTGAGCGCGGCGACGATCGCGCCGGTCTCCTCGTGCTGGCAGAGCTTGAGCGTGATCGCCGCGCGGATCACCGCGTCCTGCCAGTCGAGCGGGGTGGCGAGGCCGCGCACCCAGAGCCGCCAGTAATCGCCAGTGTGGCGCAGCATCGATTCCAGCTCGTGCTCGATATCGCCGGTAAACGGCTCGTCGGGGCCGAGGAAGAAGTGCTGTGGGCTTTCCAGCCGGTAATAGCGCTCGTCGAGCACATAACCGACCGGGGCATTGGTGGTGAGCCGCAGGGTGTTGCGCTCGACGAGGTAGCGGATGTGGTTGGAGCCGCGCGTGGTCGGCGCCAGCTGCGCGCCGTAGCCGCTCATCGGCGTCAGCACCGTGCGGATGCGCGGCGAGCCGCTGACCGGGCGGACGATGCGCGCATAGGCGACCGGACGGTAAGTGCGGCTGGAGCGTTCGAAGCGCGGGCAGAAGTCGATCACTTCCACCGCGCCGCCCGTCGCATCCTCCAGCCGGGTCACGAGGATCGGGGTATTGCGCGAATAGCGCTGGGTTACGGAAGTCTGGTTCTCCAGTTCGAAGCGCCAGGTCCCGGCGTCCTGTCCTTCGGGGCCGCGCAGCAGGGCGCAGAACGTGGGGTCGCCGTCGACGCGGGGCACGCAGCCCCAGACGAGGGCGCCATGGGTGTCGATCAGGCCGGAGACCTGACAATTGCCGATGGGCCAGAGTTCGAGCGCGCTCATGCGGGGCTGTTCTCCTTGGGTGAATTCGTGTCTGCAATAGCCGCGAGCCAGCGATGAACCTCGGCGACGCTGCCGAGCCGCCATGCGGCGTGGGTCTGGCGCATGGGGCCGACGAGTATGCCCGCGCCGCCGAGCGTGGAGACGGCGGCGAAGGCGTCCTCGTCGGTCACGTCGTCGCCGACGAAAAGCGGTGTCGCGCCTGCGAAAGGCGGCATGTCCATGAAGCGGCGGACCGCGCTGCCTTTGTCGGAGCCGGGCATGGCCAGTTCGATCACCTGCTTGCCGTGCTTGAGCTTCAGCGCGAAGGCGGCGGCCGTTTCCTCGGCGCAGGCGAGCAGGGCGGGGAGAGCCTCGGGGTGGCGGCGATAGTGCACGGCGATGCTGAACGGCTTGGGTTCGACTAGCAGTCCGCCATGGGCCTCGGCGAAAGCGGAAAGGCGGGCGGTAACGTCATCGGGAAGCGGCTGCGCCAGCGCCTCGACATCGCGGCTTCCCGCAGGACGAAATTCGCCGCCGTGGGAGCCTGCCACCGCCACATCGAGCGGGCCGAGCAGGGCTTCGAGCGCGTCCAGCGAGCGGCCCGTCACGACCGCGAAACGGCCTTCGAGACGCTTGGAAAGGCGGGCGATCAGCGCGGGCAGGTCGGGCGGCACGACGACGCCGTCCGGATGATCGGCGATCTCGACGAGCGTGCCGTCGAAGTCGAGGAACAGCGCGATAGGCTCGGCCGCCGGGGCAGCGAGGAACGGAGGAGGCGGCAGATCGCGGGGAAATGCTGCATGTTCCGCCAGCGAGGGGGTTTCGCGTGGATCGGTCATTGCGGTCAGTCTTGCACTTTCGCAGGAGGATGGCCACCCCCGTCACGGCGAAACGCGCGCCGGGCGGGCCGGATACCGCAGTGCAACGAACGGTCCCGCGCCCGGTTCCAGTGCCGATGACGCCTGCGTTCCGGGGCGAGGGGAAATATCCCCGTTTTCGAGGCAACTCATTACGGCCCATGGAATTTCCGGCACGTTTCGCGGAATTTGTCATCGTATTGGCGCAGGAACACGATTTCCTTCCGGCGCCGATGATGGCAGGGCCACTCCACACGCAAATGCGAAAAGGCAGGGAATGAAGCAGATCGTAGCGTTCGACCTCGACGGCACTCTGGCGCTGAGCAAGCAGCCGCTGACCGACGAGATGGCGCAGCTCATGGCGGCGCTGCTGGAAGTGGCGCAAGTCGCCGTGATTTCCGGCGGCGACTGGCCGCAGTTCGACAAGCAGGTGGCCAGCCGCCTGCCCGCCCATGCCGACCGTTCGCGGCTCTGGCTGATGCCGACCAGCGGCGCCAAGCTCTATGTTTATAAGGGCGACTCATGGACCCCGGTCTATGCCGAACTGTTCACCGACGAGCAGAAGCGCGAGATTCTGGAGGCCTTCGACGCCTCGCTGGCCGCCACCGGCTTCACCCCGGAAGAGACCTGGGGCGAGCGGATCGAGGATCGCGGCAGCCAGATCACGTTCTCGGCGCTCGGCCAGCAGGCCCCGCTCGAAGCCAAGGAAGTCTGGGACCCGGACTTCGCCAAGCGCAAGGTGATCCAGGCGGATCTGGTGAAGCGCCTGCCCGGCGTCTCGGTGAACCTCGGCGGCGCGACGTCGGTGGACGTCACCCAGCCCGGCGTGGACAAGGCCTGGGGCCTGAAGCGCCTGGCCGAGCACAGCGGCGTGTCCGAGGCGGACATGCTGTTCATCGGCGACGCCATCTTCCCCGGCGGCAATGATTACCCGGCCAAGGCCATGGGTCTCGACACGATCTGCGTGCGCGATCCGGCCGACACCGCGAACGTCATCGCCGCCATCGTCGCCTGCCAGAAGGCGGGCTGATTACCACGACGCGGCAAGGATGCCCGCGTTCTATCTCACGCTCATCGCGGTCCTGCTCGCCGGTTTCGGCGCGCGGGACCAGATGACGATCGCCGGTCTATCCACACGACAGGGCCAGCGCCCCGGCGTCCTGCTGGTGACGCTGCTGAGTGCGGGGCTGACCGCCGCTCTCGCCGCCTGGGTGGCGGGGATCGTGCTGGCCGAACTGCCGCCGCCCGCGCGGGCGATCTTCGCGGCCATTGCGCTCGGGCTGGCAGGCCTCGAATCGCTGATCCTCGTGCCGCGCCGCCGTCCCGCCGAGCCGACCAATTCGCTTGGCGCGCTGCTGCTGGTGCTGCTGGCGAGCCAGATCACCGACGCGCCGCGTTTCCTGATCTTCGGCATGGGCGTCGGCATGGCTGCCCCGCTCGCCTCGGGCGTGGCCGGGGCCTTGGGCGCAGCTGCTCTGGCCGCGATGGCCTGGGCTTTCCCGCAGATTCTCGACAATCCCGCAGCGCGGTGGGTGCGGCGGATCGTCGGCCTTGTGCTGGTTGTGGCGGCGCTGGTGCTGTTCCTGCGGGAATTTTCGATACTCTGATCGGAAAATGATCGCGAACCGGGGGTTCATTTCCGCGTTCACCCTTCTACATAAGTCACCAGACAGACACTCCAGCCAGTAACCAGGGGAACCATCGTCATGACTTCCAAGGACAATTCCAAGGCCGCTCTGATCGACAGCCTGAACGGGCTGCTCGCGGACACTTTCGCGCTCTACGTAAAGACCAAGAACTTCCACTGGCACGTTCGCGGCCCGCAGTTTCACGATCTGCACCTGCTGTTCGACGCTCAGGCCACCGAAGTGTTCGGCCTGACCGACCTCATTGCCGAGCGCGTGCGCAAGCTGGGCGGCACCACGCTGACCTCGATCGGCGCGATCGGTGCCAAGACCTCGATCAAGGACGAGGACAACACCGGTCTCGACGCGCAGGCGATGGTCAAGGAACTGTTCAAGGACAACACCGCCTATGTCGCCACGCTGAAGGCGACCAAGGAACTGGCCGGCGAAGCGGGCGACAATGCCACCGACGGCATCATCGACGACTGGACCGACCAGGCCGAACAGCGCGCCTGGTTCCTGCGCGAGATCCTTGCCTGAGGGCCTGAATACACTTTCCACCGGAGCGAAGGCGCTGTCCCTTTGCGGGTTTCGTTCCGGTGCAGGAGGGCGTCGTTTCCTTGGCGGAAGCGGCGCCGTTCCTTTTTTAGCAGAGCGCCGCTGACGCTTCCTCTCGCGCAATCGGCAAAACCGGCCTAAGCATCTGGGCATGCCGAAACTCGAATTGATCGAAGGCGCCGACGACGGCGTCATTGCCGAATGGTTCGCCGAGCGCCTCAGGGCCGCGCTGGCGACCAGCCCCGACGACATCGCCGTGACCGTTCCCGGCGGCTCCACGCCGTTCCCGATCTTCGACCGGCTGGCGGCGATGGACCTGCCCTGGCACCGCATCGCGGTCTGGCCGGGGGACGACCGCATCGTCGATGAGGACCACCCCGCCAGCAATGTCGGCAAGATCCGCGCCCGGCTGGAACCCGTGGGCGCGCGGATCGTGCCGCTCACCGAAGAGGCGCAGCCGCCGCATTTCGCGATCGCCTGGCTCGGCATGGGCGGGGACGGGCACATTGCCTCGCTGTTCCCCAACATCGATCCGCAAGTGGACGATCCCCATGCGGTGCGCCGCCTGACACCCGATCCGCTGCCGCCCGAGGCGCCGTTCGATCGTCTCAGCCTGACCATTCCGGCGCTGACCGACAGCGACGAGATCATGTTCGTGATCCGCGGTGCCGACAAGCGCGCGGTGTTCGATGCCGCCGTGAAGAGCGAGCACGACCTCCCGGTCGCCCGCCTGCTGCGTACGGCCCGGCACAAGGTCACGTGCTTCTGCTGAGCGCCTTGCTCCATCTCCTGCCCGCGCCGCTGCACCGCAGGCTCTACCGGCTCGCCCATTGGGCGCGCAAGCAGGTCTGGCGGGTGTGGCGGCCCAGTCTCGACGGGGTGCGGGTGCTCGCCCTCGATGGTGAGGGGCGGGTGCTGCTGGTACGGCACTCCTACGGTTCGGACAAGTGGATGCCGCCGGGCGGCGGTCTGAGCCGTGGGGAAGAGCCGGTTTCGGCAGCGCGGCGCGAACTGCTGGAGGAAACTGGCTGCGACCTTTCCGAGGCGCGCCTGCTGACGGTGGCGACCGAGGATCTCGTCGGCGCCAGCAACCATGTCCATGTCGTGGCCGGGCGCACCGACGGCCAGCCGCGCGTCGACGGGCGCGAGATAGTGGAAGCGCGGTTCTTCGCGCTCGACGCCTTGCCGGAACGAATGGCGGCGCGGCTTCCCGCCGAATTGCGGCAATGGGTGGCTGATTATCGTGGGTGCCGGGCATGACTGTCGGCCCGCTTCTGGAAACGGATCGCCTCTCGCTCCGCCCGCCGGTGGCCGCGGATTTCGAGCCGATGCGGCAGATGTTCTGCGACCCGCAGGTCGTCGCCCATATCGGCGGCAGTCCGCTCCCGCGCGCCGATGCCTGGGGCCGCTTCCAGCGCGACGTCGGCCACTGGACGCTGGAGGGCTTCGGCCAGTTCACGGTGCTGGAGAAGGCGTCCGGCCGCTATCTGGGCAAGCTCGGTCATGCCCGTTTCCTGCGCGATCTCGGGCCGAAGGCACAGGCCGAGATCGAGATGACCTGGACGCTCGCCTCCGGCTTTCACGGGCAAGGCTACGGCACGGAAGCGGGCCGCGCGGCGCTGGGCTGGTTCGATGCGCGCGGAATTCGCCGCACCGGCTGCATCATTGCCGAGGCGAACCTGCCCTCGCTCCGGCTGGCGGGGAAACTCGGCTATCGGGAAGTGGACCGGCTTGCAGGCGAGGGCGGTTCGAGAATCGTGCTGGTGCGCGAGGCCTGACCGACCCGCAAAGCCGTCCGGTCCGCCAAAGCGCCGTCCGGAGCGCGAAAATGCTGGCCAGTGCGGCCCAAGTGCTGCATGCGCCGCGCATGACCTCCGACAAAGCGAATCCCGCGCCGTTTCCGATGCGGGGGGTCGAGTTCGTCGTCCTCATGGCCGCGCTTCAGGCCCTTCAGGCGCTCTCGATCGATATCATGTTGCCCGCCCTTGGCGAGATCAGCCGCGACCTTTCGGTCAGCGATCCCAACCAGCGTCAGCTGATCGTCGGGGTGTTCCTGATCTGCACGGGGCTCGGCTCGCTGTTCCCCGGCGCCATCGCCGACCGATACGGACGGCGACCCGTGCTGCTCTTCGCGATCGCCGCCTATGTGCTGAGCGCATTGGCCTGCGCATTGGTGACGAGCTTCCCGATGATGCTGGCCGCCCGCGCCGTGGCGGGCCTGTGCACTTCGGCGCTGATGGTCATGCCGATGACGGTCATCCGCGACCGTTTCGAAGGCGACAAGATGGCGAGCACGCAGTCGCTGGTCTCGATGACCTTCATGGTCGTGCCGATGATCGCGCCGATGGTCGGTCAGGGCGTGATGCTGGTGGCGGGCTGGCGCTGGATCTTCGGCCTCATCGCGGTGCTGGGCACTTGCGTCTGCGTCTGGACCGCCATGCGCCTGCCGGAGACGCTGCATCCCGACTATCGCCAGGAAATTCGCCCCAAAGTCATTGCCGCCAACATGGCGCTGACTTTGCGCACGCGCGAGGCGGTGGGTTACCTGTTCGGCACGGCCTTCGTGCAGGGCGCGATGTTCGGCTATATCAACAGCGCCCAGCAGCTGGTGGGCGAGCATTTCGGCGCCGGCTTCTTCTTCCCGGCGGTGTTCGGCGGCATGGCGCTTGTCATGGCCTCGACCAACTTCGTCAATGCGCGGATCGTGCAACGGTTCGGCGCGAGGCGAGTCTCGCAGACGGCGCTGTTCGGCTACATCGCCAGTTCGGTGCTGCACTTCGTGCTCGCACTGAACGGCGAGACGCTGTGGGTCTTCATCCCGCTGATGACCTTCTCGATGTGCATGATGAGCTTCATCGGCTCTAACTTCCAGTCGATCGCGATCCAGCCTTTCGCGCGTACGGCAGGGGCTGCGGCCTCGATCATGTCGTTCGTGCGGATGGTCATGGGGTCGGTGCTCGGCGCGCTGATCGGGCAGGCCTATGACGGCACGCCGCGTCCGATCCTCGCTTCGATGGTGGCGGCGGGGCTGACCGCGCTGATCTTCGTGCTCTATTCGGAGCGCGGGAAGCTGTTCCGGCGTCTCAACTATCCTCCGGGCTATTACGCGCCCGGCAAGCGCCCCTGAACGAAAAAGGGGGGCTCAAGGCCCCCCTCGCTTGCTAGACGGCCCGGCCGCCCCGGAACAGCTGGACGAGGCCGACGACGATCGCGATCACCAGCAGGACGTGGATCAGCGCGCTCGAAACGTGGAACACGACGAAGCCGAGCAGCCAGAGGACCAGCAGGATGGCGGCGATGGTGAAGAGCATGGCGGTTCTCCCTTATTGTTACGAAGTGTAAACGCCCGGAGACGCGGGAGGCTCCCACCCTTTTCCCGTCAGTCGCGAAATGGGACGGGCGCAACGGTTCGTCTCAAGCGCGGATCGCGCGGTGGATTGCGGCGTTTCGGCAGGTTGTCGGGAAAAGGGAGCCACGGCATGGTTGCCCCCGCGACCGCGAATCGCCCTTGGGCGCATTTCACCGCGAGTTTTTCGGGTCCACCGCACTTTCGTCGCAGAGCCGTAAACACGGTCGCGATGTTTCGAGGGCCGGAGTTGTTCCGGTCCGCTCCTTACGCCATTGGCCTTTTTGCGACAGTTCAGGCCTGCGCCAACGCGCGCAGTTCCCGGCGCGACAGCGCAGGACGGGGTGCCTCGCCTGTCGGTTCGCCGCCCGCACGGGCTTCTTCCAGCGCCGACCAGACATGGCCCAGCTTCTCGCTGCGGGTCGTGCCGACGCGGTGGTCCCAAGCATGGGGGCCGAGCCGCTCGACCTCGCGGGCGATGCCGCCGTAGATGTTCGCCGCCGAGAGCACGGCCCAGCGCTGGCGGAAAGCCAGCCGGGTCGCACCGATGCGGGCCGAGGCCTCGTAGTCCCGTGCGAGGGCGCAGGCGCGCGCGACCATCGGCACCAGGGCGTGGCGGTAGTGCGGCTTGGTGACTTCGCCCGGCGGGATGTCCGCTTCCACCAGCCATTCGACCGGCAGGTAGCAGCGCCCGTTGGCGTCGTCCTCCCAGACGTCGCGGACGATATTGGCGATCTGGAAGGCGATGCCGAGGTCGCAGGCGCGGTCGAGCGTGTCGTCGTCCTCGGGGGATACCCCCATGACCGCCGCCATCATCACCCCCACCGCCCCGGCGACATGGTAGCAGTAGCGCAGCATGTCGGCCTCGGAGCGCGGGCGCCAGTCGGCGGCGTCGAGCGCGAAACCGGCGAGCACGTCTTCCACCATTTCCGCCGTCAGCGGCACTTCGCGCATCAACTGGCCGAGCGCGTCGAAGGCCGGGGTGCCGGTGCTCTCGCCCGCCATGGCCAGTTCGGTCAGCGTGCGGATCGTCGCCAGCCTATCCTCGGGCGAGAGGCGGGTGCCGAGCCGGACCGGGCCGATGGCATGGCCGTGGTCCTGCTCGTCGGCAATGTCGTCGCAGGCGCGGCACCAGGCATAGAGCAGCCAGACCCGTTCGCGGGTCTCGCGGTCGAACAGGCGGCTGGCGGCGGAAAAACTCTTCGATCCCTTGCGGATGGAGCGGTGTGCTTCCTTCACGAGGCGGGCGCGGTTCGCCGCACCCGCATCGCGAACGACGGATTCGAGGAGGTTTTCAGTCGCCACCCGCAAGCCTCACAGCGTGCTGGGGTCCATGTTGACGATCGGCACGATCGGCTCGTGCGCGGCCATGCGGTCGAGCAGAAGGTCGAGTTCGGTCTCGGCCAGGATGATGCCTTGATGCGCCGGGCGCACGAAGCCGACTTCGGCCATGTGGCGGTTGAACGCCAGCAGGCCGTCGTAGAAGCCGAAGGAATTGAGCACGCCGACCGGCTTGTCGTGGTAGCCGAGCTGCGCCCAGCTCACCGCTTCCCACAGCTCGTCCATGGTGCCGACGCCGCCGGGCAGGACCAGGAAGCCGTCCGACAGGCGGGTGAATTCGGCCTTGCGCTCGTGCATGGTCTTGACGACGTAAAGCTCGGTGCAGTCGTGGTTGGCGACTTCACCGCCCTTGCCGCCTTTGCCCGTCAGCGCCTCGGGGATCACCCCGATCACTTCGCCGCCCTGTTCGAGCGCCCCTGCGGCGACGGCGCCCATCAGGCCGAGGCGGCCGCCGCCATAGACGACGCCGATACCGCGCGCGGCAAGGGCGGCGCCGACGTCGCGGGCCAGCTGGACGTAGCGGGGATCGGCGGGGGTGGCGGAGCCGCAGTAGACGGCGATACGTTTCATCACTCGATAACCTTCACTTGGACTCGCGTGCCGTCCGGCAGATCGTGGACCTGCCGGGCGAGATCGCCGGTCAGGTAGATCAGCTCGACGAGGCTGATCCTCACCAGATGCTCGTGCCCGTAATCGCCGGACAGCAGCGCGGAAACCGTCCGGCTATAGACTTCGCCCATCGCGGTAAAGCCCAGCCGCTCGGTGGCGGCATCGACGAGGGCATCGGCGCGCCAGATCAGCTTCGTCTCGTCCTGCGCCATATGCGCCTGCGCGGCGGTTTCGTCGCCCAGCGCGGTGAGGCTCAGCAGGTCGGGATCGAGGTAATGGTAGGTGCCCTTGCGGTCGATCACCAGCAGGTGGCCCATCAGGCTCTGGCCGACGATTTCCGCGAAATCGACATCGGTCCAGCCCCAGGCCTGCCGCAGCGCATGGAGCGCGCGCGCCGGTTCGGCAACGACGGTTCCGCCGAAGGTCACTTCAGCCCCTCCAGCATCAGCTTCGCGGTCGCCTTGGCCGAACCGACGACGCCGGGAATGCCTGCGCCCGGATGGCAACCGGCCCCGACGAGGTAGAAGTTCTTCAGCTTGTCGTCGCGGTTGTGGCCGCGGAAGTAGGCGCTCTGGGTCAGCAGCGGTTCGAGGCTGAAGCCGTTGCCGTTGTAGGCGCCGAGGTCGCTCTCGAAGTCCGGCGGGGCGTAGTGGAATTTCGTGACGATACGGTCGTCGATATCCGGGATCAGGCGGCGGCCGACTTCGGCGAGCACGCGCTGTTCGAGGATCGGGCCGACTTCCGACCAGTCGATCGGCAGCTTGCCCATATTGGCGACCGGGACGAGCGCGTAGAACGTGCTCTTGCCCGCCGGGGCCATCGAGGGATCGGTGACGGTCGGGTGGTGGAGGTAGATCGAGAAGTCGCGCGGCAGTACGCCGTGCTCGAAGATGTCGTCGAGCAGGCCCTGGTAGCGCGGGCCGAACAGGATCGTATGGTGCGGGATGCCGGGCCAGGTGCCTTCGAGGCCGAAATGGACGACGAAGAGACTGGGCGAGAAGCGCTTCTTCTTGAGCTTGTGCGCCATGTCCTGCCCGCGCTGGTTGCCGGAAAGCAGGTCGCGGTAGGTGTGCATGATGTCGCCGTTGCTGGCGATCGCGTCGAAGCGCTGCTTCCAGCCGCTTGTCGTCTCGACTTCGGTGACCTGGTCGCCGAGCGTGTGGATCTGCACGACTTTCTCGCCGAGGCGCAGCGTGCCGCCGAGCCGCTCGAACAGGCGGGCCATGCCCTGCGCCAGCTTGTTGGTGCCGCCGCGCGCCCACCAGACGCCGCCGTCCTTCTCCAGCTTATGGATCAGGGCATAGATCGCGCTGGTGGTCATCGGATTGCCGCCGACCAGCAGGGAGTGGAACGAGAGCGCCTGCCGCAGGTGCTCGTCCTTCACGTAGTGGCTGACCATCGAATAGACTGAGCGCCAGGCCTGGTAGCGGGCGAGCGCCGGGGCGGCCTTTATCATGCTGGAGAAGTCGAGGAAGGCCTCGTGACCCAGCTTGACGTAGCCTTCCTGATAGACCCCGGCGGCATAGCGCAGGAATTCCTCGTAACCGGCAAGATCGCGCGGTGCGACGCGGTCGATCTCGCGGCGCAGGGCGGTCTCGTCGTTCGAATAGTCGAACGTGACGCCGTCGGTCCAGTTGAGGCGGTAGAACGGCATGACCGGCATCAGGTCGACGTCGTCGGCGATATCCTGCGAGGACAGGGTCCAGAGTTCGCGCAGGGCATCGGGGTCGGTGATGACGGTGGGACCGGCATCGAAGGTGAACCCGTCGCGCTCCCAGGAATAGGCGCGGCCGCCCACCTTGTCGCGCGCCTCGACCAGCGTGGTCTCGATCCCGGCGCTTTGCAGGCGGATGGCGAGGGCTAGGCCGCCGAAACCGGCGCCGATGACGCAGGCCTTCTTCATCGCATGGTGCCCTTGGGGGCAAGGTCGCTCAGCGGATAGCCGTGCCCCGCGAGGCTGGCGATCGCCGCGCCCACCGGCACCGGCGGCTTGCCGGAGAGCACCCGTGCCATGTCGGCCACGCGCGGATTGCCGGCGTAGAAGCGTTCGATCAGTCCCTCGGGCAGGGTGTAGAACCGTTCCAGCACGGCCCGGCGTTCCTCGGGCCTTGCGGCCCCGAACAGCATGCGCGTCAACATTCGGTAGAAGCGCCCCCCGCGCCAGTGATTTGCGGCCCATGCATGACTGGTCCTTCCTAGGCTGACGCCGGAGAGATTGTCGAGAGTGGTCAGGTGCATGGCAAATCTTACAGCATCGGGAAAGGAATAGGATGTCATCGGGTTGACGAGCGCGGCCCGCGTTCCGGCACGGGCAACGCCGGAGTCCGGCGCGGAGTTCCAGAACTTTTCGAAGTCGCCGCCCGCGATCACCGGCAGCACGCCGGTTTCTTCATACGTGACGGAATCGAGGTGCCAACCCATCTGGGCGGCGTAATCCCCGACGCGCTGGCGCAGGAGCGGCACGTCGAGGCCCGGATCGCTCGAATAATAGGTATCCTCGACGAAGACCTCGCGCTCGGAAAAGGGCAGGCAATAGACGAAGCGGTAGCCGTCGTGCTGCTCGACGCGGGCGTCCATCACCACCGGGCGCTCCAGCCCGTGCGGCACGGTGAGGCGAAGCATCCGGCCGAGGAACTTCTGCCAGCCCCCGGTCAGGTGCGGCAGGCCATGTGCGCCGCGTGCGTCGATCACGGCATCGGCGGCGACGCTTCGCCCGTCGGCGAGCAGGACCGCCTGTGGACTTGCCTCGGTGACGGTCACGCCGGTCAGCAGGGATTCGGCTCCCAGCGTGGCGCGGACCAGCGCGTCGAGCCGCGTGCTGGTAACGCTGGCATAAGGCGTCGAGAGCAGGCGCGAGTGGCCGGGGAAGTGAACCTCGTAGCCGCTCCAGCGGCGGGCGATGAGCGGCTCCACGAGGTCGCGGTGGGCGGGCGCGACATCGGTTTCGAAGAACGACCAGACATGATCGCCGCCGATCCGCTCGCCCTGCTCGACCAGCAGCACGCGCACGTCCGGGCGATGCCGCGCCATCGCCAGCGCGACCAGCGATCCCGCGAGACCGCCGCCGAGAATGGCCAGATTGGAGGAAAATGTCGCCATGACCCTATCGTGTAGGGAGAGGTTCCGCTTGCCGCAACTTGGCAGGACCGACGCTTTGCGGCATTGTCATGACAATGACCGAGGAATTGATCATCTGCGACGCTTCGCTCGAAGACGCCGCGGACATTGCCGCAATCTACACGCACTATGTGCTCGAAAGCACGGCGACTTTCGAAACCGAGCCGCCTGACCTCGCGGAAACCGCGCGCCGCATCCGCGATATCGTCGATTCGGGCTATCCGTTTCTCGTCGTGCGGGACGGTGAGAAGGGACGCGCGGTCGGTTTCTGTTTCGCCCATCGCTACGGCCCGCGTGCAGGCTATCGCTATAGCGTGGAGACCACGGTCCATGTCGCTCCGGACTGCGTGGGGCGCGGGATCGGCGGGCGTCTGCTCGAGGCTTTGCTGGCGGAATGCGAAAAGCGCGGTTTTCGGCAGGCTTTCGCGGTTATCGCCGAAAGCGAGCCGATCTCGGTGGTGCTTCATGCCCGCGCCGGTTTCCGGCCGGTCGGTACGCTCGACGGGGCGGGCTGGAAGCATGGCAAGTGGCTCGATGTCTTCGTGATGCAGCGCCAACTGGGCGAGGGTAAACAGAGCCTGCCCGAGCCGGAATTACGCGGCTAACCGGCGTTCAGGGCTTCCAGCGCTCCGCGAATTCGCGCGCGCAAGTCGGGCAGGACTTCGGCCTCGAACCAAGGATTGCGGGCCATCCACAGGCGGCTGCGCCAGGCGGGATGGGGCAGGGGGAACAGGCCTTCCGGCGCGTTTCGCCAGTTCCGCACCGCTTCGGTCAGGTTCGGTGCGAAGCCGCGCGGCAGGTAGAGCTTCTGCGCATATTGGCCGACCAGCAGGGTCAGGCGGGCCTGCGGCAGGGCGGCGCGCAGTCGCGGATGCCAGAGCGGCGCGCATTCCGGGCGCGGCGGCAGGTCGCCACCTTTTGCCTTGCCGGGATAGCAGAAGCCGCTGGGCATATGCGCGATTTGCTCGGGATCGTAGAAAATGACGGGATCGAGGCCGGTCCATTCCCGCAGACGGTCGCCGCTGTCGTCGTCCCAGGCCCGGCCGCTGGCGTGGACCTTGCTTCCCGGTGCCTGCCCGATCACGAGAATGCGCGCGCCCACGCCTGCCTGCACCACTGGGCGCGGTTCATGCGGCAACCTGCCTTCGCAGACACGGCAAGCGCGGATGGTCCGGAGCAGATCGGGAAGCAGTTCGGGCAGCAGTTTGGGCACAGGGGCCAGATGGCGGGGCCTTGGCCTGTGCGCAAGGACTGCTAAGCTGCCCGGCATCAGCGGCTCGTCTGTCGCTTCAACCGCCATGCCATATTCTCAACCAATTAAGTTGATAATGCCTGCAAGCCTTCGCTAAAGGCTTGGCCCTGAATACGCCACGGAGCATGCCCCTTGAACAGTCAGAATGGAAACGGCGCGCTTCCCGTCGCGATCGTCGGTGCGGGGTTCAGCGGAACCCTGATGGCGATCAACCTCCTGCGCAACGGCGTCCGCGTCGTCCTGATCGAGCGCAAGGACGCCCAGCTCGCCAAAGGCCTCGCCTTCGGCACCCGCTGGCCCGAGCACCTGCTGAACGTCCGCGCCGCCAATATGAGCGCCTTCCCGGACGACCAGGCCAATTTCCTGCGCTGGATCGGCCATAGCGGCGACGAACAGGCCAACCGCTTCGTCCCGCGCCTGTCCTACGGCTTCTACTTGCGCGAACTGCTGATCCGCGCCTTGGCCGAAGCCGGACAGGATGCCCTGATCGTCAATGCCGAGGCCTGCTCCACCCGCTTCGAGGACGGCCGGGTCATCGTCGACATGGCCGACGGCGACGTGATCGAGGCCCGCGCCCTCGTGCTGGCGCTCGGCAATTTCCCGCCTTCGCCCCATCCGGTGCTCGCCGCGATCCCCGAAGACCGCCGCTTCACCGATCCCTGGCAGCCCGGAACGCTGGAAAAGCTGGACGAGATCGACCACGTCCTGCTGATCGGCACCGGCCTCACCGCCGCCGACATGGTGCTCTCGCTCGACAAGGCCGGGTTCAAAGGCAAGATCACCGCACTCTCGCGGCGTGGCCTCAAGCCGCTCGCCCATGCGGAAAGCGGCCCCTCGGTGGACTACGTGCCCGCTCCCGAAGAGCGCGGCTCGCATCTCGTGCGCCGGGTACGCCATCGCGCTGCCGAGATCGGCTGGCGCGCCGCCGTCGACGAACTGCGCCCGCACACCCAGAATCTCTGGCGCCGCCACGACGAGGCCGGACAGCGGCGCTTCCTCCACCACTTGCGTCCCTACTGGGACGTCCACCGCCACCGCCTCGCGCCCGACGTGGCCAAGCGCATCGCCGAGATCGAGGCGGAAGGACGGCTGGAGTTCGTGGCGGGCAAGCTCGTCAGCGCCGAGCCGAGCGAACGCGGGGTCTCTGTGGCCTATCGCCCGCGCGGCAAGGACAGGCTCGTGCGGCTGGAAGTCTCGCGCACGATCAACTGCACCGGACCGGAGGGCGACCTGATGCGCAGCGGCGCACCGCTGGTGAAGGACCTGCTCGCGCAAGGCAAAGTGCGCTCGGACGCGCATCGGTTGGGTCTGGATGTCGACCACCTCGGCCGGGTGCGCGACGCCGAGGGCGCGCCGCAGGACACGCTCTTCGCGGTCGGGCCGGTGACCAAGGGCGAGGCCTGGGAGATCGTCGCGGTGCCCGATATCCGGCGGCAGGTGTGGAATCTTGCGCGCTATCTGGCGGATGCACATTGGGTTGGGGGTGAAGGACTTTAAGGAAGAGAAGTCCTGGGGGATGATCCCCCAGACCCTCGGAATGTCTACGCCGCGCGCTGCCTATCCGGTGTGCGCTCCCTGCGGCGCAGCCATTAAGTCTCCCGACGCTGCCATGGGCGTGCAACGGATAGATGGCACCTGACCTAGACAGTATCGGGGGTGCAGGGGCTATTAACCCCCTGCTTTTTCCCTTTTCCTCAGAAGTCCTTGCGCAACATGATCCCGCCATAACGCTTGTCGTCGCGCGGCACGTAGCGGACGATCCCGGCGAGCGTGCCGTTTGCGAGGAAGTTCGAGTAGCTCTGGTTCGTGATGTTCTTCACGAAGCCGCGCAGCTGCCAGTCGCCGGTCGTGCCGATCAGAGCCACGCTGGCGTTCCAGATGTAGTAGCCCGGCTGGATCGTTCCGGGTGTCTGGGTCAGCTGGTACTGGGTGCGGCTCTTGAGCGTGATGTCCGACTGCACTTCGAGGTCAAGCGAATTCGACAGGGCGAAGCGGTAGGCGGCGTTGCTGTAGAGCTTCCACTTCGGCGCGAAGGGCAGGACTTCGCCGTTGATGTTGCAGCTCGACGGGGCGCCTTCGGGGCAGATGAAGTTCAGCACCTTGGCGTCGGTATAGGCCACCGAGGTATCGAGCGAGAGGCCCGGAATCGGGCGCAGGCCGAAGTCGAGTTCCACGCCCTTGGTCTGGACGGTGCCCGCGTTGATCAGGCGCGTGACCTGTGCGCCGCCGACCACGTCGTTGTAGTTGGCCTGGTAGTTGTGGAACTTGGTCGAGTAGACCGCCAGGGCATACGTGATCTGGTGATTCAGGGCCGAGCCCTTGATGCCGCCTTCGAACGAGTCCGAGGTTTCCGGCTTCAGCGCGATTTCATCCAGCGGCGTCGTGGCATTCAGCGAACGCATATTGAAATAGGCGTTGTAGGCCGGGCCCTTGTATCCGCGCGAGTAGGTGAAATAGGCCTGGTTGCCCGGCAGGAAGTCCGCCTGGAGGCCGCCGCGATAGGAATCGCCGCGGGTCGAGGTGGAACCGGCCGAATTGTGGTAGGCGCGGATGCCCGCGACGTCGAGCGCGGTCGCGCCCGAGTTCGTCGGGTCGTTGGTCGACGTGCGGACGTGGTAGTAGCCAAGGTCGTCCCAGGTCGAACGATAGCCAGCGATGGCGCGCAGCCACGGGGTGAAGTTGATGTTGGCTTCACCGAACAGGGCGTAGTTGTCGCTCTTCACGCCGTAGTTCGCCACGCCGGTCACGGTGTTTTCCGCGCCGGAGATCAGGCGGGTGAGCGAGCGGGTGTAGACCTCGTCGGTTTTGGCGTGGAGGTAATAGGCGCCCACCACATAGTCGATGAACTTGCCCTTGGGCGAGGTCAGGCGCAGTTCCTGCGAGAACTGGTGGTTGTTCACGGTGCCGTAGTCGTCGCCCTCGGGGAAGGTCGCCGACAGCTGCGACAGCGCGTCGTAGTCCTGGTGCTGGCGGTTCTTCCATTCGCGATAGGCGGTGATCGAGGTGACGGTGTAGTCGCCCAGGCTCCACTCGGCGGTCAGCGAGCCGCCGTAGTTCTTGTCGCGTACGTCGGTGTCGAAGTCGGTGCTGACTTCGCGGTTTTCCGGGCCTGCGGTGATACCCTTGCTTGCAAGGAACGCGGCCAGTGCCGGGGAATTGGTGACGGTGCCGGTCGGATAGGCGATCTGGCTGGTGCGCGCGTAGACGCCGCTCGGAGTGGTGTCGTGCGAGTAGAGGTAGTCACCCGAGAGGGTGAGCTTCAGGGTGTCGGTCGGCGTCGCTTCGATCTTGGCGCGGGCGCCGTAGCGCTCGTAGCCGTTGACCTCGTTGCTGGTGGTGACGTTGCGCACGTTGCCGTCATAGTTGGCGTAAAGGCCGTCGATCCGGGCCGCGACGTTCGGGGCGATGCCGCCGGTGACGCCCGCCTTGATGCGGTATTCCTCGTCCGTCGTGGCCGAGCCTTCGGCATAGGCGTGGAACTCCTGCGACGGCGCGGCGGTGACGACGCTGATGACGCCCGCCGAAGCGTTCTTGCCGAACAGTGTGCCCTGCGGACCGCGCAGCACTTCGATGCGCGAGACTTCGCCGACGTCGAGCGTGGCCTGGCCGGGACGGGTCAGGACGACGCCGTCGAGCACGGTCGAGACCGAGGATTCGACGCCCGGCGAAGTACTGATCGTGCCGACGCCGCGCACGAAAACGGTGCGGTCCTTGTTTGACGCGCCGTTGCGGAAGTCGACCGAAGGCACCGTGGCGCTAAGGTCCTGAAGATTGTGGATCGCGCGGTCGTTCAGCGATTCGCCGCTGACGGCGGTGATCGCGATCGGCACCTGCTGGAGCGATTCGTCGCGGTAGCGCGCGGTCACGACGATCTCGCCCGAATTGGTGTCGGGCGCTTCGTCGGCATAAGCGGTTGCCGGGAAAATAACCGCGGAGGCCAGCAGCAGGGTGCGAGCGGCGCGGAGCGGGGTCATGGTCATCGAAATCTCCCTGTGTCGCGCGGCGCTAACTCAACTGTTTAAGTTGAGAAAGATAGTTTTCCTTTAGTCGCCCTATGCGCGAGATGAATCGGCGTCCTCTGCCGGGACGATTTTGGGCATGGTGATCTGAATCCAGCCGAGTGCAAGCAAGTAGGAAACGGCGGCGAAGACGAACAGCGGTCCGTAACCGAGTCCTGCCGCCAGCACGAGACCGGCGATCTTGCTGATCGCGGTGCCGCCGAGATTGCCGCAGAAGGCGCCGAAGCCCGTGACGCGGCCGACCTTGTGGCGCGGGGTCACGTCGGCGATCAGGCCGAACAGGTTGGTCGAGAAGCCCTGATGCCCGGCCAGGGTCAGCGCCATCAGGCCGACGGCGGGCCAGTAGCCCTCGACGTGCAGCGCCAGCGGCACCGGCACGACGCAGAGCGCGGAAATCAGCATCAGCGTCTTGCGCGTTCGGTTGGCGCTCCAACCGCTCGACAACAGGCGATTGGCGGCGAAACCGGAGATCAGCGACCCCGCCGCCGAGCCGCAATAGGCCAAAGCCAGCGGCGGGCCGAGGTCGGTGCCGGAAAGGCCGAACTGCCGGTTGAAGTAGTCCGGCATCCAGAACAGCATCAGCCACCAGGTCGCGTCCGACAGGACCTTGGCCAGCGCGATCGTCCAGGTGCGGCCTTCCTTGAGGAACAGCTTGTCGCCCGAGATCAGGTTGCCCGAACCGGCAGGCTGGCGATCGCCGAAGTCCACGCCCCGCGAAGCCAGCAGCCATGCCCCGACCCAGAACAGGCCGACCACGCCCGCCAGCACGAAAGCCGCGCGCCAGCCCCAGACCGCCGCCACCAGCGGGATCGCCAGCGGCGCCAGGATCGCGCCGAGGCTGTTCATCGCATTCGAAAGCCCGAAGCCCAGCGAGCGCAGGTTCGGCGGGAAGATCGTCGCGATGGTCTTCACCCCCGCAGGCGTTCCCATCGATTCCGTCGCGCCGAGACCGATGCGGCAGAGCACGAACTGGCTGAAGCTATGCGCCCAGCCATGCGTCATCGCCGCCAGAGACCATGCAGCCACGCCCGCCGCATTGGCCCACTTCGCGCCCAGCCGGTCCACCAGCCAACCCGCCGCAAGGAAGCCGAACGCCGCGCCCGCCTGGAACCAGGCGGCCAGAGTGCCGTAATCATCGTCGCTCCAGCCGAGGTCGGCGGCGATCGTCGGCTTGAGCACCGAGATGATCTGGCGGTCGACGAGATTGAGCACACCCGCCGTCAGGGCAAGCGCGAAGAGCAGCCAGCGGCGGCGCGGGGAAAGAGTCATGCGCGGCGCGTTCGGGACTTGGGGAATTTCTGCATCGCGGATCGTCTAGCGATGGTGGAGGGTAGGGGCGAACAAGAAATTCTAGGGTGGAAGGGAAGAGAGAAGTCCTGGGGGATGATCCCCCAGACCCTCGGAATGTCCACGTCGCGCGCCACCTATCCGTCCTGCGCTCCCTGCGGCGCAGCCAATATGTCTCCCGATGCCGCCATGGGCGCGCGGCGGATAGGCAGGGCATGACCTAGACGGTAATGGGGGTGCAGGGGGTGTTGACCCCCTGCTTTTCCCTTGTTCTTAAAAAGCCAGCGGCCCGTGATCGATCCGGGGCAGCACATGCCGCGCGAACAGGTCCGCTTCCGCTGCATGGGGGTAGCCGGAGAGGATGAAGGCGTCGATCCCGGCCTCGCGATAGGCCTGCAATTTTGCCAGTACCTGATCCGGATCGCCGACGATCGCCGCGCCGCAACCCGAGCGGGCCCGGCCGATGCCGGTCCAGAGGTTGTCCTCGGCGTAGCCGTCGTCGCTGGCAGTTTCGCGAAGGGCGGCCTGAGCCTTTACGCCCACCGACTGGGAATCGAGCGAGCGGGCACGGATCGCAGCGCCTTCTGCCGCGTCGAGGCGCGAGAGCAGGCGATCGGCGGCGAGGCGCGCATCGGCTTCGGTCTCGCGCACGATCACGTGGACGCGGTAGCCGAAGCGCAAGGTGCGGCCGTATTTCGCGGCGCGGGCGCGCATGTCGGCGATGGTTTCCTTCACCGCTTCCATGCGGTCCGGCCACATGAGGTAGACGTCGCAGCCCTTGGCGGCGACTTCGCGGGCGGGTTCGGAGAGGCCGCCGAAGTAGAGTGGCGGGCACTTGGAGCCCTGCGCGATCATGCGCGGGGCATCCAGCTTGAGGTTCCAGAAGCGGCCCTGATGGTCGAGCGACTGGCCCGAGAGCAGGGTGCGCAGGATCTCGATGGCCTCGGTCGTGCGCTCGTAGCGGGCGCCGCCGTCGAGGGTTTCGCCGGGCATCTCGCTGGAGATGATATTGATGTTGAGGCGACCGCCAAGAATCTGGTCGATGGTGGCGATCTGGCGGGCGAGCTGGGCGGGCCACATCTCGCCGATGCGCACGGCCATCAGCAGTTTGATGCGGCGGACCTGGGTGGCGATGGCGGCGGCGAAGGCGGTGGTGTCGATGCCGAGCGCATAGCCCGAGGGCAGCAGCACGTTGTCGAAACCGCCTTCCTCGGCAGCGGTCACGATGTTGCGGCAGTGCTCCCAGCTGGAGCGCAGCATCGGGTCCGGCTGGCCGAGGAACTCGTAGTCATCGTCGCAGAGCGCCGAGAACCAGCTGATCTCGCAAGGGTCGAGTGTCACGGCAGGCGTGCTCCCATCGAGGCTTCGAGCACGGCATACCATTCCGAAGCCGTCCATTCGACCTTCAGCGCATCGCGCGAGGCGAGAATGCGCTCGGGCGTCTGCGAACCGACGATGGGGATCGCGCGCGAGGGATGCGCCATGACCCACGACAGCGCGGCGGCGGCGGCATCGGTGCCGTAGCGCTCGCCCTGTGCGGCCACGAGCTTCGCCACCGGGTCTTCCGAACCGGCGGCAAGGCGCCCGCCGCCGAGCGGCGACCATGCGAGCACGGCCACGTCGCGGGCCATCGCCTGGTCGAGCGTGCCGTCATAGAGCGGCGCATAGCGAGCGGCGGAAAACTCGGGCTGGGTCGAGACGATCGGGAAGGGCAGGAAGGCCTGCAGCGCGTCGAATTCGGCGGGGCTGTAGTTGGAAACACCTACGGACTTGACCTTGCCGCTCTCGACCATGGCGGCGAGAGTCGCGGCCACGTCGCGCGGGTGGGCGAGGAAGTCGCGGCGGTGGATCTGGTACAGCTCGACCGAGGGCAGGCCGAGGCGTTCGAGCGAGGCTTCGAGCGCCTTGTTCAGGTAGTCCGGGCTCGAATCGTAGGGAACGCCCAGCACGATGCCCCCCTTGGTGGCGATCGTCATGCGTTCGCGCAGGTCCGGACGGGCGGCGAGCGCCTTGCCGAGCAGCAGCTCCGCGCCGCCAAAGCCGAGCGCGGCGTCGCAGCCATAGATATCGGCGGTGTCGAACAGGGTGATCCCCGCCTCAAGCGCCGCCTCGATGCGGGCGACGATGGCGCCGATATCGTCGTTGCCGTCGGGACGGGCGAGCCGCCACATGCCCCAGGCAATCGGAAAAACGGAAATTCCGCTCTTGCCGAGCGGGACGGGTTGGGCCGATAGGCGCAGCGTCGTTGGGGAGGTCATGGACCGCCACATGACACATGGAGTCGTGAAATGGTAGAGACGCTGCGTTACGGAATTGTCGGCACCGGGATGATGGGTGTCGAGCACATCCACAACCTCAAGATCCTCGAAGGCGCCGAAGTGGTCGCCATCGCCGATCCCGAGCCGACTTCGCTCGGCTGGGCCAAGGATGCGCTGGGCGACAAGGCCGAGGGCGTGGCCGAATATGCCGACAGCGCCAGCATGGTCGCCAACGCCGGGCTCGATGCCGTGGTCGTCGTCTCGCCGAACTTCACCCACCGCGACGTGCTGGAGCCGCTGCTGGACAGCGACGTGGCGATCCTCTGCGAAAAGCCGCTCTGCACGACAATGGACGATGCCCGCTGGGTGGTCGAGCGCGCCGAGGCCCGCAAGGCCCCGTTCTGGACCGGCATGGAATATCGCTTCATGCCGCCCGCGAAGGCTTTCATCGACGAGATTCATGGCGGCAAGGTCGGGCGTCTGCAGATGCTCTCGATCCGCGAGCACCGCTTCCCGTTCCTCGTCAAAGTGCGCGACTGGAACCGTTTCTCGGTCAATACCGGCGGCACCATGGTGGAGAAGTGCTGCCACTTCTTCGACCTGATGCGCCTCATCACCCGCTCGGAGCCGGTGCGAGTCTACTGCTCGGGCGCGATGGACGTGAACCATCTCGACGAGCGCTATGACGGCCGCCAGCCGGACATTATCGACAACAGCTTCACCACCGTCGATTTCGCCGACGGCAGCCGCGCGCTGCTCGACCTCTGCATGTTCGCGGAAGGCGCCGAGCATCAGGAAGAGATGAGCGCGACCGGCGACAAGGGCCGCCTCGACGTGCTGATCCCGCCGGGCGATCTCGTCTGGTCGCCGCGCGTGCCGTGGCCGGGGCCGAAGTCGGTCGAGCGCTGGCATGTCGCGGTGGACGAGGCGGCGATGGACGCCGGTTCGCACCACGGCGCGACGTTCTATCAGCACGAGGCTTTCGCCCGCGCGGTTCGCGGGGAGGGCGCAGTTCAGGTGACGGCGCGCGACGGACTGATGGCGGTCGCCATCGGCGCGGCGGCGGAACTTAGTGCGCGGGAGAAGCGCGTGGTGGAGATGGCGGAACTGCTGGGCTGAGGCCGGTTACAGGACCTCGCCCCGGACCTGGTTTCGGGGCGACGGTCCGCTCCGGCCGCGCGCATGCGCCTTCGCGGTGACGGCGAGCGTCTCGCAGATAAGTCTGCAAATCGCTGAAATGTAAGGAAAGTGGAGGCCGGAGCCGGAATCGAACCGGCGTGCAAGGATTTGCAGTCACCCTGTGGAGGCACTCCGTTTTGCCAAATGACTGTTCGGAAACGATTTATTTCGCGGCTCCCATTCTGGGAGAGGGGAAGATTCAGCCCGTTTACCCCTCCCTTCGGAAGCATTCCGCCATCGTGATAGGCGGTCATTTTCTTGACGGCCTCCGCGAGCGTCTTGTCCTCGATATGGGCGTAGCGGAGGGTCGTCTGGATTGTGCGATGGCCCATGAGTTGCTGCAAGACCCGAATGTTCACGTCCGCTTGGATCGCCCGCGTGGCATAGGAATGTCTACAAGCGTGGAATACGAATGTGGGATCGTCTGCGAGGCCCATGGCCCTACGCGCTTTGTCCCACTGTCCCCTCAGTTGCCAGTAATCCGGCATGAGATCCTGAGCCACAAGCGGGGCTAGGTGCTCATAGACTTCCTTGGAGAGCGGGACACTCCGGGGATGACCATTCTTAGTCTTGTGTAGGTGGACCCAACCCGGCGTCACCTGATCCGGCTGTAGCGTCAAAAGCTCGGCGGCGCGGAGCCCTGTCCGAATCGCGATGTAAACCAAGGCATCAAAGGGGCTGGGGAGCAGCTTGCAGAGTTGGACTTCCTCTTTGCGAGTGATCCAGCGGATGCGATTTTCTTCCTCGTCGTTCCATTCAAGCTCTGGCAGATCGACCGTGCGGAAGCCGCGCCGCTTACAGAAACGGAGGAAGGCGCTGAGGCACGAAATGTAGCGGTTGATGGTCGCATCCGATAGGCTTTCCTCCCGGAGCGTTTTTACCAGAAGGTCCACCGTGTTCAGGTCGAAGGCGTCAAGGTACAGCTTGTCACCCACAATCCGGGCGATGCGCTCTAGCTTCGTGTAGCTAAGGGTCGCGGTCGTCTGCCCGGCCCACAGAATGCCGTGCGCTCTCGTTATGCCGTCCCTAACTGTCATGGGGGAAGGCTTGCGAGAGCTTTGCTTTCCGGGCGATGCGGGAGGTTCCTCCTTGCCTTCCAGTTGGCGCAGTAAGGAGGCTTCCAGAGCGCGAGCTTCCCTCATGGTATTCGCACGGCCCCGCTTTCGCGTACCTGCGAAACTCACTTCCACGCGGAAGCGTCCGGTTAGCTTTCCGTTCTTGCGGTCGGGATAGATGGGCATTTGGGAAAAATGACTTGCTGGCGATTCGTCGTCAACAGAAGTCTAATTATTACAGTAATCTACAATCGTGGACGAATTAGCTACACCTCTAGATTTTCTTTTTCTGTCTTGGTGGAATGGCGCTCGAAAAAGCGAGGAATGGAGGGCAGATTCGATGTCTGGCAATAGCGATCCAACTGCGGTGCAACCTCTAGGGCGTGCCGGGTCTGGTTTGCATCTGGCGGACCCCTTCACAGGATTGCACCGGTGCCCTCAGTGTAGTGCGGCCAAGCCCACATTGAGACTAAAAGCAGTGATGCCGCAGGATATCGATCGTCAATATAACAATGACAAGTCATGGGCGATCTACCAATGCACCTCCTGTGGCAACCCAGTGAACTTTCTAGCCAGGATGGCTGTCACAGGCGGCTTTGAGTACCAGAGGGCCCATATCGGAGCTAACCGACCGGAAGTGATTGAGATGCAACCAGAGCGTCGAGAGGATTTCGCCGATTGGCCTACCAGAGCCAAGCGTTACATCGAGCAAGCAGTTGAATCTCTCCATGCGCCGGATGCCGCAGTGATGCTCGCGGGCTCAGCGATCGATGCGATGTTGAAAGAAAAGGGGCTCGGGGAAGGCAGTGTCTACAAGCGCATTGAGCAGGCGGTATCTGATCATCTATTGACCCCGGAAATGGGTGAGTGGGCGCATTCGGTTCGGCTGGCGGCGAATAGTCCGCGCCATGCCGATGTGGATGACCCACATGCGACAACCGAGCAGGCGCATGGTTCCCTTGAGTTCGCCAGAGCGCTGGGGCAATTCTTGTTTGTCTTGCCCGCCCGTATTGCCCGAGGCCGTGAAGCCGCAGAGCAGGCGAACCCAGATGCGCTAGGCGTGTGAAGCCTATCCGCAAAGTTGCGGGGGCGCTCGCCGCTTTGCGAAGCCCTACAACAACAACAACAACCCGACGCGTTTAGCGGCTTTTTCGAAAGCGCTTCGCTGCGAGTGATCGGGGGAACCCTAATCGCTCCCGGAAGGGACCCGGAGGGACCCAATCGCCTAGGAGGGGACCCGCTGATCCTGCTGAGGTACGCGAAGTCACACACCTGTCGCCAGTTCGGTGCCTCGAAGCGCATGGGGGACATATGGCTCGCCCTGATCAGGAGGCCGCGCGAACGGGGGCATATTGGCCTTCACCATTTCGGCTCTCGGAGTCTGACTCAAAACTTCTGAGTTGTGAGAGAGGACGAAACGCACCGTTATATACCTATCAAAAGGTATGTTGACGGATTTTGAGATATGCCTCATAACCCATTCCTATCTTCTGAGGGATTAGGAGCGCATCATGAGCCGTATCGCCTACTATCGCTGCTCGACCGGAGACCAGAGCGTCGAAGCTCAGCGTCAGGCGTTAGGTGGGGCGTTCGACCGTGAATTCTCCGACGAGGGCGTAAGCGGCGCAACGCGGGCGGAAGATCGCCCAGGCTTTGCTAAGCTCTTGTCCTACGTTCGCGAGGGGGACGTGCTCTCTGTCTACCATATCGACCGCATAGGCCGTGACGCTCTCGACGTGCAGGCAACAGTCCGGCGTTTGCTGGACATGGGCGTGACTATCGACGTCAAGGGACTGGGGGCCATCGGTAGGGGCGTAGGGGAGCTTATCGTGGCGGTTCTGGCGCAGATCGCGGACATGGAGCGCCACAGGATCAAAGAGCGCTGCGAAGCAGGGCGTGAAGCTGCGAAAGCCTCTCTTGCGGCCACAGGTAAGACCCATCGGGGGAAGGTGAGCTTAGGTCGACCAGTCGCCAAGGAGGCTTCCGAAGTCATTGCATGGCGCAAGGCAAATGCTGCGAGCATAAAGCAGACAAGTGAACACTTTGGGATATCTAAGGCTACCGTGTCCAGGTACTGTGCTACAATATTATAATCAAAATGTTGTATAAGATCAGGGTGATTAGGCTATCTGTTCATTAAGCGGACAATCTACTAACGTATACGGTCGTAAATCTAGGACCGAATAATTACAAGTTAACCTTGTTTGTCTATTGTGGGGCGAATCTGTCATGAGTAGATCACGACTTCCTCGGCACGGTGTCGAGTGATGTTGGGAAGCCAAAATGGAAACTACATTTGCGCTTCATGGCGAAACGGCTGTGGAGCTTCATGACATGGGGGAGGGCGCACTCGTCCTTTGTCAAACAAACGAGTTGGGCCAGCTTGAGCTGGTCGCGCTGGATTGGGAACAGCTTCTGCTGGCGGTGGAGGCGCTGAGGCCTCGCTATGGTCATGATCTCCCGAAAAACATAGATCAGACTTCGAAAGGGATGCGCGAGGCGGCCTAACGGAGCGAGAGCTAGGGGAAGAATTCCAAAGAGCGAAGCCGGGCCAATGTTGGTCTATCAGCAAGCTCTAAAATGTTCCTAGTATACCCCTAGCTCTCTCCCGCCTCTATGGTGTCCAGCCTGAGGCTTGCAAGCATCAAAGAATGATATTGAATGTACCATCATTGCCCTACGCGATCTCAGGGACAATGCCGACCTTCTCCGCGAACGTCGCCTTGAGCAGTGTCACAGCCAGGTCTTTCGCATCCTCTGCGACGATCAGGCTATCGTGGACCGGGAGCGCAGGGATACCATGGTCGAAAGCAAGACGCTCCAAAACCTCCATCATGATCTCGCTATCCTGAAATTGAAGCTCAGCCCATGTCACAGGGGCGGTCTGCCCGTCCTCGCCAATGATCGGGAGTTTGCTGAGGATCAGGTCGCCAGTCTTGCGGAGCGGGAAGTCATCCGGGAGTTTCCTTCCGTGCTTCCGTAGATACTCAGCGGCGATCTCTCTAGGCCATTGCCGGTGCCGCTTCCCATGGCTGAGGGTCATTGTAACCCACTGCTTTGTGATCTCTCGCGGTAGACCCTCTACGGCATAGGGGTCTCCCACCAAGACGGAGGCGGGAATGTGGCCCATGCCGACAATTATCGTCAGGTGCGCGGCGCGTAGGTCTAGCTCGACCGTGCGCTTCCCATTGATGGTTATCGCCGCCCGATCTTCCTTTCGGGCGTTCTGATAGCTTTCGTCCCCAAGCGCGTAGAGCCGTCCCCCTTGGTTCCATTGGTAGGGGGTTTGCTGATCGCCATTGGCAAAGATGCGGCGAAGGAAGACAGCGGGAAACGGAGCAATGGTCTGCTCTCTGAGGTAGGCGTTAAGCCGATCCATCCGCTGCTTAATGTCGGGGAATAGCTCATCCTCAGGATGCGGGATCATGTCGCGAGCTTTCGCGTTCGGGCCTGCATTCGCGGGCCTCGCTGCCCGTAGGATGACTGAAGCTGCCGAGCCTAGGTGGATTTCCTCGTTACGTTCGAAGTGCAAGTCCCACGTTCCGCGGGTGATGCCTCTCGAAGCGAACCACTCACGGAAGGCTGCCGTCGCTCGGAATCTCGTCGCACGCTTCCATTCCGGGTGTCTGCCTGCGGCAAACTCGCTATCCGTCCAAACCATATTGCCGGTGACGCTATCGACCATGCCTCCGGCCTTAAGTTCATCGAAAAACTGCTTGGTCGTGCGGTAGCCTACAGGGCCTTTCGTGAACGATGCGCGGCTAAACTCACGGAACAGCCAGCCCCCTAGATGCGCAGGGTCGCGCTGCAACAGGTCTGCGACAAGGGCGCCCACCGCCTTCATCATTGGCTTGCCTGGGCGTCGTGCGGACTGATGGAACAGCTTAACAGCTAGGTCCTCGCAAAGACGCTCAGCCTCTGTTGAGACAGGAAAGGCGCTCAGGGGCGAGTATTTCGCTGCATCCATCTCTACAGCGGGATAGCGAGGCGAGCTTGTCATAGGTGATGGCACTTACGATTTTGAGTTGGTAAGCCTCCCCTTCGCGGTTCAATGCGACGGGGGGATTATGCGGTTAAGGTCTGTTACTACGGTTTTGTGCTGCGCGGCGCTGAGTGCTTGCGGATGCTCTAAGTATCCGTCTGCTTACTCGTGCGACTATGTGGAGAACAAGGCCGATTATGAGGTCTGGTACTGGCGCAACGTAGAAGACGATAACGAGGACGATAACAAGCTGATCGGCCATGCTACCGGCCTACAGCAATGCGAGGACAACGCCCGGGCCTATGCGGAGGCGATTGGCGACGAATTCACCGAACGCTCTTACGTCTGCTCATTGATGGATGACGGGAAGCGGATGGAGAATCATCGAAATATGATCGGGCAACCCGGCTGAGAATGCTGCTCAGAGACTCAGGGAGTCGAAAAGGGAGGCGTGAGCTACCTGAGTAGCCTGTCCGTCCTTATCGCGCTCCCATGAGTCTTAATTTCGGCTTGTAGGATTATCGCCCGATTCGTCCCTCGCGAAGAGAATCGGTTTTAACCTTTAGCTCTGCGGCGGTCGCGGTGCAGGCAGGCCATACTAGCTGTAGGCCCGATCCAGCCGGTGCTTCAACCAACAATCCGCCACTTCACTCCCGAACCCGTCGCGCCCGATCTCGGCTGGCTAGCGCGGCGGGCGGGCTTTGGGGAACTCTCGCCCACGTCCGCACCGTACTGGCGGGCGAGTTCGTCGATACGTCCTTGGGCTTGGGAGCTTCGGGTCCTGAGGGACTTCCGGACGCTACGGAGATTGGTGAGGATCGATGCCGTGTCACCTGTGCCTGCCAGCAGCTCAGCCATGGCTCGCTGCGCATCGCCATCGGTCTGGACGCCTTTGTTGGCTACAAGCAGGGCATTCCTCAGACCCTCAAGCGAGGTCTGGAACTGCGAATAGAGGACCGTTTCCGCATTGCCGCCCGATCCGGTAATGAGCGCGGCCTTATGGCGAAGGTTGCTTGCGGCGTTGAAGCTGAGGTCCCCGCGCTCAATCGCAGTGATGATCGGCGCAAGCTGCGCCTCCGCATTGTCCTGGGCATCGCGGGTGCTGGTGTAATCGCCCACCATTTTTTGGACGCCAACAGGCGGCGGCTTCCCGGCCTGCCCGCTTTGATCCATGACGGCGCGGCTCCAAGCGGCCTCTGCGCCGATGTTCGCGACCTCAATGCTGGTGCGGTTGTCGGCGTTGCGCCACTCGCCTTCGCGATCGGTACGCCAACGGCGGTAATCGTCTTCCTGCGATTCCCAGCGGTCTTTGAACTTCAAGTCGTCACGGTTGCGCAGGGTCTGCCCGTCGTCTCGAAGTTGAGCGATGGCAAGCGCGGATTGCAGCTTCCGAATCCCTTGAGCTTCATCGAAGTCGCCCACGGCAGTACGGTCCCATGTAAGCTCTCCGGTGCGAGGGTCGCGCTGATAGGTGAAGGCGGCATCCTTGGTGAGCTGGGGCCTCAGCTTTTCGGCTTCAGCGTCCAGGGTGTCCTGATAGGCCACTGCTCCCTTGCCGAGGCCGTCGAAAAAGTTCTGGCTGGAAAGGAGACCGGCACCGAAGGCTAGGAGGGCCTTGGAGCCTCCCGGTTGCTGCTTGATGCGGCGAAGGAAACCCGGCCTTTCGAACTGAGGTGAGGCCTGCGCAAGCGGCTGGGACGCAACGCCATTGAGTGCGGCTGGGTCGAATTGGGGAGCTTGATAGACGGGGGACACAGGGGCTTGCGATTGCCCCGCGCCGTCAAGGAAGCCGGGGGAAAGGACTCCCTGAGGGAAGTCATCATAGAGTGCCATGTCTGGCTATTTTCCTAGGATTAATTGGGTCTCAGCCATCGCGCCGAAAGGTGTGCGCACGGATGATGCGACGGTGGGACGGGGCTGTGATGATTGTTGAATGGGCGTTGCAGGAGGGTGAAGGCAGCTAAGCTGCTAGGGGGTCGTCTTTGAACTGGCGTACCCATCGGCATCCCGTAGATACCGTGACGCCATACCGTTCTGCGAGAGAAGTGCCTGTGCAGCCGGTAGCCAGCCAGTGGCAAAAGGCTTCCTCATTGCGCTCAGCATAGCGCAAGGTGTTAGTCAGGCTCTTGTGGTCGGAAACTTGGAGGGGGCGCAGGTGCGAAGGTTCGGCGCAAAGGCGGTTTCCGCAAAGGTGGTCGCACTCTAGACCGACCGGCCAAGTCTCCCAGCCAGAATGGGCGCGGAGAACGAAGCGGTGGAATGGTTCTCTCCGCTTTCTGCCATCGATGGCCCAAGTCTTGTAGAGATAGCCGTCGCTATTCGGCTTGTGGGAAACGCAGACCTGACAGGGTTTAGACAGCCCAAAGGGAGGCTCTAGCGCCATGAAGCACATAGTCCGGGCCTGCTGGTGAGAGGGCCGCGCCACGTTCAAGGAATCATTCCAGCAATATCAGGATGGTAATGCGCCAGGAGGCGTTTGGCCCACTTGCGTCGGTCACTGAGGCCTCCGGGAGCGCGGACGATGGTTAGGGCCTCGGCGGTTGCCTTGGCTCCCTCTACGTCCTCTGGAGCGATAATTCCCTTATTCTGTAGCTTGGTAACAAGTGCGTCCGCTTCCATCCGTGCAGCGGTCCTAGCGGCGGCGGCGGACTGAGGATTCCAGCCTACCGGAACGCCGGGAATGCCTCCTTTGCGGGCCATGTTCTCAGGTCGGCGCTTAGCTGCGAGAGCCTTTGCATAGGCAGACCGTTCCTCTGGGGTCTTCAGGGTTTCCCAGATGCCTGCCCGCCTCTTTGGATTGCGGGGCTTGGGCGGGGGCGGCGGGGGAGGGGCGATGGGGTTAGCCAGAGCCTGCTCGATAAAGGAGGCGACAGTTTCGGGAGCCTCAGGACGTGAGACACGCGGAGGCTTCCGCGACCTAGCTGGGGCCGCGAATGATGGTAGGGTCATAGGGTCTTAGAGTTTGCCCAAAGCAGGCTTTAGGAGAGGGAGGGTCTGTAAATGAGACCCTTTTCATTCCTGATTGTGGGGCTTTTCGATCGCTCAAGAATGGGTTGGCGAAAGCTCTTATTCTTAAATAGGGGTTATATTCGGATCACAACAAGAAGGAGCGTTCTTCTTAATTCCGGCTTATATTCGGAAATGGTGAAAAACGACGGTTTTATGCGGATTGCAGCTTTGCGCTCTTGTTGCCGCCTCAAGCCCTTCTTGCCCGTCAGAAATTTAAGTTTTGATAGGCCGTCAAAGTGCGCAGGAATGCAGCAGGCCGCATCGCGAACCGTCGCAATTCCGCCGTTTCGCGCAATGGTAAAGCCGAAGGGCCCCGGTGGTACTTTTAGATCGAACGCGGAACTCCAATGGGACCGCAAGGAAACGCTAGGACCCACGCCCATCCAGCAGCTACCCGAACCCAAGCGCCTTCTTTCCCGCGTCCACGGCGATATCCATCAGCACGTCCTTGAACGCTTCCTTGCCGGGGCCTTTTATCTTCGCCCAGATCGTCCCCACCTTGAAGCCTGCAACGGAAGTTCGGGGGGTCTCTTGGATCAGATGCGGCATAAGCTCGACAAGCTGCTCTCGCTCGTGGTCGGTTAGTTCCTCGATAGCGTCGGCCATTTCCTTCGCCGCCGCGAGCTTCCGTGCCGTCCAAGGGTAGGGGGCACCGCACTGATAACAGTGCTGCGGAGGGACCCATAAGCTCAGGCTGAAACTCATGTCGGAATAGTAATTTCCCCGGATCGCGCCCTGACAATGCTCGCAAGCCGTTATCGTCACTTCGCCACAATCCGGGCAGAACGGACTTGCGTTGTCGTGGTCTGCGTTTCCTGTAGTCGGGTGTCCGTTCCGGCAGGCCTGTCCGATTTGATAGTAACCCATTTGCCTGCTCTTACAGCGTCTGCGACGGAGGCGTCCAGCGCCGCAAGGCCTGCCATCAGCAGCCTTGTGAAGATTGCTTGAACTGATTCGTCAGTCTGCACCGATAAGCCGCACACAGCGGAGGCTCCGGGCTAGGGGAGCAAATGCCCCACCTACATCTTCTCCACCCCACCGTCATCATTCGCGGTAAGGGCTTTAAGTGTCTGATTTCTTTCGAAAAACGTGGAGGCCCGAGCCGGAATCGAACCGGCGTGCAAGGATTTGCAGTCCTCTGCGTCACCACTCCGCCATCGGGCCATCCGTGTGGAGAGACGCGCCCCTAACAACGGATCGCGGCTTGCGCAACGCCCATTTTCCAGAATCGCGGATTTTAATCGACAGGTTCGAACGACAGCGTGCCCTCCACCGGATCGGCGCGGACGAGCCGGAGCGTCAGCGCTGCGCCGGGAAAGGCGCCGGGGGCCGTGGTGGTGGCGACGATCGGCAGGTCCTTGAGTTGTACTTGCGCCTTGTTCTCCCGCACGTCGGTCACCACGGCGGAAAACGTGCTGCCCTCCTGGCCGTGGAGCAGCGTCGCTTCGGCAAGGTCGATCACCGAGCGGTCGATCTGGGCATCGCGCGAGGCGGCGCGGGCCATGACCGGCGGGAGTTCGGGCAGCGCGGCGAGGGCCACTTCCGGAATCGCCTCGCCCTTCGCCAGCGCGAGGACGCTGCGCAGGACGTAGCGGTCCGCCAGCCGCCGGAGCGGGGCGGTGGCATGGGCATAAGGCGCGGCGACGGCGGCGTGCCAGGGTAATTCCGCAGGATCGTAGACCTTGTAGCTCGCGCCGGAACCGGAGCGGCGAATGGCGAGCATGAAGGCCGCCTCGGCAGGCTTGCCGGGGTCGAGGCGGCGCTGGAACTGGGCGAGCGGCATGGCGGCGGGCCAGTTCAGCCGCAAGGCCTGTGCCGTTGTCCGCAGGCGTTCCTCGGCCCGGGCGTCGGGCGAGGCCATGACGCGGAACAGGCCCGTCCCGGCCTCGATCATGGCCTGGGCCACGGCGAGGTTGGTCGCCAGCGAGAGCGCCGCGTTCCAGCGCTCGGAAGGCAATTGCGGTCGGAAGCCCAAAGCAAAAGTGCCGTTGCCGTTGCTTTCCACCACCTGTTCGGGCGGATCCACGCGCTGCGCGCCGCGGCGGTCTTCGGCGCGGGCGATACACCGGGCGATTTCGTGGAAGCCGGGGGGCAGGTCGGCGTCCGTCACCGTGTCGTAGGCGAGCTTGGCGCGGCTGCGGATTACGCCGCGCTCCACGCCGTCGAGCCGGGGCAGGCCTTCGGGATCGATGCGGACGGTGAGAATCACGGCGGGGCGCTCGACATCGGGCAGCAGGCTGGCGCCGCCTTCGCTGAGCAGGGGCGGGTAGAGGCTGGCCTTGCCGTCGGGCAGATACGTGGTCGTACCGCGCCGCCAGGCTTCCCGGTCGAGCGCATCGCCGTCCTCGACGAACCAGGCGACGTCGGCGATGGCATAGTGGAGCAGCCAGTCCGGCCCGCTCGGCTCGATCGCGAAGGCCTGGTCGAGGTCGGTCGAACTGGCGGGGTCCAGCGTCACGAAGGGCAGGGCGGTGCGGTCGGCATGGGACCGGGCATCGGGGCGTTTCTGCGCGGCGCGTTCGGCGGTTTCGAGGACCTCGGGCGGAAAGGCGCCGGGGATCGTGAAACGGGTGCGGAGGCGGGCAAGGCCCTGGTCCAGCAGGCGACCGGGATCGACGAGCGTCTTCATCACGCGAATTGGAGGGCAGCTTGCCCGCAATTGCAAGCATGGTTGATTCGCAACCTTCGGACTTGCCGTAACGAAATGCGAAAGAGAGGCTTGCCCGGTGCCGCGGGAACGCGCCTAACAGGCGTTTGTTATCAGGTTCGAGGCCATGGAAAGGCACGTTATGAGGCTGGATCGATGATTTTGGGTGCGGTTCTCGCCGGCGGGATGTCGAGCCGATTCGGCACGGACAAGGCCTTGGCCGAATTCGAGGGGCATACGCTGATCGCGCTCGCGGTGGACGCGCTGTCCGGCTGGTGCGAGAAAGTCGTGGTGGTCGGCCGCGAAACCGCCCCGGCACCGACGCTGCCGGACTGGCCGAGGCCGGGCATGGGGCCGCTCGGCGGACTGGCCGCCGCGCTCCATGCCGCGCGTGACGAGGGTTACGAGACGGTGCTGACCTGCGGGGTCGATGCGGTGCTCCTGCCGGACGACTTGCCCAGGCTGCTGGGACCGGCGCCAGCCTGCCTCGCCCAGCAGCCGGTGATCGGCATCTGGCCAAGCGTGGCGGCAGCGACGCTGGAGGCCCTGCTGCATAGCGAAGAGCGTCACTCGATGAAGCGCTTCGCCGCGCTTGTCGGCGCGCGGCTGGTCGAAATTCCGGTGGAGTTGGCCAACGTCAACACGCCCGAAGACCTTGCGGCTCTTCAGGCGCGGCTTCCGGTCCGTCCCCCCGGTTCACGACCCGCGTGAACCGGGCTGAGAATCAGTGCGCGAGCGAGGCGGTCTTGGCTTCGCGGCGAGCGCTCAGGACTTCCATACTCGCCAGTCCGCGATCGGATGTGCGATCGGGCAGGGGCGCTTCTTCCGGCATGCGCAGGCGATAGCCGCCGCTTGGCGACGTCTCGATGATTCCGGCGAAACCGACGAAGGCCAGCTTGCGGCGCAGCCGCGACATGTGCACCGCCACGCTGTTGGTTTCGGGCACGAAGCCCATCCGCCACACGTCGTAGATCAACGCCTGCTTGCTGACGAACTGATCGACCGAATCGGCCAGGCGCCAGATCAGTGCGAATTCGCGTGGGTTGAGATTGAGCGGCTTGCCGTCGCCGAAAGCCTCGCGCGCCAGCAGGTCCAGTGTCAGGCGGCCGACGCGCCGGGTACGGGGCAGCCATTCATTGAATTGCGCCAGGCGCGTGGCACGGGCGCCGAGTTCCTCGATCTCGATCCGCTCGGTGACGACATCGCCGAAACCGATCTGGAAGAGCGAGGTGCGGTCGTGCGATTCGCTTACCCCGGCCACGAGGACGCAGCGCCGCGCTTCCGGAATGAGCGATGAGAGGACCTGCATCCAGCCGACGCTGTCGAGATCGGCGGCGTCGATCAGGCCGACGCAGTTGGTGGCCGGTACACCCTCGGGATCGAGGATCCAGCCACAGCGTTGCAGGTCCAGTCGTTCGGGCATCGTATCGGGTGCCAGCCAGCGAAACCGCGGCGCGTGGCACTCACTCTTTCCCAGATAGGTCATTCCCCCCCCAATCTGTTCGGCCAATGGTGAAAACATGGCCTATATACTGGGATAAATCCCCATGGGAACAACACCTAAATTCTTACAGGCGAGCTATGAACAATCTGTAATCGCCCGCCTGTAAGCGTTAAAAATCAAGCAGCTGGCGTGTTTACACCCTTCGATGCCAGGAAGCGCTTGATGTTGCGCGCGGCCTGGCGGAGGCGTTGTTCGTTCTCGACCATGGCGATGCGCACGAAGCCCTCGCCGTCTTCACCGTAGCCCACGCCCGGCGCCACCGCGACCTCTGCTTCGGTCAGCAGCTGCTTCGAGAATTCGAGGCTGCCCATCTCCTTCAGCGCGGGCGGCAGCGGCGCCCAGGCGAACATCGAGGCCTTGGGGCTGGGAATGTCCCAACCGGCGCGGCCGAAGGCCTCGACCATCACGTCGCGGCGCTTCTGGTAGAGGTTGCGATTCTTCTCGACGATGTCCTGCGGGCCGTTGAGCGCGGCGCAGGCGGCGGCCTGGATCGGCGTGAAGGCACCGTAGTCGAGGTAGGACTTCACGCGCTTGAGCGCGGCGATCAGCTTCGCATTGCCCACCGCGAAGCCGACACGCCAGCCTGCCATCGAGAAGGTCTTCGACATCGAGGTGAATTCCACCGCCACGTCCTTGGCCCCCGGCACTTCCAGAATCGAGCGCGTCGGGTTGCCGTCGAAATAGAGTTCCGAATAGGCGAGGTCGGACAGGATCCAGACCTTGTTCTCCTTCGCCCAGGCGACGAGGCGCTCGTAGAAGGCGAGGTCCACCGTCTCGGCCGTCGGGTTCGAGGGGTAGTTGACGATCAGGATCGAGGGGCGCGGCACCGTGAAGGCCATCGCGCGGTCCAGCGATTCCCAATAGCGCTCGTCCGGCGTGGTCGGCACCGAGCGGATCGTCGCCCCGGCGATGATGAAGCCGAACGTGTGGATCGGGTAGCTCGGGTTGGGGGCCAGCACCACGTCGCCCGGCGCGGTGATCGCGGTGGCGAGGCTGGCAAGGCCTTCCTTCGAACCCATCGTCATCACCACTTCGGTTTCGGGATCGAGATCGACGTTGAAGCGGCGGCCATAATAGTTGGCCTGGGCCTTGCGGATGCCGGGAATGCCCGAGGAGGCCGAATAGCCGTGCGCGTCTTCCTTGCGGGCGACTTCGCAGAGCTTGTCGATCACGTGCTGGGGCGGCGGCAGGTCCGGGTTGCCCATGCCGAGGTCGATGATGTCCCTACCCGCCTGGCGGGCCGCATGACGCATCGCGTTGACTTCGGCGATAACGTAGGGCGGCAGTCGCTTGATGCGGTAGAACTCGTCTTCCATGACCTCGGTGAATCCATAAAACACGCGGCGAAAGTGCCGCGCGGGTTCCTGTAGGGGAATAAAGCCCGAGCGCAAATGGCCGATGCGCAATAGTTGCGAGTCGCAAACGGTGGATTGCGCAACTTTTGTCCGGTTGGCGATTGCGTGGGCAGTCGATAGGAACAGCAGGGAAGGAGATTCGTCCGGGTCTCCCGATCTGCACCGGAGTTGCACCGCTTATGGCGACCGATGCCACCGAACTGTTCACGGAAATGGTCCGCAGCCAGTCTCAACTGTTTGCCCAACAGATCACCGGCCTGTTCGGCCAGCTGGCTCCCGCCGAGGGCTCGTCCGAGGCCGAAAACGCGGTGCAATGGGCGCAGGTCGCCGGTCGCCTGCAAACGATCTGGACCGAGTATCAGGTCGAGCAGTTCGGCAAGGCGAAGGACAGTCCGCCGCACTATGCCGATCCGGTGAAGTGGATCGCCACGGGAGAAAGCGTGCTGCGGCAATTGCCGCTGGCCAGCCCCGAAGTGCAGCAGCGGCTGTGGAACGGGGTATCCATGCTCATCAATGCCGTACTGGCCCAGTACGGTCTCGGCCCGGATGCAGGCGGGCAGGCGCGTGAGGGCGAGCCGGAACTGCCGCTGCGCGATCGCCGCTTCGCCGATCCCGAGTGGCGTCGCCAGCCGTTCTTCGCCGTCCTCCACCAGGTCTACCTGCTGCTCTCGGCGGAGCTGCTGGGTCTGGCGGAAGCGACCGAAGGGTTGGAACCGGCGAAGAAGGCGCAGCTGCTCTTCGCCACGCGGGCGATCGTCGATGCACTGAGCCCGGCCAACTTCCCGCTGACCAACCCGGTCGCGCTGGAGGCGGCGAGCCGCACCAAGGGCGAAAGTCTGGTGCGCGGGTTCGAGAACATGCTCGACGACTTGCGCAAGGGCCAGCTCACCCACACCCGTCCCGGCGCTTTCGTGCTGGGCGAGAATATCGCGGTGACGCCGGGCAAGGTCGTATTCGAAACGCCGCTATATCAGCTGATCCAGTACACCCCGACCACCGACAAGGTGCTGAAGACGCCGCTGCTGATCTTCCCGCCATGGATCAACCGCTTCTACATCCTCGACCTCAATGCCAAGAAAAGCTTCGTGCGCTGGGCGGTGGAGCAGGGGATCACCGTGTTCATGGTCTCGTGGAAGTCGGCCGACGCCTCGCTGGCGGACATCGTCTGGGACGATTACATCGCCGCGCAGATCGAGGCGATCGACGTTGTGCGCGACCGGCTGGGCGTGCCTGCGGTCCATACGATCGGCTATTGCGTTGCCGGGACGACGCTGGCGGCCACTCTGGCCGTGCTTGCCCGCAAGGGCGAGGCGGACAAAGTGGCAAGCGCCACCTTCTTCACCGCGCAAGTCGATTTCGAGGATGCGGGCGACCTCAAGCACTTCGTGGACGATGCGCAGATCGAGACGCTCGGCAAGCTTTCGCCCGAGGGTTATCTCGACGGACGCTATCTCGCGGCGACGTTCAACGTTCTGCGCGGCAACGACCTGATCTGGAGCTACGTCGAGAAGAACTATCTCAAGGGTGAGGACTATCCCGCCTTCGACCTGCTGCACTGGAACGGCGATGTCACCAACTTGCCCGCCCGCTGGCACCGCGACTACTTGCGCGATCTCTACCGCGACAACCGGCTGGTCGTGGCGGATTCGATGCAGGCCCTCGGCGTGCCGATCGACCTCCACCGCATTGCCACGCCGGTCTATGTCCAGTCCGGCCGCGAAGACCACATCGCTCCGCCGGAGAGCGTCTGGAAGCTGACCCATTATCTGGCCGGGCCGTGGACGTTCGTGCTGGCGGGATCGGGCCACATCGCGGGCGTGGTCAATCCGCCCAGTTCGAACAAATATCAGTACTGGGTCAACGAGAGCCGACCCGATACGCTGGAAGAGTTCGTTGACGGAGCGCAGGAGCATCCGGGAAGCTGGTGGCCGCACTGGGCCGACTGGCTGCGCGGTCTCGACGACGGCGAAGTCGCCGCGCGCGGCAAGCGGCGTCCGGGCGGTCGCGGCGACAAGGTGATCGAAGATGCGCCGGGTCGTTACGTGACTCTGCGCTGAGGAACGAGAGGGGCACCGAATCCAAGCCTTGAACGGCGCCTTAATCGCAGCGACGAGGCGGGCGTGCAATGCGGCGGGGCGCTTGCGGAAATCATCTCCGGATCGGCGGTTTCTTTTCTGCAATCCGGAGGTAATCCGTTTGCGCCCGGTTGCCTGCGGGGCGCCGCCATAAGCTCCGCAGGTGTTGACGGTTGCCGCAAGAAACTTTCGCCGACTCCATATTTTCCCGTATTTTCAGCGTCTTTTGGGATGGCTATATCACTTGCGGGTGGGGCGAACCTACCTTGGTGAGGCCATCTCGCGGCGAACGTGAGGGCTGGAAATCATCGTGATCGATGGCCCTCTTATCCTATGCTGCACTGCAACATAACTCGATTGACTTCGCTTCGGCAAAACCATATTGTGCATCGCAGCAAAGAGATTTCCGAATCGCTGTCGGGAGAGGTTGGTCTGAACGCGGATGTCGATCCGCCTTCCAACTGCCCGGTCCGCGATCCGCCCGAGACCAGATTGCCAGCAGTAAAGCAGGAAGTGTCACATGGCCGGCCAGGAAGAGAAGAAAGACGATGCGCTTGCTGAAAAGGCTTATGAAGCCGCAGCAGCGAAGACTCCGATCACACCGCCCAAATCGCCTTCTCCACAGCCGGTGCCCACGTCCACGATAGGTGCCTCGAAGCCGGAGAGCGTGAAGCCGGTGGAAGCGAAGTCGGCCACGGTTGCTGCTTCGGCTCCGGTTTCCACGTCCTCGACGCCGCTTCCCGGACTTCCGCAGCCGGTCGCCGCCAAAGCCGCGGCCGCTCCGGCCAAGACGGTTGCCGCCAAGACTCCTGTGACCAAGGCGCCCGTAGCTGCCGCGCCCAAGCCGGCACCTGCTGTGAAGGTGCCGCCGGCAGCCAAGGCAGAGCCAGTCAAGGCAAAGAAAGTTCCGGCCAAGCCCGTGAAGGCGGCCGCCGTGAAACCCCCGGTCGCAAAGGCCCCGGCAGCGAAGACCCCGGTCGTCGCCAAGCCGGTCATCGATGTTGCCAAGGAAACACCCGCTTCGGCGCCGGTGCCTTCCGCCGCAGCAAGCAAGGCGGCGAAGACCGCCGAATCCAAGACCAGTACGTTTGCAGGATTGTTTACCCCCTTTATCCTTGAGGAAAAAACGATGGACATTAGCGCTAACTTCGCCGGTTTCCAGGATGCCGTGACCGAAGCCCAGGCCAAGGCCAAGGCTGCGTTCGAAAAGAGCTCTGTCGCTTTTGGCGAAGCCGGCGATTTCGCCAAGGGCAACGTCGAAGCCGTTATCGAATCGGGCAAGATCTTCGCCGACGGCCTCCAGGGCTTCGGTTCGGAGCTGGTGGCTGAAAGCCGCACTGCCTTCGAAACCTTCACCGGCGACATCAAGGAACTCGCGGCCGCCAAGTCACCGACCGACTTCTTCAAGCTCCAGGGCGACATCCTGCGCAAGAACTTCGACAGCGCCGTGGCTTACGGTTCGAAGAACAGCGAAGCCGCGCTCAAGCTGTTCAGCGACACCATCGCGCCGATCTCCGGCCGCGTCAGCGTCGCTGTCGAGAAGGCCCGCCACGTCGCGGCCTGAGCCGCGCCGAGCGACTTCTCTTCAGTCGTCGAGACAATTGACGAACGGCCGGATGGGCTTCCATCCGGCCGTTTTATCGTTATCGAAACCGATCTGACTCGCTAATTCCGCCCCGCATCTTGTTTCCGGGGGCCTCGATACGATATTCTCTCATCATGCTATCCCTTGCTGCCGATTCCAGATTGTCCGTTCCCGTGCCTGCGCGCGCTGACGAGAGCTGCGCCCTGTCCGTTCGCGGAGCGTCTGAAACCGCTTCCGACGAGCGGGACGCGGATCACGGCCAGGATGGCAACGATGACGGCGACGACCAGCTCGGCGTTGCCACCAAGACTCGCGCCAAGCCAAAGAAGCCAAGCCAGTTCAAGGTCTTGATGCTCAATGACGACTACACGCCGATGGAGTTCGTGGTCATGGTGCTCAAGCGCTTCTTCCATATGGATCTGGAGCAGGCGACGCGGGTGATGCTGCATGTCCACCAAAAGGGCGTGGGCGTCTGCGGGATATTCCCCTACGAGATCGCGGAAACCAAGGTGAACCAGGTGATGGACTTCGCCCGGCAGAACCAGCACCCGCTCCAGTGCACGCTGGAGAAGGCCTGAGCCGCTCAGGTCGCGGCGGCTTGCGGCTCGGCAACGAATGCAGGGCCTTCTTCCTTATCCGACCTGACCAGCGTTTAGGAATTGGCCGCGCGTTGCGGTGAGGGCGCCCTGGGCGAAGCGACGAGGTGCCGGGCGATCGGCTTTCGCCATGAGAGCATGGGCGCCGCGAATGCAATCGCCGGGCGGGGCATGTAACTGTGACATGGCGTGAAACGGCCATTCCCAACCGTCGCGCTTCGGCGCTGGCGCATTCCGCTCTGTCGCTTTGCCGGGGACGGGAACCGGAGAAGACGGAACGCCGCGAGACAATTCGCTTTGCCCCCAGACGCCAAGCCGTTAAGGGCTTGGGGTGCACGGTTTTATAACGACACCTCCGGTGAACCTCTCAGCGTGAAATTTCTCAGCGCCATCGATCGCTACATCTTTCGCCTCGTGCTGGTGCCGATGCTCGGCATCTTCCTGCTCGCGGCGTCACTGCTCGTGCTCGACAAGATGCTGCGGCTGTTCGACTTCGTGGCGACGGAGGGCGGGCCGATCGGCGTCGTCTTCAAGATGCTCGCGAATCTCCTGCCGGAATATGCCAGCCTGGCGATTCCGCTGGGCCTTATGCTGGGCATCCTGCTCGCCTTCCGCAAGCTGGCGACGTCGAGCGAACTCGACGTCATGCGCGCCGTGGGGCTGAGCTATACCCGGCTGCTGCGCGTGCCCTACATGCTGGCGATCCTGCTGGCGGCGTTGAATTTCGCGATCGTCGGCTATCTCCAGCCGCTGTCCCGCTACTACTACGAAGAGCTGAACTACGAGCTGAAGTCGGGCGCGCTCGGCGCCTCGATCAAGGTCGGGGAGTTCAATGCGCTCAAGGACCGCATTGCCCTGCGCGTGGACGAGAGCCGGGACAATGGCCGCCGACTGATCGGCATCTTCGCGCGCGTGGTCGACAAGAAGGGGCAGGTCCTGGCGATCTCCGCGCGTCAGGGGCAGTTCCTGGCGCTGAAGGGCGCTCCGGACACGATCATCCTGCGTCTGGACCAGGGCCAGATCATCCAGGACATTCCCGGCAAGGAGCCGCGCGTGCTCTCCTTCACGCGCCACGACCTGCCGATCGAGCTGCCGCAGATCGAGAAATTCCGCAAGCGCGGTGGCTCGGACCGCGAATACCTGCTGCCCGAACTCGCCCACCTCGGCTGGGACAAGGACCTTCCCAAGGAAGAGCGGATTTCCAGCCAGGCCAACTTCAATTACCGCATGGTCGAAGTGATCATGATGCTGCTGCTGCCGCTCCTGGCGGTGGCGCTGGCCATTCCGCCCAAGCGCTCGACGTCGGCGCTGGGCCTGTTCGTCTCGATCGTCATGGTCGTCGCCTATCACAAGGTGAACCAGTATGCGGCCGATGTCGCCTCGCTGGGCAAGATGAACCCGATCCTCGGCCTCTGGGGGCCGTTCTTCGTCTTCGCCGCGCTGATCCTGTGGATGTATTGGCGCGTTGCCTATGTTCCCGGCGGACAGGCGATCGGCTGGCTCGAAAAGGGTGCGGAGATCGTCGTCAAGCGGCTCAAGTCCCTGATGAAGCGCACCAAGCGCGGCCCGATCCTGCCCGAACCTGCGGACGCTTCCTGAGATGCAGATGGAATTCTTCCCCTCGCGCACGCTGACCTGGTATCTGGCGCGCCTCTTCGTGACGCGCATCCTGGCAGTGCTGTTCATGCTGGTGCTGGTGCTCCAGATGCTCGACCTGCTGGGCGAGAGCGGCGATATCCTTGCCTATCCCGGCAACGGGCAGGAGCAGCTGCTCTATTACGTCTCGCTGCGCGTTCCGCAGCTGATCGCGCGGTTCCTGCCCTATTCGGTGCTGTTGGCGACGATCATCACGCTCGCCACGCTGAACCAGAACAGCGAGGTCATCTCGATGAAGGCGGCGGGGCTTTCGGCGCACCAGGTGCTGGCGCCGCTGATCCTGACGGCGCTGGTGATCTCGACGGGCAGCCTGGCCTTCAACGAGCGTGTCGTCACCCGTTCAACCGCGACGCTCAATGCCTGGCAGTCGGTGAACTACGGGCCGATTCCCAAGGACCCCGGCGTCAAGGCGAACCTCTATCTGGCCGACGGCCGGGACCTTCTGATGGCATCGAGCCTCGAAGGGCAGGGCAACGCCATGGTCCTGCACGGCGTGACCTTCTATCGCCGCGATGCCAACGACATCATCGTCGAGCAGTATCGCAGCGGCCGTGCGGTTTTCGCCAATCCCGGCTGGCGTTTCGAGAACCCGAACCGTTTCGTGGTGGCGACGACCACCGCGACCAGGCTCGGCCCTACGGTCCTGGCTCCCGGCATCACGCCGGAGAAGATCACGCTCTCCAAGGTCGATGCCGATTCGGAGGATCTGTTCCAGCTTTCCTCCTCGATCGAGGCGATGAAAGTGGCCGGGCGCCGTACCAGCGAACTGGAGGCGGCCTGGTGGCACAAGCTTTCGGGGCCGTTTTCCTCGGTGCTGATGCCGCTGCTGGGCGCCGTTGCGGCCTTCGGTCTGGCGCGATCGGGGCAATTGCTGATCCGCGCGGTGATCGGCATGGCGCTGGGCTTCGCCTACTTCGTGCTCGACAATGCGGCGCTGGCGATGGGGAACTTCGGCGGTTATCCGCCGCTGATCGCGGCTTGGGCGCCGTTCGTGCTCTTCGCCCTGATCGGCGAGACGGTGCTGATCCGCACCGAAGAGTAAGGCCCCAACAAAAAAAGCCCCGCATCGCGCGGGGCTTTTTCGTTTCCGGCTGTCCGGCTTTTTCAGCGCGCGCCCATCGTGCTCTTCGCGAGACGACCAAGCAGCGGCATCAGCCCCGGATAGTTCGCTTTCGAATAAGTCGAACCCGAGCCGAACTGCGCCGCGAGGCGGCGGTGGGCCTCCGCCAGCGAGTGATAGGGCATCGAGGGCAGCAGGTGGTGCAGCGCGTGATAACGTAGGCCGACCGGCGCCCAGAGTTCGGAGAACTTCGCAGGCGGCGGCACGTTCACCGAATCGAGATACTGCGCGGTGACGGTCATGGCGTCGCCGTCGTTCTCCCAGAGGTGGGCGACGAGGGTGCGGACCTGGTTGAGGAAAGCCGTCAGCGAGACCACGCAGAGCGCGATCAGCAGCGGCCGCCAGCCATAGGCAGAGCTCGCGGCGAGCACGGCGATCGCCCAGACCGAGCTGCCCAGCTCCTGCCAGAACACCATGCGCGCGAACTTGCCTTCGGGCGGACGGCGGGCGAACTGCGGGTTGATGGCGAGGGCCGAGGCGCGTTCCCACACGAGCTTGCGCAGCGGCGGGATCACCGCGCCCAGCGGCACCAGCACCGCGGAGCGGATCAGCAGGGCCACTGGCAGCAGGATCGCGGTGAGTGCGAAGACCGGCAGGCTCCACGGCTTCATCAGCGCCAGCGGCAGGTATTCCGGGTCCTCCACGGTGCCGTAGCGGGTGCGGGTGTGGTGGATCGTGTGCACGCCCTCATACATCAGCGAGGGAATCAGCATCGGAATGCCGACCAGCAGGTTCCACGCGAACCGGAAGCCGGGCAGGGCATCGCGGTGGATATGGGTCAGCTCGTGGATGAACAGCAAAGCCCGGTAGAGCGCCAGCGCCGAGAGCAGGCCCAACGCAACCGCGGCCCAGACATTGCCAACCAGGATGGCCCCTGCCAGCGCGGCATAGCCGACGGCGGCCGAGACCAGCATGTCGGGCCAGTAGATTCCGGGGCGCGCAGTCGCGATGTCGCGGGTCAGTTCGACGGCGGCGCGCAGCATCGCCTTGTCGTCGGGGATTTCCGACGAGCGTGGGCGCGAGACCGCTTCACGCGGCGCCGCTGGCGACAGATCGATGGCTTCCTGGGCAATCATACAATTCTAGTCCAAAGTCTCCGGGCATAACCGGCCCGGTGCGTGTTTTGCGGGCGGTCCTGCCTGCGGTCCCGCTTGACAACATGCCGGGACCGACCGCAGGTCGCGATCCAAGCAATTCCCATAAGGCGGAACAAAGGCAGGATCGTGGCCAAAGCCGAACTAGTCATCACACCCGTTTCCAGCAAGGCCGACAGGATCGCCTTTGTCGATTACGCTTATCGGCACAATGCTACAGATCAAAACTGGGTGCCGAATCTGCGCTCGGAGGAAATCTCCAAGTTCACGCCGGGCAAGAATCCGTTCTGGGACCATGCCCACGGGCAGCTTTTCCTCGCCAAGCGGGCCGGCGAAGTCGTCGGGCGCATATCGGCGCATATCGATGAACTGGCGCTGAAACAGCCTGCGGAGCAGGGCATGGGCCCGGGCACCGGCAACTGGGGCGCGATCGAGGCCGAGGATGAGGACGCCGCCCGCGCGCTGATCGCCGCCGCCGAACAGTGGCTGCGCGAAGAGGGCATGACCCGCGTTCTGGCGCCGATGAACCTCTCCGTCTGGGAAGAGCCGGGCCTGCAGGTCCTCGGGCACGATCACGCGCCGATGGTGATGATGGCGCACCACGATCCGGCCTATCGTCCCTGGATCGAGGGTGCCGGTTACGAGCGGGTGAAGACGCTCTACACCTATGATCTC